>Ga0272442_10005629_pt1 | contig 16684 bp, 14 predicted proteins | sample SSMForm2O_FD_200262 | JGI IMG/M metagenome (GOLD analysis project Ga0272442, IMG submission 200262) | Marine sediment archaeal communities from Little Sippewissett salt marsh, Falmouth, MA, United States - SSM-Form-2O | ecosystem: Environmental > Aquatic > Marine > Wetlands > Sediment ... | reverse complement strand
GGGATGGCGATCCACGGCCCGGCCGCGTTGTAGTCCTCGGCGATACGGATGAGGGATTTGTTGTGCTCCTCGGCGAGGATGAGCTTGAGGATCGGCGCCACCGAGAGCAGGCCCGCCCCCAGTCCGCCGGCGGAGATGAACGCAAACAGCAGTGCCCACAGGAGCGTGAGGCGCTGATGCAGCATCTCCCGGGTGAGTCGAAGGAAGGGAGTCATAGGCGACACAGTATGACCGGGCCCCGCCGCGTCGTACAGATGCCCCCGGGGCTGGGTGAAGCCGCCGCGGGGGGCTGCGGTTCTGCGCGCTTGTGGATCGATAAGGCGTGCAGGTCAGCCGTGTCGCCGAGGCACGGCTGAGGGGGGGAGAGTTGGGGCGGGCGAAGGGCGGTCAGTGGTAAAGGGTCGCAAAGTCGCGCCAGAAGCCGGGATAGCTCTTCTTCACGCACTTCGGGTCTGCGATCGAGATGTTCGGCCGCACGAGCCCGAGGACGGCGAAGGCCATCGCGATGCGGTGGTCGTTGTACGTTTCGATGACCACGGGCTCCTCATGCTTGCCGGACGGATCGATGGCAATTGAGTTGTCGGACGTGGCCGCCATGCAGCCGATCTTCCGCAGCTCATTGGCCAAGGCTTCGATGCGATCGGATTCTTTCAGTTTCAGCGTGTGCAGGCCGTTGATGATGGTGGGGCCGTCGGCCGTGACCATGGCGACGGCGAAGGTGATCGCGGCGTCGGGCATGTCCGACATATCCAACTCACAGCCTTTCAGCCGGTGGTGGTGATGCATGCCGATGGAGTTGCGACCAAAGTGCTCCCGGCGGGCGCCCTGGGCTTCAAGCAACTTGACAAAGCCTATGTCGGCCTGGGGTGAGGTTGGAGGGAGTCCCTCGATGCGCGCGCCGGACTTCGGCGCCACGGCCGCGGCGGCGAGCCAGTAGGTCGCGCTGCTGGCGTCGGCTTCGATCTCGTACGTGCGCCCGGGGTGGGCGCGGTTGTAGACGAAGACGGATCGGCGTCCGTCGGCGTGCGTGGCGTCGTGAAACTCGACGCCCCACCGCTTCGCGACGTGCTGGGTGAGCGTGACGTAGGACCGGCTGGTCGTCTCGGTGACAAACCAGAGTTTCAGGGGGAACGAGAGACGGGGGGCGATGAGCATGAGGGCGGAGATGAACTGGCTGGAGTGGGTGTGGCCGATTTCCAGTTCGCTGCCCCCCAACATGGCGGGCATGACGCGCACGGGGAGCCTGCCGTCCTCCTCGAGATACGAGATTTCCGCGCCCAGCTCGCGCAGCATCTGTACGCCCTCGGCCACCGGCCGCTGGCGCATCCGGGGTGAGCCGTCCACGACGACGGCGTCCTCGGCGAGACAGGCGGCGGCGATCATGAACCGGGTGGGTGCGCCGCCGTCGCCGAGGTTGACGCGGCCGCCGCGGGGGAAGCGGCCGTTGACGCCGGTGATGAGCACGTCCGGGCCGTCCCAGTCGGCCTCGGCCCCGAGGGTGTGCAGGGCGTCGAGGAGGAGGTCGCAGTCGTCGCTGCGGAGCGGGCGGACGATGCGGGATTCGCCGGATGCGAGGGCGGCGAGGACGTATGCGCGGTTGGTGATGGATTTGCTGCCGGGCGGGGTGATGGTGACATCGAAGGGCTTTGGGAGCGGTTCGATCGGCAGGGGGTCGGGCAGATGGTCGAGGGGGAGGGTGTAGTCGATCATGGTGTTGGCACCCACTCCCGGGGAGTGCAGGTGACGTAGGGTAGTCGAGGACGGCGTGTCCCGAGGCATCCGGGACCGAGGACGACTGAACCTTATACACGTCTGTGCGGAGGAGGTTTGACCGGGAGGGGTGCCATCTATGAGCAAGCCGCGTCGTCCTCGACCCCGGGTTTCCCCGGACGCCCCCGGCGCTGCTTGCGCGCACGGCGCCGGGGAAGAGGCAGGCGCACCCGGGCCCGAGGACGGCCCGGCTCGCTCATCTGTTCCTTTGTCGGTCTGTCCCTTCGCCCCCGGTCATCCCGGGGCAAGCCCCGGGCTATATATCGCGTTTGTGCGTTTCGGCGTTTTGCCCTATTCCTTCCGAAAGACCGCCACGATGTCCTCCACGGGAATCACGAACAGGCGATTGTCGCCCTCGAAGTCGACGGGTATGCCGTGCTTGGGGTTGAAGAGAATCCGGTCGTAGCGCTTGATGGGGTAATCGTCGTCGCTGTCGACCTGGGCGCTGATGGCGACGATGCGGCCCGTGAGGGTGGGGATTTCGATCTTGTCGGGGAGATGGATGCCGGACTTGGTTTTCTTTTTGTCCTCGTCTTTGCGGATCAGCACGCGGGCGCCGATCGGTTCGACGGTCTCCAACTTCCGGGTTGTGGATTTGGGATTGGGCATGACAAGGGCATGATACGCGGGAAACGCGCCGGAAACCGGCGGGAAAGGCGTCGGCTTTGTCGCCGGGGCGGGGGGTTGTGGTGGTGGGTGGCAGAGGCGATCATGGGAATGGAGGAACCGGATGACAGAGCCGAAGCCGGACTGGCTGTACAACCAGTCGGCGGCCATTCCCTACCGATATACCGAGGGGCAGATCCGTATCGCGCTGATATCTTCCCGCAGCGGCAGGCGGTGGGTGATCCCGAAGGGGGTGATCGACCCGGGAGAGACGGCGGCGGGGACGGCTGGCCGGGAAGCCCTGGAGGAAGCGGGGCTGGCCGGTCGCCTGAGCCAGAGGCCCATCGGTCGCTACACGTACCGGAAATGGGGCGGGACGTGTCGGGTACAGGTGTTTCTCCTGGCGGTGGAGCGGGCGCTGGAGCGTTGGGATGAGAGCGACTTTCGCGTCAGGCAGTGGATGGCGGTGGGCGAGGCGGCGGCTCACGTGCGCGAGGGGGACTTGCAGGAGCTGATCCGGCGGGTTCCGAGCCTTGTGGGCCGGCCGTCCTCCTAGTGTTGCGTGCCCTCGGCGCGCGGGCGTCGGGTATGCTGCCCGCGGCGGCGGCAGACGAAGGCCGGCCGTCGCCAAGCCCTGACTGAATCTCGAGACAAGGACGGTATTGACATCGATGAGTGAGATCACCCAGCCGACCGATTTCATCCGCAGCATGGTCGATCATGACCTGAAGACAGACAAGTGGGGCGGGGCCGTCGTCACGCGGTTTCCCCCGGAGCCGAACGGGTACCTGCACATCGGGCACGCGAAGTCGATCTGCCTGAACTTCGGGATCGCGGCGCAGTACGGCGGTCGGTGCCACCTGCGGTTCGACGACACGAATCCGATCAAGGAGGAGCAGGAGTACATCGATTCAATCAAGGCGGACATCCGGTGGCTCGGCTTCGACTGGGGCGAGCACGAGTACTATGCCTCGGACTACTTCGACCAGCTCTACGAGTGGGCGGTGAAGCTGACCGGCGACGGCAAGGCCTACGTGGACGACCTGAGAGCCGATGAGATCCGCGAATACCGCGGCACGCTGAAGGAGCCGGGGAGGGAAAGCCCGTACCGTGATCGCAGTGTTGAGGAAAACCTCGAGTTGTTCCGGCGAATGAGGCAGGGCGAATTCCCGGACGGCTCGCGGGTGCTCCGCGCGAAAATCGACATGGCCTCACCCAACCTGAACCTGCGCGACCCCGTGATGTACCGCATTCTCCACGCCGCGCACCCGCGCACCGGCGACCGGTGGTGCATCTACCCGATGTACGATTTCGCGCACGGGCAGTCCGACTCCATCGAAGGCATCACGCACTCGATCTGCACGCTGGAGTTCGAGGCGCATCGCCCGCTCTACGACTGGTTCTGCGAGAACCTGGGCATTCATCATCCGCAACAGATCGAGTTCGCGCGGCTGAACCTGAACTCGACGGTGATGAGCAAGCGGAAGCTGCTTCAGTTGGTGAATGAGGGCCACGTGAGCGGGTGGGACGATCCGCGGATGCCCACGCTGTCGGCGATGCGCCGCCGCGGGTATCCGCCGGCCGCCATCCGCAACTTCAGCGAGCGGGTCGGCGTGGCGAAGCGCGAGCACATCATCGACCTGGCGCTGCTCGAACACAGCGTGCGCGAGGAGCTGAACCGGCACTCCCGGCGGGTGATGGCTGTGCTTCGACCACTCAAGCTCGTCATCGATGATTACCCCGAAGGACTTGTTGAGGAGTTGGAGGCGATCAACAACCCCGAGGACCCGGCCGCGGGCACGCGGAAGGTCCCCTTCTCCGGCGAGTTGTACATCGAGCGGGACGATTTCAGGGCGGACCCGCCGAAGAAGTATTTCCGGCTCGCGCCGGGGCGCGAGGTGCGTCTGCGGTACGCGTACTTCGTGACCTGCCGAGACTTCACGACCGACGAGAACGGGGAAGTGACGGAGGTTCACTGCACCTACGATCCGGCGACGAGGGGAGGCGACGCGCCGGACGGCCGGAAGGTCAAGGGCACGATCCACTGGGTGTCGGCGTCCCACGCCGTTCCCGCCGAGGTCCGGTTGTATGATCGTCTCTTCACGAAGGAAGACCCCTACGACGTGGGGGAAGGCGAGGATTTCACGGCCAATCTCAACCGCGGTTCGCTGGAGGTGCTGGCCTCCTGCCCGGTGGAGCCGAGCCTGGCCGGCGCCAGGCCCGGTGATCGCTACCAGTTCGAACGCCTCGGCTACTTCTGCGTCGATCCGGACAGCGCCGGCGACAGGCTCGTCTTCAATCGCACGGTTACGCTGCGCGACAGTTGGGCAAAGATCGAGAAGGCACAGCAACGGACATAAGCGGCCGGGCCCGCGGCCTGCGATCTCGGGGGCGGGGCGGTCAGGGAGGAGAGGGTGAGGGGGCGCGGTATGCTGGTGGGATGTGGATGACTCATGTTGTCGTTGCGGGCGTGGTGTTCGGGGCGATGTTGCTGGGCGCGGGGGTTCTGCATTTGTTGCCGCGGCTGGGTGCGGCCGGGCGGGGGCTGTCGGAACGGCTGATCCGCGCGCCGGGGCTGGACGTGGTGGTGACGTATTTCACGGTTGCGCCGCCGGTGGTGTGCGTGGTGGTGGACGGGTGGTGGGGCGTGGCGGGCGCGTTGGTGGGGCAGGTGGCGGCGGTGCTGGTGTGGTGCCAGGTGCATGAGTTGTGCCATCCGGCAGCGCGGCGTGGGCCGCGGATCGTCAAGGAGTTGAATGAGGTGGTGGGGGCGGTGCGTAATCACGCGGCGTTGTGGGTGACGGTGATCGCGGCGCCGGGGTTCTGGCTGGTGCGGGTGGTGGAGATCGTCCTGTGGCCGTGCTTCATCGTGCTCGTGCACTTCCCGCGTTACAAGGAGGGCGAGTGGGTGAACTGCTCGCGTCAGAAGTTCGAGGGCCTGGTGGGGCATGACCTGATCTGGTGTCTGTATTGCGACTGGATGACGGGGGTGTGGTCGCTGGGGACGGAGATGTTGCGAAACGTGGAGTCTTTCTGGTGTCCGATCCGGTTTCCCGCGGCGAAGAAGTCCGAGCACTGCGAGCGGGAGTTCCCCGATCTGGCCCAGGGATGGGTGGATGCGGAGAAGGGGATGGCGGAGGTGGCGGAGACGCTGCGGGAGAAATACGAGCCGCGGAAGGGGCCGCACGTCTGGTACGGGCATCCGAGGCGGTTGAAGATGGAGGGTGAACAGGAGCCGGCAGAAGAGTGAGGCTTGCGGGGCGTGTCGGCGGGTTTTCCGGGGGGGCGCCCGGTTTTCCTTCGGGCACACTCGGGGGTCGCCGGCGCGAGGAGCGTCACGCGGCTGGTAGGATGGGGGTGATGCGTGGTGATTGTCGCGGCATGATTGGGATGGCGGCGGCGCTGGCGGCGAGCGTGGCGGTGGTGGTCGGATGCGTGGAGCGGAGCGAGCGGGGGTCGAGCGAGGGGCGGGGGGATTCGCCGCGGGTCGCGAGCCTGAGTCCGGCGATCTCTCGCGCGCTGGTGGATCTGGGGTTGGAGGATCGGATCGTGGGGCGGAGCGCGTTCTGTGATTTTCTCGATCCGGCGGTGCCGATCGTGGGCGATCTTCAGAGCGCCAATTACGAACGGCTGATGGAGTTGCGGCCGACGCACGTGCTGGTGCAGGCGCCGGCGTCGGGGATTGACCGGGAGTTGGCGGCGTTGGCGGAGAGGAACGGGTGGAGTCTGGGGCAATGGTCGGGTCTCGACTCGATTGAGGACATTGTGCGGCTGGTGCGGGCTCTTCCCGGAACGCTTTACGAGGCGGGGAGCGAGGAACGGGCGGCGGTGACGGCCCGTTCAGAGGCGTTGCTGGAGGAGATGGTCGGCGCGTTGTCCTCCGGTTCGGGGGAAACCTGGCGGGGGTCGACGCTGCTGGTGCACCGGCTGGAGCCGATCGGGGTGTTCGGGCGAGAGACGTACCTGGACGACATCCTGCTTCGACTGGGGGGGCGCAACGCGGTGGATGCGCGGGGGTGGGCGGAACTGACGCTGGAGGATGTTGCGCGGGCGAACCCGGGGGCGATCATCGTGATCCGTCCGGGGGCGGGGGAGGGGCTTTCGGCGGTGGATGCGGCGGGAGCGCTGGCGAGATTGGAGATTGACGCGGTGCGTGAGGGTCGGATCGCGGTGATGAGGCATGGTGAGGCGTTGCTGCCGAGCACGAGCGTGATCGGTGTGGCGGGGGAGATGCGGGCGTTGCTGGAGGGGTTGGCGAGGAAGGTCGAGGCAGGTCAATGAGAGTGGTGCGGCGGCGTCAAGTCGGGGCATTGCTCGTGCTGGCGGCACTGGTTGGCGTCTTCATCCTGCTGCGGCTGTTGGTGTATCGGGAGCTGGGCGGGGAGCTGACGTGGAGTTGGGTGGAGGCGGATCGGATGCGGCTGCGGTGGACGTCGGTGGGAGTGGCGGCGATCGTGGGGGCGTCGCTGGCGGTATCCGGCGTGCTGCTCCAGGCGTTGTTGCGCAACCCGCTGGCGTCGCCGTTCGTTCTGGGCATTTCGAGCGGGGCGGCGTTGGGGGTAATGGTGGCGATTTACCTGGCGTATCGGTTCGGGGGGGAGCAATACCAGTCGGGATCGCATGTTGTGCCGGCGTTGGTGGGGGCGATCGCAACGTCGGGGTTGGTGTTCGTGCTTGCGCAACGTCGGGGGTGGCTGGATCCGCTGGCGCTGGTGCTGGTGGGGGTGGTGATCTCGGCGATATGCGGTGCGTTGATCATGTTCGTGCAACACCTGGTTCCGCAGGGGCTTCGAGGGGATCTTCCGACGTGGATGATGGGGCACATCAACCAGGGCGCCGGTGGCGGTCTTCTCGTGATGACGGGTGTGTTGGCGGTGGCGGGCGTGGTGGTGGGCGTGGGTATGGGGGGGGCGATGGACGCGGCGACGCTGGGAGATGACGAGGCGCGCAGCATCGGCCTGGCGGTGGGAGGGCTGCGCGTGGTGCTGTTTCTGCTTGCCGGGTGCTTGACGTCGTCGGCGGTGGCGTTGACGGGTCCGATTGCGTTCGTGGGGCTGATTGCGCCGCACGCGGCGAGGCTGCTGGTGGGACCGAGGCACACGGTGGTGGTGATGGGGGCGGCGCTGGTGGGGATTGCGCTGCTGATCGGGTCGGACGTGTGCTCTCAGATCGTGAGCGTGGAGGGGGGGAGGATGCCGGTGGGGATTTTCACGGCTCTGATCGGGGGGACGGCGTTCATCTGGCTGCTGCGGAGCGGGAGGGGCCAGGTATGACGATCACGCTTGGGCAGTTGGGGTTTCGTTACGGGCGGGTGCAGGTTCTGGAGGGAATCAGCGTGGAGGCGGTGGCGGGGCGGGTGACGGCGGTGGTGGGACCGAACGCGTCGGGGAAGACGACGTTGCTGCGGTGCGCGGCGGGGCTGCTGCGGCCGAGTGCGGGCGAGGCGTTGGTTGACGGGCGGTCGGCGGCGGGGCTGCGGCCGCGGCAGTTGGCGCAACGGGTGGCCTACGTGGCGCAGCGGCCGGTGGTATCGGCGGCGTTCACGGTCCGGGAGGTGGTGGCGTTGGGGCGGTACGCGCTGCCGTCGGAGCCGGGGCGGGTCGTGGCGGCGCTGCATCGGACGGAGCTGGAAGAGCTTGCGGATCGGCCGTACCCGGCGTTGTCGATCGGGCAGCAGCAGCGGGTGGCGGTGGCGCGGGCGGTGGCGCAGATGTCGCGGGACGGGAACCTGATCCTGGACGAGCCGACATCGGCGATGGACCTGCGGTATGCAAGGCGTTGCTACGGATTTTTGGGGGAGCTTGCCGCTGAAGGTGCGACGGTGGTGGCGGCGTTGCACGACCTGGCGGCGGCGGCGGAGGTGGCCGATGATGTGTGGGTGCTGGATGGCGGTCGTCTGACGGCGGCGGGATCGGCGCGTGAGGTGATGGACCCGGCCGGCCTGGAGCGGGTGTTCGGTGTCGGGTTCGAGTGGTGGGATCGGGGTGGCGGGAGGCGGGTTCTGCTGGCGGGATCGGGTTCGGCGGGGAATGTGAGGTAGAATGGAAGCATGAAGTATGCGGGTCTGATTGTCGTGCTGATCGTGGTGGTGCAGGTGATTGCGGGACTCGTGCAGCAGGCGACGAAGAAGCAGCAGCAGGAGCGTGCGCGGGAGTTGGCCGAGCAGCGGCGTCGGCAGTCGGGAGGCGGTGAAGGGGGCAGAGGGGGCGGTTCTCCGACGAGGCCGGTTGGGCGGGTGCAGGTGCAAACGGGGACCGCGGAGCCGTCGCGGCTGGAGACGCTGGCGGCGCGTCGGAAGGCTCAATTGGAGGAGTTGCGTCGTCGTCGGACGGCACAGGTGAGGGCTGGGGCGTCGCAGGTGAAGACGGGACGGGCCGCGGTGCCGGCCGCGGCGCCGGCGGCGAAGTCGACGGCGATGCCGAGGGTGAAGACGATCGCGACGCTGAAGGCGGATCACGGGGCGATTCGAGCGCGGGAGGCGGCGGAGGCGCGGCGACGGCAGGAAACGGGCCAGCGGGCGCGGCAGGCGGAAGAGGAGTCGGCGAGACGCAAGCAGTTGGAACGCCAGCGGCGGGCGGCGGACCGCGCCAAGCGCAAGCGCAAGCAGGAGGCGGCGGTTCAAGCGGCAGCGCGCGCGAAAGTGGAAGCGGTTGATGTTTACGGGGTTTCGGAAGAGCGAGGGGGGCGAGCGGATCGTCTTCGGCAGGTGCTGTCGAATCGCAGGACACTGCGTGAGCTGTTCATCATCAAGGAGCTGCTGGATGCTCCGATCTCGCTGCGTTCAGCGTCGGATCGCGCCTGAGGGGAGCAAGAACGGGATTTTTCACAGCAGATAGCGGCACGATCGCGACAAGGCTATACTGCCGGCCCAATCGGCAGGCCGACCGATGAATCGCGCGGCAGAGCCGCGGAAGGCGCCCAGCGTCCTTGCCGGCGTGGGGCGAGGGTCGACAAGGACGCGGCCAAGCGAGCAAGGCATGATAGACATTCGCAAGCTGAAAGAGCTGGTGCGGTTGATGGTGGCAAACGAGTTGACGGAGCTGGACCTTCGGGACACGGAGGAGCAGGTGACGCTGCGTCGGGATTCGCAGTCGGCCGGAGCGGGGGCCGCGGAGGGGTCGGTCGGGTCCGGGACGGCCGGAAGCCGACCGGTCGCGGTGGCGGAGGGCGGCCCGCGGTCGGCGGAGGGTGGAGGGGAAGAGGGGCTGCTGCGTGTGGAAAGCCCGATGGTGGGGACGTTTTATTCGGCGGCGAACCCCGATGCGTTGCCGTACGTGCACGCGGGGACAGCAGTCGGGCCGGAAACGGTGGTGTGCATGATCGAAGCGATGAAGATCTTCAACGAGATCAAGGCAGAATGCTCGGGGACGATTGAGAGGGTTCTGGTGAAGAACGGCGACGCGGTGGAGTTCGGCCAGGCGATATTCCTGGTGAAACCGTCGTAGCGTCGCGGTGCGGGAGGGCGGTGCCGGCTGAAGGGTTGCAGGGCGTCTGTCAGCGAATCCACGAACGATGTTTTTACGAATCCTGATTGCGAACCGGGGCGAGATCGCGCTGCGAATCATCCGGGCGGCGCGTGAGCTGGGGGTGCAGACGGTGTGCGTGTACTCGCAGGCGGACAAAGACGGTCCGTGGCTGGAGTATGCGGACGAGAAAATCTGCATCGGCCCGGGGGCGGCGGCGGAGTCGTATCTTCGGGTGGATCGGATCATTTCGGCGGCGGAGATCGCACAGGTGGATGCGATTCACCCGGGATACGGATTCCTGGCGGAGAACGCGCACTTCGCGGAGATCTGCCGGGAGTGCAAGATCGAGTTCATCGGGCCGAGTCCGGAGGCGATGGGCTTGCTGGGGGACAAGATTGTCTGCAGGAAGATGGCGCGGGAGGCGTCGACGCCGGTCTTCCCGGGCAGCGAGGGTGCGGTGGAAGACGAGGAGGAAGCGATCGAGGTTGGGAGGCGGATCGGGTATCCATTGATGGTGAAGGCGTCGGGCGGGGGCGGGGGTCGGGGGATGCGGCTGGTTCGGGACGAGGCGTTGTTGTCGGGGGCGCTGTTGGCGGCGCGGCAGGAGGCGCAGGCGTCATTCGGGAACGGCGCGGTGTACATGGAGAAGTTTCTGGAGGGTGGTCGGCACGTGGAGGTTCAGGTGTTGGGTGACAAGCACGGGCATGCGATTCACCTGTATGACCGGGACTGCACGTCTCAGCGTCGTCACCAGAAGCTGGTGGAGGAATCGCCGGCGCCGCGCGTGGAGGGCGAGAAGCGTAACGCGGTGGCGCGGTCGGCGGCGGAGCTGATTCGGCGGGCGAAATACGCGGGGGCGGCGACGGTGGAGTTCATGATGGACGGGGATCAGAACTTCTACATGCTGGAGGTGAACACCCGCGTGCAGGTGGAGCATCCGGTGACGGAGATGGTGACGGGGGTGGACATCGTGAAGGCGACGATCCAGATCGCGGCGGGCGAACCGCTGGCGTGGCGGCAGCGTGACGTGAAGCTGCGCGGTCACGCGATCGAGTGCCGGCTCAATGCGGAAGACCCGGATCAGGGGTTCGTGCCGCGGCCGGGGACGATCGATCGTTTTCGGTTGCCGGGGGGTCCGGGCGTGCGGGTGGACACGCACGTGCGCCGGGGCTACCGGATTCCGGCGATGTACGATTCACTGATCGGGAAGCTGATCGTGTGGGGGGCGACGCGTGAAGAGGCGATCGCGAAGATGCGTTGCGCGTTGGAGGAGCTGGATCTCGGGACCATCCGGAGCACGATCCCGTTTCATCGGCGGTTGATGAGGAGCCGCGAGTTCATCGAGGCTGAACTGGACATTCACTGCATCGAGCGGATGTACGGGGAGAAGGGGGCGTTCCCGTCGTAGCGGCGAGACGGCCTCGGGCAGGCGGGTTGTCGCTATTGCTTCGGCACGAGGAGGTTGCAGCTTCCGATGTCGATGTCGCCATAGCGGAGGCCGACGACGGTAGCGCCTTCGGTGACGTGGAACAGGAGTTCGAGCTTCTGGTTGCCGGTGGTGGGGGGGATGGGGAGCTTGTCGATGGATTGGATGCGTTTTTGGGGGTCAAGCATGACTTCGGTGCCGTCGGCATGGCTGTAGAAGTAGCCGATGGGCGAGAACTCGCCGCCGTCGCGGGTGAGGAGGACGAGGCGAGCATCGGCGGCGACGCGTTGCATGACGGCGAAGATGTCGGCCGGACCGCCGCGGCTGATATCGATGCGGACACAGCGTGCGCCCTGGGGTTCGTGGATTCCCATGACGCGTAGTTTGGGAGCGGGGCGTGGTCCGCCCCGACGGAAGAGCGCCTTGCCGCGGGACAGCATGCGTTCGTCGGTGACCTCGATTGTGCCGGGAAGCTGGTTGGAGTTGGCGCTGATGGGTCGGATGTCATTGCTGACGCTGACAACGGCCTGGATGGATCCACCGGTGACGGGTAGGGCGGTGGGGGGTTGTGAGGGCTGGTCCAAGGCGCCGAGTCCGCGCTGCACGCCGGCGGGCGCCGCTCTGGGCGCGGGCAGTGAATAGAGCGTGTTGCGGATCTGTACGAAGCGGGGCTGGAAATCGCGTGAGGTTCTGAACTCGATGGCGACCTCGACGGTCTCGCGGGCGGGGACGCTGGTGATGTAGTGGGATGTGGCATCGAACTTGTGATAGCCGGAGTACTGCGTCCAGGCGACGGGATGGACGACGTCGGGTTTGGCCAGGCGGTTGTGCTGATCGGGATAGCCGATGAGCCGGATCTGCGCCGAGGAGAGCGTGAGCTGGTCGCCGTAGTCGCGTGCCCCGTTGCCGAACTGGATTTCGAGCAAGTAGACGCTTTGGGCGCCGCCGATCGCCTCGTAGAGGTTTTTGACGGTTGCTTCAGAAGGCTTGAGCGAGAGCATGCCGCGGCCGTTGCTGAAGGAATCACGGACGAGGGAGGCCTGCTTGTAGAGGTCGGGGTTGCAGTGGCGGAGGGGTTGCGGGGCGGCAAAGGAGGTGACGCTGAGCCACTCATAGAACTCGCTGGTGATGCGGTGTACGGGGACCCAGAGGGAGTTGATCTCGACGATCCTTGCGGTGCGATCGTCTCGTCCCCAGCCGCGGAAGCCGAAGATGTCGTTCTTGGAGGAGATGAACCCGATCCCGATGATGATGATGCCGAAGGTCAGGACGGCGGCGGCGAGACCGGCGGCGAATCCGAAGACGAGGTCGGCTCCGCGGACAAGCTCGATGTGGTTGGGCACGAGCTTGTCGGAGAGGATTCGGAGGATGAGCAGGGAGACGACGAAGAGTCCGACGAGGGCGACGCCCCAGGCGTAGCTGTCGAACCCCGTGCCGCGCAGGAGGAGTCTGGTGGTGAGGGGTTCCCAGAATGCCAGGGCGACGGCTCCGGCGACGATCACGCAGAGCAGATGCAGCAAGGCGCTGAAGAAGCCCTGATTGGCGAGCCAGTAGGCGACGAAGAGGATGAGGATGATGATGACGCTGTTGATTGCGACGAGTTGCATGGCGCGTAATCTCGGTCGTATCGTGGTTGAGAGTGGTGGCGCGGGCTTGTGCCTAGGCAGTCGAGGTTAGGGTGGGGAGGGGAGTGGTCGGTCAGTTGGGCGACGCCTTCTGCTCGGGTTTGGGGGGCGCGTCGGCGGAGCGGTCGGCCTTGGCCGGGGCGGTGATGCGGACGACCTCCTCGATGGTGGTATCGCCGGCGGCGACCTTGGCGAGGGCGGCCTCCTGGAGATAGATCATCTTGTTTCGGCGGGCGTGCGAGAGGGCGGCGCGGAGATCGCCGGAGCTGAGCAGGCGTCGCGTCTCGTCGTCGAGCGGCATGATTTCGAAGATGCCGGTTTGTCCGAGGTAGCCCGTACCGCCACAGACGGGGCAGGTTTCGATCTTGTTGCGGACCTGGATTTTCCCGCCCGGCCGATAGAGTTCCTTGACTTTGCCCGGGGGAAGGCTCAGTTTCTTGAGTTGGTCGGAGGTGGGTTGATAGGCCTGGCGGCAATTCTGGCAGAGGGTGCGAAGGAGGCGCTGATTGATGACGGCGCGCAGGTCGCGGGTGGCTTTCTTGACGTTGCCGACGAGCTTGACCCATTCGCGGACCTGTTCGGCGATGCTGGCCGCGCGCTGGGGGATGTAGATCAACGGGCCCTCCATGCCGAGGCCGGAGATGACGGCGGCGGTTTCGGGATCCTTGATGTAGGAGGTCATGACCACGTCGGGGTCGCGTCGGAGGATTGACTGGAGATTGGTGGCGTAGTCGATGTCGGGATTGGTGGGGTCCCAGCGGGCATGGTCGACGCCGTCGATGCGCAGCTCGATCTCTCGTTCGAGGGTTTTGAGGCTGGCGGTGTAGGGGTCGTGTCGTGCGATGAGGCTGTACATGGAGGTGGAAAGCCCGTGGCCGGGCGGGGCGCCGACGAGGACGATGCCGTGTCGTTCGTGGACCTGGGTGAGGTGTGTCAGCGCCTCCACCTGAGCCGGGAGCATGCCGAGGGCGTCGAAGGGCTTGGCGAGTCGTTTGGCGCGATCGAATTCGAGTCGGAGGACGATTCCTGCGGACGAGCCGGCGGTGCTGGCGACAAGTTCGGTTTTGCCTGCCGGGCCGCGCATTTCGAAGGCGCCGGATTGCTGTCGGCGCCGATCCTCGACATCAAGTCCGGCGAGTTCCTTGAGGTAGTCGATGACCTTGAGGGCGGCGTCGGCGGGGACGGGATCGCGCTTGTATTTGACCCCGTCGATCATCTGCGCGATGGCGCAGCCGTTCTGGGCGACGGCCAGTTCGATCATGGTGGCGCGGGCGTCGAGGGCGGGTCCGATGATGTCCTCGGCCATCATGTGGACGGCGAAGAGCGGATCATCCTTGGGGGGGACGGTGCGTGACTTGTCCTCGGCGTCGGTGAATTCGAGCATGGCCTCCCTGGCGGCCTTGTCGCGGCGGCGTGTCTCCATGCGGGTGGTGATGACATCCTTGGAGAGGTGGAATTGCTGCGCGACGGGGACGTTCTGGTTGCGATAGCGCCAGTAGAAATGAACCGGGACGTAGAGCAGGGCGATCCCGAGGGGCCAGCCGACCCAGAAGACGGGGATGAACAGCATGGCGCCGAGGGCGACGACGGCCGCGGCCATGTGAATGGCGTTCCAGAGGGGGTAGTTGAGATGGAAGAATCGGGCGTCCTTCTCCAATTTGGACGAGACAAGCCATGCCCAAGCCACGAAGGAGATGAACATGAGGAGGGGTTTGTAGGGGCTCTCCAGGAAGGCGGAGACGTGTTCGGCGAGGAGTGTCGGTTCGCTGGTCATGGGTTTGCGGCTCTGGTTGTGCTCATGAGATCCCCTTGAGCCGCATTTGCAGCTCTTCGGGCCTTGGGGTCGCCTCCTGTGCGACGCGGATGTGAATGTATTCCTTCTCGACGAGCTCCACAAGGGATCCGGTGAAGTCAATCATGCCGTCCTCATGGCCCTTCTTGATGATTTCGAGCAGTTCGCCCTCGCGGGCTTTGAGGACGTACTTCTGTACGATGGCATTGTTGATGAGGATTTCCACGGCGGGGATGCGGGGGATGTCCTCGTGGAGGGTGGGTAGGAGTTTCTGGTAGACGATGGCGCGGAGGTTGTAGGCAAGCAGCTTGCGGACCTGCTCGCGCTCGGCCTCGGGGAAGAGGTCGTAGATGCGGCCGAAGGTCTGCCAGGCGGAGGAAGCGTGGATGGTGCCGAAGACGAGGTGGCCGGTCTCGGCGGCGCGGATGGCCGCCTCGAAGGTTTCGTAGTCGCGCATCTCGCCGACGAGGACGATGTCGGGGTCTTCGCGCACCAGCGCCCGGAGCGCCTCGTCGAAGCTCAGGCAGTCGATGCCGACTTCACGCTGGTTGATTGCGGCCTTGGCGTCCTTGAAGATGTACTCGATGGGGTCCTCGATGGTGACGATGTGGACGCGCTTGCGCTCGTTGATGTATTGGAGCATGGCGGCGATGGAGGTGCTCTTGCCGGACCCGGTGACGCCGGAGAAGAGGACGAGGCCCTGGGGGCTCATGGCGACCTTGGCGAGCACCTCGGGGAGGTAGAGCTGCTCGAAGGAACGGATGAGCGAGGTGATGAGGCGGCAGGCCAGGGAGGGCTTGCCTCGGGACATGAAGAGGTTGACCCGGAAGCGGTGATCCTCATCGTAGTCGTAGGCGAAGTCGATCTGGCCGTGGGTGTGGAAGTGCTCGTACTGCGCTTCATCAAGGATGTCCTTGGCGATCTGGAACATCAGATCGGGAGTGCACTCGTCGGTCTGGAGGTTCTTGAGCTTACTGCGGACGCGGACCTTGGGGGGCTGGTTGACCTTGACGTGGAGGTCGGATCCCTCGTAGCGGATGGTGGCGTCGAGGTACTGGCGGAACCGCTTTTCCCCCTCACCGGCGGCGGTTCCATAGTCGTGGTGGACCGGGGCGCTCATCGGGGCTGTGCTGTTCAGGGTCGTCACGTTTGCTCTCCTGGGTCGAGAACCGTCGCTATGTGCTCCGTGGGGCCAGTCGTCCCGGGACGGCGGGCGGGAGGCCCCCGATACGGAAGTCCATCCGCCGGCTGGGTCCGATCGGTTCCCGGCTCGGGGCTCTGCGCGGGGATATCGGCGGTGCTCCGATGCCGGGCGAGCCCGAGCCGGCTACGGTACCGAAAAGGCCGGGAAAACGGAACCGCGTCGGGCCGGGGCGGGGGCGGAATCGGGGCGTCGGGTCGGGTGCGCCGGGGTGGCGCGGGGGCGGTGAGTGTCGATGGCTGCTCGGTCCGCGGTTTTTCGCATTGCGGCGTCTGGAATCGGCGGCAGGCTCAGGAATGGCAGGCTTCGGTTTCGGCCGAATGATAGGGGCATGAGTTGGTTTGCCCCAGCTTGACGGGCCTATTCGCGGCGGAGATCGGCTCGGTCATTGCGTCGTCGTCGTGGTCAGGGCGAGGGAGGCGGGCGACGGGCGGGGTTTATGGGAGCGGGTTGTGAGGTTTTTGCTTGTGTGGGGCGTGGGGCGAAGTAAAATCGGGATGTATGGATGGGTGGAAGGGTCGCGGCGGGCGTCCCCGGCGGGACGGGAACGGCAGCGCTTTCGAGGAGGCATCGGCATGCGAGACAAGTCAGGATCGATCAGGCCGGTGGGCGTACGCATTGGCTGGGTGGTGGTAATGGTGGTCACGGCGGGGGTGACAGGCATAGCCATGGCCGAGGAGCCGTGCGAACCCGGGGAGGGCGGGTATCCGCCGGAGTGCCTTGAGATAGAAAAGGTCATCGTCTGCGAGTATGGGCCGGTCTTCCAAGACCCCGCGCGCCAGTACGAGCCGTTCATCA
>Ga0272442_10005628_pt1 | contig 16686 bp, 18 predicted proteins | sample SSMForm2O_FD_200262 | JGI IMG/M metagenome (GOLD analysis project Ga0272442, IMG submission 200262) | Marine sediment archaeal communities from Little Sippewissett salt marsh, Falmouth, MA, United States - SSM-Form-2O | ecosystem: Environmental > Aquatic > Marine > Wetlands > Sediment ... | reverse complement strand
GATTTATAGAAGATATCGATACGTTCCTGACACCGGGTCATCTCGGTTTAAGTCTCGACAGGGAAGGCTTATTGAGTTTTGATACGAACGTTTTCGATGAAGCAATAGCCGAAGATTATTTGGGTGTGCTGGACCTAATCGGAGCAGACAAGACCGGCAGCAGCGATAGTAATACTATCGAATTTTATGATGCTCATAGTAATTATACCACAGCAGGCAGCTACCGGATTAAAGTTACGTATGATGCAAGTGGTAACATCGACACGGCTTCGATAAAGCTTTCAAGCGAAAATGATTCTCAGTATCGGGCGGCAACAATTAGTGGTAATATTATTACCGGAGACAGCACTTTCGATAACAATAGTAATCCCTTATATCCCGAACACAGCCTCCAACTCACCGCCCCTACCACGGGCACACCCAGCAGCACTATTTACGCTACAGTCAGAGTAAAACAAGGTTTTACCGGTGCAATAGAGGAGGTGCTGGATAATATGCTCAAGGTAACAACCGGATCAATCCAAATCGATCAGAAACATGTGGACAACCAAATAAAAACTCTACAGGATAAAATTGACAGAGAAGAAACTCTCCTTATTAAAAGAGAAGAGAGATTGATAGCTCGATTCAGCCGTCTTGAGAAAAATCTGGCATTGATACAACGACAGATGAGTTCATTAAACCTCGGAATGTAATACAATAGCAGCAGCGTAATGTGAATTATCATCCGTTGTGTAATTGAGACCGACACAAAAAATACACTTTGTCATGTCCGAACATTTGCATTCCTGCGGCGTAAACGATAAATCATAGCTAACACTTCCGCTATGGCCACGTACAAAGTCTCGGGTACCGGATCACCGAGCTTGACCGTTGAATATATTGTTCTGGCCAACTCCGGCCTCCTTATAATAGGCACCCCGTAAGCCCGGGCAATTTCCCTGATTTTCTCCGCCAAATGATCTGCTCCTTTAGCAACTACCACGGGCGATTCCATGGTTTCTGCATCATAACGCAGCGCTACAGCTACATGTGTCGGGTTGACAAGAACCACATTTGCTTTGGGCACTTCCTGCATCATTCTCTTAAGGACCGCCTGGAACTGGAGCTTCCGGATGTGACTTTTAACCTCAGGCGAACCCATTGTATCTCTGAGCTCTTCTTTGACTTCCTGCTTAGTCATCTTCAGTTCCTGGATGTATTTCCATTTCTGGTAGTAAGCGTCCGCAATACCCATAACCAACAGTACGATGCCAATACGTATCATCAGGCCAAGTATTATCTTTGCGATAACTACGAGTATCTGCGCAGACCAGGCCCATCGAAGGGTAGCGAGCATATCGAGCCTGCTTTTTAGATAGAACCAAACGATGAGTGAAATAAAAAGCAGTTTTAGAACGGATAATAAGAACTTCACCATAGAACGTGCGTTTACCAGTTTCTGTAATCCTGTGATCGGATTTAATTGGTTAAATTTAAATTCTATTGCCCCCGGCGAATAATTTAATCCGCTGATAGCAACGCTGGCTATAAAAGATCCCGCAGCAAGTGCGGCTAAAATGGGGAAGATAACAAGTGCCATATCGACAGTTTTTCTATTAATAAAATCCAGAAATCCACTGCTGTCCGCAAAAATGCCATTTTCGCACGACATCCCCTGCCTAATTTGTACCATAAACCATTCCAGCAGTTTGGGAGCCAACACAGCAACCATTGCCACCAACACCAGTAATGTTACGATCGATGTCAGCTCCTGGCTCTGTGGTACCTGCCCTTTGCCTCTGGCTTTCGACAATCTTCTGCTTGTTGGCTGCTCTGTCTTTTGAGCAGATTGCTCCGGCATAATATGTTCCCTATTTTATTTTATAAGGGTAGCAGTTTTCCCATCCAATCAGCGAATTCTGCCACAAACGTATTAATAAATGGCAAAAATATCGCCACCATCAACAACCCCAGACCTACACGCATTGGCAAACTGATAAATAAAATGTTCATTTCCGGAACCATACGTGCAAAGACAGCCAATATAACCATTAACACCAAAAACGCTGCCAATATCGGTGCGGACAATTTAAGGCCGGCCATTAACAGTGTAGAACCAGCTTTAATTATACCGCCGGTCAAAACCGATATTGTCGGAATAGTTCCGGGAGGAAACGCCTCGTAACTTCTCGATATAACCAACAAAAACAAATGATGACCGTTAGCACTGAGAAATAATAGTATAAATATCATCTCCAACAATGCTCCCAGCGCCTGAGTGTTCTCACCAGTCAATGGATCCAATATTTGAGCCATAGCTAAACCCATCTGCCGTTCAATAATGCGTCCGCTGAATTTAACCGAGGCAAATACAAAAGCTGCAATCAGGCCCAGAGCCAGCCCATAGGTGGCTTCGTTGGCCAGAAGCAATACTGACTCTACGACAGAGACTTCTCCTGAGCCCATAGGTACAGGTATTATCGTTGAAAAAAAAATCGTTATCAGAATAGTCATGGCAACCTTTATTCTGACAGGAATGCTTTTCCATCCAAAAACGGGAAGTATCAAAAAAAATGCTGAAATCCTCGTCAGCACCATTACAAAACCAAGCAGTTTTTCGATAATCAACGCCATATTTTTCCTGCTGCTAAATCTCTACAGGTTGCGGTAATAAGCGGCCCATTTACAAGGAATTGTTTAATTATCTTCAGTGCATAATATTTCGGATATGCCCGAATATTTCATTTGTAAATCTAAGTATCACCTCCATAAGCCACCCTCCACACATCAACATAACGACACCGACAGCCAGCAACTTAGGCACTATAGTTAATGTCATATCACGTATGGAAGTAACAGCCTGAAACAATGTCATCGTCACTCCGACAATCATGCAGGTCAGCAAAATCGGAGCGGCTAAAAGCAAAGCTGTCTCGAGGGTATACCGACCCAGATAAAGAATGAAACTACTATCCATAATTTTTACCTCGTATCTCCCCAGATATTTCGGCCCGCAACAAACTATACGAGCGCAGGCGTTCGATACCTGATTTTATTTGAAACTCAGACTTAGACTCTCCGCCAGTAACCCCCAGCCGTCAACAAGAATGAACAATATCAGCTTCAAGGGCAGCGAAATCATCATTGGCGGCAGCAGCATCATACCCGCACTAAGCAAAACACTTGCAATAACCATATCCATCAGCAAAAAAGGAATAAACAAAAGACAGCCTATTTCAAACGCAGTGCGGAACTCACTGATGATAAATGCCGGAATAACTATATGTAAATCTACATCCATAAGATTTTTTGGGGGGGGTATCTTGGCCATCCGCACAAAAAGAGCCAGATCGGCTTCCCGGCTTTGCCGAAGCATAAATTCCTTCATACAATTTCCCGCCTTCGTACCCGCAGCTTGGAAATTAATCTCGTTTGAAAGATATGGCTGGACGGCGTTCGCATTGATCTTGGTAAACGTAGGAGCCATTGTGTACAGTGTCAGAAATAAAGCTAAACCCATCATTGCAATTGTAGGAGGTATGCTCTGCGTGGTCAAAGCACGCCGAACAAAAGACAAAACAATAGCTATCCTCGTAAAAGAAGTCATCATCACCAAAAGACTCGGCAGAATCGCCAGGCCGGTAAATATGATTACAAGTTTGACAGGCGTTGACCAATCTTTGCTGTTGTTGTCGTTAGTCGTTGCCTTATCTATAACCGTCATCATATCCCTAAGGCTTGGAACTCCGTTAGCCGGTACACTTGTTGTCGTAGCATCATCAAGCGGACCTGCCTGCCTTGGGATCGCATTGATATCCTGGCCCAAAGAAAACCCGACAGGCGCCACAACAACAAACACAAGAACAAGTATTTTAAGCTTGCCGGTCATTGACATCCTCAATTATTATCTATTTCCCGCACTGACGATTCCGTTAAGGTACTCGTTAAGTCGGCCAATCTTGTGATGTTCTCATTTGTACTACCTATAAGAAACCGTTGCTGCCCAATCTCAAGCAGATGTACTGCCTTGCGCGGCCCAAGGTGGACAGTTTCAGCAATACGAATCTCTTTTCCTGACAGGTTTGTAATCTTTGGCAGAAATTTTTTTGAAACGTAAATCCCCCCTACACCCAGAGCAACCAGGGACAAAACTGAAACCATAAATTTGAAAATCAATTCTCGGGTACCTGTCCCATTATTCGTTTTCTTTAAAAAATTGGGATTATTGTCAAACAGGGAATTAGATTCGGATTGTGAATTGTCCAATTCCGCTGCACCCCCGTCAGCAGCGTGCTTTTCAGCATCGTCAGCCGATTGGGCCGAGCAGACCAATATCACACAACAGCCCAAGATAACTGCTATTAAAGAAACAACGATTTTGTTCCTGCGTTCCACTATATTAAAAATACCAAACACAATTAGTCATGCTCAGTTCACAAACAGAGCATCTTCTGATAATTTAGTGAGCAAATAGCGTGCCGAAATGCTAAAATGGTCATTAGCAGGTCGTCAGCAGGATTTTTCAATACGAGAATTGGCACATAATCAGAGAAAATGTCGAAAAACTTTACACAGTCTTGAATTAATCATCCACTCTGAGGACCGCAATTAATATTTGTGACTGTTTTGAAATCGGGCTATCCCGCCGCACCCAATCACCTCCCGGCCCAGCTCCCCACCAACAAACAGACCACTTAGACCAGCCCCTAATTGTACTGCGTTGTGTTTGGGAACCAGACCCCGAAGATAAAATACCCCGCAGATAATCCGCCACCGCCTTTGCCCGCTTAGCAGAAAGTATCCACTGCTCTTTTTCGCTTCTCTGGTCATTGGCTAAGCCAAGCACGTAAAGTTTAGCCGGTCTGGAACCGTAATTCTGCTGCAACTGTGAGCAAAAGCCACCTAAAAACTGCGTTGCCGACTCATCCAATCGTGCATCACCCTGTGCAAAGTGAATGTTAGTTACCGTAAAATCTGTTTTATTAGTCGCCATTACCGGCGGCACAGCCTTCATAGATCCGCTTAGTTCATTAAACAGCTTACGTATTTTCTCCTCTTTTATGTTTATGCTCCTGCCTCTGAACGTTTCATTAGGCTCGTTTATATAATACTTGACTTTATAATAACCTAAATCGGGTTTTGGTTTTCTACCTGCAAACATGCCAAGGCCTAAGCTCTTAATTGCATATGTAAAGGAATCTCGTCCCTTATGAAACAATTCATCATCCCTTAAAGTTGCAAGGCTTAAGAGCATTACAAAAAATGTCAGCAATAACGTTGTCATATCTGAAAACGTTACGATATATGCCGGAACTTTGGGCTTTTCTTCTTTATCTGACTGACGCCGACTCTTCAATCGTAAATACTCCGTTCTAACAATACTATCTCAAGTGAACGTTCAGATTTTATGCCTGCACGGTAAGGTTCATCACTTTCAAGGCTCTCTTGAGCAAGAATACTTCCTGCTGAGATGCTGAACCAATTCTTATCAAGATTCTGACTACTCGTAAGATACTCCAATACCGCCCATGCCCGTGACAAACCAAGCTGCTCAGAGGCCCCTTTACCTGCCGGACCATTTTCACAAATAACTACACGACTGGGTACTTCTTTTAAAAATGACGCCATTTTAGTCATAATTCGACGACCTTCAGCCGAAATAAGCGCACCATTACCCCAAAAGATTTTTTCAGATGAAACCGAAAACACCTTCCGGCGACGGAAATCTGCAGGCGTCTCTTCTCTTAGGTTGTTGTCCAATCCTTTGAGCAAAGTAGGTTTTTCACTGCCTTCGGCCAAATCCGGTGTCATTTCAATTTGCTCCGTAGGCAGAACCGCATCTCTATCCACTTCTTCCGACTGGCTGATACTGGGCAAAGCATCCATGAAAATCACTTTTAACCTCCGAAAAAGCTTATCATCAAAAGATGAGAAACTTAAAAGAAGCACAAAGAATGTCAACAACAGCGTCATACAATCACTGAAAGTTACCATCCATTCCGGCGCACCTGGAGCCTCATCTTCCTCTACTTGTTTGCGCTCACGTGTCATTATACAGTAGCCTTTACTTCTTCCCGTCTGCCCTGTGACATAAATGCCTGTAGTTTTTCTCGAACAACAGTCGGATTATCACCTTGTGCAATAGAGCAGATCCCTTCTACAATCATCTCTATTGTGGTCGATTCCGCCTTGGAATAAATCCCCAATTTACCCGCCAACGGGATAAAAATCAAATTTGCTGCCAATGCACCGTAAAAAGTAGTCAGCAAAGCTACCGCCATTCCCCCACCAATTGCATCAGGCGAATCCAGGCTCCTGAGCATCTGCACCAAACCGATAAGTGTGCCTATCATCCCAAAAGCAGGTGCGGCCGCTCCCATAAACTCCAAAATCTTCTTACCCGTTGAATGGCGTTCCTGAAGGTACTGAACCTCTACAGACATAAAGTCCCGAATTTGTTCGGAATCCCGTCCATCCACAAGCATCTGCAGGCCCTTGATGAAAAATGAATTGTCTAAGTTGGGAATCTCCTGCTCCAAAGCCAGCGCTCCGTCACGTCTGTTGATAGCGGCAAAGTTCACCATTTTTTGAATCAACTCTGATTGCGATGGTATCTTAGCAATAATTGTCTTCTTGATTACCGAAAATATTCCCAAAAACTGCGGCAGTGAAAAATGTATGAGTGTAGCACACAACATGCCTCCCATGGTAATGGCCATAGAGGGAACATGGATAAACGATTGCCAACCACCGCCGACAACAATAGCGCCTATGACAACCATAAAACCAAGAAATACTCCTACTATCGTTGCAATATCCATTAGGTTACTTTCCTCCAACTATCTGTTTTAATCTTTGGGTTAAAAATGCTGCCAGCTTCGGCTCTGCAGTGGTTAACTCAGCCAGCAATTTGGCTGTGGTCCTTTCAGTCATGTAGTACAGAATTTTAACGGCTTCATCAAAACCCCTGCTCTGGGTATCAATCTTATTAGGCTGCGTCTGACTTGTACACATACTAACTAATATCTGGCTGGCACTGGCCGAATCCATCTTGTCATAAGTAGCTGCCAGCAATACAAGATTATTCTTCTCGGTCTGAGTAATTTCAAGCCTGGTTTTGAGCAGCTTATCGCGTTCGCTCTTGATATCGGCAACAATTGTAGCAAGCTCGATACGCAGATTATTAAGGTTTTGAATATCCTCTTTTAACGTATCCTGAGCCCTCTGCAATCTCTGTTCCCGCAGCGCAAGTTTCTGCAGCTTATCATCATACTCATTCACTTTCTCGCGAACCTCAAAGACAAGATTCCTGAGCTGCTTTTCTGTCATAGTTTTTCTCTCACTGTCGGAAGCCGCACCTACGACGCCTGTCATAGCAGCTACAGGACGAGGTATCTCCGGAACAGCACTGTCGCTCACGATCTCCGGCTGATTTGGCTCAACGGGATATCCTGACGGAGACGGGACGGTAAACCACCCCAGGGCAAACGCTCCGGCAAAACTCACCAGCCCTGCTGAAGCTGTTATAATTATCAGTTTCTTGCTCACTGGTTTTTCTCCTAACTCTTTGTTTTTCGAACAAATAAAACAGTAGCTCCCTCATCCAATTGCTGTTGCTCCAGTTTCTCTTGTTCGGTTATAAACTGTATCTTTGCTTCGGCTCGCAACTTTTCAAGGCCTTCTTTGAACCTTTTTAGTTTTAAAACTTCAGCAATTTTCTCTCTTTGTTTTGACTCCAGCTCCTTCACCTTATTTTCGAGCTTCTTAATCTGCTTATCACTTGCCGCCGAATATCTCAGAAAAAATTCCTGCCTGCCCAATCGTTTTTTAGGATTTCCCGCGGCCAAGCCATTAATTATCTCCTCTAACATCTTCCGCCATGCAAGCAGTTCACTCTGTGTCTCTGCTAACTTCTGCGTCAGCTCAAGCAATTCTGCTCTGGCTTTTTGTTCTTCCTTTGTCCTTATATCAAGGACACGCTGTAACCGCCATACAAACCGTTTCATTTATTTGCAACACTCAATATCTTACAAGTACTCAGAACACCATTTACCGGCTCTGGGCACCCAAAAGCTCATTCCAAAACTGGGTAATGGCAGTCAACTGCCTTACAGTTTCATTAAAATCGGTTCTCTCACGAATAGACTGAATAAGGAAGCTATTTATCCTGTCAATCAAAGCTATAGCTCCATCAATACGTCGATTGCTGCCGGACGAAAAAGCTCCAATATTTATTAAATCTTCAGCATCAATATAAATAGCATATATTTCTTTGAGCTTCTGCGCAGCAAGCATGTGCTCTTTGCTAACCACCATAGGCATCAATCGACTGACACTCTGTAAAATATCCACAGCGGGATAATGCCCCCTCTCAGCCAATTTTCTCGACAGAACTATATGCCCGTCAAGCAGACTTCTGGCACTATCAGCCACGGGGTCGGTTAAATCATCGTTCTCAACCAAAACAGTTAAAATACCCGTGATACTGCCGGTTTCCGCGCAACCCAAACGTTCAATAAGTCTCGGCATTAATGAAAAAACACTCGGACAATAACCCTTTGTAGCGGGAGGCTCACCGGCAGCAAGCCCTATTTCTCTCTGTGCCTGTGCGAAGCGAGTAAGTGAATCCATCATAAACAAAACATTTTTGCCTTTATCTCTGAAATATTCGGCAATCGTAACAGCTACAAACGCCGCTTTTACACGCTGAATAGGAGGAGAATCAGAAGTTGCGACAACAACTACGCTGCGTGACAAACCTTCGGCACCAAGGTCTCCTTCAAGAAATTCCCGAACTTCTCGGCCACGCTCGCCTATCAGCGCTACAACATTAACATTTGCTTCGCTCGAATTGGCAATATCACCAAGCAGAACACTTTTTCCTACCCCGCTACCAGAGAAAATACCTACTCTCTGTCCCTTACCACAGGTTAACACTGCATCCAATGATCTTATGCCCAGAGCCAAAGGACTGGTAATCTTTTTCCGGCTCAAAGGTGGTGGACTACCTGCATCTAATGCTTTCTTATCCGTCCCTGTTAACGGCCCTTTATTGTCTATAGGTTCTCCCAATCCGTTTACTACTCTACCCAGGACAGCTTCGCTTAAGGCGATATGTCGGACAGTAGTACGAGCGTTTACCGTATCGCCCGGCGATATACCATTTATATGTTCCAACGGCAGCAGAATAAGATGGTCATTATGGAAACCTACCACTTCAGCCAACACGCGTCGCCCATTTCGAATCTGGATACCACATAACTCCCCTAAACCTATTGCCGGACCGGTAGATTCAACCGTCAGACCGGAGACCCGGACCACAAAACCCTGACAATCCAATAAATTTACATCGCGAAGTGCTGAATGAAACTTATCAAAATTAATCAAACTATTACTAACCTCACTCGTAACCATAACTCATTCCGCCTTTTTAAGTGCTTTGCTAATTCTTTCCAGATGTTCATTAATCAGTGATTCTACTATCCCCTTGGGGCTCTCAAGCAGGCATTCTGCCCGACCTATGTTCGAGTCGGAAACAAACTTAACATCTGTCAAAGCGCCATCCGGCTCATTCTGTAATGCCTTCCGGCATTCCGCAAGGTCTTCAGGATTCAAATGCACTACTATATTCTGTCGCGTCGGAGCATTGTTTAGGGCCTCTTTAACAATAGATTGTATTTCATAATCTCCATCTTCCACTTTTTGCATCAAAATCTTTCTGGCGATTTCAACCGAAAGTCTGGCAATTTCTTCTTTTTGTTCAGCAAACATTTTTTCGTAAAATTGATTAAGTTTTGTAACCACACCCTTCATTGCCTCGCAAGCCTGTGAAAATGTATTTTTCTGAGCCCCTGAATCCTGTGCTGGAATTTGCACGGCATTCGCTGCCGAATCAGCATGGCCGAGACCGGGCACTTGACCACCGTCAGATTCATCCAGAAATTTAGCCGAGGTAATCGGCTTTTCAAGATTAACTGTAAGTGTCCTTGTCATTCTGCTATCGCCCTGTCACTCTAAGCGTCCCCTGCTCATTCGCATCCCTCAACGGAGAGACTACTTCTTCTCTGGCATCAAGAACTTCTTTAGCCAGTGGATCCTGCATCAACGAGATTTCTTCATCAAGCGAGGTCGCCGCCCGATCAGATATATTTGAGCGTATTTTCTCAATAATAGCCTCATCTGCACCATAAAGCGCCACCGCCAATCTGCCCGCCTCTACGCTTCGCAGCGCTTCCTGCATAGACCTGTCCGCAATTGATGGTATATCGTCCCATGTTATCATCAAATTTCTTACCGTCTTGGACGTTTCCTCATCATGCTTGCCAATCTCATCAAGCATCTGGTCTCTCAAATCTGTTTCCAAACCACTCAGCACAACAGCCAGTTTTCGTAAAGTCTGCTCCGGTCTTTCCGAAAGAGTTTCTCCTTTTAAATCTTTCAGCCTTTCGCTAACCGTAAATGCCATTCGCTGCTTTACTCCACTACCCACCAATTCCGGATTTATCATCCGGCACACAGCTTTAAGCCGTGCTTCTTCACTCAAACGCGCCAGAACTTCCTGACTTTTCTTCGGATCCAGTTCCGACAATATCACAGCTATTGTCTGGGGGTGTTCACTCTCCAGTGCAAGAACTAATTCATCCGTGCTGGCTAAACGAATATCCATAAACAAGTCCTGGCCTCCCGCAACCTTTTTAACCTGGGCCTGGATTTGCTCGGCCTTTTCTTCGTCAAGAATAGTAATAAGCGTCTCGTTAAGAAAAGTTTTCATACTAAATTTACGAGCTTGCTCTTGTTGAAGCGAGGCACAGAACTCACGGACAACCTTCGTTTGTTCCTTGGCATCATCCTGCTGAGACGAATCGATTCGTGCCAATTCCATCGCAATCTCCTGAACATCTTCGGCGTGAAGTCCCTTAAGCAGTTCAGTAGCAGTCGCAGCATCCAGACTCATTAATAACATCGCAGCTTTTTGTTTACCCGTCAACATAGCTTGTTTAAGTCCCTCTTTGAGTTCTATACATTAACATCTTCCTGGTGACTTCCACTAAAAGTTGATCATTTTCTTTTCAACGTTCGGTGATACAGGCTTTAACTCCGTCAGACATCGCATCATTCTTCCATAAACATAAGCTCACTTTTTTCATTCATTTCGCGCAAGATATCCACAACTTCTTCTCTGGCCTGTTCAATATCGTCCCACTCGTAAGCTGACATAAGTAACATTTGCTCATTCAACACAGCGGCCATCGGCTCGGAAATATTAGATTTTATTTTCTGAATGAGCTGATTGTCGGCTCTGACCAATGCCAAAGCCAATTTCTTTATATCAATTCTTCTCAAAGCCTTCTGAAGCGACCGGTCGGAAATTTGTGAGATATCTTCCCAGAATATCATCAAGTCTGCTACCATTCGACCGACATGTTTGTTTTTGCCCCGCATAACACCAAGCAGACCATCTCTAATGTCTTTACCTATGTTTCGCAAAATAACAGCCATTTTTCTTATAGAAGGCTTAGATTTTGCCGACAAAGGTCCATTTGTGTTACCGGCAGTAACAGCCTCAAGACGTTTGCAAACAACTTCTGTAATCCGACTCTTCGCCTGGAAACTCATAGCCCCACAATCGCTCATTCTGTTGACAATACTAACTCGGACACCCCAGTCCAAAAAGCTGAGCACTTCTGTTTTCTTCTCGGCAGGCATCTCTGATAAAACTACCGCAGCAGTTTGAGGATGCTCATTCTCCAGAATTGCCGCTACCATTTTAGGCTCTGCCGAACAAATAGACTCGAAAGAATCGTTTTCATACAACAACTCCTGTATTCCGGTCTGGATCTGCTCTGTCTTCTCATCACCAACGCTACTCTTCAAAACTTCTTTCAGAAAACCATTTATATGAAAGTCATCACTGGGCTTCAATGATTTGCAGAATTGCCGAGCAACTCCCAAATCCTGGCTGTTATTGCTGAAACCAGCGGCATCCATATGCGCTAATTCCACTGCCAATTCCTGTACCGCATCGGCGTCAACGCCCTTTAGCAGCTCAGCAGCAGTCGTTGAATCAAGACTCATCAACAACATTGCAGCTTTTTGCTTACCCGTCAGCGCCTTTTCCGTGTCTCCCGGCCGCTCATTAGAAGTTTGTAACGGACGGACATTCGCCTTCTTTCTTCTACCCAAAAATCTTCTACTCGAAACTTGATATTCGTTATTCGGCATTTTATATTATTGCCTTGCCTATCCTATTGCTTATTGTTTCGCTATAACATAACAGTTCACACCTTGTTAACTTTAGCCCGCCTTTTCTTCGAGCCAACTGGCAAACAATTGTTTCACTCGCTCAGGATCTTGTTCCAAAGCACTGGCTATCTGTCTGCGCACAACTAACGGCTCTGCACTTTCACCTCCACTTGGAAGAAGTCCTGAATCCTCTTCAGCTTCGGGCAATTTCCCTGTCTTGGGTACTGATGCCACCTTACTCTTCGCTCCGCGAAACATACGAAGAACAAGCAGCGCGCAAATTGCCATAATGCCTAAGGAAGCCTGGCGGGCAATTGCTATATAACGAGGCCAACTGGACGGTTCATCCTCAACAAGTGATTCAAACGGACGATTGAACTTAACATTAACTACTTTGATAGCAGTTTCATCCTCAAGCCCAAGAGCATTTTGGATAATAGCCACCACATCAGTTTCCTGCATTATCTTTGCGGCGCTATTTCCGGAGCCTGTATCATTAGCGTCTGATACTGATAAGTCAACAAATGCCGCTACCTTCAAAGATTTTATTTGGCCCGGATAAACAACTTCCTGCTTTACCGTCTTTCCGATCTCATAGTCGGTCTTAATTACTTCATCCTTCATAATACTGCCAGGAATAGCCGGCTCACCTGCGGCTGATGGTGTGGAAGCTCCGGTTTCAGAACCGCTTGTAATCTCTTCTTTAATAACAACGCCTTTTGGGTCAAGCTTTTCTGTAACCGTACTAACGCTGTTCATATCAATAATGGCACTGACCCTTACAGTTGCGCGGCCGGGCCCTAAAACAGCGGTAAGCATATCTTCAACTTTTTTCGATAAATTCTCCTCTACCCTCTCCCTGTAATCTTGAACAGTGCCTGCCTCACCAGCTATAACTGAATCTGACTTACTTGAAAGAAGATGTCCCTGGCTGTCTACCACAGTAACATTATCTGATGTAAGTCCTTCAACACTACCGGAGACCAAATGAGTAATAGCTGCAATATTCAAACCGCTTAATTTATAACCCGCCCTTAGTCGAAGAACTACAGAAGCAGTGGTTTTACCGGCATCAGAAGTAAAAAGCGTTTGTTCAGGGCTTACTATATGGATACGCGCGTGAACGACACCATCTATCATCTGGATGCTCTTGGCAAGTTCTTCTTGTAGCGCCCGCTTGAGGTTAACGCTTTGGACAAACGGGCTTATCCCGATTTTTTCATTATCAAATATCTTGTACCCCCCCTGCTCACCTATAGGAAGACCCTCTTTTGCCATATCCAACCGAAGCTGATATACCTGTTCCTTGGGCACGTAGATGCTCGTCCCGCCGCTTCTCAATTCGTAAGCAATGCCCTTTTCACTGATTTTCTCTGTAATCTTAGCTGCTTCTTCAGGCGCGATTTCCTGGTACAGCATTTTCATATCAGGCCTGCGAGCCCAATAAGTAAGCATAGCACCGCCAGCAACAAATGTGAGAAACAGCCCAATAAGCAAGGCCCGTTGAACGAGACCTATCTTTTGCCAAACTACACTTATCTTTTGGAAAAAGTTCATTGAGCCTCTTTGTCAATTGACTACCGATGATTGAAAAATATAATCAATTACAACGGCATATTCATAGTTTGCTTGTAAGCTTCAATCAGCTTATTTCTAACACCAACAAGAAGCTTGAAACTGATATCAGCCTTGGCCACCTCTGATACTACTGAGGTGATATCCTCATTTTTACCCGACAACAAATCCTTTATGGACATATTTGAGGATTGTTGAAGATCATCAACGTCGGATATGTAGTTCTTAACAACATTAGCAAAATCCGCCTTATTTCCGTCGGAACCTCCCACTTTCCGCATACCGGACGAATCAGGATTAATTTTGGTCTGAACCGGGCGGGGCTCCAAAATCCCTTTCATTGAATTTGAGATCCCGCTTACATTTGCATTCATGTTAACCATTGCTTATTCCCTATTTTATCTTAGTAATTCGAGTGTATTTTCCACCATTCGCTGGTAACGCTTCAGAACCGCCACATTGGCTTGATACACTCTTGTTGCAATATTCAGATTTATCATCTCAGTGGGCAAATTTATATTGGGCATAGCAACATAGCCATCGCCATCCGCCTGAGGATTGCCGGGGTCGTACACCCTGAGAAAATCACTCATATCCGGAAGTATCTTATCTATTTCAACACCACCTATTTCACCATCTGATTTGAACGTTGCTTCAAGTCTGCGATAAGGCTCCCCCTTACCGGCGTCGCTAGTACGGGCATTGGCAACGTTCGACGAAATCACTTCCATCTGTTTGTTCTGTGCCTTTAAACCCGAAATTGCTATATCGAGAGGGCCGAAAAAATTGTCAACATTCATTTTCTCTTTTCCTTTTACAATTATTCCCAAGTCTTATGTGACTACACATTAAACTCGTCAATCAATAATGAATTACTTTCCTACCGTCCTACATTCATTGCCGATTCAATCTGTTGGTATCTCTTCTTCAGCAACTGAATATATGTCTTGTAGCGAAGGCTATTTTTAATCATTGCGCCCACTTCGTTTTCCAAAGTAACATCGTTGCCGTTTGACTTTACAGGCGTTTTTTTGGGCTGATAAGTCTGTGGCTCAATCTCATTAAGGTCAACTGAACCTGATGACTCCAGGGATTTGGCAAGTATTTCTTCAAACTTTACATCAAGCCTGCGATATCCCGGAGTTTCAAGATTGGCAACATTATGAGCGATAGTCTTCTGGCGCAGGCCTTCAGCCTTTATGCCGGCCTCGATAAGAGCTATTATGCTGTCAGTTTTCGACATCAAAAGTTTCCCAATGTTTATTTACAAACCTTGTCTCTTGAAAAATGTGTGCAAGAATCGTGCCAAACGATGAAAGCAGGTCATTTTCAGCATATTTACACTTATTCCGCGTAAAAAACCGCTAAATTTCCAAATAATCATTTATTTAGATGGCAGTAGCAACGTCAGGATTTTATACAATGGCCTGCTTTTTTTACACGCTCATAACGCTTTCAAAGCCCTGAAACAAATCCTTTAAATAAGCCGGAAATTCTCTCCTACACCCAGAATATTTCGCCTTGAATGCCGCTAATGACAAGCTATTTTCGAATGATTACCACCTGCTTATTATTCATAAGTATATTTCCAATATAACCTTAGAGCTATACACAAATCGTCCTGCAAAATACTGGCACGAAAGTTGCTGATATATGTTGTCTCAATAGGTTATTGCGCATGAATATGGACTTGATGACAATCAATAATATGTTGTTTGATGCATCAGCAGTCGCACCCCCGCCTGCAAATAAACTTAATACATTTACAAATGGCACGAATTTTTCACCGTCGGCAGAGAATCTCCAACCGTATTCTAACACTCCTGAATCAGCAACGGCCGATAACATACCGGCTATCGTCCAAAATGAACCTACAAACAAACCCAAACAAGACTTTAACCAAACTTTACGTACAACAGTAAAGGCTGGATCTCCCCAGCAAAACCAGAACAACAAAAAGCCCGACAAACAAGAGCCGGTTTCCGCAACACCTTCCAGGGTAAATTCTGTTCAATCTTTTTCGACTACGGAAAGCCCTCTTACTTTTGGGCTTCTCGTCAAAGAGAACGCCACAAAAATAGAGCCGAAAACCGGTCACCAACTTGCCCAACTGATAGCTAATCTGAAAGATGGCAAATCCTCTCCTGTTACCGAACAAGCAGCCAAATCAGCCGAACTCAAACTACTCGCAAACACAGAAAAGGTACAACTTGGACTCAAAACCGTTTTGCCGGAGACATCCAAAGGACAAACCGGACTCAAAAGCTCTTTGCCAAACACTTCCAAGGAGCAAACTACCCTCCAAACTGTTTTACCTAATATATCTAAGGGTACATCTACCGCCGATACACAGCCTGGAGAAGCTAAAAATACCGATAAGATATCAGCACCCAATGGTACTGTCCCAACCACAAAAGCCAAAGAACTGATGCCCGATGCTCTTGCTGGTGCCAATCACAAAACTACCGAAATTAACGAAAAAACGCCTCCTGTGGACGCTTCAGTTGTCACCAACAGAACAAAAAGCTTCGACTTGAGCGGCAAAAAGATAAAAGAAGATACAATCTTGACAGATAAGTCTGCCATCAACGCCGATGAAAAAACAATCGAATCGAAAACAAACTTTTCACAGGTTCAGAACAAATTCATCGAGCCGAAGTCTCAGCTTGCCGGGATTGCTCCTGAAAAATCTACCACGACCCTCAACACAACAACTGACAGTAAAACAACTATCTCCGAAATACTCTCAGAGTCATCAAATGGAAACAGCAAAGAATCTTCACAAGCCGGAAGCAAGCTCCCAGATAACTCTGCTGTTCAGGATTTAAATATCTCTGCTGTTCAGGTAAGCACCGGTCAAACAAAAAACAATAATTCCGCCTTTAA
>Ga0272442_10005627_pt1 | contig 16687 bp, 20 predicted proteins | sample SSMForm2O_FD_200262 | JGI IMG/M metagenome (GOLD analysis project Ga0272442, IMG submission 200262) | Marine sediment archaeal communities from Little Sippewissett salt marsh, Falmouth, MA, United States - SSM-Form-2O | ecosystem: Environmental > Aquatic > Marine > Wetlands > Sediment ... | reverse complement strand
CGGTCGAGGATATCCGCAACGCCGATTCACCGAAGCCGTTTCGGGCGGTCGATCAGATTCAATATATTATCGACTACCTCTCGCAGGCCGGGCATAGCCGGCGTGCCCAGGCGATTACCTGGATGCCCACGGCTGATCCGGCGACCGATGATCCGCCGTGCCTGCAACGAATCTGGTGTCGCCTCCTGGAAAACGGATCGGGTGAATTGACGCTGAATATGAATACGCACTGGCGCAGTCGGGACCTTTACAAGGCGTGGTTTATGAACGTGTATGCCCTGACCGACCTGCAGCGGATGATCGCCGAGGCTATTGCCGCCAAGAGAGGCGAGCCGGTCAAGGTAGGCCGGTACGTCGATATCAGCGATTCGCTGCACATCTACGGCAGCTACTTCGACGAGGTCGCCCCGGAGATTGAGAAGATGCGTCGCAGCCCCTTTTCGGAACGGTCGTGGCAAAGCACTCATCCGGCTTTTGAGATGATGACGACCGAGGCAAGGGAAAAGTTAGCTCAGGATCCGGACTGGTACGCAAAAGCAAAAGGGTAAACAGACTTCAAACATAAAACGAAATACGCGAAACGAAAGGCACAAAATGGCAATAGTGGTTAATGGTGAGAAGATCGAAGATACGGCGATCAAACAGGAGGTTGAGCGATTGAGGCCGGATTACGAGCGGGTGTTTGCCGACCAGGATCCCAAGGAACGCGAGAATCAGTTGCTGGATTGGTCCAAAGAAAACGTGATCGAGCGGATTTTGATCAATCAGGAAGCGCAAACGAATGGCCAGGTCATTCCTCCGGATCAAATCGAATCGGCCCTGGCGAAGCTCAAAGAACAATACGCCGACCAGGAGCAGCTTTACAAGGATTTTGGCACCGAGGACGATGAAAAAATAAAAATGGAGATCGAAAAGCAGATGAGGGTCGAGCAGACGCTCGATCAAATCTCTAAAGACGTGCCGAAGCCTTCGACAGCGGCCGTTCAGGAGTATTACGACAAGAACAAGGAGCAGTATAGAACAGGCGAGCGGGTTCGAGTGGCTCATATTGTCAAGTATGTCAACTGGCAGACGGATGAAGAAACGGCGCATCGCGAGATTAGCGCGGCGCACGATGAATTGAAAGGGGGAACTCCTTTCGAAGCGGTTGTTGATAAATATACCGATTGTGCCGATAGCGGGGGCGACCTGGGTTTTGTCTCCCGGGGTCAAATGGTCGAGGAATTCGAGGATGTGGTATTCAATCTGGGGGAGGGGCAGATCAGCGATGTTTTTCGCAGCCGGTTCGGCTTTCATGTGGCGAAGGTCTATACAAGGGAGTCGGCGAAGGTACCGAGTCTTGAAGACGTCAAGGAGCAGATCGTGGAGGCCCTCGAGAACCAGGCGCGGTCCGATGCCATCGACGCCTTCATCGACAAGCTGAAAAGCAAAGCCAAAATCGAAGAGGTGTAAATAAGGGTATCAGCATACCAGAGGATCAGGTTGCAGGGTATCAGGATGCCGGGATATCAGGGAGATTCGACAATCCGGCTTTTGCCCGTGCCGCCCTGATGTCCTGATGACCGGATCGCCTGATAATCTTGATACTCTTTATAATAATTGTGAGAATGTCATTGCGAGCGAAGCGAAGCAATCTCAACACTTTACGTAACCGAAGGGTTGAGATTGCCGCGGCCATCTTCGATGGCCTCGCAATGACAAGTCCTTCATTTGAGCGTTGACAGCGTACTCATAGCGATTCCAGTCTTTTCAAAACATTTTTCTTTCGATGTATTCTTTGGCTTTCTTGCCCGAATGCTTCTTATATCCAGCGTTTATCGGGCCGGTATAGAAAAGACGAAAAAGATCGGATTTCGATTTGGCGAGTGAAGGTTTATGTATTAGACTTTAAGTGTAACACATAGGAAAGAGCGAAAAAACAAAAAGATTTCAATGGATGAGAAACGATGCTTTCACAGGGAGTGAAGGCTTTGTACCAGACCTGAGGGGGGGTTGTATAAGTTTCTTTCCGAGTTGGCCTCTGCGTTCTCCACGCAGAGGCTTTTTTTTATCACTCCTGTGAATGTCAATCCATGTCTTCTTTATTTGGAAGAAACCGGAAAATTTTTGTTGACGCTCTATATATTGTAGTTACAATTAAAAGGGTGTACTATATGTGGAGTTGATGGGCTTTGGCAAGCTTATCCGTGTTGAACGGATGGGTGCCTCGTGAAGGGGGGCAATGTAAGCCTGATAGAATGTGATGATGGTGAAGGTAATTGAGGCCTCGACTCTGAAATGTATCTCGAAGACAGCGCGCCCTAAAGGATGCGAGATACAAGATGAAGTGTCCTTTTTGTAAGGAAGATCGTGACAAGGTGCTTGATTCGCGCTCAAGCGACGGCGGCCGAGTGATTCGACGTCGCCGGCAGTGTTTGGAATGCAGGAAGCGCTTTACGACGTACGAGAAAATCAGTGAGACCTTTAAACTCTACGTCGTGAAGAAAGACAATTCCCGCGTTCCGTATGACAGAAGTAAAGTCGTCGAGGGTTTGCAGAAGTCCTGTTATAAACGGCCCGTCTCGGTCGAGCAGATTCAGCGAATCGCCGACAAGGTTGAGGAGAAGATTTTTCAGAGCTTTGACAAGGAGGTTTCATCGACGTTCATCGGTGAAAGTGTGATGAAGCGGCTCCGGCGGATCGACAAGGTGGCGTATATTCGCTTTGCCAGTGTTTACCGCGATTTCAGGGATGCCGGCGAGCTGATTCAGGAGATTAGTGAAGCGATTGCCGACACGGAGCCGCCCGCTCAGTTGATGCTCTTTGAGGAGTAGCCGGGTTTTGGGGTGCCGGCTTGAGACGTCCGGACGGGCGGCAAGGTGAGGATGTATGATGAGTTCGCAGGGAGGCGAAAGACGTTCATGCAAGCACAGCTCAAAGTGGTAAAAGCCGACGGTACGGTTGAGCAATATCTGCACACGAAGGTCGTAGGCACGATTAATAATGCGCTCGGTGCGGTCGGTGACGCGAATATCGATTTGGCGGAGCAGTTTGCTGAGGTGGTCACTTATTTTCTGTACCACGAGCAAGGCCGGCGTCGCGTGAACAGCAGCGAGATCTTTTCGATGATTCAGGTCGTCCTGGCGTCCACGGGTTTTGAGGCCGCCGCGACGGCTTTGAGCGAGCATCACTACAGGCGCAGGTTAAAACGTTCCCGAACTGAAGTGATCTTCGTTGATATCCAGAATCTAAAAGATGCTGAATTTTTCGTCGGGACCGAGGAGACCGGCGTTCGTTGCCAATGGGATAAATCCCGGATCGCCGAGGACCTGATCGTCGAGCAGGATATGGACCGACAAACGGCGCGGATGATCGCCGCGATGGTGGAGGAAAAAGTCTTCGGTATGGGGATGACGCGGATTCCGTCTAGTTTGATCAAGCAACTCGTTCTTGGAGACACCGCCGCTGTTCTTCGAGCCCGCGAGCAGTTACTGACGGTCTGATCGCGGCAACGGACTCACTGCCCGACTCGCATTTCTTCAATGAATTCGACAGCTTGTGATACGCCGTTTTCTTGTCGAATTTGCTTTCCAATCAGTTTTGCCCTTTCACGGGTTTCCTCCGATACCAGCACGGAGCGGATTCGTTTGGCTAATTTTTCGCTTGTTGCGCGTGTGTACCATATCGGCTTGCCGGCGATATCGAGACGATGCAATGCCATAGCCCAAAAGTATTGCTCGTCTGTAAAGGGAACAACAATCGATGGGCAGCCGGACCGGGCCGCGGAGTGGGTCGTGCCGCTTCCCCCGTGATGCACGACGGCGGCGCAGTGCGGGAAGATTTGATGGTGCGGCGTTCGACCGATGAAGTAGATTCGGTTTGTTTCGTCCCGGCAATCTACAGGATCGTCTTCAGAAGACGTTTGGACCAGCGCTCTGCGCCCGGATTTCTGCGCCGCATCGGTAAGCAATTGCCTATTCCAATCCGGAGCGAAGGACTGGGCCGTACCGAGCGTCAGATAGACGGGCGGTTCGCCTTCGTCGAGAAAATCTCCTAAGTGAACGGGCATCGTCCAGGGTTCGGCTTCATCGGGTATCGCAAAGAATCCGCAAATCCGGAATTGCGTTCCCCAGTCCGGCTGCTGGGGGCAAAGAACGGAACTGATACCGAGAAGGTTCAATGTTTCGCTCTGCCAGGTATCTGGAAGGATATGTCTGAACGGCGGTAATCCCTTGTCCGTCCAAAAGCGTTGAATATCTTTCTTCAAGGCGAGATCAAGGATACTCCGCACAAGTTCCCATCCCAGCCGATTGATCCATCGGCCAAGGTTCGGGAGACCCGGCGGCGCTGCAAAAGCCGTAGGCACAAAGCCGGGGTAGAGGATCACCGTGACCAGGGGAGTGTTCGTCTTCAGAGCCGCCGCTCTCATCGGATGGGCGAGGAAATGGCTGATGAGAACGTCGCTGTCCCGGCAGAGCGACAGGGCGGTTGCATACATCTGTTCCTGATAGGGATAATACAATTCCCGCATGACGAGCTTCAGGAAGTTAATATTCTTTTTCCCTTTGATCTTCCTGACGATTTCGATGGGATCAAAATCGGTCTGCTCGGGGACTTTCATATACCGCACAGTTAGTGCCTGACAGAGCGGACCGTAATCCTTGTTGTCAACGCTGGTAACTGCGATAGTCACATCATGTCCAGCCCCTCGCAGGCCGCCGGCGAGCGCGATAAATGGACGAATATCCCCGTCGGAACCCCAGGTTTGAATGCCGATACGCATTGTATTGTCCTATAATACAATTGATATTCGTTGCTCAGATCGGTTCTATGCCGGATAGCCTACGGTTTGGGAAAACAGAACGCTTTGTTCGGGGCGCAGCTTGAATTCTCTCGCCGTATTCTGCTTATCGCAATTGTGGAAATGAGCGGCTAAGCCTTGCGAGGCGGCGAACAGATACACATTTGAGGCGATAAGTCCGGTCGCGACATAGTAATACGACTTTTGCACTTCCGGATCTCCTATGTTTCGATCGGGCTGGCCCGGCCCCTCATCGTATCGGGTGCGATCCACGACATAGAAGATGTTGACCGGCGCTCGCGCCGCCGAACGTCTGCCGGATCTCCGACGAAAATCCCCGGCGACGACGGGCGTCAGGCGGTGTGGGATCGCCTCATAGAGATAGACGGCTTCAGGCAGGGCGATATAAAGGTCGATTTCCTGCGAATTGCTGGCCGAGGCGGCCGTTCGTCCCGGCTTTCCAAACGATCCACTCTCTCGATTCACGCCAAAGGCCGCCCAAAGAAGATTGGACAACACTTGGGGCGGGAGTTGCTTCTCGCTAATATTGCGGGTTGTTTTCCTTTCCTGCAAGGCGGCCAAAACGGATTTACCGCCGTCCTTTTGGGGTTTGACAAGCGTAATCGGCTGCAAATCTTGAGCGGGAGTGGTTGTTGTGCCGGCCATAACCGCAAACGCCGGCACTGCTTGTAAGAATGTTCTACGATTCATCTGATACTCCTTTCTCCGGTTTCATGAGATAGGGTCCAATAATGTATTCGTTCGTTCAAAAATATCTTCGCTTGGCTCATCGGATGCCACGTCGAGCCAGTGGACGTTGCGGAAGGTTTTGAACCAGGTTCGCTGGCCTTTGGCCAATCTGCGGGTGTTGATCTTGATCTTTTCGACGGCGTCTTTCAAATCCATCCGGCCATTCAGGTGCTCGATGATCTCGGCGTAGCCGATCGCACACCGGGCCTGTTGACTCAGAGGTTTCTCCTCATCCAGAAGGGCTTTGACCTCATCGACGAGCCCGGCTTCGATCATTTTTTTGACCCGTTGATTGATCCGACTGCTGGCATCGGCCTTTTCTCTCCGCAAACCGATGATTGTCCAGTCGTCATTCGTCTGTGGCGCTTCCCATTGCTTCTGAAAACTCGAAATGGGTTTGCCTGTAATCGTATAAACCTCCAGAGCACGAATGATGCGACGCGCGTCGTTAGGATTGATACGGTCAGCCGCCGCCGGATCGATGCTCGTCAGTTCGCGATGCAGCTTGGTCAGACCTTCGGCTTCTGCTCTCGCCCGAAGCTCGGCGCGTATCCGCTCGTCGCTCCCGGCGTCTTCAAAGAGGCCATAGAGTAATGACTTGATGTACAGGGCGGTTCCGCCGACGGCGATGATCCTTTTGTCTCGGCTTCTGATCTGTTCAATAGCTTCCGTCGCCGCATCGTGAAAGGCGCCCACACTGAACGACTCGCTCGGCTCGACGACGTCAATCAAATGATACCGAACGTGCCGACGAGCCTCCATAGGCGGTTTGGCGGTGCCGATATCCATCCGCCGATAGACCTTCATCGAGTCGATGCTGATGATTTCCGCATCGATACGCTTTGCTAAATCGAAGGCTAATCGCCCTTTTCCGGATGCCGTTACACCAAGAATCAGAATCATTTTGCACTTTACTGTTTGTCGTTTGTTTCTTACTATGGCCCAAGTATCGACAATTGTCAATAGCAGGTAGTTAGGGTGCAATCGAATATGGGCGGCAGTACTTCCATGAGTGACTTCAAAGTTCAATTACAAAAGAAAGCCGAATCCGTCAACGAGACACTCCGGCGGATATTGGATCTTCAGGACCTCCATGGCGATTTAGAAGAGGCCGTCCGGTACACGCTTGAATCGCCGGGCAAACGGGTGCGCTCGGTCTTGCTGCTCTGGTGTTGTGAGCTGGTCGGCGGGCGGACCCATCACAATGCCGAAATCGCTTCGGCGGCGATTGAGATGGTGCATACGTATTCGTTGATCCATGATGATTTGCCCGCGATGGATGATGATGACATGCGGCGGGGCTTGCCGACATGTCACAAAGCCTTCGATGAAGCGACGGCCATTCTCACGGGCGATGCGCTTTTAACGCTGGCGTTCGAGATTCTTGCAAAGGAGATCGACTCCCCCGCCGTCGCGGTCAGACTCATTCGTCAGTTGGCCGAGGACGCCGGGGCGTCCGGAATGATCGCCGGGCAGATGGCGGACTTGAAGGCTCAGGAGTTTACCGGTACGAAGGAAATCCTGGAATATATCCATGTTCACAAGACCGCTAAGATGTTCCGATGTGCCGCTGCGATGGGTGCGATCTGTGGCGGCGCGACGCAACAGCAGTTCGATTGTTTGTGCGATTACGGTTTACAAATCGGTCTGGCCTTTCAGATCGCCGATGACATTCTCGATGAAACGGCATCGAGCGAGCAGTTAGGCAAAACCGCCGGCAAGGATCTCAGAGCCGCCAAGTGCACCTACCCGGCGGTGGTGGGATTGGCAACGGCAAGAGAACTCCAGGAGCAGGTGACATCCGAAGCCGTCGCCGCATTGAAGCCGTTCGGCCCAAAGGCCGACATCCTCCGCGAGTTCGCCCGGGCCCTGCTGCAAAGAACGAAGTAAACCCTCTCTAATTATTCCTTTTTCATCGTGCGGGGATTTTCTTTTCGTATGGGAGCATACATCGGCTAAAGGGAGAATGTCCCGAAGCCCAGAAAACTTTCGCAGTGGGGGCATAGGATGAGCTGTTTTTGTTCGACAATGCCGATCCCTTTGGTTTTGATCCAAATCGTGTCGAGTTTTTTTTGACAATAGGGGCACTTCGGAATCACCTCGCGCGGCGCATTGTCTATTTTGACACCCTCAAAGCTGTGAACACCCATCGGATTTCTCCTTTTGCTTTTTTGCACGTCTTCGTTTCCTGCTTCCATAGCCGCAATGAATGAGAATATCGGTCTCACGGCCATATTATTCACTCTGACCTGTCACTCTAACACCGTATGCGGTTTTCTCAAGCCGAATCATTGGATTCAGAAGATATTCACAAGTTGTTTCTGGTGAAATTCTCTGCTTTGAATGACCGGGACAAATTTTTTTTCACTTTTATTATGAAAAGCCGGGTGATTTTTGACATTTATGAGGTTGGAGAGCGCGTCTCTTAAAAATTGGCAAATTAGCATCAAAAATGGCGCTTTTAAATTCCGCCGGGAATAACCCGGCACGTGCCTGATCAATAGGTTGCTTTTTAAACGCTGTTACCCGCCTTTTATAGGAGGTCGATGATCCTTTTTGCTGTCTCGAACAGGATGATACGAAGCAGATTCGATTAAGGAAAAAATTACGCATGGGTCGATACAACCAATGGTTTTTTAGAAGGTAACGGATGAAAGTACATAGATACGAATTCGAAGTGATGTGGATGATCCTGGCCATGTTCGGCGACTGGGTGACAATCCACATGGACTGGACGCTCGCGCCTCAGCCGGCGAGGCAAGACCAAGTACGAGAACAGAGATATTCACCCTTCCAAATTCGTCCGCCGCCTCTGTCGGACTGAGTTCTCACAGGATTTCTCACAAGTGAATAAACATCAATGATGAACCAATGGGCCATAAGCATAATGCTTACGGCCTTTTTTTCATGATGTGGGCCGGACGGGGATTTTGAGTCCGGCATTGTTTCTTGACGAGAGGATTTTTAAGAGAGGTAAGAGGCCAGAATTTTCCACTGGATCCCTTCGTTCTTTGTGATGTCGTATTCGAGCAGGAGATATCCTCCGCTATGACCGTCTTCGAAGTAAGCGAGCACCCACTTGTTTGTCAGGATCCACATTTTGCTCTCGCCATAGAAATTCATGGTCCCGCCCAAGCTTCCTCCGTATGGGATCAGCTCTCTGTGTCGTTTTAAGTCGGAGACAATATCTTTTAGCGGCTCTTTCAGTCCCGCTCTTTTCATGGCTTCGATGTCCCAGCTAAAAACCTCGATGGGACGCGTTGGCTTGTTTTCATCCACTTCGTTTTTGGCCCGGTGAAGCTGTTCGGCAAGCTGTCGGTTCGTTTCTTCCAGGCGTTCGATCCGGTCTATGTTCCCAAAGTGACTGACCGTCAGGGCGACCAAAACGATACCCGTCACGATCCATCCGAAGTAAACGACTTGCTGTAGAGTGACTTTCACTTTGCACTTTCCTCCATGACGGTATGAAGATTATTTCAGGCGAAAAGACCTCCCGGCACACCAAGCGCGCTTTCGGCGCCTTTTATGAAGACGCGACATCGAAAAGCGGAGAAGGGTGTTGTTAGAGAACTTCGATTCGCCGGGTGACTCTGCTCTCACCATTTTCGTTTGTGGCAATGATGGTAAACGTCGTGGTTTTCGTTGGAGCGATGGTCCGTGAGCCCAACGCGCCGACGGTGCCGACGTTCGGTTCGATGCGTACCCTATCCGCGTCCACGACCCACCAGCTCAGCGTGGACTTCTGGCCCGCGCTGACCCGCGGGCGCGTAGTGGTAAAGCTGCGGATGACGGGACTCTCAATGGCGCGAATCGTCGGGGCTTCCACACCCTCTTCAATGTTAACCGCTACATTTTGCAGTTGTTCCTGAAGGTCACTCACTTTCGTCGTCTCGGCCTGTAGCTTTGTCGTCAGCTCGTCGATTTTCTCCTGTGCTTTCTGTGTCTCAGCGACAGCCGCCTGGCGAGATTTCGAGAGGGCCGCAACTTCCTGCTGCAACGTGTCGCGCGAGCGGGTTGCTTCAGTCAGATTCTGCCGAAGCGTTTGTTGCTCGGCGGTCACGGCGGCGAGCTGTTCCTGCAATTTCTTTTGTGTGCCGGTTAATTCTTCGGCCTGCTTCCGCAATTGTTCTTGCGCATCAGCTTGTTGGCTCTGTTCATTGACTTGTGCCTGCAATGCATCGCGTTCTTCGGTGAGCGTTTGTATCTGGGCCGTTAGCTCGTCACGTTCTTTCGTGGCGTCTTCGGCCGCCTTTTTAGCCGCCGCTTTTGCGCTGGTCAATTCGTTCTGGAGACGTTCCTGTTCCGCACGGTCCGTGCAGCCCGTCAGAATCAGGGGGAGCGTCGAGGCGATGATACTCGTAAGAACCAAAATCTTTTTCATCGTTATACTCCTTTACTTTTTGATTGATATTCACTCCATTTAGCCAAAGCTTTTTAGAATTCTAACTCGACGGGCGGACTTTGCCAAACAAAAAGTCCCAAAAAAGGATAATCAAAGCGGTCTTTTAGCATAGAAAACCGCTTTCTTTCCGGTACAGACGAAATTATCCATCGTCCGACGGACGGCTTTTCGTCAGCATATCGGTCTTTCCGGCGATGAGTTCGGCGATCGCGCGGGTGTAGCCGAAACGTTCGAGGAAGATTTTGACGACGGCCGTAATCGGCACAGCTAAGAACATCCCAATGATCCCCCAGATCGTGCCGAAGAAGATCAACGATAGCAGCACGACAATCGGGTGCAGATCGAGCGATCCGCCCATGAGTTTCGGTTGAATGATATTCCCGATGAAAAACTGGATACCGCCGGGGATCGCCAGGACTAATATTTTCGAGGCGAGACCGAGTTCCGGATCGATCAAGGCAACCGGTAGAGGGAGAATCGTTGCGATGACTGAGCCGATGCTCGGTATGAAATTCAACAGGAAGGCGAGGAAACCGAACATCCATCCGGGATTCACACCGAGGATCTCGAGCACGAATCCGACCAGGACGCCCGTGACGCCGGAGGTGAGCAGCATCGTGAGAAGGTATCGCTTGATGCGGGTTTCCACTTCCCACCATAAGCTGCCGGCCGGGGCCTTTTGTAAACCTTTGCCGGCGATCATAAAGACCATGAAAATCACTACAAGCAGACTGTTTGAAATCACGCCCATGACACTGCTGGCGATATCGGTGAGTGCTTTTCGGATCGTATTGGTCGGAATACGAATGAGCCGGGCGGATGGATCACCGCGGGTTTGTGCCGGTTCGTTGGGGTCAAAAATTGGATTGTTGGGATCATATACCGGTTCGTTGGGATCCGACATCGGATCGTTAGGATCAAGTACTGTTGGAACGAGAGTGGGAGCCGGTTCCTTCGTCTCACGAATCGGCTCATTGGGTTCCATGGTCCAGTCGGGCGGAAGCAGGCCCCGGGCCTGGAAGAGCAGTTGCTGGAACTGTTTACCGTAGGTGTCGCGATTTTGTACCATCTGATCGACGGCTGCTGTAACGAGCAGTATCGCCAGGGCAAGAATCGCGCAACCGAGGGCGATCGTCGTAAATATGGCCGTGCGACGTGGAATACGAAGCCATTTCATCTGGAGGTCGATAATGGGACCTAAAGAGAGCGTCAGGAAAACGGCCAGGACAAACGGGATCAGCACCCCTTTAAAGAAATACAGGGCCCCGGTAATACCTAAGGCCGTCAGAATCAGCAGGCATACCGTTTGAATGCGTTGTTCGTAATGTTCAGTTTCTTTCGCCACTGCTTTTCTTATCTCTCAAACATAAGAAGCCTTAGATACCTGGATAGAGTACAAGATACCGTTGTCTGTGTTTTCCTGCAACCATTGAATAGGACCCTTTGCAAGTCGTCTCGCGGGGCATTGATTGATCTTGCTTGGTCATCCGTATTTCTATCCGTCAAGAATGCTGAAATGTTAGGAATTGCCTATGGTGTCGTGTCGGTTGAATCGTGATGGATTGAAATGAATGTCCCTGCCCGCCATCTTGAGAGGATGGTCGGGCAGGGACTTCACAAGAGCCGCGAGGCTCAACTATGCTCCTCGCAGCATTTATCAAACCACTGTTCTGATCGTGCCTTTAGAGTGTTTTGCGTCCTCTTAACCAGCCGACAATACCGATTCCAAACGCCGCGAGCACCAAACCGCCCGGGGCGGGCATCACGTCCGGGACGACTTCAACCGTGCCGGAAAATACGGCTTCGCTGTAGCCGTCCGCAGAATAGACATTCGGATTGACAGAGACGTCGCCTTGCGCATTCAAGGCATCCATGGCCGCCGACGATTCCGCGCTCATGAGACCATAGCTTGCAGAATCCGCGGCCGAAACAGGATCCGAGAGTGAGTAAGAATCGGTGCCAAGGCTATCCAGGACAAAACCGGCAACGGAATTATCCCGGGCCAGCCACAGCGCCGAACCGGCCCTGTTCATCTGGGCGTCAATGGCCCAGTCGAAACGTCCCTGGCTGTCCTCCACATGGGCATCGGCGGTAATTCGCCAATCCACGTTGTAGGTCTTGCCGTAATCCAAATTGTACGTAACGGTATTGAAGAAGTCGATATTATGGGCTACATCCCCCGAGGCGTTTTGGATCGTTCCGCTATCGCCCCAGGTATCCGACCAGCTAAGATCGGTGGACTCGATGTAAAACCGGGTGGACCAGGAACTCACATCCGACGTTCCGAGGTTTGAGCCGTTGATCGAGCCGCTCACGTCCCATGTGAAGGTATAGGGAATGGCGCTTGCCTTTTCTTCTCCAAGGAGCAACAAGCTGCAGAACACCATCAAGGCGATCAGCACCATTCTATTCATTCCACGTCTCCAATAGAGGTTACGGTTCCGAAGAGCCTCGCGCGCAGGCCCTTCGTACACACATAAGGGTTTACACCCCAACGATATAGATGTTGCGCGGTTTGAATTGGCAGGAAATGAGACGACGTAGTTGTATCGATATAGACGGGCCTGTCCTCTAACGATAGAGTTAGAGCGCCTTCTATTCGATACCCATGTCCTCCGATTCCTCCCGTATTACCTCACTCCAACATCTGTCCCACAACCGGCACACGCGTCCGGCCGTTGCCCAGGAACCGTGGATACGTAATACGGCTGAGTGCCTGAAACTCCAGACATCAGACGACCTTAACAACCTAATTATACCATAGTGCCCATAATCTCATCAAGTGAAATTTTCTATGTTCTTTCTTAAAATGGCTGAAGCATGAAAAGGTCCAATAATACATCGTATCTGGAATAAAATTTTGACGGAGGCCGCTCTGATTAGGTTCGAAGGGTGCAATATTCTGCAACTTATGGCGTGAGAATAAAGGTTTTCTTTTGAAAAGTATTTACCCCTGATATATTCTCATTAGTGTCTATGTGTTCACGACCTTTAGCGGAATCAACGAGCAACCGATTCTGGACCTGCGCATCATCGGCCAGATCATCACGGGCATCGGCTTTTTGGGAGCGGGCGTAATCCTCACACGGGACGGCATCGTCATCGGCGTCACCTCCGCCGCCTGCATCTGGATCCTGGCGGCGATTGGCATCACTATCGGCACCGATCATCACATTACCGGCATCAAGTTAGCCATTTTAGCCGTCCTGATTCTTATCGGAGTGGACACTGCCGAGAAGAAGATTGATTTTCTCCGCAAGGGCCTTCAGAAAAAGTACAGCAAAGAGCCAGACTGACGTTCGCGGTCATGTGGGCGCTCTTTCGTTTAGAATGATACATGGGTATCGTTTCGTGCGTTTTTTGATATCTTGCATCACGGTGGGAATAATCTATCCGTTGTACACTTGCTCTGTCATCGCTTCACGCTCCATTGTATTTTTCGCATCTGTGTTCATTTGGGAATTCTTCTGTCCGGGATCAACCGGTACCGACCATCCTGTCATTGATAGAAATTCTCCTGCCAGTAGCTAAAGGTGAGGTCGCCCCGCTCGAAGGCCTCACGAGTCAGATGCCGTGACAATCCCGGATGCAGCGGTTCGTCGTGTGACTCGTGATCGCTCGGATCCCAGAGGTACTCGGCCATTAAAAATCCTCCCGCCAACCGATCCGCATCCGTATAAGATCTTAGCGCCCTCCGTGTCATTTCCTTTCTCCGAGGTCATGTGTTTTCATATTAGTATTCTTTTGACTGTTAGATTTTTGATTGTGTGGATGGATATGCAGCGCGTGGATTTCTTTTCCATATGAAAGAGACTGAAATTCTACAATTTGCGTTTAGCATTACCCAGTCATTCCTGTATAATCCAGCCAAAGGAGCGCGTAATATGATTTGTGACTATAATATCTATTGTGATGAATCGTGTCATCTTGAACATGATCGGATTCCAATCATGTTGCTCGGTGCGGTCTGGTGTCCACATGATTTGAAACGAAGCATTTCGAAGGAGATTAGGCAACTTAAGTCTCAACATAATGCGAAAGGCGAGCTCAAATGGACAAAAGCCTCTGAGAGCAAACATGAATTCTATCAAAAGCTGTTGGACTACTTTTTTTACAAAGATGAATTGAATTTCCGATGTTTGGTTGTTGCAGATAAACGAATGCTCGACCATAGTTATTTCAACCAGGGTAGTCACGACTCTTTCTATTATAAAATGTATTATTACTTACTTCTGAACATTGTCTGCCGAACAGAAAGTCGTTTCAATATATATCTTGATATTAAAGATACTCGGGGAAGTCGAAAAATCAGGGAACTCCAAAGAATACTCCACATCAAATTGGCGGATGTCCAATCGACGATTCCTAAAATACAGCTCGTACGTTCTCATGAGTCAGAGCTTATCCAACTTGCAGATTTCTTGATGGGTGCTGTAGCTTATTGCAACAGGAACGACATTCCAAAAACAAACTCGACAAAAAGCGATATCATCCAAAGAATTAAATCCTATACCAGAAATGACTTGAAGAATAATAGTCCACCTTGGGAAGAGAAATTCAATCTATTCATCTTCCACCCGCGGAGGTCAGACGATGGCTGATCAACCTGACTTCCTCCCGCCAATGATCAATCTGGATGGGACGTTTGAAGAAATCATAGAAAGACTATATGAAGTCTTTCGCAAGGATTTCATGGAAAACCGAGCAAAGCATCTTCGACGTAATGTAGCTTATAATGGAATTATTAACGAGTACAGTCAAGGTAAAGTTGAAGGTTTCTGGCATGTGATAACGTGTGACGATTCTACAACAGCCACCCGTTTGATCGATTATCGTAGAGCCGAAAGACTTCCATGGTCGAAGCCTCTAATGGAGAATCCATACCATGGCGAAATCAAATTCTTCTTCTATGATGAAGGAGATTCTCGTAAAGGGATTCGTCACTATATTTGGCTCGAGAGATACAATTTCGTTGTCGTATTACAACGAAGAAAATCTCATTATGTGTGGGTTACTTCATTTTATGTAGAGAAATGGACACAGAGAAATCTTCAAAGAAAATTTGAAAAAAGGATAGGCCCCTAAAAAAGCAGCAGCCTGACTCATGAGCCGGCTGCCGAGTACTATCTACTCTTGGTAGATGTACAGTTATATTATCGGATAAAAATCCTTCTAAGTCAAGTCCTTTTTTGTTCAATATTCCTAACATGCTGTAATTGAACGACTTGTGATCTTAGATTTATGCTTTCATTTGGGCGACGAGTTGGCGGGTTTGGGGGGACTGGGTGCTGTGGGCTTGTTTGAAGGCGGCGGCGGTGGATGCGTTTTGCTTTTTGAATGTTTCGTTACCGACGATGATTTCTTTCAGGGCTTTGGATTTGCCTCGGGCGTCTTTCAGGAAGCGGACGGCTCGTGTGCCGTAAACGCCGCCAAGCAAGGCGCTGACTCCGATACCCAGTTCCAGCATTGAATCGGCGACCTGCCACGGATCCGGTCGGTCAGACCCGTCCTGCAACGCCGTCTCAGCAAGCTGCCAGTTCGATTCGGACAGGATTTCCTCGGCCGTCTCAGCCGGCGGGAATTCTTCGGGAAAGCCGTAATAAGCCGTCAAGGCCTGGCTTTGTTTTTCGCCGAGCTGGATCAGGGCTTGTAGTACTTGCGAGACGTTTTCCGCTTTGGCGGTCTGGGCGGCGACAGTGGCCGTGCGGTTATGCAACCAGGCATTCTGCTTTTGTGCCTCGCTCGGTGCAAATCGCAATGTGCCACATCCGGCTATTGTAACGCCTATGCAAGCACAAACGAAAACGATTGCGAAACTTGCTGCTGATTTGTTCTTTTTTGCTTTTTTCATCGTTTCTCTCCTTAATCTTGGTTGGTGAATATAATGGTTTCCGCTATAATGCTGCTGTGCGGCGTAAGAAATGACTATGGACACAGCGAAAAAATTCAAACCGAATACGATATTTCTATCTGGCATATGTCTATCGCAAATTTTCTCCGTTCATCAAGATCAACATCAACTTCAAGACGATGTTGGTTCCATTTTTTGGTGGTTTCAAACATGCTTTTCTTATGTTATTGACAAAGAGCAATAACGTTGACAATCTCTTATCTATAGAGCCGAGCCGCCAAACCGTAGTTTCCTGGAGTCTCAATAGCCAAAATATGATTGAGCAATACGAACTGGGTACAGCCAGCCTTGATGAACGTATCGAAGCGGCGGGGAAGTGCCGGGAGCACGGCTACCGAATCCGATTTCGAATTGATCCGGGGATTCTCTATTCGAACTGGCGGGAAGGATATGCTGATTTAATTCGGAAAGCATTGAAAGTCGTAAAACCTGAAAATATAACGCTTGGTATGTTGAAGTTTCTGCCCGGCCATTTCAATCTTGCTTTGAGAGCCTACGGCGATCGTGCTCGACAGCTTTGGGATCATGGCTTCGTTCGAGGTGCTTCAGACGGCAAGCTCCGCTATCCGCCAAAACAACGTGTCGAATTCTACACCTTTCTCATCGAAGCCATTCGCAATTTCGATAAAGATGTCTCTATCAGCCTTTGTCGGGAAACACCTGAAATCTGGAGCATCTTCAAAGATCGCTGCAAGCGGCGACAGTGCAACTGTACAAATTGGTAAATGTTTTTGGGATTAAGGTTTCTCAATTGCTTGGAGGCGGTATTCGTGGGAGATATTCTGGGTCCAGAGGGACTCCATTTGCTTTTTCAGATTGTCTTGCGATTGCAGCACCATGCTTA
>Ga0272442_10005625_pt1 | contig 16688 bp, 17 predicted proteins | sample SSMForm2O_FD_200262 | JGI IMG/M metagenome (GOLD analysis project Ga0272442, IMG submission 200262) | Marine sediment archaeal communities from Little Sippewissett salt marsh, Falmouth, MA, United States - SSM-Form-2O | ecosystem: Environmental > Aquatic > Marine > Wetlands > Sediment ... | reverse complement strand
GCAACATCAAGGGCAAGTGCGGAGTTTGCGAGTACCGCGAAATATGCGGAGGATGCAGAACACGAGCCGAATACTACACAGGAGACCTGTTCGAAAGCGACCCAGCATGCGCATACATACCCAAAGTGCTGCGCGAAGAAAACGAGGACCAAGTGATAACCCAAACAACTTAAGATGCCTGCAGCTTTCGCTTTTTCCGCGCGGGCATCAACCCTTGTTTTTTATTATAGCTACAATGTTTAGTATTGCTAATATAGTGATGATGGCAAGCCAGATGCCCAAGATTGCTAAATTATCCATTGATAAGGTAAATGAACCCGTTTTAGGAAAATTGTATAAGCCTGCATTTAGGTTCATTGCACCCATAAACAGGGTTACCGCAGTTATCACAATTGTTGCATAGACTGATTCCTTAGATTTAACCTTATACAATAAATAATAAGCTACAAAGGTGATTGGCACATAATAGACCAAGGCGCCTACTGCACCAAGGGGCCAGCCTAAAGGGTTGAGTTCATAGCCTGATTGCTTAATGTCCACTACAAAGATAGTTGAGATAACATCAAAAAACCAGCAAGCCAAGCCGACACCTTGAAGAGACATCAAGATGCTTTTTACCTGTTTAACCCGCGCTTGAGCTTGCATTTCCATGGTGAGGCTTTTCAAAAACCCGATGCCCCTTATTGTAAACGGTACGGCTAAAAAAAGGAAAAGCCCCAATCCAAACCACATGTTAATGTTAGTTGACACCCAAGCACAAGTGAGTAGCCAAATGCCGCTTGCCATCGCTGAGAAGCCTTGAGCTACGTTTTTCGCTTGACTCATATCTGTGCCTTTTAGGTTAATGGGCAACGGTTTGGTTTTAAATTTTTGGATTGAAATACAGATTACCAATTCATAATGTATATCATAATGCTTGGTTAAATTTTGGTAATCCTGACCTTAAATGAACCACAAAAAAATAACTAAGGTAATTTCAATAGTAATTGCTCTACTAACGATTTATTCAGGCGCACTTTTAACTTACACTTATTATAAACCAATAGACAACTCGGAAATTGTTGAAACAAAATTAATAGATGTACCTGCCGACGGCTATGCTTATGAGCTTGCGCATTTAAACTCTTCTGGCCATTACGTTTTTGACGATTTAGGCAATCTTCGTGTAAATTCAACTCTTATGACTGAGAAAGATTTCATAGCGTGGCTCAATGGTCAATACCAGCCTGAATGGAGAAACTTAACCAGCACTGTAGTTTCTATCGAAGAACCCTCAACATATATTCTGGTTTTGTCGAATCAGGATTCAGTTCATGTGGTAATGACTTTTGGCTTGTACCATGCTTGGACTGAATATAACTACCTTGGTCTTGTAGTTGGAATTGCGTTGATACCTGTAGGAATCGCCATAATCTACCTAGCCAATAAAACGCAGATAAAACAGTTTAACAAAGCTCTTGAAAACCAAGAGTAAACGAACATATTTGGATCCTATTAGTGGTTCATTGCAGAAACCAGTAGGGGGTAGGTCCGCATTGGCGTTTTTTCAAGCAATTAACATGTTGAAGGAACAACGCAAAAACTAATTACATATAACGAGATAAAGCCCGCTTTAAACGAACATTTTTATCTAAAACAGTGCACTACTTTTGCTTGAGGGATTAAACGTGGGTAAAGGGTCTGGCTTCGGCAAAGTCATTTTGTTCGGCGAACACTTCGTGGTTCACGGAGTACCAGGTATTGTGTCAGCAATTGATTCCGCCACGGACGCGGAAGTAACACAAACGGGAAAAGAACTTGTCATACGGGATGAGCGGAAAGCCGCTAAAGGTTATGCGGAAGAGAAAAGGCTTCAGCAAATCGAGTCCATCGAGCGCATGCTTAAAAAGATGGGGCTTGACCCGAAACTGCCGTTAAACATTTGGGTAGGCGGAACACTTCCAGGCTTCAGCGGTTTGGGCGCTTCCGCGGCAAGCAGTGTCGCCATAGCCAGAGCAATCGCCGAAGAATTATCCCTGAAGCTTACAAACGAGCAAGTCAACCAAATCGCGTATGAAGCCGAGAAAGCGTACGCGGGCAACCCGTCGGGCATCGACAACACCGCAGCAACTTATGGCGGTTTAATGTGGTTCAAGAAGAACACTGCGGGCGGACCAGACAACGTTGAAAGACTCAGCGTCCGCAAGCCAGTTGAAACAGTCATCGGCAGCACAGGCAAGGTTGCAAACACGAAAGCGATGGTTGCAGGCGTCGCTGAACGCAAAAAGAAGAAACCAGAAAAATACGACCCGGTCTTCAAACAGGCAGAAAATCTAACGTTTGCTGGGCGGAAAGCCTTGGAAAGTTACGACTTGAACAAGGTGGGTGAACTCATGAACGAGAACCACCGCCTGCTACAGGAGATTGAAGTTTCCAGCAGAGAACTTGACTTACTGGTGGATATAGCGAGGAAACAGGGTGCTTTCGGCGCTAAACTAACAGGCGGAGGCGGCGGAGGCTGTATGGTCGCGTTGACGCCGAGCAAAGAACTGCAGGAAAAAGTTGCCGCGGCCATAGAAAAAGAAGGATGTGAAGTGTTGAGAACGAAAATTGGCGTTGAAAAACTATAAGAGAATAATTAACAATTAGAGAAACAAGGTTGAGTGCGAATTGGGTTTTAGAAGTTTCCTGAAAACGCTTGAAGAAAGCGGAGAATTAACCCGCATCAAAAAAGAGGTCTCGGCAGAGTACGAGATGGCTGGTGTTATAGAGGCTCTAGGCGAGAAACCCGTGTTTTTCGAAAATGTGAAAGATTCCAGTATCCCAGTTGTGGCGGGTCTTGTATCTTCTAAGGAAATTATTGCTCGGTCTTTGAACCTGAAGAAAGCGCATTTGCTTCATAATTTATCCAGTGCTCTGGCGAATCCTTTGCCACCGCAGGTTGTAGAGAACGGCGAATGCCAAGAAGTAGTTGAAAAAGAAGTTGACTTGACAAAGCTGCCTATAATGCGGTACACGGAAAAGGACGGGGGAAAATACATTGCGTCCGCAGTCTCTATAGTGCGTGACCCTGAATTAGGCAGAAACATGTCTTTCCACAGGCTCATGCTGATTGGCAAAAACAGGTTTGTAGCGCGCATAGTGGAAGATAGGGGAACAGACACTGCACTCAAAAAGGCTGGCGGCGAACTTGACATCGCCATTTGCATAGGCAACTCAACCGCTGTGCTTCTCGCGGCTGCAACATCCCTGCCGAAGGGCGTGGACGAGTTGGGAATGGCTAACGCGTTAGAAACAACAGAGCTAGTCAAATGCAAAACCATCAATCTTGAGGTTCCCAGAAACTGCGAGTTCGTGCTGGAGGGACGAATAACCAAGGAGAAAGCAGCGGAAGGGCCGTTTTTGGATACAACTGGAACAATTGACAAGATAAGACAGCAGCCCGTAGTAGAAATTAAATGTATTACTCACCGGGAAAAGCCAGTTTACCAAACGATTCTTCCTGGAAGGCACGAACACCAATTCTTAATGGGTATGCCTAAGGAACCCACAATCTTTAACGAGGTGAACAAGGTCTGCGAGTGCAGGGATGTCTACATTACTCCGGGCGGTTGCAGTTGGCTCCACGCGGTTGTGCAGATAAAGAAGCAGGACCCAGACGACGGCAAGAAAGCGATTGCAGCGGCGTTTGAAGGACACAAGTCGCTGAAACACTGCGTCATAGTGGATGACGACATAGACATTTACGACCCAAACGACGTGGAGTGGGCTGTCGCCACGAGGTTCCAAGCAGACAAAAACGTTGTTATCTTACCAAACCAGAGAGGCTCGTCTCTTGACCCGTCTGGAGACTTAACCGAGGGAAAAAAGGCGAGAACATGCAAGATGGGCGTGGACGCTACGGTTCCATCGGGTAAAACAGACAAGAGCTTCGTGAAAGAACGGTACAGAAAAGTTGACTTAAACAGGTTCCTGTGATCTTCATGCATCTTACCAAAACAGAAGAAAAAATGCTCAAAGGCGAAGAAGGTTACGCCGTAAAAAAAGCCATGGAAATACTCGTTGCCCTAGGCGACATTTACGGTGCTGAAAGCCTCATAAAAGTAGGCTCCGTCCAAGTGGCAGGCGTGTCATACCACAACCTCGGAGATGCTGGACTGGAATTTCTGAACGAGCTCGCAAGGGACGGCAAAGTCAAGGTACTTACAACCTTGAATCCTGCGGGGATGGATTTGGAGAACTGGCGGCAACTCGGCATCAGCCCAGAGTTCGCGGAAAAGCAGAACATGGTGATAGACGCCTTCGAGAAAATGGGCATACTCATCTCGTGCACATGCACGCCCTACTTGATAGGCAACCTGCCCCGTTACGGCGAACACGTGGCTTGGTCGGAGTCTTCAGCAGTGACCTTCGCGAACTCGGTCATAGGAGCCAAAACCAACAGGGAAGGTGGACCGTCAGCGCTTGCTGCTGCGCTTGTGGGCAAGACTCCGTGTTACTGGCTTCATTTAGACGAGAACAGGGTGCCAGACATCCACGTGAAAGTAAACGCGGATTTAGCCAAGTTTTCTGATTGGGGCGCTCTCGGCTACAGCGTTGGGAAGAAAGCGGAAAACAAGATACCTTACATTACGGGCGTGAAAGACGCTGAGGTGGACGAGTTGAAGTCTTTTTGCGCTTCGGTGGTAACTTACGGGGCTAAACCGCTTTTCTACATGCAGGGCATAACTCCCGGCGCAGAAAATCATCAGCCGCCAAAAGAAACGGTTACAATCGAAGACAGCGACATCCGAGACGCTTACGACAACATTAACGATGAGGTTGCTGACATAGATTTTGTGTGCGTGGGCTGTCCTCACTGCTCAATCAAAGAAATCGCCGCCGTAGCCCAGTTGCTTAAGGGCAGAAAGGTGTCTCCGAACACGGAGTTTTGGGTTGCAACTTCACGGTTTGCGAAGCAGTTGGCGGACAAACGCGGCTACACCGAAGTGATTGAGAGGGCTGGGGCAAAATTTGCCTGCGACACATGCATGGCGGTAGCCCCATTGAAGGGACGGTTCAAGTCTGTGGCGACAACCTCGGCTAAGGGATGTTACTATTCGAGGCATAACAAGATGCTCACGAAGATGGGCAGTTTAGAAGAGTGTGTGGAAGCGGCGGTGACGGGAAAATGGAGTTGAAAGGAAGAATTATCTCGAAGGGAACGGCGCAGGAAGAAGCCTTGACGACTTCGCAGCCGATTTCGTTTTACGGTGGAGTAGACCCGAACACTGGCGAAGTACTTGAGAAAGGTCATGAGCTGCAGGGTAAAAGTGTGAAGGGAAAAATACTTGTTTTTCCAACTGGTAAAGGGTCAACTGTTGGCTCTTACACGCTGTACAGGCTGAAAAAGAACGGTGCGGCTCCTGCTGGAATAATCAACAGGGAGTGCGAGACCGTGGTGGCTGTCGGCGCCATAATATCCGAGATACCCTGCGTCGACAAGATTGATATTTCCAAAATAAAAACAGGAGACTTAATCCGCATCGAAAACGATGTTGTCACATTAATACAAAAGTAAACGTAAACAAGTAAAACAAATTGGAGAAGAGTGTGAGAATTGAGCGGGGCAAAACCTATAATCCTGAAAATCGGCGGCTCAGTCATCACCGACAAGAACGGGGAGCTTGCCGCGCGAACCGAAGTTATAAACCGTTTGGCAGAGGAAACCCAGAAAGCAGGCGTAAAAAACCTGATTATAGTGCATGGCGGCGGAAGCTTCGGGCACCCCACAGCCCAGAAATACGGCATAAAAGAAGGCTTGAAAGACGACGCGCAGAAAGTCGGGTTCGCTGAGACCCATCACGTAATGACCGTGCTCAACGGCTTAGTCATGGACGCGCTTGTGTGGCACAGCATCCCAGCCTTCAGCGTCGCACCATCCTGCTGTGTGGTAACCGAAAACGGAAGAATCAAATCCTTTGAAGACACAGCTTTAAAGACGCTTCTGAAAATGGGGTTCGTGCCAGTTCTGTACGGCGACGCCGTCTTAGACGCGAAGTTGGGGTTCACAGTGCTGTCTGGGGACCAGATTGTCGCGTATTTGGCGAGGAAATTCGACGCGGCTAAGATAGTTATCGGCGTGGACACTGACGGCTTGTACGACTCAGACCCTAAAGTGGCGAAAAACGCCAAATTATACACGCACCTGACGTTGAGTGAACTTGAAAAAGTCAAGTCTAAACTGGGTGGGTCTACTGCGGCTGACGTTACAGGCGGCATGCTCGGCAAAGTAGCGGAACTCGTTCCAGCCGTGGAGCAGGGGATTCCAGTGGCAATGGTGAACGCTGCCAAGTCGAACCGCGTTTACAAAGCTCTTATGGGAGAAAAGGTAGAAGGTACAGTCATAGAGAAGGTGTGAAACTTGGGGAAGCAGACGGAAAACCGTAAAGCGGAGCACATTAGTATTTGCTTGGACGAGAAGGCGCAAGCCAGAAAAGTCACCACTGGCTTTGAAGACGTCCAGTTTGTTCACCGCGCCTTGCCAGAGGTTGACAAAGCCAAAATCGACGTGTCAACTAAGGTTTTCGGTCACAAGTTTTCTGCGCCGCTGATTGTGGGCGCTATGACGGGGGGCACAGCGGAAGCAACACGGATAAACGCGGCAATCGCTGAAGCCGTGGAAACCCTGCAGTTGGGTATGGGAGTAGGCAGCCAACGTGCAGCCATAGAAAACCCGAAGCTCGCTGAAACCTTCTCGGTAGCGAGGAAAAAAGCGCCCACCGCCTTCCTAATCGCCAACATAGGCGGAATACAACTCGTCCACGGATACGGCGTAAAAGAAGTTAAAAAAGCAGTCGAAATGATAGACGCGGACGCCGTGGCTGTGCACTTGAACGCTTTGCACGAAGCGGTTCAGCCTGAAGGACAAACAACCTTCAAAGGAATTCTCGCTAAAATCTGCGAAATCGCAGGAGAAATTGACAAGCCAATCATAGTCAAAGAAACTGGTGCAGGAATCGCTGCGGAAGACGCGAAAAAACTTGAAAACGCAGGCGTTAAAGCGATAGATGTCGGCGGAGCAGGCGGAACAAGCTTTGCAGCCGTAGAGTATTACCGCTCAGAAGCAAGTAGCGTTCAGCACTTTTTGGGCAAAGCTTTCTGGGACTGGGGCATCCCAACCGCTGCAAGCCTTGCAGAAACCACGCAAACGGTTAAGATACCGGTTATTGCTTCTGGCGGAGTACGAAGCGGCGTGGACGTGGCAAAGTCGTTGGCGCTTAACGCTTGTTTGGTAAGTGTTTGTCAGCCAGCACTGGAAGCCGCAGTGAAAGGCGCTGAAGCCACTGAGCACATGCTTTCACTTTTGATAGATGAATTAAGAGCCGTCATGTTTCTTGTGGGCGCGGAAAAAGTGCAGGATTTGGCAAAGACGCCTGTTGTGGTGACGGGTAAAACTGCGGAGTGGCTTAAAGCGAGGGGTTTCAACGTGGAGGATTACGCCCGGAGAGGAGCGCGTTAAGCGTGGACATCACAAAGTTTCTTGAAGAAACTGCGCCGTTGATTGATAAGGCGATTGAGAAGTATGTTCCGAGGGAGTTTTCGGAGGATTCTGTTCTTTTCAAGGTTAATCCGCCGAAGTTCAGCAGTAACTTGGAGGCTTTGAACAAGGGCGTTGCCGAGCCAATCTGGGAGATTCTGGACAGAGGCGGGAAAAGGTGGCGTCCAGCCTTGTTCTTGCTTATCTGCGAGGCGCTGGGCGAGAACTCGGGGGACTGCTTGGACTTCGCCATAATCCCAGAGGTTGTTCACAACGGCACTCTGATTGTTGATGACTTGGAGGACTCGTCTGAGCTTAGGCGGGGGAAGCCGTGCACTTACAGGATTTTCGGTGTGGACATAGCCGTGAACGCGGGAAACGCCATGTATTACCTGCCGCTTTTGCCTTTGATGGAGAAGAAAGCGCGGTTGCCATCGGAAAAGCTTCGTGACATCTACGAGGTTTACGTGCAGGAGATGATTAACCTCAGTTTGGGGCAAGCCATGGACATCACGTGGCACAGGGGCATAGCTAACGCGGACAACCTGAACGAAGAGGATTACCTGCAGATGTGCGCGTACAAAACGGGTACTTTAGCGCGTATGTCGGCTAAAATCTCCGCGGTGCTTGCAGGCGCCAGCAAAGAACTGGTGGAAAAACTTGGAAGCTTCGCTGAGAGCATCGGCGTAGCGTTCCAGATGCAGGATGACGTTCTGGACTTGACGGGACAGGAGTTTGCGGAGAAGAAAGGCGGCGTCGGACAAGACATCACCGAAGGAAAAAGAACATTGATGGTTATTCACACGCTGAAAAACGCAAGCGACGCGGAGAAGAAGCGGCTTATTCAGATTCTTAACATACACACTTCAGACCAAAAGCTCCGCGACGAAGCCATCTCTTTGATGAAGAAGTACCACGCCATAGAACACGTGACGCATACCGCCACGCGGATAGTTGAAGAAAGCTGGAAAGAAGTGGACAAGCTCTTGCCCGAGTCCGAGGCTAAGGAAAAATTAAAAGCGTTCGCTGAATTCTTGATTAAAAGAACAATCTAACATCAGAGAGTAGAGTAATTGACGCTGGAAAACGATAAAGCCCTAAGAGAACTCATTCTAAAAGCCGCTTTGCTAAACGCGTTTCAGCACAACGGGAAAGCTCAAGCAGGCGCACTTATGGGCAGAATAATCGGCGAACGGCAAGACCTGAAAACACGGGCGAAAGAGCTCGCGGGCTTAATAGGCAAGGTTGTTGGCGAGGTTAACAGCCTTTCCGTTGACGAGCAGAAGCGAAGGGTTGAGGAAAAGTGGCCTGAAGCCCTCAAGAAAGGAAAAAAAGCCGAGGAGGAAGAGAAGCAACTTCCAGCGTTGCCGAACGCAGAACAATACAAGCAGGTTGTTACGCGTTTTTCTCCGAATCCCGACTGCGTTTTGCACTTGGGTTCGGCAAGAGCTATCGTACTGAGCCACGAGTACGCGCGCCTGTACAAGGGCAAATTCATCCTGCGCTTCGAGGACACGGATCCGAAGGTGAAAAAGCCTGTTTTAGAGTTTTACGACTGCATCCGAGAAGACCTCGCTTGGCTGGGGTGCAAGGCGGATGAAGAGTACATCCAGAGTGACAGGCTTCCGATTTACTACGAGTATGCTGAGCGGCTTCTGCGGGAAGGAAACGCGTACGTGTGCACTTGCCCGCCGGAGCAGTTTCGGAAGAAGTCGCTTGCAAAAAAACCGTGTGACTGTCGAAGCCTGTCAGCGGAGGAGAATCTGGGGCGGTGGCAGCGAATGTTGGACGGCGGTTACGGTGAAGGTGAAGCGGTGGTTCGCGTTAAAACTGACGTTGCGCATCCGAACCCTGCCGTAAGGGACTGGCCTGCCCTTAGGATAATAGACCCAGAACGGTATCCTCACCCCAGAGTCGGAAGCAAATACCGTGTTTGGCCCTTGTACAACATAGCTGCTGGCGTAGACGATCACCTACTGGGCATCACGCACGTAATCAGAGGCAAAGAGCATTTAACGAATCAGGTTCGGCAGGAGTACATGTACAGGCATTTGGGCTGGAAGTACCCAGAAACCATACACTATGGCAGGCTGAAGATAACAGGCGCTTTTCTGAGCAAGTCAAAAATTGTTCAGGGCATACGTGAAGGCGTCTACAATGGGTGGGATGACCCGCGGCTTGCAACTTTCGCGGCTCTACGGAAACGCGGGATAACGCCTGACGCCGTTAAAAAAATGATAATTGACGTTGGACCCAAAACCGCCGACGTGACGTTAAGCTGGGAGAACCTTTACGCCTATAACCGCAAGATTCTGGACCCAGAAAGCGTTAGGTACTTTTTCGTGTCAGAGCCAATCGAGCTGAAAGTTAAAGCGGTTCCAAAGGTTTTCAGGGCTGAACTTCCTTTGCATCCAGAGAAGCCTGAAATGGGATTCAGAGAGTATACTGTAACGCCTAAGGGAGACGAAGAGGTTGTTGTCTTCTGGGTTGCAAAGAGGGACGCTGACGCTGCGGAGGCGGGGAAAATGCTCAGGCTTATGGAGCTTTTTAACGTCAAGATAGAAAGCGTAAACGCTGGCTCGTTGGAAGCCGTGTTTGCTAGTGAAGCCTATGAGGACGCGAGGAAAGCTAAAGCCAAGCTTATCCATTGGATACCGAAGGGCGCTGAGGTTCCTTGCCGAGTGGTTATGGCTGACGCGTCGGTTAATGATGGCATGGCGGAGAGCGCCTGCAAAAAGTTAAAGCCAGACGCTGTGATACAGTTTGAACGGTTCGGTTTCGTTCGTGTAGACGAGAACGATGCGAGGTTAACAGTGTATTACGCTCACAAGTAGTCAGGAGAAAAAGCCAGTGCGAAAACAAGATAAAGTCATAATTTGGCCAGTGTACTTTGACCAGTCTAAAACGAGAAAGAATGGACGGCGAGTCGCAAAGAGTTTGGCAGTGCAGCATCCGAAAATCGCTGAAGTCACAATGGCTGTGGAAAAGCTCGGTTTAAAGCATGAGGTCGCTCCTGAAGTGGGTTACCCAAAGACTCCTTGGGTTAAAACTGGTAGGATACTGGTTGAAAAGAAAGGCTCAAAAGAGCAAGTGATAAGAAAAATCGCGAGTCAGCTTTCAAAGATTCGAAGCGAAAGCCCGAAAAAGTAGTTGTGCGCTCAGCTTTTTTCTTCTTTGCTGCCGATTAGAACAGCGTTTATGACGCCGTCGCCGCCTGGACGAGAGGTGACACGAGCCAGCCCCAAGCTTGTTTCTATTTCCGCGCCCTTGGTTATCACGCCTCGTCTGTTGTAATCCACGTTGGCTTTGTTTTTGACTACGCGCAAAATCTCGGTTTTCTCGGTTTTGCCGCTTTTCGGGTCAGTCACAGAAGCGTATTTGTCGTTTAAGACTTTGGTTTTGATTTTCCCGCCGTAGCCTCTGGTGTTTCTCCTTTTTGTTTCCCCTAGAGTGGTTTCTGCTGGAAAGGCGCCTTTTTCAAAGTTCCTTTTCACTCGGTAAGCTCGTTTTCTGCCGCCTGTACGTTTCCTTTTACGTAAACTACCATGCCAAACTGACATTTCACATATCCCTTTTTTAATGACTAAGTTTGAGTGTTCACTACAACCGTTATTTTGTCATATAAACGTATCCATTAAGATGTTATCTAACTCGCCTGCGATTACGCTTCCTCAGCGAATTATCTGATTGACAACCCCTGACCCTTAACAACACAAAAAGCGAGACGGTAGGCTCTACGACTAGCGTCATGGCTCCAAAAAGAAAGGTATGCTAACTGAAAAGATGGATTACGCAAAGCTTGCAGCAGGCTCCTTTCTTTCCGAGACCTACGTTAATGATGTCGTTCCAACCAAAGTTTTCCACCGTTTCCTAGTAGACATTAAACGTGTAGCATGGATTACCACTCAAACAAGACTGAAGCCTACGTTGAAAGATTTTTTCAAGCTTAGCAGGCAAAAGACTTGGTGGTGGATGTGGATTTTCCATCCGTTTCGCATGGTTAGGTTGATGCAGAAAGTTGCGAGTCCCCACAAGATGCTGTAGAAGCAAAATGAGCAATTCCGTGATAGTTGACTTTGCTTTAGTCTCTCCGCAGCCTCTTACCACTAACTCTTAACAGCGCGTGCAGTATCTTTCCATTCTTCAACAGCCTGTGCAAAAGCTCTCCAGATTCAGTTTTCTTGTAGAAACAGCGATTTAACGCTTGTTGCTCCTCAAAAAACTTGTCTTTTAGCAGGAATTCCTCAATCTAATAATGAAATTGGGACTCAGTCCCAACTACCTTAAGCAAGTCCCATTTGGAAGCCTTGCCGTTTTTCTCATCTATACAATCGAACAATTCTAATGCTATTCTAGTTGGCTTTCTCCTAGGAAAAGGCATCTTGCAGTCTCCTAGGCTTTCTTCAATTCATTTTGCACCCTGAACAACTTGGAGTACTTCTTCCTAAGCCTGAAGTAGTTAAGAATTTGAACAGTCCCAGCAAACAACATTGTTCCAGCCACAAACACGGGTATGTAAAGATGCTCCTGAATGGAGTCCATATTGTAAACTAGGGTTTGTACTCCGAACAGAATTGTGATGAGTCCAAAGAGGAGGTAAGTCTTTACGCTCCAGTAAAGGTCTTTTATGAGGTCAGATGCATCTGAGATTACATCTTCAAAAATATCGTTGAGGGCACTAATTTTTTCCACGTTATTTTCGCCTGTTTGTTCTTTGTTGCCCATACCTAGTCACATTTAACAAATTCCTTTACAAAACTTAAAACATTTATTCTAGAAGTAGTTCCATCACTTTTTTCAGTCAGCACAGACCACCGTCAATTCGGCTAATTTAAAAGGTCAGCCGCAAATAACACAAACCGTGATTGACACTTGACACGCGAGTTTATACTCTTTTCACGTTTAGGAAAAACAGACTCAGGATTCCGCAACCTCCACGACGCAGGCCGTTTAGACATAGTTCACGAGTGCATAGTCGCAAGCCTCTTCCTCTCGCATGGCTTACGGAGAAACGTTGTTTTCCACACTGTTCTAAATGGTCCACCCAATCCGCCGCTTCACATCGAAATAGACGGTGCAACGCTTTATGATGTGCGCACGGACATGGACACTTGGCAACGTATCCTCAAAAAGGTAATTTCTGGCAAACATCATCCGGGCATAACTACGAGCAAGACTGGTTTCGAAGCTCTCGTGAAGGCTAAGGCGAAAACCGCAAGCATCTGCGTGCTCGAAGAAGGCGGGAAAGACGTGGCGGAAACCGAGTTGCCCGAGGATTGCGTGTTCGTGCTAGGTGACCATGTGGGTTTACCTAAAAAAGCAGAGATTTTCACACTCCGCTACGGAGAGAAAATTAGCTTGGGAAAACAGCCTTATCTCGCCGCGTCGTGTATAACTATACTTAACTATCTCTTGGACCGCAAAGTCAAATCTTGCTTTTGAAGTGCTCCCAACCCCGTGCCTCAACAGGACATTTTTCACCGTCAACATTCAGCAGTACTTGTCTGTCCCGCGTGACTTTGCCAATAGGCAAAAGACGCCCGCCAGCTTTTTCTACAGCCGTTTCTGCGTCAGCCCACCGTTTAGACTTCACGGTCACTACGAGTTCATATTCCTCCCCGCCGTGAAGTGCAAGTTCCAACGGGTCAAGCCTGTTAAACTCGGCAAACCTGAGAACCTCATCCGCAACTGGCACACTGTTAACCATAAATCCTACGCCGCTCATCTGCGCCAGCTCATGTAAACTCCAAGCTAAGCCATCACTTGAATCAATTGAAGCTGAAACCGCGCCTGAACGGCAAAGCGCCAACCCCTCGCATAGCCGAGCCTTAGGCATGCAAACTGAACGCAAGAGCACCTTATGCAACTCCTTCGACGCTGCGTACCCATCCAGAAGCAACCGCAAACCCGCAGCCGTCTTGCCGAAGAACCCCGTAACAGCCACTATGTCCCCTGCTTTAGCGCCGTTACGTAGCATAAGCGCTTTACGTTTAGCTGTTCCAAAAAGCGAAATCGACAAAACTATGTCTGAAGCCTCACTTGTGTCGCCGCCGACCACGTAGGTACCGTACTCCCGTGCTCCAGCATTCAAGCCGCGCGCGATCTCCTCCACGTCCTTCCGCATGAAATCTCTTGGCAACCCAAGTGAAACAAGCAGCGCCGTAGGCTCTACGCCTTTAGCTGCGAAATCGCTGATGTTCATAACAACCGCTTTCCGCGCCGCCTGCCAAAAACTCATGCCCCGCGGCACATCAGTCTTGCCCATAAGCATGTCAGTTTTCAAAACGGCAACTCGCCCACCACCAATGTTTACAGCGGAAACGTCATCGCCAAAGGGCACAGGCAAACCGGGCATAACGCTCAGGTGGCTCTGTATGAGCTTAATAAGCTTTCTTTCGCCCAAATCTTCGCTTGTTCCGCCTTTACTGCCCTTATGAGCTTTTGATTTCCTCAAAAAAAACAAGCCTCCACCCAAAAACCACTTAAACGTCACGTACAATGTTAGTTTAGAAGCTTAGCCTTTTAAAATTGCCGCTTGCGGCCATATGTTTTGCTAACATTTAAAAATGCGTGCACATCACTGATTTAGCGATTGCATGTGCCTCGGTAGCTCAGCTCGGTAGAGCGGCTGCCTCGTAAGCAGCAGGCCGCGGGGTCAAAGCCCGCCCGGGGCTTTTTACATTATGGTGTAGTTGTGTTGTTCTCATGTTCAGAAATGTTTATAAAATATTAATAGTACCGATAGCATCAAGACATGCAAGACAAGGTGGATAACAAATGCGCTTTTTCCATTCGCACTCCCACAACGAAAAACTCAGATGCCCATACAAGGGATGCGAAAAACAATTTGAAAAACCCACAATCCTAACCGACAAATCCAGCATACCACGACAGTCATACTACGCCTGCCCGCACTGCATGTCAAAACTCGACATAACCATAGAAAACATGAAAATAGTAGACGTGAAACCCGCCGAATACCCCAAAGTATTCGAGTCACCAGCAAAATGCGCCCACTTCTCCAGCCTACTAAACGCCCGACCTCACAACGCACCGTTGCCAGAAGAATGCTTGCTCTGCCCAAAAGTGCTTCAATGCAGCATCCGCAAAAAATAACACGCAACTAGTGCTCTGAAAAGCTGCCCTCCCTTATTTAAAGACAGAAATTTATTTTGTCTTTTAGAAAAGAACAGGTCTTGCCGCTCAGAAAGCTCGCCAGTTTGGCTAAAGTTTTTATGGCGCATAAGAAATTATCTTTCTCTGCCACCCACATCAGGACGGCAAAACACGCGGGGCTGTCGGCTAGCTTGGTCTAGGCTTGTAGACTTGGGCTCTATAGACCCCGGTTCAAATCCGGGCAGCCCCATTCAAGCTTACTGTTTAACAAATGTCACTTTGCTACTTGACTTATCAAAGTCAACCTGTACCACATCACCAGAAGCAACGTTTCCTGACAAAATTTCTCTAGCAAGAGGCGTTTCTATTTCTGTTTGAATCTTGCGTTTCAATTCTCGAGCACCAAATTCAGGCACATAACCAACATATACAAGTCTATCCAAAACTGCGTCAGTAAATTTCAATTCTATTCCTTGCCCTCGTGCAGTGCGTTTTACCCGCTCAAGTTGCAACTGGATAATAAGTTTAATCTGCTCTTTTGTTAAGGCATGGAACAAGATTATCTCATCAATACGGTTCAAGAATTCTGGCTTAAACTGCCGGTGAAGTATACCCATTAACTCTTCTTTAAGCTCATCATATGACTTGGCTTTTGCAGCAGTCAAATTTTCTTGAATAATACCCGAACCTATGTTGCTAGTCACAATTATTATGGTGTTGGTGAAGTCGACAACGCGCCCTTTGCCGTCTGTTAAACGTCCGTCGTCAAATACCTGCAGCAAAATGTTATTTACATCTGGATGCGCTTTCTCGATTTCATCCAGCAAGACAACTGAGTAGGGCCTTCTCCGCACTACTTCCGTTAGCTGACCGCCTTCCTCGTAGCCGACATATCCCGGTGGAGCACCAATTAACCGGCTGACCGCGTGGCGTTCCATGTACTCAGACATGTCAATCCTGACAACTGCATCTTCAGTGCCAAACACTGCCCACGCTAAAGCTTTAGCCAGTTCAGTTTTTCCTACACCCGTTGGACCAATAAATAAGAACGCTGCGATAGGACGTTTACCTTCAGTAAGCCCTGCTCGGCTTCGAAGAATAGCATCAGACACCGCCTTCACAGCCTCTTCTTGACCAATAATCCGCTCATGCAGTCGTTCTTTCATCTTTAGCAGCTTCTCTTTCTCCTCCTGAGTTAAGTCTGTCACTGGAATACCAGTCACTTTGGAGACAATTTCAGCAATGTGCACCCGCTTGACTTCAGAAGTAGTAACGCCTTTCTCTTTACGCCACCTATTTTCAGTCTCAGAACGCTGTTTCTCCAGCGTCTCAATTCGCGCTTCCAACTTCTTAGCATCTTCAAATTTCTTGCGCAAAGAAGCCGATTCACGCTCCCTTTTCAACGTGCTAATCTCTTTGTCCAATTCAACAACTTCTGGTGGACGCGAGGTAATACCAATTCTAACTCGTGCAGCCGCTTGATCAATAAGGTCGATGGCTTTGTCTGGCAAGAAACGATTAGTAACATACCTGTCAGACAATTCAGCAGCAGCAACAATAGCTTCATCTGTGATTTTCACTTTATGATGAGCTTCATAGCGGTCGCGGAGACCCCGCAGTATCTCAATGGTCTGGGGGACCGTGGGCTCAGAAATAAAAACTGGCTGGAACCTTCGTTCAAGAGCCGCATCTTTTTCGATGTGTTTCTGATATTCATTCAGCGTTGTTGCTCCAATTAGATGCAACTCCCCACGAGCTAAATGTGGCTTAATGATTTGAGAAACATCCAAACCGCCTTCTTCACCAGTTCCGCCCGCTTTCATAATAGTGTGTAGTTCATCCACGAACAAAATCAAATCGTCTTTCTGGGCTAACACTTCATCTATAACTTTTTTAATTCTTTCTTCAAATTCTCCACGGTACTTCGAACCCGCAACCAACGAATTAATGTTAAGTTCGATTACTCGTTTACCTTGAAGTACTTCAGGAACCTCTTCATGCATTATTCTCTGGGCAAGTCCTTCGACAATTGCAGTCTTGCCAACACCTGGTTCGCCAATCAATACGGGATTAT
>Ga0272442_10005624_pt1 | contig 16688 bp, 15 predicted proteins | sample SSMForm2O_FD_200262 | JGI IMG/M metagenome (GOLD analysis project Ga0272442, IMG submission 200262) | Marine sediment archaeal communities from Little Sippewissett salt marsh, Falmouth, MA, United States - SSM-Form-2O | ecosystem: Environmental > Aquatic > Marine > Wetlands > Sediment ... | reverse complement strand
CGGCGACAACAAATTACACCTGCGCCCCGCCGGCGCCCCATGCGGCGGTTGAACGCGCCAGCCCCCCATGGTAGATTGGCTGAAGATGAGCCCGCAGAGTCTGCGTGAGAAAGGAAGAAGGCCCATGCGTGCCCATATCCGGACGGCGCTCCTTGTCCTGGCTGCCACCCTCGCACTCGATGCCGCTGCCGACGAGGCCGAGGCCATCTTCAACCTCGCCAACGGCTACATGGCCAACAAAGAGTACGACGTGGCGGTCGATACCTACGCCCGCCTGCTCAAGGCCCACCCCACCTTCAAGAGCACCGACCGCGCGCTCTACCGGCAGGGATGGTGCCTCCATGCCCTCAAGCGCTACTCCGACGCCGAGGCCGCCTTCGCCCGCCTGCTCGCAGACCACGCCGAGAGCGAGGACACGCCGAAGGCCCTCTACCTGCTCGGCGACTGCTGCCTCAAGCAGGACAAGCAGGCCGAGGGCGCCGATGCCTTCCTCCAGCTCGTCAAGAAAAGCCCCAAGTACGCTTTCGCCCCCAACGCCCTCCACCGCGCCGGCGAAGCCCTCTACAAGCTCAAGCGCTTCGAGGACGCGGCGAAGGCCTACGCGCAACTCATCGCCGACTACCCGACCTACACCCACATCCCCTACGCCCACTACTCCCTCGGCTGGTGCCGCACCCAGTTCAAGGACCCCAAGGGCGCCGCCGAGGCCTTCGCCACCGTGGTCGAGAGCTTCCCCAAGTCGCCCGTCGCCGGCGAATCCCAGTACCGCATGGGCGAGGCCCGCCTCGAGCTCAAGGACTACGACGAGGCCATCAAGGCGTTCCAGAAGGCGGTGGACGACTTCCCCGGGCCATTCGCCGACGACGCACTGCTCGGCATCGGTCGCGCCTGGTTCGAGCAGGAGAAGTACGCCGAAGCCGCCAAGACCTTCCAGGACGTGGTGACCCGTTTCCCCGATAGCCCCGACCTGCCCCAGGCGCTCTACGACGCCGGCAACAGCCTCCTGTGCGCGGGCGACCACGCGGCCGCCCTCACCGCCTTCGACAAGGCCCTCGCAGCCGCCCCAGGCACCCCGCTGGCAGAGAAGGCCGCCTATGCACGAGGCCACTGCCTCCTGAAGCTCGACCGCGCCCCCGACGCCGTGAAGGCCTTCTCCGAAGCCCTCGAGGCCGAGAGCCTGGCCACCCTGCGCCCGCGCGTCGCATTCAGCCTCGGCGAGGCCTACTTCGCCGCCGGCCGCCTCGACGACGCCGCGGCCGCCTACACCACCGTCGTCGAGAAACACGCCGACAGCCCCGTGGCCGCCGAGGCCCTCAGCGCACTCGCCTTCTGCCTGCGCGATCAGAAGAAACTCCCCGAGGCCATCGACACCGCGGAGAAGTTCGCCAAGACCACCAAGCCCGACCACCCGCTCTACAAGGCCACGCTCTTCGCACTCGGCGACTTCCAGTTCGCCGCGAAGCGGTTCGCCGATGCCAAGGCCACCTTCAAGCGCCTCCTCGAGCTCGGCCCCCCGCCCGACAAGGCGGACTGGACGCTCTACCGCCTCGGATGGTGCCACAGGAGCCTCGACGAGGCCGACGATGCCACCACGGTCTTCGAGCGCCTCGTCGCCGACCACCCCAAGGGCGAGCTCGCACCCGAAGCCCTCTGCCTCCTCGCCCACATCGCCGACGAAGCCAAGAAGCCCGACCAGGCCGCCGCACACTACAACCGCTGCATCACCGCCTACCCCAAGAGCCCCAGCGCCGCACTCGCACGCCTCGACCTCGGCCTCCTCGAATTCAACCGACGCAACTTCCCCGAGGCCGCCAAGCAGCTCGGCACGTTCGTCGCCGACCACCCCGACCACAAGAGCCTCCCCGAAGCCCTCCTCCACCTCGGTGAATCCCTCTACGAAACCAAGAGCTACGACGAGGCCCTCACCCGCTTCTCCGCCTTCCTCGACAAGGCCCCCGACCACACACTCGCCCCCCGCGCCCACGACGGCCGCGCCTGGACGCAGCGCAAGCTCGGCCACCTCGACGAGGCGGCCGACGAGTTCCTCGCCCTCGCCAAGGCCCATCCCAAGAGCCCCCTCGCACCCCAGGCCATCTTCGCCGCCGCCACCATCCGCGACGAGCAGAAGAAGCACCCTGAGGCAAACACGCTCTTCGCCCGAGTGCCCGGCGAATACGCCGGCCACAAGCTCGCCGCCGAAGCCAGCTACCGCGCCGCACGCGCCCTCTACGCCGCCGACCAATACGCCGACGCCGCCAAAGCCCTCGAAGCCTTCCTCGACAAGCACCCCAAGACCGACTTCACGGACGACGCCCTCTACGACCTCGCCTGGGCCTGCCGCAAGCACAAGCAGCCCGAGCCCATGGCCAAGGCCCTCGCCACGCTGGTCAAGGACTATCCCGAGAGCGAATTCGCCGCCAGCGCCCACTTCCTCCTCGGCGAACACTTCCACGACGCCAAAGACCACGCCAAGGCCGCCCAGCACTACGAGGCCTGCGCCCGCACCGCCAAGGGCGACGAACTGGCCAAGGCCCTCTACAAACTCGCATGGTCCCATTACACCGCCGAGAAGCTCACCGAGGCAGCCGACGCCTTCGACCAGCTCATCCAACGCACCCCCGAGAGCCCTTTCGTGGCCGAAGCCCACTACCTCGTGGGACTCATCCACCAGAAACAGGACAAGCACGCGGACGCACTCACCCGCTTCGCCAAGGCACTCGACGCCAAGCCCGATGCGAAGTACGACGAGCGGGCACGCTACCAGACAGGCCAGTCGCACCAGGCACTCGGCGACTGGGCCGACGCCCTCAAGAGCTACAAGCAGACCCTCGAGAAGCATCCCGATGGCGAGCTCAAGGTCGACGCCACCTACGGCCTCGGCCTCGCATCCCAGCACCTGGGCGCCTACACCGACGCCATCGATGCCTTCAAGAAGGTCATCGCCGCCACCAAGACCGAACTCGCCGCCCGAGCGCAGTATGGCCTGGGCGAATGCGACTTCCTCCAGAAGAAGTACAAGGACGCCATTGCCAAGTTCCTGGCCGTCGAGATCACCTACGCCTACGAAAAGTGGCGCGCCGCCTCCGTACTCAAGGTCATGGAGTGCCACGTGAAGCTCGGTAACGCCGAGCGTGCGCGCTACTACCACGACCGCCTGCTCGAGAAGTTCCCCAAGAGCGAGTTCGTCCCCCAGGCCAAGAAACTCCTCGCCACCCTCCAGGCCGCCAAGCCGAAGGAAGAGGACAAGCCGGAGAAGTAGCCGGCGCCCCTCTGGCCCCCTCCGCCTTCCCCACCTCCATTGACGCGCGATCCGCTTTGCGGTCAGGTCTTGACATTTGACATTTCTCGCCTGCCTCGCTCTGGTCACGTAGAGAAATGTCAAATGTCAAGACCTGACCCCAAAGGTGAGAGCTGGAGAGGCAGGGCTCAGAAGATGGCGTAGAAGGCGGGGCCGAGGGGGCTTGCCGCGAGGACCATGAGCAGGGAGATCAACACTAGGATCACGACGATCGGGGTGAGCCACCAGCGCTTGTTGTGGGCCAAGTAGTAGCCCAACTCGCAGAGCAGTTCCAACAGGGCACGCATATCCCTCTCCAGTTCCCTCTCGCAATGCGCCGGGGCTGTCCCCCGGCTCAGGCTTTCTCTACTATCCAGTCGCCGATGGCCAGGCAGTCGATGCCCGTGGTGGCGAAGCAGTTGCAGGCGTCGTCGGGCGAGCGGACGATGGGCTCGCCGCGGACGTTGAACGAGGTGTTGAGCACGACGGGGGTGCCGGTGAGTTCGCCCACGCGGGCGATGAGGTCGTGGAAGAGCGGGCAGGTCTCGCGGTCGACGGTCTGAATGCGGGCGGAGCCGTCGGCGTGGGTGATGGCGGGCAGTGCGTCGCGCTGGCCGGGGCGGACGGGGGCGGCGAGGAGCATGAAGGGGCTCGGCACGTCGAGCTCGAAGTAGCGCGAAGCCTCGTCCAGGAGCACGCTGGGTGCGTAGGGGCGGAAGGGCTCGCGATGCTTCACGCGGGAGTTCAGGATGTGCTTCATCTGCGGATTCGCGGGGTTGGCGAGGATGCTGCGGCAGCCGAGCGCGCGGGGGCCGAATTCCATTCTGTCCTGGAACCAGCCGACCACGCGGTCCTGTGCGATCGCTTCTGCAACCCGACGCACGAGGTCGCCCCGGGAGCAGCGCCGAGCGGCGATGCCGCGGCTGCTGAGCACGCGCTCGATGGCGTCGGGGCCGAAGGCATCGCCCAGGGCGGCGGTGCGAAGCGGCGCGGCGCGGGGGTGGCCCATGAGGGTGTGGTAAAGGTAGGCGGCGCATCCGAGGCTTGCCCCGTCGTCGCCCGTGGCGGGGGGGATGAAGACCTCGTCGAACGGCGTCTCCCGCACGATGCGGCCGTTGGCCACGCAGTTGAGGGCCACGCCGCCGGCCAGGCACAGCTTGGGGAGTCCCGTGCGCTCGTGGGCGCGGCGGGCCATGCCCAGCAGCGCCTCCTCGACCACGGCCTGGAGCGTGCCCGCAATGTCCCTGTGGCGCTGCGTGAGCTCAGCCCCCGGCGCGCGCGGGGGGCCAAGCAGGCGCTCGAGCCGCGCCGATGCCATCGCGGGCCTGTGGAGGTAGGCGAAGTAGTCCATATCGAGCCAGAAGCTGCCGTCGGGCCGGAGCGTGATGAGTCGGTCGAAGGCTTCGCGGAACGTGGGGCGACCGTAAGCCGCGAGGCCCATCACTTTGCCCTCGCCGTTGTTCACGCGGAAGCCGAGGTGTGCGGTGATGGTGCTGTAGAGAAGGCCGAGGGAATGGGGGAAGCGCACCTCGTCGTGCAGCTCGATGGCGGTGCCGCGCCCGACGCCCATCGTGGTGGTGGCCCACTCGCCGGCGCCGTCGATGGTGACGATCGCCGCCTCGGCGAACGGCGAGGGGAGGAAGGCGCTGGCCGCGTGGGCCACGTGGTGCTCCACGTAGTAGACGGGCTTGGAGTAGCCAAGCTCGCGGCGGAACGTGGCGGGGGTGCGGAGCTTGCGCTTGAACCACAGCGGCACGAACCGGCGGAACACGGGGAAGCCGCGCGGGAAAGCGGCCAGGCTCGAGAGCAGCAGGCGGTCGAACTTCAGGACGGGCTTCTCGTAGAACGCCACGGCGTCGACGGCATCGATGGGGATCCCTTCGTGGGCGAGAGCTGCGGCGATCGCACGGTGGGGGAAGCCGATGCAATGCTTCTCGCGGGTGTAGCGCTCCTCGGCAGCGGCGAAGACCACCGCGCCGTCGCGCAGCAGAGCCGCGGCCGAGTCGTGGTAGAAGCAGGAGATGCCGAGCACGTACATGGCGGCCTCTGTGCGATGTCGCGAGGTCAGGACTGGTGCCGGGCACGCTCGAGCGTCGGCTCGTCGGGTGGCCGTGGCACCCAGAAGGAATCGCGGCCGCGGGCGCGGAGGCGGAGGAAGTCGCGGCCGGCCAAGCGGGCGAGAAGAGCGACCGGGCCAAGGACAAACACGTAGAAGAGGAGCAGGAGCGCGAACGTCTGGGCGCGCCCGAGCGCCCCCAGGATAGCCTTGATGCGGTCCCACGCTCTGGCTGCCATGCCGGCGATCCCCCATGCCTGCCCGCACGGATGCTAGCGCGTGGCGCCGATGCGTGTCAATGAAGGGTGGCGGACGCGGCTACTCGATGACCTCGAGCATGCGGAGGAAGGTGCGCATGATATCGAGCTCGGAGACGATGCCAACGATGCGGCCGTCGCTGACAACGGGGACGGCGCCGATCTTGTTGTCGACCATGAGGCGGACGACTTCGGCGAGCGACGCGTCGGGCGGTGCGGTGATGGGTGCGCTGCGCATGATCCGGCTGACCAGGGTGGTGTTGAGGATCCTGGCATACTCGGGCCGCTGGTCGCCGAGGAGGGGCGAGGGCGTGGCGCGCGTGATGTCGCGGTCGCTCATGATGCCCACGAGGCGGTCGCCGTCGAGGATGGGCAGGTGGCGGACGCGCTCGGAGGCGGTGGCTTCCACCGCGTTGATGAGGGGCTCGTCCACCTGAAGTGTGATGACGTGGCGCTGCATGATCTTGTCGATCTTCACCGTTCGATTCTCCTGCTGCTCCAGGCTACTCGGACCGTGCTGCCGCGAGGAGGGCTCGGGCGTGAGTGTGCCAGGCGGCGCGGCGATCGGGCGTCAATGGCGGAAGTGGCGCCGTCCTGCAAAGACCATGGCCAGCCCCAGTTCGTTGGCCTGGTCGATGGCCAGTTGGTCGCGAGCTCCGCCGCCGGGGTGGCAGATGGCCGTGCAGCCGGCGTTGGCGACAGCCGCGACGACGTCGGGGAACAGGAAGTAGCCGTCCGAGGCAACGACGGCGCCTCGGGCCTGGTCGCCGGCCTTCTGGATGGCGAGTGCGGCGGCGTCGGCTCGGCTCATCTGCCCCGCTCCGACGCCCACGAGGGCCTTTCCTGTGGCAATCATCACGGCATTGCTGCGGGCGTGCTTCGCGCAGAGGTAGCCGAAGCGCAGGGCGCGCCACTCGTCGTCCGTCGGCTGGCGGTCGGTGACTACGTGGGATGCGTCGTCGGCCGGCTGCACGTCGCGGTCCTGGACGAGCAGGCCGCCGACGATGCGCTTGAGGTCGTAGGCGCGCCCCTCGTAGCTGTCCCCTGCCCATGCTCCTGTCCGCAACACGCGGGCCCGGCTACCCCAGGTGGGTGCATCGGCGATGATCTCGAGGGCGCGCTCCTCGAAGTCGGGGGCGGCGATCACCTCGAGCGCCTTCGGCTCTCCGCCGGGCGGGGGCGCCACGAGGCGCTCGGCCGTGGCCGCATCGACGCGCCGGTTCATGGCGAGCGTAGCGCCCAGAGCGGCTCGGGGATCGCACGCAAAGGCCCGCTCGAAGGCCTCGGCCACCGACTCGCCGACGGCGGCGCCGCAGGGGCTCCCGTGTGCCACGAGCACCGCGGCGTCGCCCTCGAACTCCTTGACCAGCTCGATCGCCACGTCCACGTCCACCAGGTTGTTGAACGAGAGGGCCGTGGCGCCGCCGAGCACCACGGCCGTGCCGGCCGAGGGCTCGTTCACGTGGGTATCCCGGTAGAACGCCGCCGCCTGGTGGGGGTTCTCGCCGTAGCGCAACTCCTGGACGCGCGTGAAGTCGAGGGAGAGCTGTGCGGGGAACCGCCCCTCGATGTTCGATGCCAGGTAGGCAGCCACGGCGCGGTCGTAGCGGGAGGTGGTGCGGAAGGCCTTCAGGCCCAGCTCGGCCCGCAGGCTGGCAGAGAGCTCGCGACCGTTGCGAAGCTCCTGGAGCACCCGCTCGTAGTCGTCGGGGTCGCACACGACGCCCACGAAGCGGTGGTTCTTGGCGCCCGACCGCAGGAGGGCCGCCCCACCGATGTCGATCGTCTCGATGGCCTCTTCCACCGTACAGTCGGCCCGCGCGGCCACCCGCTCGAAGGGAGCGAGGTTCACGACCACCAAGTCGATCGCCGGGATGCCGTGTTGCTCGAGCGCGCTCACGTGGTCCGGACTGTCGCGCAGGGCGAGCAGGCCGCAGTGAACGAAGGGGTGGAGGGTCTTGAAGCGCCCGTCGAGGATCTCCGGGAAGCCGGTCAGGCTCGCCACGTCCGTCACGTCCACGCCCTTCTGGCGCAGGAGCTGCGCCGTGCCGCCCGTGGAGATCAACTCGATATCCAGCGCATCGAGGGCGGCCGCAAACTCGGCGATGCCCCGCTTGTCGGCCACACTGAGCAGTGCGCGATTCACTCGTGCCATTCGGCCCCACCATGCCCCCGCGGGGCGTCCGCGCCGTGCGGGGGTCCTGTATGTGAAGGTACGCGATTCCGCCCGACCCGGGGCGCCCCGCCGCCTGTTGGCTCTACACGAGCTCGACCGCCGGGCCGTCGCCCCGGACGATCTCGCCAATCACGGCCACCTTCTCGCCACGGCGCTCGAGACGCCGGGTCACGGAATCGACGAAGTACGGCGACACGACGGCCACCATCCCCACGCCCATATTAAAGACGCGGAACATCTCGGCCTCGTCCACCTGGCCCATCCGCGCGATGAGGCCAAAGATGGGTGGCGTGGCCCACGCGCTCTTCTCGATGCGTGCGACGCACCGCGGCCCGAGCACGCGCGGCACGTTTTCGAGGAGCCCGCCGCCCGTGATGTGGGCCAGGGCGTGGACCACCCGCTTCACGCGGTAGCGCTCGAGCACGGAGCGGATCGCCTTCACGTAGATGCGGGTGGGGCGCAAAAGCTCCTCGCCCAGCGTGCAGCCCAGCTCGGGCACGTGCTCCTCCACCGCCATCTTCTCGGTCTCGAAGAAGAGCTTGCGCACGAGCGAAAAACCGTTCGAGTGGAGGCCCGAGGATGCCAGCCCGAGCACCACGTCGCCAGGGCGCACGCGGGCCGGCCCGTCGATGAGTCGCGCGCGCTCCACCATGCCCACGGCGAAGCCGGCCAGGTCGTACTCGCCGGGGCCGTAGAAGCCGGGCATCTCGGCCGTCTCGCCGCCCAGCAGAGCGCAGTCCGCCTGGCGGCAGCCGGCCGCCACGCCCTTGACGAGCTCGGCGAGCTGCCCCGGCTCGAGCTTGCCCGTGGCCACGTAGTCGAGGAAAAACAGCGGCAGGGCGCCCTGCACCAGCACGTCGTTCACACACATGGCCACCAGGTCGATGCCCACGGTGTCGTGCCTGCCCGCGGCCTGGGCCACCTTCAGCTTCGTGCCCACGCCGTCCGTGCCTGCCACGAGCACGGGGTTGCGGCAGCGGCGTGCGAAGAGGCCCACCTGGCCGGGGAGCGAGTAGAGGCCGCCGAAGCCGTTCTCGTTCTCGATCACGGCGGGGCCATAGGTCGACCGCAGATGCTCCTGGATCTGCGCGGCAGCCTGCTTGCCCGCTTCGATGTCCACACCCGCCGCGCGGTAGGTCAGGCCGGAACTCATAGTACGGCCCTCTGTGGGGAGGCTGGCAACCGTTCCATCGGGGGCAAGTCTAGCCGAACCCCAAGGGCTTGTCAACTCCGCGCGAGCCGGTGAGTCTGACCCGGAACCTGAGGATATTCCCGCGGGAGCTTGCCGAGACAGACCGGGTTCTCCACCTTGCCGGGAACGAATGGAGGGGTGGACGAATGGAAGAGCGGAAGGATGGATGGGTGGAGAAGGAGCGCGTATGTTCTGCCTCTCCTCCATCCATACTTCCAATCCTCCATCCATCCCCTCCCGTCGGCGGCACATCGAAGGGGAATTGATCAACGGACAGAGGACCCCACGAGCCGGGGCCAGACTCCGAGCCGGTTGACTCCCCCGCGCGCCGCTGCTAGAATGCCGGCCGCCGGGGAGAAGCGGGATCAGGGTTCCGAGCCATGGCCACCCTCAGCGTCATCGTGCCCGTCTACAACGAAGAGCCAGCCGTTGCCGACGTTCTCGGCGAGCTCCACACGGTGCTCGACGGCACCCCCGAGCTCGAGGCCTTCGAGGTGCTCGTGGTCGACGACGGCTCGTCCGACGGCACGGCCGACTGCGTTCGCGAGGCCGCCGCCGAGCGCCCGGCCATCCGCCTCCTGAGCCGCGACCGCAACCGCGGCTACGGCTCCGCCATCAAGCACGGCATCCGCCACGCCGCACACGACCTCGTGGCCATCGTGGACGGCGACGGCACGTACCCCGTGGAGAAACTCCCCGAGATGCTGCGTGCCATGGGGGACGCGGCGATGATCGTGGGCGCCCGCTCGAACCCCAAGGCCGTGCCCCTGGCCCGCCGCCCCGCCAAATGGATGCTCACCACCCTCGCCAGCTACCTGGCCGAGGAGAGGATCCCCGACCTGAACTCCGGCCTGCGCATCTTCCGCAAGGACCTCGCCCTGCGCTACGAGCGCCTCCTCCCCCCCCGCTTCTCCTTCACCACCACCATCACCCTCGCCACCCTGTGCGACGAACTGCCCGTCGTCTTCTTCCCCATCGGCTACCGCCCCCGCACCGGCTACTCCAAGATCCGCCCTATTCGCGACACCGTGGGGTTCCTCCTCCTCATCGCCACCACCATCACCCACTTCCGGCCCCTCAAGGTGCTCGGGCCGCTCGCCGCCCTCCTCTTCCTCGCCGGCACCATCAAGGGCATCTACGACCTGTGCGTGTTCGACCCCGCCACCGGCCCCAACCTCAAGACCTCCGACCTCCTGCTCCTGGTGGCCGGCGTCCAGGTCTTCGCCCTCGCGCTGCTCGCCGACCTCGTCTCGCGCCGAGGCTGAGCCGCACGCCGCACTTGACACCCCCTGCCCCAGCCCGTATCATCCTGCACCCAGAGGACGGCCACCGTGGCCGCGCAGTCGATCGCATCGGGCCGCCTGACGAGGAGTCGCGTCGTATGGCCGGCAAGATCCGCGTGACCGTGTGGAACGAGTATCGCCACGAGCAGAACAACGAGGACATCGCGAAGATCTACCCACAGGGGATGCACCAGGCCATCGCCGACTACCTCACCGCTACCGGCAACTTCGAGGTGCAAACCGCCACCCTCGACGAGCCCGACCACGGCCTCACCCCCGAAGTCCTGGCGAACACGGATGTGCTCACTTGGTGGGGCCACATGGCCCACGGGGACGTGCGCGACGAGATCGTCGACAAGGTGGTCGACCGCGTGCTCGAGGGCATGGGGCTCATCGTCCTCCACTCCGGCCACTTCTCCAAGCCCTTCCGCCGCCTCATGGGCTCCTCCTGCAACCTCAAGTGGCGCGAGATCGGCGAGAAGGAGCGCCTGTGGGTCGTCGAGCCCGGCCACCCCATCGTCCACGGCATCGGCGAATACATCGAGATTCCCAACGCCGAGATGTACGGCGAGCGGTTCGACATTCCGGCCCCCGACACCCTGGTGCTCGTGAGCTGGTTCCAGGGCGGCGAAGTCTTCCGCAGCGGATGCTGCTACCACCGCGGCAAAGGCAAGATCTTCTACTTCCGCCCCGGCCACGAAACCTACCCCATCTTCTACCACCAGGGCGTCCTCAAAATCCTCGCCAACGCCTGCCAGTGGGCCGCCCCCGTGGCCGGCCCCGACGTCGTCTTCGGCAACGTCCGGCCCATCGAAGAAATCGCTGAGGCCTGAGCCCCTGATGAAGGTGGACCGCGCCCAGGCCATCCCCTCGCCCCTCCGCTACCCCGGCGGCAAGTCCCGCGTGGCCCTCCGGCTGCTCCCCTACATGCCCGAGGGCCACGCCGAATACCGCGAGCCCTTCATCGGCGGAGCCGGCATCTTCCTGCGCAAGCCCAAGGCCCAGCGCAACTGGATCAACGACCTCCACCCCGGCCTCTACGCCTTCTGGCGCGTCCTCCGCGACCACTTCGCCGAATTCGCCACCCTGTGCCGCGCCCAGCCAGCACGCGACGCCGACGAGCTGCGCGCCACCTTCCAGCACTGGATCGACCGCCGCGACCTCATGGACGCCAGGGGCGAGGACGCCCTCGTCGAGCGCGCCCTCCAATACTACTTCATCAATCGTACGGTATGGTACGGCCGCGTCGTGTACGACCCTGACCGCAAGTCCCGGCTCTATTTCAGCAACCCAGACGGGTGGGCCAAGCTGGAGAAGAAGCTGAAGCACTTGCAGCGCTGTTCCGACAAGCTCCAGGGGGTGAAGATCACCCGCAAGCCCTTCGAGGCATGCATCGCCGACGCCCCGGAAGATGCCTTCATCTACGCCGACCCCCCCTACTACCGCGACAGCCTGGACACCCCCTGCTCGAGGCTCTACGAAGGCCACTTCGCCGTCGAGCAGCACACGCGGCTCCGCGACCTGCTCGCCGCATCCCCCGCTAAGGTACTGGTGTCGTATGACGCCAGGGACGAAGTACGTGAGCTCTACAGCGATAGGGCCAAGTGGCGCATCTACGAGCTGGAGTGGAAATACTGTGGCCGGCGGGCGATGACGAACCACGAGCGCGAGACGCAGGCGAAAGAGTCGAAGGTGACGGGCCAGGAACTCCTGATCGTCAACTACTAACGGCCAGCTCCGATTCCAGACCCCACTTGAGCGGCGCGGCCAGCGAGGTCTATAATGGGTTGGGGGTAAGGCCCTCACCGTCACTGGGGGGCGTGTTATGCCAGCGGAAGTGCACGCCGAGACTGCCAGGGATGGAGATCTGCTCCGGCGGGAAGCAGCCTTCCTTGACGGCCTCGTGGAGCTGATCGGCTGCCTCGATGTGCGTACAGCCATGCAGAAGGTCGCCGATCTTGGTCATTTGGTGATTGGGGCGCGCACCTGCAACGTCAGGCTTCTGAACCAGAATGGCGATGCCTTTGACCTCCTAGGCACACGCGGTGCGACCTCAGAGGAGCATCTACGGAAGTGGCGATCCCTGGAATGCACACGGAGCGTACTGGGCGTGGTTTTCCAGCGGCGCCAGCCGTACGAGGCCAAGAACATCAAGCAGGACCCGCACTACGAGATGAAGGAGTTCGCCAGCAAGAGGCAGCTTGCCGCGCTGCGGGCAGACCCAGTTATGCTGAATGGCAGCGTGGTAGGGGTCATTACGCTGTACTTCCTCAGCGCAGACGAACTCACGATGGAGAGGAGAGTGCTCGCGAATATGCTGGCTCGCTTCGCGGCCGGCGTCCTGGAGATGCAGCGGAGGGATCAGCAGTGGACTGGCAGCGCCACCGATGCGCTCGGGGACCCTGAGCTTGCACGGGCGCGAAGCGTGGAGGACGCTGCCTCCACAGTGGCGCGTCGCGCGTTGGCCGTATCGGCGTGCGACGCGGCCAGCCTGCTGCTGCCGCGAGGAGAGATTGGGGCCCTTGTAGGCGCCGGGGGGGCCGGTCATCTGCAGTTGCTTGACCACCCGGCGGTAGCTGGACTCGCCAGAACGGCATTCGCGATGAACGCGGCGCAGGATAGCCCCATCGAGCCAATGGACGGCTTGCTTTTCCCCGGAAGGCAAGCCAACGCATTCCCCTGTTGCGTCGGCGCTCAGCGCGTCGGTGTCCTGATGGTCGTCAGTTCGCAGGAAGGCCAGCTTGCGCCACCTGCCGCCCGCTCACTGGTCTACCTTGCCGCCCGGTCGGCCGAGGTACTGCTCCGCCTCCAGGACAAGGAACGGCGCGGGGCGTTCGATGAGTTCTTAGCAACCCTGGGAGTGGGAGCGCAGGATCGGCTCGACCCGGATAATCTGCGCTCATATCTCCTGGACTTCACCCGAAGGCGCCTGGGCGTAGAGGGTGCTGTCTTGTACCTCTGGGATTCAGACTTGGGGAGGTACACACCGAGGACAGCTAGGGGCCTGAAGAACATCCGCAGGCCCATCGAGTATGCTAGGGAGGGCTACAGCCTCGACGAGGGATTCGTGGGCGGGGTCGCACGGCAGGGCAAGACGGTGCTCTTGCAGGAGCCGCACCGGGAGTTCGTTGACGCGGATGCTTGCCTCACCCTGCTGCGCCAGCAAACCCACACACGCGAGTTGACGCTCTGCCTGGGGATTCCCATCTTTACACAAGGGGATACACAGGCCCAGCAGCCAGTCGGGATCGCTGTGTTTGCCGACGGCCGCCCGGGAGCCGGTATCCTTGAGGGCATTCACGAGTTGCAGGAGGCAGGGCTCTTGCCCTTGGCTGAACAGGTAGGCGCCATGGCGCGGGCGCAGGAGATCCTGGAACGCCAGGACCGGCTCTTCCACTTCGCCGCGCACAAGGCGAAGAACCCATTGGCGAAGATCACACAAGCCATTCGTGCGGTTGGTGATCGTGGCTGGCGAACAGCCGACCTCCCCCTTCTCTCCAAATGGGCGGAAGAAGCCAGCAGGAACGTCACGCAACTGCTGCAAGTCTGGAGGGCCATATCCGAACAGCCTGTCGAGGCCCAGGAAGTCGATATGACTGCGCTGGTGACATCAGCAATCGAGGACGTCTGTCTCATGGCAGAAGCCCGAAGTTGCACTCTCACAGTGAATGTGCAGCGTGATTGCCGTGTTCTGACGGTCGAATCCCACGCCAGGGACATACTTGACAACGTGCTCGACAATGCCATAAAATGCTCACCTGAGCCCGGGGGGATCGTGGAGGTAAGCCTCCGTGGCTATGGAGACTGGTACGAGCTCCGGGTGAAGGACAACGGTCGAGGGCTGCCCCGGAACGTGCGCGAGTCCATAATCGCGGGTTCCGAGGTCCAGTTGCGACCTGGGTACGGTTTCCAGCGTGGTTTCGGGCTGGGGCTTTTCGTCGTTGTGTCCTACGCGCGTACCCTCGGCTGGCAGATCGAAGTGACGGACTGCGCGCCTAGCGGTACTTCGTTCACATTTCGGATGCCTAGCCAACACAATGGCCTCAGCACTGAAGGCAGATGAGCATGGCGGATCCTCAAGAAGAGAAGACTGTCCTTGTTGTAGATGACGACCCTGCTTGGTCCCAGTTCGTCGCTGACTACCTGTCGAAGGCGCCTGGGTACCGCGTGGTCACCGTACGGAGTGTTGAGGACGCTCTCCAGCGGCTTCGTGCAGAGACCATCCAGTTGGTGGTCCTCGACGTTCTCTTCGGCGACCAGATGGATCCAGAGGGGATCACACTAGCGACGACGATGAGCCAGCATGACGAGTGGCGATTGCTTCCGGTGCTGTTCCTTACAGTGCATCCTGCGGATGAGGTCCGGCGCGAGCTCAAGGAAAAGAGCGTTCCTGTCAGTTCTGAGCATGTCAGAGTGATGTCGAAGCCTTTTGATTTCCCTGACTTCCGTAGGAACGTGGAGGAGTTACTGCGCGCTCGGAGTCCCCACCTCTGTGGCGACAAGGAGGGCCCTTAGTGTTCAGCAGTTGCCCAAAGGCGGGTGAGCTGTCAACGCTGCTGGTCGCGGAGAGCGCGTTCACGAGGGCGGTCAACTCTGGGCAGCGGCGGACAGAGGTCTTCTCCTGCTTGCTCGAGAAGTTCCTTGATCTTGAGTACGCGAGTGGCATGGTTCTTACCTTGAAGTCGTGGCGTGACGCTCGCCCCGAACTTCTCGCAGAAGCAACTCGGAACGCCCTGGAATGTTGGCCACTTATCAGGGGCGACGCCCGAGTTGAGCATGCGCATTCCGGGGCGTTGAGCAGGTGGTCCATCTCTGTGCCCGGTGCCGCGCGCTCTGAAGAATGCCTTTCCTTCTGTTTCTCCTCCAGCCGAAAGGGCGCGGTTGCGCTCACAGGTCTGGCCCCGATACGTGCGAAGGCTATGCTGGAACTCAGGAACATCTTCTCAGACGCGATCGAGGCCCTTCTGAAGAGAGATGGCATCCTTGCCTCCAGTGGACCCGGCCAGCCATTGCTCGACATGGCCGAGTGTACCTGGGCCGGCCTGGATTCTGCCACGAGACTCCTGGCGGATGTGGAGAACGCCCGCGGTCGCGCTGAGCGCTTGGCAGCCCAGGCCAGCCTCCTGATGCGCATTCGTGACCTCTGCCAGTATGCCCACATCGACAAAGGGCTTGAGGAGGTCGCCTCCTGCCTGTTCGCTGTGACCCACCGGTTCTACCAGAACCCCATGACACCGGCTCACGTGGATGCGCTTCGCGATATTCTCCAGTCCATGAGGGGCATTGTGCTCCCTGTCGAGGACGTGCATGCGTGCCTCGACCGCCTCGACGAATCGGGGCTGAGTATCTATGACGTATTCGGGGCGGATGACGATGGTGAGACCCAGTGGGAGCGCCCCTGACCGCAAGGCGTTCCTCGACACGACCGTGCCGTGCGAGAGGCTCCTGTCAAGCCAGACAACGAGGGCGCACGTGAACAAGAGGCTGCGATCGTTCGCGCGCCGCACGACGTGCAGGTTCGTTCAGCTTGAGTTCCTCATCGGCCCGTACACGCACTTAGTGAGGTTGCAGGCCAAGATAGAGCAGGGAGCTACGGACGCCGAACTGCTACTCGTGATCGACAAGTACCAGAACTTGCCAGCATTCTATTGGCAGAGGCGAATGGCATCGATATGGCTCAGGGCATTCGCTCGCTATTGTGAACGCTCGGGCCCGATGCCGGGGAGCTTCAGGGCGTTCATTCGCGCCTTTGTGCTTCGAGCCTGGCGGGAGGCCTTCGCGGGCATAGACGAGGTCGTCGATGCCACAATGTGTCTCGGTGATGTGGCGGAACCTACTTGCGACGAGCGCACACACACCATAGACGTTGCCGTGTCAAGGCGGGACCTGAATCTGAGAGCCGGGGATCTGGCGGCGTTCATCAGGGCACGACGAACCGAGTTCGCCAGGATTGCGGACACCCTCGACGCCTCGCCGCCGGCGAAGAGAGATCGGGAGACGAACCGGCGAGTATGCGCTATCCGCAAGGTCCTTTCCGGTCACGGGAGTATCACTGGCGGCGACATCCGCTCCGTCGGTGACGCTCTGATCGCAGTCGAGTGTCCTGCGGATCATGTGCTGCTGACGAGCAACATCCGGCACTTCCACCCCATCACGGCGGCGATCGGCAAGGTCTGCGAGAAGCTGCCCGACCTCAGCAGACAGTGACTGCCGTCTCTCATGGGCGACCGCTCGCCCGAGGCCCCATAGAGCCCCGCCCCGTCACTTCCCCTTCCTGTAGATCATCGCGGGCTTCATGAGGCCGCCCGTGCCCAGCTCGGCCAAGCCGCCGGCGGAGACGCGGATGGCGAGGACGTTGCGCCCGCCAAAGCGCAGGTGCTGCGCGATGGCCTCGAACTCGACGGGCGTGGCGAAGCCGCGCTTCTCCCCGAGATGCTGGCCGTTGAG
>Ga0272442_10005620_pt1 | contig 16690 bp, 11 predicted proteins | sample SSMForm2O_FD_200262 | JGI IMG/M metagenome (GOLD analysis project Ga0272442, IMG submission 200262) | Marine sediment archaeal communities from Little Sippewissett salt marsh, Falmouth, MA, United States - SSM-Form-2O | ecosystem: Environmental > Aquatic > Marine > Wetlands > Sediment ... | reverse complement strand
GCGGCGTCCATGGGGCGTAGCAGAAGAACGGTTCATTTTTATTCCGGCGGATGAAGGCCTTCATCCGCTCGAAGATACGATAGTGTGTATATCGTTCCGGGCTTTCTTCGGCGCCCGCCATCGGCACTTTTTGACTGTTATGCCATAAATAGTCCGTCCAATAGTCGTGGGCATGGACCTGGTGATAATAGCCGAAGAACTCATTGAAACCCTGTTTCTCTGCAACGCCGCCGGTCCCGGCGTCACCCAGGCCCCATTTGCCGAAACAGCCGGTGGCGTAGCCCGCTTGTTTGAGCACTTCGGCCACCGTGACGTCGCTGTCCCGCAGTGGAATGCCGCCCGTGTTGCCGCGCACGGACGTATGGCCCGTGTGCAGGCCCGTCATCAGCACACTTCGGGCGGGGGCGCAGACGGTGCAGCCGGAATACGCCTGAGTGAAACGGATGCCCTCGGAAGCCATCTTGTCGATGTTCGGGGTATTGATCTGCCGGCTGCCGTAACAGCCCAGGTCCGCCCAGCCCATATCATCGACCATGATATAAATGATATTCGGCTTGTTGGCGGCATCCATCTCGGCAGGTTGCGCGAATGTCTTGGGGTCCCCTTGAAGAACCAGCGATGCCATTCCGATACCGGCGGCTTTTAAGAAACTTCGGCGTCCGGGGCTATGCATTCTCATCGAAGCCATCTCCAACTGAATTTGCAGAGACTCGCTTTGTCGTCAGCCTTAATGCGGAAAACGAGTTTCCGAATATAGAGCCAATACGCTGTGCAGGTGAACAATTATCGGTCTTATTTAATAAGATACGGTTGCTCCGGTAATTCCCGTATCCAGATGTTCCGGAAGCGGATCGGATTGCCGTGATCCTGCAAACGGATATGTCCCTCTTCATGAGGTCGGTAGCTGGCTTTTCTTTTATGAAACGTCGTGCCTTCGATTTCGAGATTGTTGTGCACGACGACGCCGTTGAGCATCACCGTGATACGCGCCTTACGGATGAGCTTACCGTTTTCGTCGAACAATGGTTTGAGGAAGTTGATATCGTACGTCTGCCATTCGCCCGGTTTACGACAGGCGTTGACCATGGGCGGATGCTGGCCGTACAGCGCCGACGCCTGGCCGTCCGCGTAGGTGCGATTGGTTTTATAGTTGTCGTCCGTATAGGAATCGAGCACCTGGACCTCGTATCGGTCCATGAGAAAGACGCCGCTGTTGCATCGTTTTTGGTCGGTGATCTTCGGATCGATGCCTTCGGGCGTACGCCACTCGACGTGCAACTGGCAGTTGCCGAACTGCTTCTTCGTGCGTATTCCGCCGCCTTTTTTGATCACTTCCATGTAGCCGTTTTCAATTTTCCACGGCACGTTTCCGCCTTCTTTTCGTTCACTGACCCATTGCGAATCCAATGTATCCCTGTTGCCATCGAAAAGGACAATCGCATCGGACGGCGGCTGACCGACTTGCTTGGGCGGTGTGACGACTGGGGGGTTTTTACGCCCTTTGTCATGCACGCCGTATTTTTCTACGTCTTCGGCGTAGCTGATCGTACTCAAAAGAAGCGTCGCCGTTAATAAGCTGACAACGATTCTCAAACTTTTCGATTTCATTTTCATGATGAACTCCTTGACCTGATGTCGATTTCGACCTGTTGAAATTCTCTATTGTTCGGCAACGGCGCCGAACATATATGCTCGTATGATAGCTCAAGCGGACATGGAATTCCACCTCTTTCTTTGAGCTTTACAATCATGTCATTGGGAGGCCACAGAATGCGGCCGTGGCAATCTTCAGCTTATGAATGGTTGAGATCGCCGCGGTCGCTTCGCACCTTCGCAGTGACAGGGGTACCATCGGAAGCACTTTTACAAGACAATCGTTTCCTGGTTGGTGTCAAACTTCGCGATCTTGCCTTCCTGCAGGCCGAGCATGCCCATTTGGAGCGGCGTTTGCACGCGGTACGCCAGGTCCATCGGGCTTAAGGTGTCGCGCTGGCGGGTCCGGCAGCAATCGAGGAATTTCTTCCAGTAGCCGACGAAGTCTTCGCCGTGCTCGATGGCAAAACGTTGGGGCTTCTTTTTGGAACCCTGGGCGGGTGTGAAAACGATCTCGTTCTTTTCAATCGTAAGCGTACCTTCCCAACCGCGGATGACGGGGATGCGCTGACCCGAGCCGCGAGATCCGGTACCGGGGTAGTTATTCGCCTGCGTTCCGAGTACCGCCACGGTGATCTTCTCCGGATAATCGATGAGCATGTTATAGGTATCGGGCACCTCGCGCTCCTGGTAGCGGAGTTTTCCGCCGACCGCGGCTGTTTGACTGGGCATACCGACGCCAAGCATGAAGACGACCGGTGTCAGGCTATGAGGAAACAGGTCCGTAGAAGGTCCGCCCGCGTAGTCTTCGTACATGCGCCAGCGGAAGTATCGACTGATATCGTAGGATCGTTTCGGGGCTTCGCCGAGAAAGGCGTCCCAGTCCAAGTCGGCGCCCGGCCTGGCGTTGGGATCATCAATCGGCATCCCGCGCTCGCCCCAGTCCCCGACCCGGAAATAGCCGCATTCGGCGTGGACGGGCCGGCCGATCAATCCATCCCGGATCAACTGTTTCATCTGCCACCATGCGGAATCATACATGCCTTGCGTGCCGAGCTGAAAGACCCGGTCGCTCTTTTTCACTTCCGCCGCCAGGCGTTTAGTCAGTTCGAACTGGGTCCAGTGTGTCACGGGCTTTTCGCAATAGACGTCTTTACCCGCGCGGACGGCGTCAATCGCCTGATAGCCATGCTGATGGTCCGGCGTGGCGATGCAAACGACGTCCACCTTCGGATCGGCGAGGAGCTCGCGATGATCCGAGTACGGCCTGGCTTTGTAGCCCTCGACAACTCGCTGCATTCGCGGCCGGTAGGTATCGCAGGCGGCGACGATATCCACGTTGGCGTTTTGGCTCTTCAAGTAATGCACGGCTTTGAGGTGAGCGTTGCTCCGACCTCCGCAACCAATAAAGCCGATTCCGAGGCGTTCGTTCGCACCCCGTGCGCGTTTGGCTAATATCCCCGAAGCGGTGAGAGCCGCCGTTGTTGTACTTGCTCGATGGATGAACTGCCGCCGGGTGAGGTTTTGGCTTAATTTATTTGCTGAGTTGTTGAAGTCAGACATAGCTTTCTCCTCGATATGATTCATCTTCGATTGCAATTATTCATAGATACTCAGAAACTATGGCTTCGCGTGTTTGTCATTCTGAGCGAAGCGAAGAAGCTCAATCCTGGGAACGAATGGAGACCCTTGCCCTTCGGCGAACTCAGGGCTAAAGGCTCCTTTCGCTCAGGGTGACACGTGAGTTTTATTCATTATGGCAACTTAAGCCATTGGTCGTAAGCTTGTTCGATTCGGCTATCTTGGACCTTTCCGTCCCAGAGGGCAACGGCATAGCGCAACACCAGCGGTTTTTCTGCCGTGATCGTCAACGGGTCTCGATACAAGTTCAGCGTCGCCGAAAGATAAGCGAAGGGCTTGCTCATGGTGAACCAATGGGTTGGATCGCGGACGTTATCCGGATGGCCGAACATCGCAAGGGTCACCGGCTTGCCGTCCGCTTCCGCTGTGTAAGCGCACCACCTCGCGCGGGTTATCCTTTCGTCCCCTCGCACGACCTCGCCGGCCCGGCCCGCAGCATTGCGAAACTGGCCGCCTGTGTCCATCGAAATCAGGAATCGCATTCCTAATCCGAAGTAATGCGAGCCTGAGAGCGTGACAGCGTCTTTGCCTTTGGGCACTGTGAAGCGGGATTGCCATTTCAAAAACGTTGCATCGACGTTGCTTAGTTTGCAGGCTTCGAGGGTGCGGGATTCTTTCAGCATCAATTCCTTGCTGCGTGGATTTATCCAATCGAGCTGCTCGGTAAATCCGGCGTAAGGTCGTTTGCCTTGTTCGTCAATCTTTACGTCAGTGAAGGAGCGATGCTGCTGACGGCCCGGCGCGTTTTGCTCCTCCCAGAAATTCACGCCGTCCACGGCGATCGCATACATCAGCGCGTGATGGTGCAGATGATCGTGGGGCGCATCGCGCAGGATGTTGATCCCGCCGGATGTGTACAATTGTTGAACGTACGGCTTAAAGGGGACGTCCCGGTATGGATATCGCAGGAGAACACTTGAGCCTTCATATATCGATGCAGCAGAGGTATCCACGAGAACACGCATTGGATTGTCCGAACAAAATGCCTTCGCCGGTATGAAAACGCCGGCTACGAGTAGGGCAACAACGGCGATCTCTTTCCATTTTGACATAACCGCTTCTCCTTTTAGCGTTTATTTTTTTGTCGGTCCGTCGTTTCCATCCCATGTGTAATTCCACATGGCCATGTATTCGGGCCCCGGCAGGAAGGTGTCATTCGTTTCTTTGAGTTTCCGGGTTAGTCGTTTCTCCAGTTCCTGTTGAATCTTTCCGTATTCTGAATGGCCGCACAGGTTTCTCAATTGATAGGGATCCATTTGATTGTCGTAAAGCAGCCAGGGGCCGTTAATGTCGCGCACATAGGTATACCGTCGCGTGCGGACGCCGCGATATTCCCGGCCGCCCCGGCGATACCCCCATTGATGGAACGGGACCGGGCACATAATCAGGGCGGCGTCGTTGTCGGGGGCTTGTGTGCCCTCAATAACGCCTGAGTAATCTTTACCCTCGACCGATGCCGGGATATCCACGCCGCTCAAGCCGAGCAGTGTCGGCATGATGTCCGGCGTATTGATCGGCATATCGACGACCCGGCCGGTCTTCCCATGCACGGCGGGATAACGAAGTAAAAAGGGGATACGGACCGATTCTTCCCACGGTTTTTGCTTTTTCGTCTGGCTATGCGAGCGCAGCATGTCGCCGTGATCGGCGGTCAAGACGAAGATGGTATTCTGAGCGATGCCGCATTCATCGATGGTTCCGAGCAGGTCGCCGATGCAATCGTCAATCGCGGCGATATGGGCGTAGTAACCGGCCAGTTCCTCCTGGGCCGCTTTTCTTAATGAATTCGGCACGTTGGGACGCAGGGTGATCCTGGTCGGGTCGGAATAAAGCTTGCGGTATTGCTCCGGGGCCGTTTGGTAAGGCGCGTGGGGCGTACCCCACGAGAGGAACAGGATAAACGGCGACTTCGTGTGTTGCCGGATGTAGTTCTGGGCCTCGCGCGTTTGGGCAATGGTGTCGTAGCCGGGCCAGTACTTCTTTTCGGGGGTGTCGCCGTAGTAAAGCGATTTATTGTAATTGTGCGTGCATTCGCAAACCCTCCAGAACTCGAAGCCCTGTCGTCTTTCTTTGGGTATGAAAGAGCTTCGTCCGTGACCATCCACGTGCCATTTGCCGACGTAGGCCGTCTCGTAGCCCGCCTGGCGATAGACCTTGCCGATGGTCGTCGCTTCGGGATTCAAGGGCTTGTCGTTGTAGAAGATGCCGTGGGTGAGGCAGTATTGACCGGTCAGCAGGCTGGCGCGGTAGGGGCTGCACACCGGACAGCAGGATACGGCGTTGGTAAAATTGACGCTTTCTGTCGCCAGCTTATCGAGGTTCGGCGTCCTGACATCTTGATTGCCCATGTAGCCGGTGGCCTGTACCCTCCACTGGTCTGCGAAAACATAAATGAGATTCGGCTTGGCTGGAGGGTTTTTCTTTGGCGAGGGTTCCCCCGAGGATAACGGTTGTGACAGGGCCATCGTAGCGGTTCCGAATGCCGCCGTGCGCAAAAACTGTCTTCTGGATGTTTGTTTGCTCATAGAATCCACCTGTACTCTTGCTCTTATGTATGCTAAATGCTAAACCAGCGTCTTCAGATGCTTAATGCTTCGCTCGGCTTGCTCTATGGTCCCACACTCGACGCTCAATGCGATGTCCCGCGACGCCGTTTTGCATACCTCGATCACTTTTTTCCAGTCGATGACGCCGTCGCCACAGGCGCATCCGGCGGGCGTGCCCGTGACCTTGCCGCGTTCGTCCGACGATTGCTGGATCGAAATATCCTTGGCGTGAAGGTGTACGAGCCTGTCTTTGACTCGTTTTAGCCATTCGATGGGATCCTCGCCGCTGAGATAAGCATTGCCCGTATCGAAATTAATGCCGATTGCCGGAGAGTCCACCAGGTTGTAAATCTTATCCAGACCCTCGGGCGTTTTGCTGTACTGCTGGTGAGGTTCGATGCCGATCATGATCCCTCGCGGCTCGGCCACCGCCGCGGCCTCGGCCAGAGAATAGCGCATCAGCACGTGGTCTTCCTCTGCCGTCGTCCACGCAGGTTTCGGGCCTTCATCGGTATTGACGGCCGGGGCGCCGCACTCGGCGGCAAAACGAATGGCCTGTTTAAGGTAGTTCACACTGTAGTCCGGCCGGCACAACTGGGTGTGTGAAGACAAGCCCGAGAGCTTGATCCCGGCCTTTTCGCACGCCCGTTTGATGCGGTACGGATCGTCCAGCATCGAAACCGTCATATAGTAGCCGGCTTCGCTCATCAACTCGCGGCCCCAATGGACCCACGGTTCGATATACTCGTAACCCAGTTCCGCCGCCTTTTCGACGGCCCATTCGAATCCTTTGTCCGCGTGGCGAACGAATTCCGTGTTGACTCCGATAAGCACCTTTGCCATTTGATCGTCTCCTAATTATTCTCCCGTGCTTCTTTAGCGGCACGTCTGACAAATTCCTTGCGATTCTCCAAATAATCGTGTTGTTGGGTATCATTGGACACGAATTCGAGGGCTTTTTCAAGGATTTCCAACGCGAGATCGTATTTCTTTTGCATGAAATAGGACCGGGCCAGCATGTCGAATATTTGAACGCGTTTGGCATCCGGACGGATCGAGGCCGCCTTCTCAAGGATGTTTGAAGCCGCGTCCCAATCGCCGCACTTTTCATGAACGTCCGCCAGGTTGATGTAAGCGAGCGTCAATGGCGGATTCAGGTCAATCGCTTTTTGAAAGGCCGGTAGGGCCTTCTCGAACTGCTCCAGCCTGGAATAGCAGATACCCAGATTGTTCCATCCGGCGGCGTTGCCGGGCTCAAGCGTCACGAAGACGCCGTAGTGTTCGACGGCGCGTTCATAGTCTTGCACCAGAAGATACCTTTTCGCCAGGCGTGACCGCAAAGTCGCTTTGTTCGGCGTCCTTTCTATGGCTTTCGTCAGCGCCGTTGTCTCTCTCTCTAATTCGTCAAGACAGCTCCGAACGTCTCGATCCAAAGGATTCGCTTTCAGCGCCAGCTCGAATTGGCGGTTCATGATATCCGGATCCCCTTGGAGAATGGCCAGCATACCGCGTAAGGCATGGCCCGTTCCTTTGAAGTACTGCTCTGACATTTCCCGGACTTTTTGTTTCTCCTGCTCCGTCCGCCCCGTGTTGACGACGCTGCGGAAAAACGGATGATGATTCCGGTTGATCGAGGCGAGGACATCCAGCCAGCACCCTTCAGTGTCCCGTTTGATGGCCGCTCCAAACTCGAGAAAGGGTTTGTCGTCGGTATTGAGCGGTCCGTCCCCGCCAATGGCACGCATTCCCTCTTCGCCGACGACGAGACAATCCACAAACTCATACACGGAGTGGATATTAATCTGGCTCAGGTCGGCGGCCACATCCGGCCTTTCGACAAGCTCCTTGACTCGCTGGAAGTCTATGCGGGTGGGTCGCAGTGTCCCCATGAGCACCGCGTGCTTGTTCAGACAGTTATTGACCATCCACAAAGAGCTGTAAGGCATCGCCGCCTGGAAACTCCTGGCGATGATTGCAAAGTCCTCCGGGCGCAGGTCCAGCGGGACCCAGCAGGACAAGACGCCTTCGTCTGTAAGGCGTTCGCGGCACTGCGAGAAGTGATCGTACGTATAAAGCGCCGAGCTGCCGGTGGTGCCCGGGTAGGTTGAATCGTTCATGATGATGTCGAATTTTTCATCGGTGAGTTTCACGAAATTCTTGCCGTCCATGATGATTTTTCTCAACCGCGGATTCTTATACGAGCCGCGGTTGATCTCCTCGAAAAACTCTCCGGCCTCGAAGATGCCGGGGCAAATTTCGGCAATACAATACTGCTCCACACCGAATGCAAGGCCGATCCCGCATGTCTCGCCGCTGCCGAAGCCGATTTGAAGGACCTTTTGGGGATTGTCGTGAACGAGCAGGGGGGCGTAGGCCTGAAGCATTTGCGTCGTTCGCAGCATTAAATCCATTCCCGCCACGTCAACTCCATCGACGGCGATAAGCCGGTCTCCGTCAGGCAGGTCGTGTACGGTCACCGTGCCCGTCGCGTCGTCTTTGAGATAAACGATCTTGCTGGGATGGTGATAGGTATTGATCGTTCGTAAAAAGACATCTTGCGGGATGGATAATAGACCGATGAGAAGCACCGTAGCCGAGACGGCGATCGCCGATACGCCCAGTGTCCTGCGGCGCCCCTCGGAAAAGAATATAAGCGCCGCGGCCAAGAAGAGCTGAACCGCAAGCACGGCCAGGAAGCCGCCGCGCAAACCCAAGAGAGGTATCAGGATGAAACCGGCCACGAAGGAGCCTGCCGTGCACCCCACGGTATTACTTGCATAAATCTCGCCCACGCGCGTGCCCACTCCTTTGGAGGATCGCGTGCAGATTTCCACCGCCAGGGGAAATGCCGCGCCCATCAGGACGGTGGGCGGCAGCAGGATAATTGATGCATCGAGAAAATGGAGCGCGGCCTCTTGCCATAAACCGCTCGTACGCCATTTGTTGATCAGGAAGTAATCGATGATTCCAATCCGCCCCAGCAGCATGATGGATAACAGGACCGACAAACCGATCAGGAACTCGACGACGCCGAGGTAAAAAACGGGCTTTTTTATTTTTCCCAGAGGCAAACGGCTGCAAACGAAACTGCCCAAAGCGATGCCAAGGATGAAGCACGTCAACATGCACGTAAAGGCGTAAACACTGGTTTCGAGCACAAACAGTAACGTTCTCGTCCACAGGACTTCCAACGCCAGCGCGCAAAATCCCGCGAATCCCATCGCAATCAGCACGAGCCGCCGGCGCTGATCGGGCTGATCCGTTATTGGCATCGGTTTCGATCGTGATCGACGCGCCCGTCGTTTGCGTTTTTGCCTGACCGGCTGCGTCGCAAGCCGCGACAGACCCATTGCCGTCAGCCCGACGGCGATGTTTGCCCCGGCCGCCAGATAGATGGTATTGCTGACGCCAAGCATCCTGAGAAGCACGTAGCCCGAAAGGAAGCAGCCCGTGACGGCGCCGAAGGTATTGATCGCATAGAGCAAACCGACGCTTTGTCCGGTGTGAGAGTTGTCGGATTTGTCGGGGGAACGGTTTTCCCACAGACAGCTCAGGATCGGCAGCGCTCCGCCCATGAGGAGGGTGGGAAGCAGGAGAATAACGACGGTCAAAACGAATCGGACGAGGCTCAGCGGATAGAAGCCCGGATGAAAATGCTGGAAGAACCAGCGATAAAAGACATGGGTTGCCGATAGGAGGGTTGGGAGTATAAGAGCATAGATTCCGATCGCCAGTTCGAGCAGGGCGTACAGTTTCAACGGCAGGGCGGTTCGGTCGGCAATCCGGCCGAAAAGCCAGCCTCCCAGCGCCAGGCCGAGCATGAAGGCGGTCAGGACCGTACTGACCGCAAAGACCGTATTACCGAAGACCTCGCCGAAGATCCGCGTCCAGGTGATCTCGTAGATCAGCCCCGCCGCTCCGGAAACGAGAAACAGCGGAAAAACCGCTTTGCGGGCGACTGACATCCTGAATTGCGTCTTTGCAATAACGTTCATCTTTGTTAACTTTTTATTTCTCGAACCTCCACAGGTCGATCGTGATCTCCTCGGCGGCCATCCATTCGACATGCCAATCGAGAAACAGGCAATTGGACCCTTTTCGGTGCCGGGCCCGCGCGACGCGCCGGCCCTGGGTGACATCCTCATTGTCCGAGTCGGGCAGATGGCTCGGCGTCCATACATCACAGCGGTTATGGCCCGGATCGTTCGCTTTCTTAACGATGTGTCTCCACGGACCGTCTTCATTGTCGGTAAGGAAAATGGTGTAGGCGCGTTGGGTGCATTCACTGAGTTTCGAGGGCAGCAGGATCTCATGGCCGGTCATGTCGTTTTTGTCCTCGAAGTCCCAGCCGTTGACCACGTAACAGACGGTCTGCTCCTTGTCCGGGTAGCCGGGGCAGCGATAGATATTCACGTTGCGGTAGTCGTTGTTAATCGGTCGCTGGGCCAGCAGCGGCATGAAAAGCTGGAACCAGGCCTTGCCCGTACCGCCCGCGAGACCGCGAGGGACGTAAAAATCGTATTCTTCCGCGTAGAGATTGGCCGCCAGACCCACCTGGCGTAAATTGTTTTTGCAGATCACGGCCTGGGCCTGCTTCCTGGCTGCGCGAAGGGCCGGCATCAATATGGCTAAGAGCAACGCAATAACGGCAATCACGACGAGAAGTTCGATCAATGTGAATCCTCTTCTTCTGCGAATAGCCATACGCCACCTTTCCTACGACAAAGCCAAAAGAATAAGACTATTATACGCTCTTGCAGGTCTGAATCAAAGGATAAATCAGCGTCGTTTTCGTTCCTGTGAAACGGCAATAACTTTTTGTAATAGGCACACCTGTCGGCAGGGTGTTCACCGGACACCTTTTCGTGTTTGGATTCCCGCGGAAGCGGCAATCCCCTTGTTATTTTCCCTGATCCTTGCCTTCACAGTACCATAAGGCATCCTGCGGAGGGTGACAACAAGAATCGGTCCGTTTGAGTTTGGTTATTTGTTGGATTTGGTCATATTCTCGAAATAAGCGGGACCGCCCCATTTGCCGGTGACAACGATATCGAGATCGCCGTCGCCGTCGAGATCGACGACCGGGATGTTTAAGCCGGAGCCGATGCCCTGGTCGTAGGAGACGGTATGCCGGGTCCAGGAAATCGACGGGGAGCGGTTTAATTCATACCAATAAACACCGAGCGGGGCATGGCCGCCGGGATCGTTGCCGTTATGGGCGAAGAAGCGCTTTCCCGTGACCAGATCGAGATCGCCGTCCTCATCCATGTCGGCCAGCGTCAGACTGTGGGCCTGGGACCAGGATTTGTCGATGATGTTTTGCTTCCAGGAGAGGTCCTTGAGCTGTTTGTACCAGAAAATTCCGTACTTATGCGCCGAGCTGGTGACAATGTCGTTTAAACCGTCCGCGTCCACATCGTAAACCAGAATTTGCGGCGTATGGTCCGCCTGGCCCTCCGTGAGACTTCCAACCGCCAGGGGATGTTTGATCCATGCGCCTTTGCGCGGGTCGGATGGGGCTTCATACCACGCGTCCGGGCGCAAGATATCCGGACGGCCGTCACCGTTGACATCCCCGACGCCTCCGCCGAAGGGTCTTTCGTCGGACGAAACGGTGTGCTTAATCAAACCTCGCGTGCCGTCGGCTTTGACGCCCGCCTCATGCCATTTGGTATCTTTCGTGTCCGGCAAAATTTCGAGCGCCTTGCCGTCCCCGTCGATATCCCAGATTTCTCCGCATTCGTAGTTGCCGTTCTTTTCGCCCAGGATCATCGGCCACAACCCGCCGTTCGATCCGGTATTGCGGTACCAGTCGATCTGCCGGCTGAACCAACTGCACGTCACCACATCCGTCAGCCCGTCGCCATCGACGTCCAGCGGCACGTTCATAAAGTCGTCCCAGTAGCCGGTGCCGTTTTCTTTGACCTTATAGGTTTTGCCCTTTTCGTCCGTCTTTCCTTCGGGAGATCGGAACAGGTGCGGCGTCCAATCGGGCGCTTCGTACCAGTAGGGGCCCGCGACCATATCGAGCTTTCCGTCGTTGTTGAAATCGGCGACGCCGCAGGCCTCGCTGCGGAAGTGCCCGATACGATGTGGGACGAATCTAATGTCTTTCGCCGCGGCGGGAATAGCTGCAAAGAGGATCCCCAGAACAATGAGACGATGATGAACTTGATGCGGTGTGTCCATATTTGATCCTTTCAGGTTATTTGGGACGTTAAGGTCTTCATATAAGCCTGGGGATCATTCTACCCGATTTGGGATGATATAAAAAGCCCTCGATCTGAAAAAATCAGTACGACGCATCGCGCCGTGTTAACGGCGCATACTAAGCCGTTCCTGCTGGTCGAGCAAGGGAATTGCTACGAAGTGGCTTCTGCCGCGTTCGGATCTTCCGTTGTGGGGGCATTGGAATCTTCGATCACCGGTTCGGCCGATGGGTCGAACGGCACAATCGGGGCGACCGCGCCGGGATCTTCGGTATCGGCCGCGGGCTTGTCCTCGTCTTCGAGCAAATCCGAGAGGGCTTTCGTCAAATTCTTCGCCTTCCAGTCCGGGATTTCATAGACCCAGCCCTGGTGTTTTTCGGTGAATTTCTTCGCTTCGTCGCGGGCCACAAGTTTGGCTTCTTTTTTCTTTAACTCTTCTTCGGATTCGACCTTACCGCCTTGTTCCAGGGGTGCCTTCTCCACGGGCGTGGTATCGGTGAAATCGGCCGTGCAGAGGACGTACGTTTTGTCGTCCTTTTGTGCGATGCTTAGAGCGTACACCGTGGAGTCCTTCAGTCGGCAAAGATATTGCCTGTCGAATTTCAGGTCGGACTCGGGCGCTTTTTTCTTAACATCATCGAATCGAAGACCGGTCAACGCCGTGAAAACGCTCTGGGCGTCGCTGCTTTTGAGCTTCTTTCCGGGCGGAGTCGTTTCCAGGGTGACGGTCGAGCCGCCTTCCTGTTGTTTGAGCGTATAGGGGCCGCTCGGTGAATTAACCATGACCGAGTCGATATCGTCGTTTTTGACGGAGATCAATTCCTGATCGAGATAACTCGTCGCGCCGGTGGAGAACCAGGGGGAGCTTGACGACGTGTAAACCTTGTTGCTCAGAGTGGCGTCGGTCGATAGCAGGCGGACATATGTGCCTTTGCCGAGTTCTTCGCTCTTACCTACCGCGACGCCGGCCAGCGCCACGGAGTTGGGTTCCGAGGTCATGAACTTGATGACGTAGCGCGCCTTGTCTTCCGTAACTTCGAGGTCCTCGTGGTTGGACGGGTTGTCCGTGACGAAGTCCTGTGTTTTGATCTCCAGGCATTTCGAGATCAGGCTGTTGATTTCACTGGTCTTTGCGGGGTAGTTATCTTTACCGGCGACGACGAAGCGGTTTTGCTCGCGTTTGAGGGTGACCGCGTCGTCCCCGGCGCCCACAACGATGCTGCCGATTTCACCGGTGTCCAGCCCCTGGATAAGATAGACCGGCTCGCCGGACCCGGACGCGGTCCGGTTCGAGACGCGAGATTGAACCACCGCCCATACGACCATGATCGCGGCTACAATACCTAATATCGTTAGCTTTTTGTCACTCATCTATAAGACTCCCAAAGAAAATGCAAAAATCAAAAAGCAAAATGTAAAAGTAAGGAAATCATCGCCGCAACGCGGCAATTCTGCAATTTTGATTTTCAATTTTTGATCTTTGATCTTTTTTCCTTAAGCATCACTTGCATGACTGATGTAGTGTCTTTTTCTCGCACTGCGACGAACGCCCAGGACAATGGCGATGATTAAGATCACCGCCGGCGCGCCCAGCATATTCGCCTGACGCAGCCGGTTGCCTAATTGTTCGATCCGCTCGCGCCGATTCATTCGGACCTGGCGCAATTGGCGCTGGGCCTGATAAATCTTCGATTCCAGTTCCTGCTTCTTTTTGGCAATCGAATCACCGATGATCTCTTCCTGGCCTTCTTTGGCCGAACTGACAATCGACTGCAGTTCGCTTTGGAATCCGGCGATTTGCGCGTTGATCTTCTCAACCTCCTCGGCCGTTTCAGCCTCGGCCTGCCGTTCGATCTCGTCCACGACGACGAACGGACGCTTGAAGTTGCCCCGGGACCGGATAGACACCAAATCGCTCGAACCACTCAAATCGTCGATGGCGTTCAACAGCATAGCGCTGTTATCACCGATCACCATTTTGCCGAAGAAAGAATTCTGATACGCGATGGAGTCGCTCATGAAGTCCACGTCGGAGAAAACGATGATGGCACAGTCTTCCTGGGCTTCCGTCAGGCCCGCGACTTGTTGGGTGGTTGTCACGGTCTCATTCGGATCGTTCGGGTCCGGGGATTCGGTTTCGACCTTGATCCCGTCGGGAAAGCTGCTCTTCGGACGTCCCGTCACCAGATAGGACATCGCCACCGGTTTGGAACCGTCGGAAAAGTTCTTCATCAGTGCGGGGGCATCCAAAAACATCAATTCATAGGAATTACTGACCGAAAAGCTGTTGCCCCGGCTGGTTGTCGTAATAAGCGGGGTGAGCTCGACGTTTCGTTTTGCCGCCTCGGCTTCGTTGGCGTCGGCGATCTCTTTGAGCACCCCGGTAAACAGGAATCTGACGTTATTGAGATCGGCCGAAATGACATTATCCTCTGCAAAGCAGTCGCCTTCCGGCGTCAAGGTCAAATAACCGATAATGCGGTCCGGCCTCTGGTTGGCGCGAATTGTGGCCATCGTCGCCAGGTTGCGATCCCCGGCGAACATGTTGGCCGGCATTTCAAGCCCCCAGGTCCGCATCAGGGTGTTCAGGTCCGAGCCGTGCTCATGCTGCATCTGCATTTGCATCTGCATTTGCGGCGGTCGGTCCGAGAAGCAATGCGGATCGACACAGATGATCGTCGGGCCGCCCTTGAGGACGAACTGGTCGATGGCGAACTGTGTCTTTTCGGGCAGGTTTTTCGGATGAACGACCAGGAGAATATCCACGTCGTTGATGTCGTTTGCGTCCGTGGGGATGGTCTCGACTTCATATTTGCGGCGCAACTGTTCCACGATCGCCCAAGCGGGTTTCGGTTGCTGGCCTTGCCGCCTCATCATCTCGGCCATATACCCGGTGACGTCGTCGCCCATCACCGGCAGCGAGCTCATAACGCCCACTTTCTTTTTCTGCCGGGTGACGGCCGTGTCGATCAGGTAGCTGATATCGTACTCGACGAAATTCTGCCGGTCCGGCGAAAAGAAGGGGATCGATTTCTCGACGCCGAATTGCGTCTGCACGACCAGCCCGAAGAAAAAGTTCTCCTCTTCCGTGATGGGAAAACGCTGTAAGCCGTACCTCATCGCCTGCTCCTCTTCGTCGGAGAAGGGCCTGGGATCGATGATCTCCAGCTCGACCATGCCTTTGGAAGCCGCGACGTATTCGTCCAAAAGCGCTTTGACGAATTCGTAGTAATTGCTGAAGAATCGAATCTGGTCCGGTCCTTTCAAAGACGCCGTCTTGGCGAAGTAAAGCTTGGCCTTGATCGGCTGGTTCAGCTTGGCGAGGATCGATTTGGTGCCGTCCGACAACGTATAGAGCCGCTGATCGGTAATATCCATCTTGAGCGGCTTTCCGATATTCTGGCAAATGCTGATACCGGAAAAGACAATTACCAGGACAAGAACTGTGCCAAGAATGGCTCGCATCGTTCGGTTCATTATCTGGCCTTCCTTTCATCCAACATAATAGTACAGGCGGCGATCCACCCGACGATTAACAAAATAAAGTAGGAAAGGTCTCCGAATTTGAGTACGCCTCTCTGGATCGAATCGAAGTGGACTTGAAAACTCATATTTTCGATGGCCAGGACCAGGCCGGTGGGCAAAAATGTCGATAAGTAATTGAGCGTCGTGGGCATCCCTGAGAAAACGAGCACCGCACAGGCCACGACCGACAGCACGAAGCTGATGACCTGGTTCTTGCTGATCGCCGAGAAGAAAGAACCGATCGCAAGAAATCCGCCCGCCATCAAGATACTGCCGATATACCCCGTGACGATCAAACCCATGTCCGGCTCGCCGAGGTAAGCCACGGTGAAGACCATCGGGAACGTCAGGGCTAAGGCAATGATAAGGAACAACCATGCGGCGAAAAATTTGCCCAGCACCGCCTGCGTGATCGTGATGGGCAAGGTGAACAGAAGCTCAATCGAACCGACTTTTCGCTCCTCGGCCCACAACCGCATCGCCGTCGAGGGCACCATAAAAACAAACAACAACGGCAGGTTGGTGAAGAACGCACGCATATCCGCCTGTCGCATCTCGTAGAAACCCTGCTTGAACGTCATATAGGCCGAGAAGAACAGAAAGATGACGAGAAATACGTACGCCAGCGGAGTGGTGAAATAACTTTTCAACTCCCTTTTGAATACGGCTACAAAACTATTCATGCTTATCTCCTATGTCAGATAGCAACAGAGTTCTGAATCATCGAACGCTCACTTCATTATTGCTATGTACTCTTTGTAGAGGTAATTTTACGAAAGACCGAATCGAGACTGCATTGATGTTCTTCCTTCAACGCCTTGGGCGTGGAATCCACCAGGATTCGGCCCTTGGCAATGATAATCGTCCGCGAGCAGACGGCCTCGACTTCTTCGAGAATGTGGGTCGAGATGATGATGCACTTGTCCTTCGCCATCTTGCCGATCAGTTTTCGAACTTCATGTTTCTGATTGGGGTCCAGGCCGTCCGTCGGCTCGTCGAGGATGAGCACGTCCGGATCGTGAATCAGGGCCTGGGCCAGCCCCACGCGCCGTTTGTATCCTTTCGACAGGGTCTCAATCGTTTGATGGTACACCGAATCAATCGAGCACATCGGCACAATGCGGTCGAGCGTGATCTTGCGGTTCGGGCCTTTAATCTCCCGGACGTCGCAAATGA
>Ga0272442_10005619_pt1 | contig 16692 bp, 12 predicted proteins | sample SSMForm2O_FD_200262 | JGI IMG/M metagenome (GOLD analysis project Ga0272442, IMG submission 200262) | Marine sediment archaeal communities from Little Sippewissett salt marsh, Falmouth, MA, United States - SSM-Form-2O | ecosystem: Environmental > Aquatic > Marine > Wetlands > Sediment ... | reverse complement strand
TTGTAAGGGTTCTCGTGGGGATCGCAAGTCTGGTCACCGCAGTCCACGCAGAAAAGCAGTGAACCGGGGCACGGTTGATCGGGAACGCAATCGGCCAACGCGTCCAGCCCGGTGCAGCAGGCCGGGTGAATCCCGGTCGGAAAGCCCTCTTCCACGCAGGGCCCCGAACAATCTTCCGGGCATGACTGGGGGCTCTCGCCCCCCTCCCGGTCACATTGCCCGTCCCCGCAGCCCACGAAGTCGCAAACCTCCACGCAACGTCCATTCTCGCAGTCCCAGTGGCCCAGGCAGTCCACCTCCCAGGGCAAACCCAGACAGTCCGCCGGAACCTGGCAGACCGGATTGCAATCCGCCGAACAGGAGGTCGCGGTTTCCCCGCCCCAGGGATCGCATATCCCGTCCCCGCAGGTTTCCATGTCGCACTCCGGCGAACAGATTCCCTGGATGCACTCCCAATGCCCCTGGCAGAAGATGTTCCATTCGTGGTCCAGGCAGTCGACTGCCGCGCGGCAATCCTGCGTGCAATCCAGCGGACAGGATTGGGCGCTCTCACCGCCCTGTACGTCGCAGATCCCGTTTCCACAGCCCACGTCGTCGCAGACCTCCACGCACTCCCCCTGCTCGCACTCCCAATGACCGACGCAACGGATATCCCAGACCAGACCGACACAGTCGACCGGAGCCTGGCAGGACGCGCTGCAATCCAGCGGACAGGAGTCGGGCGTCTCCCCGCCGTCCAGATCGCATTGACCGTCTCCGCAGCCCTCGTCGTCGCACACCTCGAGACACTGGCCGTGCTCGCAGGCCCAGTGGCCGTAGCACCAGATGCCCCACTGATTATCCGCACAGTCCCGCGGAACCAGGCATTCCGGCTGGGTGTCGCAGACCGGCACGCACTCACCTTCCTGGCACTCCCAGTGTCCGGGGCACTGCAGCGGCCACGGAAGTTTCTCGCAGTCCTGCGCCACCTGGCAGCTCTCCAGGCAATCCACCGCACAGGAAGCGGCGGTCTCGCCACCTGCCGGGTCGCAGTTCCCGTCGCCGCAGGCCACGTCGTCGCAAACCTCGACACACACTCCCTCCTGGCAGGCCCAGTGACCCAGGCACTTCACGTTCCAGGGCAGATCCAGGCAGTCGGCCACCGACTGGCACTCGGCGATGTCGCAAACCCAGACACACTCGCCCTTGGTGCACTCCCAGTGCCCCACGCAGTCTTCCGGAGGAGTGAGATCCAGGCAGTCGGCTACTTCGGTGCAGGCGACCGGATCGCAAACCGGCTCGCATTCGTTCCCGATGCACTCCCAGTGGCCGGTGCACTGGCTCGTCCAGGGCAGGTCCTGGCAATCGGCGTCCTCCTGGCACTGCTGGGGGCAAACCTTTTCGCACCGGTGATCGATGCAGGCCCACTCGCATCCGGCACCGGGATCGCCGGTGCAGTCCAGATTGCTGTCGCACTCGGCGAGCGGTTCGCTGGTCCCGCAGGCGGACAGGGTCACTGCGATCATCAACACCATAATCCATCCCATCGGTCTCATAGCATCCTCCTTCTACCCATAATATTATTTGCCGGTCTTCCCGGTGAGGCGGGTGAAATTGTCGAGGGCTTCGTGGGCCTTCTTCTCCTCGCCCATGCGCAGGTAAATCCCTCCCAACATGTAATGCACCTCGGGCATATCCGGATCCATCTTCATGGTCTCTTCCAGTTCGGCGATGGCCGCCTGCACGTCTCCCTTGTGGTACAAAGAACGGGCGTAATTGTAGCGCAGCAAGGGATCCTTGGGGTACTTCTCCACGAACACCTTCAAGGTGGCTTGGATCTTCGCCGCCTCCTGCTTGTCCATGATGGCCGCATCCTTGTAAATCGGGTCGACCAGTTCGGCCGGGGCCCTTTCCGTTTTCGGCTGGTCGTCAGCCTTGGCGGCGGCTTTCTTCCCGGGCTTGGGGGCGGTGGGCTGCTTGTCGGGTTCCTTGACCGGCTCTTCGACTACCCCACCCTCGTTTTGGGAGCCCTTTTCCTTGCCGGGTTCTTGGCCGTCGGGCCCCAGGAATATCAGCAGCGCCAAGCCGACACCCAGCCCCGCCCCGGCCAGAAACAGCAGGGACTTCAGGATCAGGGCCCGGTGATCGGAGACGAACTTCTTGAGCTTTGAAAACAGCGGCTCGGAGGGTTCGGCCGGCGGAGGAGGAACATGCACCATGGGCTTCTCCTCCGTCATGACCTCGGAATCGTCGTCAATGAACGCTTCCTTTACCTCCTGGTCGGAACGTTTGTCGGTGATCTCCTCTTCCCGGGATTCGGTGACCAGGGACTCCTCGGATTCCTGGAAGGTCGGCTCGGCGACGTCATCGTCCGGCACCTCGTGAATGCGCATAACCGGCCGGCCGCCGCTTTCGCTGGTCACCACTGCGACATCCGATTCGTCCGGATCCCGCTTTTTGGCTTTCCGGGCCGACGCTTCATCCAGGGCCACGCCCGGAACCGTGGGCCCGTCTTCTGGCGGAGACCCCACGTCCTTGAGGTCTTTCAGCCTGTCGAAATCCTTGGAATCCCCTTCCTTCTCGGCCTTGTCCAGCAGTTCCTCGACCGAGTAAGACTCGGTCTCCTCCTCTTCTTTTTCCGGTTTCTCTTCTCTGGGCTTTGGTTTCTTCGAGTCCAGGGCCTGCTTTTCCGCGGCCATGGCCGACATTTTTTCCTCGGTGGTGCGCTTGTCGAGCCCGCCGGCGTCCTTCGCCGGGGACCTCTCCTTCCCGGTTTGTTGCAGCGAATCACCCACCCAGGACAGTTTGTACTTCTTGGTCTCCGGATCGTACTCGGGCTCCTTCTCTTCCTGCTTCTCCGGACCGGCCCCCGCCGAAGCAATCAGCTTCTCGCGCAGGGTGCTCAGTTGCTGGGCGAAGTCGTCCCGCTCCCCGCGGGTGGCCTGTAATTCCTGGTCGACCTTCTCCAGCTTCCCGGTCAGCTCCTCGATCTTCTTCTCCAGCCGGCCGACATCATTTTCCGGGGAGTCTTTCGGCAGCGGCGGGGGCGCCCGGGTGCGCTTGAGCTTGTCCTGGAGATCGGAGACCTTCTTCTTCGAGCCGTCCAGTTGCTTCTGCAACTGCTCGTTGCGCTCTTTCAGCTTCTTGATCTGGTCAGAATCCGCCATTTTTCTCCGGTGGTTATAAGCATAACTCAGGCCTACAGCCGGCGGCAAGCATCTACCGCCAGCCAGAACAGCTCCTCGCGGACACCGAAGCGCCGGCTCCAGCCGCGCGGATCCCACGCGTTTCCGCTCACATCGTCGCCGGCATACAGAATCTGCCCGAAGGTGACCTTTCTGAAGCTCGCCACCGCGAAAAAGGCCGCGGCCTCCATTTCCACGGTTATGCATCCCTCGCTTCTGCGACGTTTGATCATCTCGGGGGTTTCCCTGAAAACCGCGTCGGTCGTCCAGGTCTTGCCCTCAAGGATCTCGTGGTTTCCATGCCGGCAGGCCGCCCGGATTGCCCGGACCGCATCGGGATGCGGGCGGCTGAACCTGCCGGACTTCCGGTAGTGGTAAGAGGTACCCTCGTCGCGCAAGGCCGCCGTGGGCAGAATCAGCTTCCCGGGAGTAATGGCCGGGTCCAGCACTCCGGCCCCCCCGCAGGCGATGAACTTCCGTCCTCCCAGTGCGATCAACTCTTCCAGCACGATGCCGGCATAAGGAGCGGTCATGCCCGGCCGGCAAACCGCCAACTGGTTTTTTCCCCGGCCCAGAGTGTACACGGGGTTGGGATCCCCCTCGCTGGTCAGGCGATGAATCTGTTTCAACTCCCCCTTGCGCCGGAGTTTTTTCATCACTTCGCCGAAGAAACAAAGCACGCAGCGACCGGGAATACGATCCTGCCCGGCCTTGAGCCGCGCAGGTTCGATGACGGCTTTTCCCGAGCCCGGGAATTCCAGGATGGGAGCGGTTGTTTTCCTCATAAAAACCTCCCGGTTGGCACCGGTGAGAGACTGCCACGGATTGACTGAGCGAGTCCAGAATGGTATGGGGGGACAGAATTCAAAAAGGAGCGCACGCCATGAAACCAAAGCTTCTGCTCGCCATTCTTTGCCTGCTGTTGATCTCGGGCCTCTCTTGCTCAAAATGCGAAAAGGGCGGCGCCTCCACCATGGCCGGGCTGATCCCCGGCGACGTGGCCGGCGTGCTGATTTTCCCGGATCTCTCCAGGACCATAACCGACGCGGACGTCCTGATAAAAAAGCTGTCGGTTGGACCAGTCTCCTCGTTCGTCAGCCAGGGAAAAATCGAACTGGCCCGTCTGCTTGGCTTCGATCCCTTCGTGGTCAAGGACTGGAACAAGATCGGCGTGGATCCGGGGAAGGGGCTGGCCGTAGTCCTGGATCCCGCCCGGATGATCGTGGTGCTGGGCGTCTCCGACCAGAAGGCCTTCGAGGCCGAGATAAAAAAGAGAATGCAGGATCTGGTGGCGGCGGATCAGGTGTCCACCGAGAAGCATGGTGGGGTTAGCATCACCTCGGTAGGTACCCGCATCGGCGATCGAACCGTCCCGCGTCTCCAATATGCCTTCAAGGGCGGCTACGCGCTGATGACCGCGCCTGGCGCCGGTCCCGGCGTGCTCCAGACCTGCGCCACCCAGAATGCCGACCAGAGCCTCGCCGGGGCCGGATGGTTCACCAAACTCTCAGGCAAGATGCCCAAAAACGCAGACGTCATGCTCCTGGTCAACGGCTCCAGGGCCGAGGCGCTGTTGAAGCCAACCGACCCCGAGCTGGCCGCCAACCTCAAGGAAGGACTTGTAGTGGCGTTCGATCTGGCCAAGGACGGGCTTTCCCTGGACAGCTTCCTGGGCCTGGATGCCGAGGCGGCCAAAAAAATCAGCGGGTTCACCACCGGCGTCGCCGACGCCCACCTCGAAAAGCTTCTGCCCGACGACACCTTCGCGGCTTTGAAGCTGCGCATCAACACCGACAAGCTGCTGGAAATGGTCTTCGAACAGGATCCCCAGGCCAAGGCCGAGTTCGACCAGATGCTCAACCAGGCAAAGGAGGCCGTGGGAAAAGACGTCCAGGCCGGTACGGTGCAGAACCTCAGCGGCAATGCCGTGATGGGCCTGTCGCTGGGCAAGCCGGAGCAGATCAACCGACTGGTTGCCGACCAGGGAGAAGGAGACATAGGCAGCGCCTTCAGGCTGTTGATCTGGGTCCAGTTGAAAGACGGGGCCGCCTGGGCGCAGATAATCGACCAGGCCCTCGCCACCGCCGGCGAGCAACTGCCCGCCAGCCGCTCCAAGTCCGGCCGGCTGCAAGTTCTCACTTTTCCCGCCCAGCACGGGGTGGAGTTCCATATTTTCTACGACCAGGATCTAGTGGGCATGTGCGCGGGCAATCAATGCACCCAGGTAGCCGCCGGGATGCTGGAGAAGAAAAGCCCGGCACTGCCGTCGAAGCTGTCAGCCGAGGCCGGCAAACTCTTCGCGGCGGAGTCGCTGCTGGTGGGCTACCTGAATTTCGGACAGGTGCTGGACGCCGTTTCCGCCCTGGACGCCTCCGCCATGGGCGAAGGCGGAATGATGGTCAAGATGATCCTGGACATGGCCGTGGGCGTCGTGAAGAATCTGAAAGAACTCACCGTCGTCGTCCGCACCCTTCCCGATGGAATGGCCTTCGTGGGTCACCTGCACATCCAGTGATTCATCTCGAGGACATTCACCGCAGTTACGGAACCGGCGACGCGGCCACTCCGGCGCTGGCGGATATTACCCTGGACGTGCCTTCGGGGGCATTCGTCACCGTGGTGGGCACCTCGGGTTCGGGGAAAACCACCCTGCTTAATATCATCGGAGGCCTGGACACGGACTATTCCGGTACCGCGGTCGTCTCCGGAAAGAACCTCCGGAAGATGAGCGACCGCGAGTTGAGCCGTTTCCGCAACCTGACGGTCGGCTTCGTCTTCCAGCACTTCAACCTGCTGGAGCACCTGGATGCGCTGCAAAACGTCGCCCTGAGCGCATTCTTCTCCGCCGAGGACCACAAAGCTGCCGAACGCGCGGAAGAAGTACTGGTGCGGGTGGGTTTGCAAGACAAGCTCAAGAAGCTTCCCGGACAACTCTCGGGCGGTCAGAAGCAACGGGTGGCCATCGCCCGCGCGATCTTCTCCCGTCCGCGCATGATCCTGGCCGACGAGCCCACCGGGAACCTGGACACGAACACCGGCGGCCAGATCATCTCCCTGTTCGAGTCCTTGAACCAGGACGACGACCTGACCATAGTGGCCGTCACCCACGAAGAGTTCCTGTTCAAGAACGCCACCCTGGCCCTGCACCTGGAAGACGGGCGCCTGGTCAACGGGCAGAAACCATGAAACCCGGAAAGCTCAGCCGGATCATCTCGCAGAACCTCCGGCGCAACCGGAAGAATCTGGTCTTCTCCTCAGTGGGACTGGTTGTGGGCATCTCCAGCTTCTTCTTTTTCATCGCCCTGGGCCACGGGATCAAGCACACCGTGGCCACCGAGATATTCCCGGTGGACGCCAATCGCATACAGGTGGTCCCGCGAACCGCCCAGTTCGACGCGCTGGCCGGGGGCCGCATAATCGACGACGAAGCCCTCCAGCAATTTTCGGCCATCAGCGGCATCAAGGCGGTCTACCCGCGCATGAAACTGGCCTTCCTGGCGTCCTCAAAGATGGACGGCCGCTCGATCCCGCCGGCGGCCCTTTCCATGATCGCGAAGATTCCCGGGATCACTCCGGGCATGCTGGGTGCGGTCAAGGACGTACGCATGTGGCTGGAGATCATGGGCAACGGGATCGATCCGCGCCTGGTCCGGGACGACATGGTGGCCGGAGAGTTCGCCGATCCCCAGCCCGGCCAGCCCATTCCGGTCATGCTCTCGCGCCGGATGATCGAAATCTACAACACGTCCTTCGCCAAGGCTCGCAATCTCCCCGAGATCAACGAGATGCTGCTGCCCTTCATCCCCCCGTTGCCCTTGACTCTCAACCACTCCTTTATATCGCGGCACGTGCAAGGCAACGAACTGCAGACCAGAATGAAAGTTGTGGGTTTGAGCCATCACGCCATCATGGGAGGCATTACCATTCCCCTGGAAACCGCCAAGAAATACAACCGTCAGTTCGCCGGAGAGCGGGCGGCGCAGACCTACGACGCGGCTATCCTGGAAGTCGAGTCCTCCGACTGGCTGGGCCACGCACAGGAAAACGTCAACCGGTTGGGCTTCGACATCGATCTGAGCGAGAAGCGCATGGCCGAGAGCGTGGGGCTGATCGTCACACTGGTCACCCTGGGGTTCAGCCTGATCAGCTTGATCATCGTAGGCATCGCCGCGGTGAATATCGCCCACACGTTCTTCATGATTATCTTCGAGCGCCGTCGCGAGATCGGCCTGATGCGCGCCCTGGGCGCCTCCCGGGCGGACATCCGCGCCATCATCCTGGGAGAGGCCGGATTCGTGGGGGTGATCGGCGGAGCCATGGGCATGGGCCTGGGAATCGCCGGGTGTCTGCTCGTGGATTTCCTGGTAGTCAAAGTGCTGCCCGACTTTCCCTTCAAGCCCGACAGTTTCTTCGCCTACCCGACCTGGCTGTTCTTCGGAGCAATTCTCTTCGCAGTGGCCTTCTGTGTTCTGGGAGCGTACTTCCCCGCACGCCGGGCCGCAGCCATGGACCCGTCCGCGGCCCTGACCGGGAGATAGCGATTACAGAAACCGGCCCTGGTCGGTCAGGGCCCCGTCGGAGCGGGCCTCTTTAAGGACCTTGCGGGCCTGCTCTTCCTGACTCTGGGGGACGGCGATCCACAGCCGCGCACGCCGGCCGCCCAAATCGGGCAGCACCGGGAACATTCTCAAGTCCCGGACAAGATAGGCGACACCATTCTCTTCCAGGATTGAGCAGATCACGTCGGCCTCCATCCGGTTGGAGGCCATGTACACCTCGGCGTAATCCTCCGAGCTGGTAGGCATTTCATCGAGTTGCTCGACCAGATCTACCTTGCACTCGGGGCAAGTCTTGGTCGTCGCACGGTATTCATACTTGCATTTGGGACAGAAAGGCATTGGTTGGACCTCACTTGGATCTCCTAAAGCCGATGCACGATAGCCGCCAATGTCTGCGATGTCAAGGTCAGAAAAACAATTTGACTTCATTGGAAACGGTTGGTAACTTTCCGTGATCTAAGAAGATTCTATTCAGGGTGACCCTTGAAACAACCGAAGAAATTCGGCAAGTACTACTTCCTGGAACGTATCAGCGTCGGAGGAATGGCCGAGGTGTTCAAGGCCAAGAGCTTCGGGGTGGAGGGTTTCGAAAAGCTGATCGCCATCAAGCGCATCCTTTCCAATGTGGCCGAAGACGAAGACTTCATTTCCATGTTCATCGACGAGGCCAAGATCGCGGTCCAGCTGAACCATGCCAACATCGCCCAGATCTTTGATCTGGGAAACATCGACGGCAGCTATTTCATCGCCCTGGAGTACATACACGGCAAGGACCTGCGCACCATTTGGGACCGCCACAACCGGCGCAGCCTGCTGTTGCCCATTCCCATGTCGGTCTACACCATTATCCGCGTCTGCGAGGGGCTGGACTATGCGCACCGCAAGAAGAACGCCGCGGGAAACGATCTGAACATCGTTCACCGGGACGTAAGCCCCCAGAACATCCTGGTTTCGTACGAGGGCGAGGTAAAGATCATCGATTTCGGCATCGCCAAGGCCGCCAACAAGGCGTCGCGAACCCAGGCCGGCATTTTAAAGGGCAAATTCGGCTACATGAGCCCCGAACAGGTCCGCGGCCTGCCTCTGGACGGCCGCAGCGACATATTCTCCTCCGGCATCATCCTCTACGAGTTGCTCACCGGAGAGCGCCTTTTCGCCGGTGAGAGCGATTTCTCCACCCTGGAAAAGGTCCGCAACGTGGAGATTCTCCCGCCGACCACTTACAACCGCAAGGTGCCCGACGCCCTGGAGAAAATCGTACTCAAGGCCCTGTCGAAGGATCCCGACGACCGCTACAAGACATCTTATGACATGCAGGAAGATCTCCAGCGCTTTCTGATCATGAACAAATCCAACTTCGGCCGGAAGGACCTGGCCGCCTATATGAAGCGGGCCTTCAAAACCGACATCGAGAGGGAGTTGGAGCGCCACAAGCAGTACGACCAGATGACCAAGGACCTCGAGAGCGGCTTGCGCGAAGAAAGCGGGGAGTCATTTGCCGCGGCGCCGACCCTGCCCAACACGCCGCCGGCCCTGCCCAACAAGGCAGAACAGTACTCCCAACCAGCAATGGTCCAGCAATTCGACGACGATGATGACGACGACATTGAAACCGTGGTGGTGGACACCCGCGAGAGCGGCCTGGACAGCATTATTACCGACGAGCGCCCCCGGCCCCCGATTCCGCCGCCGGTCGCCGTTCCCAACACCACCCCGCCGCCGTGGGAGGGCGGCTCGCCGCCGATCGGCTCCCGGGAAGCCGAGGACGTAAAGCTCACTCCCCGGGTGCCGCCGATGCGTCCTCAGCCCGCGCCTTCTCCCATCGAGGAACTGACCACCGGCGAAGAAACCACCATGGCGGGCAAACACCCCTCCGCCAAGAAGCGCTCGATGATCAACCTGGTTATCGCGGTACTGGCCGTGGTTGCGGTGGGTGTATTCGGATTCGCGGTCTTCAAATACCTGCAACAGCAGGGCCTGCTGGGGGGAAGTTCCACCCTGAAGATCCAGTGCACACCGGCCAAGGCGGAAATCCGGCTGGACGGCCAGGTGGTCCAGAACCCGGTCGAGCAAGTCAAGCCCGGCCTGCACATACTCGAAGCCACGGCGGAGAACTACCAACCCTACCGGGAGGAAATCAACGTCGAAGCGGGCAGTGAACAGAATTTCGCCATCAGCATGAAGTTCATTCCCGCCATAGTGGAGATCACCTACCAGCCCAAAGACGCCATAGTGAAAATGAACGGGAAGAAAATCGGGGATCAGAGCCCCTTGAAGCTGGAAGACATCCTTCCCGGAACTCCTCACACCTTCACCTTCGAGCACACCATGTACGCGACCCAGACCAAAACCTGGGAATTCAAGCCCCGGGAGAAGCGTGAGGAGAAGGTGGTCCTGGTGGAGAAGCAATTCGACCTGAGCGTCGACTCCATACCACCGGGAGCCTGGATCAAGCTGGACGGATCTCCGCATGGGCGCACTCCCAAGGTAATCAAGGCATTGAAGGCCACCGGGCAATACCAGTTGGAGCTCAAGCGCCCGGGCCTGCCCCCCTGGACGGGCACTATCATTTACGACGGGACGCCCTTGAAAGAAGTCCGCCCGCGGCTGGAGAAGAAAAAGAAGGAAGGAGCCATCCCGGTTCCATCCAAAGACGTCAAACCGGCCTCGGCACCCAAACCAGTGAAAAAAACCGCCGCGCCCGAGAAACCCCGGAAGGAAAAACCGAAAGAAAAGCCGGTCGCCAAGGCCGAGGGCTTCGGAACCCTGCGCCTCAACTCAAAGCCCTGGGGCAAGGTCTACATCGACGGAAAAGACCTGGGCAAGAACACCCCGCTGCTGGATCACAAACTCAAGGCTGGCGAGCACACCATCACCATCGAGTTCTCCACCGGCCAAACCAAAACCGAGAAAGTAACCATCTTCCCCGACAAAACCACCACCAAGATAATCAAAGGAAGTATTCCGAAATAGACACTGCTCGAATTACCTACCAATCCTCCGTCCCGTCCTTGTCCTCCAGCGGATCCTCCGACTCACCCTTCTTGACCTTCACCTTGCTCGCCCCCGCCCCCCGGCTGTCGCGGTGCTCCCGCACTTTCTCGCTCTCGTCCTGGTACCAGTCCTCGGTGCCGGTGGCACTCTTCAGCGGATCGCCCTCCTCGCGCATTTTCCTCAGCGCCTCCATCCCCTCACGCATGAACTTGCGGCCGAACTTGCGCACCTCTTCCTCCATCCCGTATCCCGAGGCTTCCATCTCCAGCTTGTCCTTGTGGAAAACCCGGGCGAGGCTGAACTCGAACAGGTAGCCGGTGAGCACCAGGTCATAGGAATCATGCTTCAACTGGCATAACCACACCCAGTCCATGCCCAGGGTCTGGCCCAGGCGCAGCACCGAACTGCGCAGATCTTCGTCCGAAACCGCCCGGCCCGCCCGCTCAACCATCCGGGTGAATCCCTCGCCGGCTTTCCCCGGCACCAGCTTTACATCCAGAGACACCAGATTGCCGGCGTCGATCCTCACGACCTTGCCCCAGTTCTGGTGGCCGGGCAGCTTCACCACAACCAGATGATTGCCGGCGATCAATCCGTCCAGGCTGTCCGGAGTGACCCCGTGCAGCTTCCCGTCCAGGTACAGGTTTCCGCCGGGGGGCTGGGTCTTGATCGCCAGGCTTCCCCGGGGCTGCTGGGCCAGTGAAGCCCTCACCTTGCTGAACAAGTCGATGACGAACCCCTCGTAAGCCGTCTTGGGAAGCTGCAGGTGGGGGTCCAGAAGCAGCAGGTCCAGGAAAACCTTCTCCGCTTCGGCGCTGTTGCCCTGCATGCATTCCGCCACCGCCTCGAGCAGAATGGCCTCCTTGTAGCGCCTGAGCGGCTCAAGATATCCCTCCATCTTCTCGAAGGCCACGCGGGCCTGTCCGGCGCTCTTGACCGCTTTTTCGTATTCCATCTCCCGCAGCGCCGCCTTGGCAGCTTTCAACCCTGTACGGGCCTTCTCCAGGAACTGCTTGGTCTTCTGGGGAGCCGGTGGCTGCAGTTGCTCGGCCAGGTCCAGAACCTGGATCTTGGGGACTTCGCCAAGCACTTTCCTGAGCATCTGGGTGACCAGGCCCGCCTTGTGGGCCAGATCGTCCGACATGCCCACCACGAACACCTGCGTGCGGTTTCGCTCGGATTTCGCCGGAGCCCCCGCCGGTGCGGTGCCGCCCGCCGCGGTGATGAAGAGAAAGCCGAACAGAACTCCGGTAACTCGCCTGCAGGACATGTCACACCTCATCAAAAACGAAAGATTGCCTCGCCCTCGCCGGGCCCTTCCTCGCTACCCAGGATAAAGTACAGGGCCAGTGCCGCTCCTCCGGCCACCACCGCGCCGATAGCGGTCCAGAGCCACCAGGACGATATTATCGAATCATCATCCCGGTCTTCCTCTCGAAAACCCGTGATTTCGATCCCGGTCGAAGGCGGCGGCTCGGTCGCGGCGATAACCTGCCCGCTGACATCCATGTACAGGGCGGTGCAGAAGAGATTGATCATGTCATCAAAGGACGGATCCCTGGAATCGAAGGTTTTTTTCTGGGCCTTGAGGCAGCCTTTGGAATGCCGGTCGTAGTAGTATGCCGAGACGGTAACAACCTCCGCTGCGGATCCCACCAGAAAGAAGAACACCCGCTCCACTCCCAGCCAGTCCATCAGCTCTACGGCAGCGTCGGGGCAAGTCTCGGACCCGGTCGCGTCGGCGAGTTGCACGCCCATGGCCTTCAGCCGTTCGAAACCCGGTAAGGGTTCCAGTCCCTGCCGGATGACTTCCTGGCTGCCGGCATGCACTTTCTTCTTCCGGCCCCAACTCCGGTGCCCGCGACGAACCAGCCGGATGATGTGCTGCCCCTCCACCATCGGCTCCACCAGGACCGGGCTGATCCCCCGGAAGGTCCCGTCCACCCAGACTTCCGCGCCCGGGGTGGCCGACTCTATGCGTAATCCCCCGGTGTCGGAGTGCTGCACTTCCTTGGCGATGCGGCTGAAGGTGGCCGCCAGCGACGGAGGAAACACCATGGAATCCAGCTCGGCTTCCGGGTGCAGAACCAGCAGCCTGCGGTAGATCTTCTCGCCCGGCTTCTTCTTGCCGCTCAACACCAGGGCGGAGCCCCAGTAGATATAGATATTCGAGAGCAGGTCGCGGTCCAGCAATTCATCCAGGCGGGCATCCAGATCCCGGGCAGCCTGCCTGAGCAGTCTGACCGCCTCTTCCAGCTCGAGGTTGTCGTAGGCCTCGCGCCCCTGGCGGTAGAGCTCTTCTGCCCGGGACGGGGCCGGCAGGTCCCCCGGTTGGACCAGAACACTGTCGGCATTCCTGAAGGTGAAAGAACGGGTCTGGCGCATGTTCTCGCGCGCCACCTTGAAAATCCGCGCCGCAGGTCCTTCCGCTTTTGTATCGGAGGCCACAACCACCAGACTGGCTGAGGGCGTCTGGCCCCACGCCGGTCCTGCAAGCGACGTCAGCCAGATTCCGATGACCAGCGCCCGGACCCGCACGGCTTGCCTCCCGCTTAAAAAGTGAATTCGATGGCCCCGACGTCCGGCTGCACAAGGTACCAGACCAACAGGGTGGTTCCGCCGGCCACCGCCAGTCCTCCGCCGACGATGGTCCAGAACCACCACTTCTCGTACCATTGCTCGCCTTCCGGGGCGTAGGGAATGCAACTGCCTGAAGCGTTGTCGCAGACCTCGCCGGTGCTGCAATCCGAGTCGGAATGGCATTTAGCCGCGGCCACTATCAGCGGCGTGTCCTTCTTGCCTCCCCCTTCTGCGGCGGGGATATCGACCTTGCGGTACAGCGAGGAGAAAAAAGCATCCGCCCGGGCCAGAAAGTTCGAGCTGGTGAGATTGAACTCGGTCGTTTTGAAGGCCAGCTTCTTCGGCGGCTGCAATTGAATCAACACAGCTTCGGCAACAACCTCGTCACCACGCTGCTTGACCGACGTCAGCATCAAACGCTCCACCCGCAGCCATTCGCCGAATTGGACGGCTTCCTTTTTGGGAGGATCCTCGTCCAGATCCGAAAGAACCTTCTTGCATTCCCCGGAGAACTTGGAAAGCCCCAGGGTCTCCTTCAGATTAGCCTCGGCGGTCTCCTCGTGCGTGGCGTAGAACTCAACCTGCTGACCCCAGGGCAAGTACCCGTCCTTCTCCACCCGGATAAAATGCATCCCCTCGGGAACCTTGACCAGGGTTAGCGGAGTGATGCCCTTGAATACGCCGTTGAGGTAAACCTCGGCCGCGGTGGGATTGCTCTTCACCAGAACCGTGCCCACCGGAGAAGAAGTTACGTCCTCCTTGGTCTTGTCGAATATCTCGATCATCGAGGGTGGAAACACCTTGGGGTCGAGCACCTTGCGTTTGTCGAACATGGCCACCGTGCGGAAGCTCTCGGTGCCGCGCTCGTTATCGCCGGAGAGAATATGGGCGGCCCCGAGATACAGCAGGGCCTCCAGATAGTCCTCCCCGCCTCCCAGGCGTCCCGCGGCCTTCCTGAACTCTTCGATGGATTTGTTCAGCTCGTCGATGGCCGCATCCAGCTCCAGGTTGTCGTATTGCTCCTTTCCGCTGCGGAGCATTTCGCGGGCCTTCTGAAGGGCCGTTAGGCGGGGGTCGCCGGCGTCCTCCTCCAGAAACGCCCGGATGTCCATCAGGCTGAACTCGGAAGCCCGGGAAAAATTCTCCCGGGACAGATGGTTGAGCACCGAAGCCGCCTTCTCGGAAAATTTGTCGGTGGCCAGCACGAAGCTGGCCAGAGGTTTTCCCGTGCCGCCAAACTCGTCCTCTTGCGCCCGGACCCCGTCCGTCAGAGATCCCAGGGAGCAAATGACCGCGACCACGACCGCTGTGCCCTGAAATATCCGGTTTGCCATCCTGTTCACCTCTTCCTCTAGTCAGACGGTCTAAAACTCAAGCAAGATCTGACTCTTGGGCTGTTCTTCGCCTCCAGACAGGAGCAGCGTCAGCAAGACAGCCACTGACGCGGCTCCAACTCCACACGCCGTCCAGAAATACCAGCGCTGGTATATCGGCGTTTCATCTTCCTGGAACAGCTCCTCGTCCTTGAGCCGCAGGGTGCCGCCCACGGCGATGGTTCCTGCGGATTTCAGCACTTCTTCTCTGCCGGTCAGTAGAAAGGAGAAAATTGCATCCACCGTGTTCGCGAAACCTCTTTCCTCCTGGTTTACCACTCCCTCGTGCGATCGTATCACCTCACCGGACGGCAGATCATAGAAGCACACCAGGTAGTATACCCCCTGGCCCCGCTGCTGCAACCTCCCCAGCACAAACCGGCCCAGTTTTCTACTGGCCGCCCTTTTCCGCAATTCGTCCGGCAAATCGTCATCTTCGTCCAACTCGGCCGAAACGGCGTTGAGGTTCTCCAGTACTTGCTCGGTATCATGCAGCTCAACCAGCCGGACGCGGGTCTTCTGCTCCTCGCCGGCTTCCACCCGGGCGGTCCCACCCCAGATCAGGTAACCAGCCTTGCGCACTACCACCAGATGCCGGCCGGCGGGCAGTTTTTCCACGGTGTAAGGGCTGACCCCGCGGAAAACACCGTCGACGTAGACCTTACCGTGGCTGGGAGTTGTGAAGACCGACAGGGAGCCCCGGGGAGCATCGAGAACATCACGGCGAACGGCCTCGAAAGTGCCCACCATACCCGGCGGAAACAGGGATTTGTCCAGTTGGGCCCGGCGGTCGTACACCAGCAGACTCCGGAAGGCTTCCTGCCCGCCTTGAATGTCCCCGTGGAGTATCAACGAAGCCCCCAGGAAGGTAAAAGCCTTGAGGTAGCTCTTGACCCGGCTCTTGAAAAGCACCTGGGGCGTTTTTTCGAAGCCATCGACCGCCCGCCTGAGACTTGCAACCGCCTGCTCCAACTCCAGGTTCTCGTACTGCCTCAATCCCGCGCTGAGGTCCCGTACGGCGGCGTTGAAAGAGTCCAGCGGGGGAATTGAATCTTCTTGTAAGAACAGCCGCTCGGTGTCCACCACCTGCCAGCCGGGCTCCCGGTCGAAACGCTGGGCGCCCAGGTGCTCCATATATCCGGCCGTGCGCCGGCTGAACACGTCCTGGGCGGCAATCAGCACGGATATGCGGGTCGCGGAGCCGTCTGGCTCCGCGGTCGCTACGGCGACCGGAATGAAAACCACCGTCAGGACCACGGCTTTCAGGCCACAACTCGGCATGATTGCAACATTTTTTCCCACAGAAGGTTCGAAGTCAAGAACAACGTCCCCAGATCGGTTTTTTACCCTTAAAAATTATCCGGCGTTGTAAAATATTGATCATACGGAGGTGCTGAATGACGATATTTCCCAAAGGCACCAGTTTCCTTTTTGTCGGCAAGATGAACAAGATGACCCGCGAGCAGGCCCGCCTGGTGGTCAAGTCTCTCGGAGGAACCTGCCCCTCCGGCGTGAGCGAGAACCTCGACTACCTGGTACTGGGCGACGAGAATTCCCCGCTATATGGTCTGGGTGACAAGAAGCCCAAGCAACTCAAGGCCGAGGCGCTGATCGACGCGGGCGCCCCCATCGCCATCATCACCGAAGAGGAGTTCATGAGCATGGTGGAGTCGGAGGTCGCTACGGTCACCCGGGAGACTACCTAGCATCCATCTCCGCGATCCATTCTGCAACCTTCGGATATACTTCTTTGGGTGAGTTCTTCCCCATTATCAAATCACCGTGTCCGTAGTCGGCGGAGAAGCCGTTTTTCAAGGAAAGAACGACCTGCTTAACCCGGCTGGAACCCAACCGCTTCATGTGCCGGGCGGTGTTTTCCGCCGGCGCCATCAAATCGGTGACGCCGCTGATGAATACCGCCGGAACGTCCACCCGGCCGAGGTTCTCGGTGTAGTTGTAGCTGCGGTCCACCGAGCGGATGTCCCCGTTGCGGACCCAGTCTGAAAACTGCAGGACGATCCC
>Ga0272442_10005618_pt1 | contig 16693 bp, 42 predicted proteins | sample SSMForm2O_FD_200262 | JGI IMG/M metagenome (GOLD analysis project Ga0272442, IMG submission 200262) | Marine sediment archaeal communities from Little Sippewissett salt marsh, Falmouth, MA, United States - SSM-Form-2O | ecosystem: Environmental > Aquatic > Marine > Wetlands > Sediment ... | reverse complement strand
GTATAAAGTATTTCCTGACGGCAAAAAGTATCATTATTGCGGTACAGTTCCTAGAAAAATGGAAAATGACTTGAAAAGGGTCTATTGGCGTAACAATCTTGTTTTAAAAGTTGAACCTTATGATAAAGAAAATATAAAATTATGGAGTCGGAGGAAGTAAAATGACGCCAAGAGGTAGTGGAACAAAACAGCTTGTAAATGGTAAAAAAATTAATGTATCAAATACTGATAAACATAAGGATAAACATTTATTTGTAAAAAGAAAAGGGAGAAGATAAAATGAGATGGAATGAAGATTATTGGACAAAACCGTTTGGTGTTATGAACCCTGAACAAACAATGGAAAAACATCAAGGTAGAATTTTAAAAGCAAAAGATATACCATATGAAGAAATTATAGACCCTTATTTTGAAGAACAAGTAATTCAAAATGTTATAAGTGGGTTTCCTGGAAGAAATGCAGGTAGTCTGTGGTTTTACGGATTTGAAGAAAGAGCAAATGTTGATAAGAAAGGTGCATTGATGAAAAGTTCTGTGAAGGAACTTAAAACGGTTGTCAATTGGAGAACAAGAGAACTGATAACTGACAATCTTATCAGAAATGGTTATCCTGCATCTTGGGATACTGCATTCTATATGGCTCACTACAATAAAATCAATAACATGATGAAACGAATAACAAAAGAAATTGTAAGAAATTATATGTGAGGTGAAAAAATGAAGACAACACCAATAATTGAAGTTGATGGAACTAGAAAAGGAGGAGAAACAAACAAAGAAGGTAAATATGGATATATAGCATTTTATAAAAATAAAAAATGTGAAGTTTATGCAGACTCTTCTTATGAAGCCCAACAAAAAGCTGCAAAAAAATTAGGTGCTAAAAAAACTTATGATGTATCTGTTGTTTTAGCGGAAAAAGATGGTGAAGAAATTACGCATACACCATTATTTTAGGAGATGAAAAAATGAAATTCCCAGATTATTATGGAGTAAATAACAAACCAACAGGCAATATACCAACATCAAGAACAAGTCTTGAAAAAGAAGCGATTAAAACAATACTTTATCATTGGTCTTGGGGCGACAAAGAAAGTTATATGGGTGATTTTATAGATTGGTCTTCTGTTGCAAAGAAATATGTAAAAAGTCTAAGTGATGAAGAACTAAGAAATATAGTGGAGGAATATTAAAATGACATATGATGTATCAAGTACCGCAGGAACTGTAATGGGGATTGCTGGTATGGGAATAGGTCTTGGTATCCTTGCACGAACAGCAACTGGTGTGATGGATACAATGTACGGTCCAGATAATAGACCGATAACCAAAAGAAAAAAACAATCAACTGTAAAAGTTGGTAGACAAACTGGAAGAACATCAATGAGATATCAACCAAGAAGATATACATTGAACGTTCCAAAGTATTGGTGAGTAAATGGAAGTACCGTTGGTTAAAAAGTTTGGGAACAAACAATATGCTTTAGCTAATGAAAGAGGAGTTAGAAGACTTGATGCTGAAAGGATGAAAAACCAGATGAAGGAACTTGGTCTACATCCTAGATTATATAAAAACGAAAATGGTGGATATTATGTTTATGTGAGGTGATAAAATGGGAAAGAAAACAGATTGGGTTGATATGATAATCCAATATGAAAGTGGAATGCTGTCGGATGAGGATACAATAAAACTTTTTCAACATTTAGTTGACACTGGACAAGCATGGAGACTTCAAGGTCACTATGGGAGAACTGCACAGGCATTAATCGAAGCTGGTTATGTCAAAGCACCAAAGAAAAAGACAAAGGAAAACACAACAGACTATTACGGAAACAGAATCCCTGATTACTGGGGTGGTGGATTTTAGATGAATGATACAGAAAGAAAAAACTGGGTGATGAACGATGAAGGATTATACATGTGGTGGCAAGATTCAAGGATGAGTTTAACAGAGTTTGTAAGGAGAAACCGAAAAGACATAGACAATGCGATTGATAGTGTTTTGCATCCACAAGAAGGATGGAGACAAGATTATTGGAGAGCAAGAGGTTTTTGATATGAAACATATTTATGCAAAAGTAAGAATAGATGGTGAACTCTGGGATGAATACATGATGGTTAAAACAAAAAAACAAGCTGATAAAATTGCAGATAAATTAAGAACAAAAGGACAAAAAGCAAGAGTTAGAAAGAAAAAATTGAAAGGGTTTCCTGTATATTATGAAGTTGCAAGGAGGAAATAAAAATGGTAAAAGGAAGTAAGTGGCCAGTTTTGAGAAAATATGATGGAATATTTTTTAGACCTGTGGCAAATATATATAAAACAAAGAAAGAAGTTGATAGTGCGGTTGAAAGATTTAAAAAACTAGGACATAAATATAGAGTGATTGAAACAAGAAATGGATATAATTTGTGGGTTTCTACAAGAAAATTTAGGTGATAAAAATGCCTAGAGGAAAAAGAAGAAAGAAATGTCTAAAGACTGGGAAGAAACCAACACATCCCAGAAAACATAAAAATTGGAGGAAGTAAAAATGACAATACCAGTTACACCGATAATTCCAGTATCTGGAGGTGGTGGAACAATATCACTGAAGGAATTCAAGAAGATGATAAAATCACTTGGTTACAAAGTCAAAACATATGTTAGTGGTTACTATACAGTAAGAAGATGTCTTGAAGTTCTTGATAAAGACGGCAACTTTATTGTTGGTCACGGTGCAAATGTTTATGCAGGAGATTTTATGGATAAACATCGTGCAGTATTTGATTTACTCCGTGAATACAGAGGAAGAGTATTTGACGAAGAAGGAGACAAGGTGCTGTTTTGAAAAAAACAAAAATAATGAAAGTAAAACCATTATTCATTAATAATTTTATAGATAAAGATACGACTAACTATTCTTTTTTATTTGGTGATTTTGATAACGACAATATCAAGAATGCAGATGATAAATATCCTTTTGACCCAACTCGTTCAGAGTATGCAGATGAAGTTCCTTTAACAGAAGAATTGCACAAGATTAGAAAACATACAATGCAATGGGACAACCTTACAACAAATGTATCAAAGAGAATTGGTGCAAGTAGACATCGAGTTAAATCTGAAACATCCTGTATCAATAAACTGAGAAAAAAATATATTGATGAATTCACTGACATCGGTGCGATGCTAATTCTTGTTGACAAAGAGAGTGATATTCCAGGAGAGGTCAGAAAAATTAAACGGATGTATCCACACGTTATTAAAGAAAAGAATTTTTATAAAAACCCTAAAGGTGGGTATTATGTTGCTTATCACTTGGTTGTTCTTGCAGGAAGAAAACAACTTCCAGTTGAGATACAAATCAAAACAAGGAGACAATCAAAGTTTCACGATGAGATAACTCATACTGGTTATAAGAGAGAATTGTTTAGTGCAAACCAAAATAAACAACTCCATCAAAGAATGATGGAGATAAGAAAATTAGATAGGTGAATTATGCAATTAAGAGAACCAACCAGAAATGAAATGTCACAACTCCGTGAACTGTTATATCAATACGGCGATATTCCAGACAGTGAAGTGGTTCATGCAACAACACCAGGAAAACGAAGAGACTGGTTAGTGATAATCCAGGATGGACATATTCTTTGTGCAGGTAGAGTTGATAAATCTGATTGGTATGAAATCACAATGAAGAACCTGTTCACCGTGCCAGAGGCACGTGGGATGGGATTGGGAACAGAAATCACAAATGCATTATATAGAAAAGCAGAGGAACGGGAGGCACTTACAGTTAAAGCAGATATCACTTCAACCAACGTGGCGAGTAAAGGAACTATCAGAGACCTTGGTTTTCAACAGATAGGAACATTTGATTGGAATGAGAAAAAACCTTCTGCAGATGTTTATATGAAGGTTTTAAAACAACCAGACCCAAGAAAGTTACCTAGACAGGAAAGAGTATCACAACATAAGGCACGTGCATATCAAGAACAAATGAGACCTTTAGAGGTTCAACCAACAGAAGTTATCTGGCAACCAGAAATGGTAAGTAAAAAAAATAAGAAAAAGAAGACAAGACAATCATCGTTAGATGATTACTATCCAGATTATCAAACAAGATTGTTTTAGTTAATAGATTTAATTAAGTTTTCAAGTTCGGTTTTTGTAGTTATTCTTTTAGTATCAAGACCAGTTGAGAAACGTCTTTTTCTTGTTGGACTTCTCCATGCAATACCGTATTCTCTTTCTCTGCAGTGTGCGTATATCTTTCCTTTGGAATTAAGTACAACAATTTTTCCTTTAAGTGTTCTTGTTTTCTTGTTGTGTTTCTTTGCAACAGATTTTATAATTGCATAACTTAAACCGATTGTTTTTTGTTTTGAAGTAACTTTCTTTTTTGTCATAATTTACCTCCTTTTTATTTGGAATTGTATATTTAACTAAATACACTAATTATATAAAAAGGTTTGCTGAATTTTAATATTCTTTATAAAGCACTCATAAGCACCCTCTCTCCCACGAAACTTTTATATACTTTTGGCCAATTCATTATATAATAAGAAATTGATGTTATATAATAAATTATATAACGTTATATAATGAGGTGGAGAAATGGGGGAACCCAATAAAATTATTTCTATAAGTATACCACAAAGTATTGATGAATGGTTAAATTCAGATGAGGGCAAAAAAATTGTACCAAACAAGTCTGGATTGTTTCAAGAAGCTGTTTTAAGAAAGAAGAATCCAAGAATGGAAGGAAAGGTATCACCACTTGTATTTTTTATATCAGTTATGGGAATAGTTTTTTCTATTGTTCTTGTTGGTATAGGAATAACACCAACACCAATGTATCAAACAGCAAGAGCACTTTTACCGTTACTTGCAGGAATTCTTGCAGTATCAACTGTACTTACTTATTGGAAAGAGAGTAAGAGGGCAAAAGTAAATGAGTAATGGTCAAGTACAATATAGAGAAGATTTTGACAGAGATGTTGCTTTAACTGTTACACAGTTTTTGTTAGCACCTGATATTCCTCCAAGAGAAAGAAAATACTTTGAACAATTTTACTTGATGTTTTCAAAGATAATGGCTCTTGGTAATATCAGAAGAGGAGATGTCTTTCCTTTGATTTTAGCATTTGAAGAGATTTGTATGTTGTTAGATATGGGTCTTTATGATGAGGCAAGGCAACTTATGGGCAAGGAGATTATGAAAATGCAAGTATCAAGAAGTATAGATGGTTTCCAGACCTTATATGGAAGAGGAATCGAAAAGAGAGAGGAAGTTCAAAGAATTTTAGCAAGGAAAAGAAAGAAATCATTATCAGGTAGAGTATCTGGTGCGTTTAAAGGAAAAAGTGGAGAACAATGGGAGGAAATTGGTTAAATGATATTTACAATAGGTTATATGTTACTGATGTTTGGCGTTTTAATGGCTGGTTTGATTGGATTGTTACCGTTGCAATCACAAATTTTTATACCTGATATATTTAGATATGTGTTTTTCTTTATCGGGTTTATTATGGCGTTCTTTGGAATGTTTATGATACATACTAGAGCAATTAAAACGGGAGTAAATCATCTTCTGGAAACAGGAAAACCAAATAGAATAATTTGGTTCTATGTCTATAAAGACGGTTCAATCAAGATAACACCTGCGATGCGTGATATTGAAGCTCAATTGTATTCTCCAGAACTTGATGCACAAATCCACGAAATGAAATCATACCGTTTGTTTGACCATTCTGTTAGATTTGTTCCAGAAGGTATTGGACACGCAGTTGATTTGGGAATGTGTTTATATGCTCAATTTTTAAGGACAAAGTGGGGATTTGCAAGTTTAAGAAAAGCAAGAAAACAAAGAAGGTTTTATGAATCAAAAACCAAACCAATATTGAGTGATGAATATTTGATGGAAGGTGATGGAAGTGGGTAGACTTATTGACCGAATAAAAGGAAGAAATTATGATTCAAACATATCACCAGAAGAATTGCAGTATTATCAAGCACAACAAGGATATGTACAACCAGAGGATGGATATTATGAAGAACAACAACCACAGTATGTACAAGAACCTCAATATGTTCAACAACAAAGAAGATACTATGAAGAACCAGAAGAAGATATTGAAGTAAAAGAAACACCAATGACTATTATGAAAGATATAAAAAAAGACCCGTCACCAAAAGGAACATATCCAACAGTTATTGGTGGAATGCCAGTTGATTTACATATCTTAGAAGACTATGTTATCAGAAGTAGTCCTTATGCTTTGAAAACAATCTTGAGATATCATCATGCAAGAGATGTTGAGGAGATGAAAGGATACGGCAGGTCAAAAATGAATATCAATGGAAAAACAATTATGCTTATTATTTTAGCTGTTGGTATGGCTTTGCTTGGTATTTTTGTGATAATGTTCTTACCAAATATTCTTAAAATGTTCCAAGGAGGAATTTAGTGGGTTGGGTTATAGATTTTCTAAAACAGTCTTGGAAAAATGGTGAGATGAAAGCAGAAATAATGAAAGAAAAGAGTGAGGAAAGAAGAGCAGAAAGAAAGAAAAAGAAAAAGTGATGATATGGGAAAGATAACATTTGGTAAAATAACTATTGCTTTAATTCCAGTTATTATTTTTTTCGTTGGTGTTTATACTTTCTTTACGGTCCAAGTTGGTATTCCAAGTGAAGACTTACCTGCAGATGTTCCTGTTATTATCGCTTTTCCTTTTTTTGTTATTATCTCTATAATGTTTGTATCTTTGTTAATAATATTGTTTTATAAAAGGAGGCAATATAAAAATGAAAAGTTATGATGATTTAAAACCAACTGAAAGAGAAAAATTAAGAACATATTTGCAAGCTAGAAAAATTGCATTGGATGATAGAAACAGAGGAGTTAACTTAGGATTTGCTCTTCTTTTTTTTACAGTGATAATTTCAGTTTTAGTTGCAATAGTTGGATTTCAGATAATAAACACATCAGTTTTAATGGAAGGAGTTTATGGTGTTAATGATACATCTACTGTAAGAATGTTTGATGCTGGTGTTACTTTAATGGAAATATTACCAATGATTATATTTGCTGGTTTGATTGGTTTTATTCTAATATGGTTTGTATCTGAATATATGTTTGAAAGATATAAGAAAGTTGATTATCTTGTGTTTGGATATACATCATTTGAAGAAGCATTAGAAATTAAAAAATCGGATGTGAATGATTTAGAAAAGACATATAAGAAGGTGAAAAAAGATGGTAATTCCCGTTGAGGAAAAAGGAGAAAGTAATAGAACGTTAGAAGATAGACTTGCTGATAAGTTTGATACACTTCAGTTAGCAAGGGAACAAAGAAATCATCAAGTATTTGATGAAATTGTAAGAAGTATTGAAATATTGTTCAAAGCTATTCCTGATTTATATGAACAATATAGAACAGAAAAAGATGAAATGGATGTTGACAAAGAAGCATTAGTTATGGAAATTGAAGAAAAAGCTTCTAATGCACCAGACAGAATTTCTGCACAATATATACGAAACGTAGAAGGTTTCCAAGTTGAATGGGATTATAGAGAAGCGTTGGAAGAATATTTGATGGAATTAATGAGTAACTGGAAATTAGTTGTAACTAAACAAGAAGACTATGCGTACATTGAACCAGTTAAAAAGGAAATCAAAAAACCAGAACCCATTGATATTGCACCACCAACACCTATAGAACCTGAACTACAACCACAACCACAACAAACACCACCTGTAAGAAAACCAAAACTGTCAATTGATAAATAATGCCATCCAAACCAGAGATTGAAGGGGAAAAGATTCTTAATATGCTCTTAGGTCAGAGACAAGAGTATGGAGGAGCTTTTGCTTATATTACTGGTTCGATGGGTGGAGGTAAAACCTCCGCAATGTTTTTTATTTTATCATATACGTTGAATGCTTATAAAAACCAGAAAATATTTTTGTCAGAAACATATGATGCACCGTTGCAAGCTTTTAAGTTGGGAATTGAAAAAATTCACTTTATGGTAAAGGAAGGAGAAGATGTTGTTTTTAGAGATAGAAACAAACACCTTGAACTTATTGATGTTGGTCCAACGTATTTTAAAGATTATGAAGACCTCTATAATAAAGCAAAACCTGGATATATCAATGTTCCTTTTTTTGGTGACAGAACCAAGTGGATGGAGTTTATTGCATATCTAAGACACACTGGTGAATGGAGCCACGTGTTCATTGATGAGATTGGTGAAGTTGTTCCATCTAACACTTCAGGTAAGTTGCATAAAAGAATAGGACAGTTTTCTATTTTTATTAAAGATATTAGAAAATGTAAAATGAAAGTTGTTGCAAACACACAGTCTGTTCGTGATATGGATTGGAGATTACTTGAGAAGTTTATGTTCAGGATTTTTTTACCTGGTGCTATGGCTGATAGGAAACATAGTAGAGTTACACAACCAGCAATTGATAACTTGGAAGGAAATGAAACACACGGAAATGATGCATACATTGATAGGTTAGGGAGGTTTGGAATTATCACTTTTACAGATATTTTTAAACCAAATGAAAATTATAGTATTGAGGCACATATCATTTCTCAAAAGGAATATCATGTGATACCAGAAGAGGAAGAAGAGGAAGAGGATGGTTCGTAATAAAAATCCTAATTTTGGTTTTAAGAAACGTCAAATAAGAATGACGTACCAGGATACAAAGGAAAGTTCAAGTGAAGTGAGAAATTTTTGTGAAAATAAGATGTTGAACGGAGGAAAGTTGTCAAGAGGGGAAAGGGATGCATTTATTGATGTTTTTGATGATTGTATATTATCACACGGTTCGTATATGTTGAGAGTTAAAATACCAGGTTGGGGTCGCCTGGATTTTGGTAACTTTGAAAATTTTGTTCACAAATTTACACGAGCATTGATTCTTAGCGATGAGAATGCTGTGATTATGATAGACCCTGCTACTGGTCTGAGTTTTTATGTTCCCGCTGATTATTGTTGGAAAATCATTTTGGAAAAACTTGAAGAAATCAAAACCTTTACCCTTGGTGAAGCAACACATATGTCCAGAGAAGCCGAAGTTCGTGAGGAAGTTACTACTCATAGGGTCTCATTAGAGGAAAAACTCAAACGGCTCAATAAGGACTAAAACAGTTGCTAAAACGTGCTAAAATATTAAAATTTAGCGAACCTTTATATACTATAACTAGCATAACAAGGGTTGTGATTTGAATGGAAAACACAAAAGAGACCACAAAATTTAACGCAGATGATTTGTCAAACATTGACCGTGTTGTTGTCGTTAAGACTGACAAACAAGGTCGAAACCACATTACAGTAAGTGGTAAACGAATTGGTCATGTTTATGAGACTAAAAACGGATTTAGTTGGAGAGCACCTTTTGATGGTTCCAACTGGACAACTAATAATTATTCAACTAAAGAGGAATTAGTTCAATCAATTATTGATTATAGAGACGGTAATATAGAGATTAAACCAGAGGAAAAACCAACACCAAAACCAGTGAAAAAACCAGAACCAGAACCAGAGTACAAACTTGTTGAATTCGATTACAAAAAAGAAACACACTTGATTCCAAAAGAGTTCAAATACGTTGAACGCAAATTGTCTGAGACTGGAACATCTGATTACAAGGAATTTGAACTTGCATTGAACACTGGTAAAAATGTTCTTTTGATAGGTCCAACAGGAAGTGGAAAAACAACCCTTGCACGTTTCTATTGTGCAAAGAATAAAATCCCTTACAGACGTGTTTCCTTGAACGGTGGTGCGACTGTGGAAGACCTTGCAGGACATTACATTCTTAAAGACGGTGAAACCATTTGGGTTGACGGAATTATCACTGATGCAGCTAGGAAAGGTCACGTGGTTGTAGTAGACGAAATCAACGCAGCTCCGGCTGAGGTATTGTTCTTTTTAAATCCTATTTTAGATGGTGAAAGAGTTATTATCTTATCTTCTAAAGATGGTGAAGTTGTAAAACCTCATACAAATTTTAAAGTAATTGCAACTTGTAATCCAACAGAACAGGGTTATGCAGGAACCAACGAAATCAATGAAGCACTTCGTGATAGATTTCACTTAACTTTTTACATTGATTACAACGAGAGTGTAGAACGAAAAATCCTAAGAACAATGGGAATTGAAACATCAAAAATTGATGATGTGATGAAATTCACAAAATCACTCCGTGATGCATATGTCAAACACGAAATCATAACACCTTGGTCAACCAGGTCTGTAATGAACTTTGCAGAACTTCTAAGTGATAACAAAGAGAAACTCATTCTAAACCGTTTTAAAGAGACGGAGAAGAGTGTTGTAAGTGACCAGATGGATATCTTCGTTTACAAGACAAAGAACCCTCTGGACATGGATGCAGACGATGATGACGATGATGAGGATGACTACTAAATCATCCCATCTTACACTAGGAGAAAAAATATTAAAAAATTACAAACCTTTATATACTATGAACGACAATATAGGAATTGTGATTTGAATGGAACAAAACCGAAAAATGGTCAGACAAGAAAGACTGCAGAAGTTTAGTCGCATTCTTTCAAATCGTTATGGATTAAAACTTTCACTTGTAAATGGTATGTCTTATCCTGGTGCAACTGACACCAAACAAAGAATTTTTATTAAGACAGAATTGAACGATGATGACTTTGTAAATTTGATTTTGCAAAAGAAAGTTTCATTACATGAAATGGGTCACGTATTGTACACATCATCTGGAAAGTGGAATACCGCAGACGTTGATAAGAGTATTGCAAACATCATTGAAGATGGTAGAGTTGAAGAGGGTGTTTCCAGGATGTATCAAAAAGCAAGACTTTACTTTGTCCTTGGAAATCAAATATTAATGAGTGAAGTTCCAAACAGAATTTATGAAGAAGACCCAATGACAGGACTTGAGACAGAAAAACTTTCATTAAAAAGAAATACCTTTAATTGGTTAATTCGTGAAGCACGAAAGACAACTGGTGCTCCTCCATTACCAAAAGACGTTGAAGATTTCTTGAAAAAGGAACTTGGTTCCGATTACAACTGGTTAAAAAGAAAAGTCAAAGATGCAGTCTTTTCAAAGACTGAAACCGATGCAGTAGAAATCGGAAAACAAATTGATGGTAAACTTAACTCATTATTTCCAAAGAATAACTGGTATGATAATTTTCCAAATCTAAGTGAAACACCAATTAAATCAATTGAAAGATGCGGTTCATCTGCAAGACAATTACCAAACCAAAAACCAGAGGATGAAAAATTATCACAACAACTTCAAAAACAAATTGAAAAGGAAACCAGAGAACAAGAAAAGAATGATGGAAATGGTTCAGGACAATCAGATGATAAAGAAGACAATGAAGAAGATGATGAAGGAAACAGTGGTTCTGGTGATGGTGAAATAGAAGAGACAGATGAAGAAGACGGAGAGGGTTCTGGAGACGGTAAGTCAAGTGGTGATGGTGAAGAGACCGATGATGAAGGAAACGGTTCCGATGGTGAAACAACAGATGATGATGGTGGTGAAGACGTTTCAGGTAAATCAAGTGGTGACGGAGGACCTGGAGGAAAGGAATTCAAACATGTTGATGCAGGTGGAGAATTTGAGGAAACCGAAAACAAATCAAAAACAGAATTAGAAATAATCAAAAAAATAAAGAAACAACTTGCAAAAGAAGTTGAAAGTGAAATCAGAAACGAGAGTGAAATTCTGACACAAGGAAATGTTGAAGCAGACTTTTCATCATACGGTTCAATCTCTGAGGGAACATCTTATTCAAGTGACAATCCTGTATCAACATCATCACTTGAACCAGTATCAAATAAAATATATCATTACTTTAAAACACTTGCACAAAACGGAAGAACGTACAATCCAAATCAAAGACGTGGAAAACTTGACCTTCACAATTTAACATCAATGTTAAATCAAAATGAGACACCAAGAGTTTTCAGAAAGAAAGTTGAGACACCACAAACAGACCTTTCTTGTGTAATTCTACTTGATGCAAGTGGTTCAATGCATGGAAGACCTGCTTGGACAGCAACCAAGTCTGCATACATAATGTCCCGTGCAATGGAACTTTGCAATTTTGAAAGTGAGATAGTCAAATTCGGAGTTGGTCAACAATCAATGACTGGAGTTAAATCATTCAACCAAAAACTAACATACATCAAAAGAAACTTCACACCAGATGCAAGTGGAGGAACACCTCTACTTGGTGCATTAGTTGGTGCAGAGAAGTCCCTTGCAAGACGAAACTCAAAGAGGAAACTGATAGTGGTTGTAACTGATGGACAACCAGACAGAAAACAAGACTGCAAGAAAAAAATAAATGAACTTGAGAACAAGGGAATGATGGTTGTTGGGATAACAATAACAAATGCATACAACTGGTATTGGTTATCACGTGCAAAAGAACAAACAGTGTTCAGACCAGAACACAATCTGACCTGCACAAACGTTGATGAACTACCACAAAAGATGACTGGAGTAATAAAGGAAGTTCTAATGACACTAAAGAGAGGTGCATAAATAATGCAAGTAATATCAAAAGAAGAATCAAAAAAATTGAAAAAACAATGGAACAGTCGTTCTGATGCAGAAGTAAAAGAATTCGATAATCTCTTAGACAACGTTATTAACAATTTCAGGAAACAAGGTTACAATATAAAAAAGATAAATATGGAGGATTAAAAGATGAAAGAAAACACATATCATTTAATCGAACAAGGGGACAGTCTTGGAATGTCCACAACAGTGTTTGCATGTCATATCAAACCAACTGACGGTATGCAAGGTTATTTCGGTTTTGATGGAACACTGCATAGAGTAAATTGTGGTGTATGCAAAAGAACGAAACTATACAAACAGATACAGGAGGATTTAAAATGAATTACGGTAAATGTTCAGTCTGCGGAAAGTTCGATGTTCTAGGAATTGACGACAGATGTCCAGATTGTTTAAGTGATAATATATACAGGGATGGTGAAGAATAATGAAAAATAAAACAACACATTGTCCATTATGTGGTCGTGAAACAGATGAGTTTGACCCAGAGTTTGGTTGCAGTGAATGTGCAGAAATTATGGAGTATGATGAATAATGGCATTCGGGTTTAGAGTCTGGGACAAGAAACAAAAGAAATGGGTATCAAATGATGTTGTATTAGACTGCAACGGAAAGATAATGATTTCCAGGTTGGATTCAATGACCACATCACCAAGTGATTTAGAAGTATCATTCTGGACAACCCAGAAAGATGTACACGGTAAAAAGATATATGATGGTGATATTGTAGAATGTCATGCAGAAGGAATAGGTAAACCATTTATTGGTATGGTCAAATGGATTGATGATAATGCAGGATTTATGGTTTGTATTGAATCAACATTTGGAAATGAATTACCAATTGCACGATTTGATTTATTAGAAAAAATAGAAGTGATTGATAATATTTATGAAGGTGGTGAAGAATGAAAGTTGAAGATAAAATGCAAAACAAACCCGAATCCAGGCTGGCTGCCGAGAACGGACCGAATAGGTCCTTAGACGAGGGGTTAAAAGGTCCGATTGCTAGTAAGCACGTTAGCAAAACTATCAATCAAGGAGACCTTACCTCCGAGTGTTGGATGGTTCAAATGTTTGGTACACTAAGATGTGAGACTTGTGAATTTAAAGACACACCAGAATGTGGTGGTAAGAATATAAGAAAAACTGGTAAGAACGAAAAAGGTTTGGAGGTTCCACTATGAAAGTAACTGCAACATTAAATATCAGTGAGTTCATTAAATATATTGAAAACAAGGATAAAGACAATGTTCTGGAACCAAAACAAAAAATTAAAGTTAAATCATTTGATAACATTGATGAGTTTATTAATTACCTATACGCACATGCGTTTAGTGATATAATAAAAGATGCGGAGGAAAATGAATGAGTACAAGAACAATAATGATTGGTGAAAAGAAAGTGATTATCACTAACGTTCCAGAAGATATATCAGATGATGAACTTAGGTTCTATGCATTAAAGAAAATGATGCAGATGCAGATAACAAAACAAATGCATCCAGAAATAGGAGTTGGTAGTTAATGACAAGTTTAGAAGAATATAAAAATTCTCTTTCGATATTGGAAAACAAGTTTAAAACCTGTCCATATGATATACAGGTTCAAGTCGATAAAGTTAAATTTTGGTTGAAGAAAAACATTGAGTATATTGAAGGAGAAAAGAAAACAAGAACATTTAAAGTTGTAAAGATATGGTTTGTTGATGCAGATAGTGAATTTGATGCAGTAACAAGAGTTGGTGACAACATACCATACTTTGTATCAGTAAATGATAAATTCAGAATTGGAAAAGATAAATTGAAAAAAAAGGAGTGAAATAAATGGGTTTAGAAAAAACATTACAAAAAATGAGACCAAAAGATAGAAAGTTAATTGAAAACCTGTTTGCAGTTGGTTTTATCTTCACGATTGCATATGCATTTATCACCTTGGGTTGGATGGGTGGTGATGTAATGGGTTTCTTGAAGTCTGGAAATTTTATCACTGTTGCAGTAATGTTAATTTTTACATACTTTGGTTATAGTATAATAAAGAAAGGAAAGTTGACTATCAATATACCGCAAAACCAACAGAAACCAAGACAACCACGAAAACAACCGCCTAAACGCACACAGACGGTTTCTGTACGCAAAACTCAGAAACCGCATCTATCAATACCAAAAGTACAAGAAACGCATTCATACGGTTCTATAAAGTGCCCTCAATGTGGTTCTTTGATAATAGGAAAAGAATGCAAACATTGTGGTTATAGGAGATAAAATGAAATCAGTAATAAAACTATCTGGAGTAATAATAATGTTGATGATTACCATCAACTTCTATATATTCCTCTTCGTTGCAATGATGAATGACGGTGTTGTAACCGTTTATTTCAATCATTTTGGGGAGGGTTTATTAGAGTATATTGTATACATGTTATTGCTCCCCGTGATTCTGTTTTCATTTTATACCCACTTAAAATGTTATAGAGGTGAAAAAGAATATGAAAAAAGGAAGTTATCAAACAGGAATCCAGGATACAGTCCTGGAAGTAATAAAGCAGAGTAAAAGAATGGGTTTAAAATATATAACTAAACAACAAATAATCAAAGAAGTAAAGAGAATCATGCCAGACCTTAAAAACGTTGATACGAAAGTTGGTCAAGCTTTGTACCAACTGAGTAAGAAATCGAAATACAAACGACAAAGAATCAAAAAATTCCACGACAAAGAAGGAAAGAAACTTGGTTGGATTCCTGTTGATGAAACTGGAATCTTTGATATATACCACTTACCGAGGTAAGATATGAAGAGAGGAAGACGGGAATTTCTTTTGAATGCACAACCCATTCAAATCACAGTCTTTCCCGTTTTCCCTTCATAATATTATAAGGAGGAAAAAACATGGAAAAATGTCCTATATGTGACTCCAAAAAAGTAAAGATACTTTACTACTGCGAAGATTGTGGTAGAACATTTGAAGTATCAGAAAATCAAAAAAAGAAAAAAGAATAATCTTAAAGTAAAATGACAAATAGGTTGCAGAGGGAATCTGCTTTAAATCCTGTTAGGATGAAAAGATTAAGACGAATCAAAAATATATTGCAAGAAAATTTAATCGTGAAAGACAGAAATGGATTAAAATATTTAATGATGAAAGATATAAATCTAACTTAAAATTAAAAGAGGTAAGAAAATGTTGAAAGTGTTAAAGTGTGATGCAGATTTCAATACGGAATGTGAATATGTCAAAGACGGTTATTGTCAATTAACCCACATTGAAAGATTTGATTGTTGCCCTAGAAGGATAAAGTAAATTAAAAAGGGATTGAAATGGAACCAGAATTAAAATTGTTTGAATTTAAAAGCCATATGATGTATTGGTGGCGTGAACAAAACGATACTAAAAATAATACTATTAGAAAAATAGACTTTACAGATGATAGGTTTTTGGATTTAATCGCTTGGAATCAGATTGGTTATAATGATGGCGATATAAAAATTAAGATTAGTTGTGGTAATGCTTCAATAGTTAGAAACATTAGAGATATTTGTATCTGGAATGATTTAATGATTATTACTTGGCATCCAGAAAAAAAACTATTAACAAAAAAAGAAGAAGATTTACTGGAAGATATTTTAGGTCATGTTAGTGTAGATGATGATGAAATGTGTTCGTTTAGGTCTTTGAAGAAAAAATTGAAAAACATAAATTAAAAAGGATGATAAAATGAGTTGGAAAGATATTAAGAAAGGATTATGCGTAAGCTGTGGTAAAAACCGACTTGTGAATACTGAGAATAAATGTTTTTGGTGTTGGGATAATGAGAATTAGAATTGTTAAGTGTAAGAATTGCGGTGAAAAGAATTTCTGGAGGCATAGGCATGATACATACATTTGATATGATGATAACTGATTTAAAATTCTTAGTTGTTGTAATTGGTGTTATTACTATTGTTGTTTTTATTATTGGTAAGTATTATGATTGGAAAGATTCTAAATTAAAAAGTCTAAGGAAGTGAAAAAAAATGAAAACATTTAGAGATATAAAAATACATGATATGCCAAAACTTGAAAGTCCATTTGTTAGAAAAGAAATAGATGGAAA
>Ga0272442_10005617_pt1 | contig 16693 bp, 6 predicted proteins | sample SSMForm2O_FD_200262 | JGI IMG/M metagenome (GOLD analysis project Ga0272442, IMG submission 200262) | Marine sediment archaeal communities from Little Sippewissett salt marsh, Falmouth, MA, United States - SSM-Form-2O | ecosystem: Environmental > Aquatic > Marine > Wetlands > Sediment ... | reverse complement strand
GGTCCGGGCTGAAGGAGTCGTAGATGGCGGTGGAGATCTGGGCGGGGTACTTGTCCCAGATTCCTTTTTCTTCCAGGACGTCCCACCAGTCGCCGAAGTGCAGATGGATCCATCCGCTGTCCTCGTCGGGGCCGCAGGTGCCGGTCAGGACCAGGGTTTCGTCGGCGGTTTGAGGCCGGGCGTCGGCGCCGGCGTCGGCGGTGACATTTATCGTGACGGTCATCTCGCAGTCACGCTCTACCGCGCCGGTTTGCGGGGGGGCGTCGAAGGACAACTCGATGCGGACATCCTGATCCGAAAATTCCGGGGAGTCCTCGACCAGGCGCCGGTAGCGGGCGTGGTAGGCGCCGTCTTCAGAGCGCATGAAGGCCATGGTGTTCAAGGAGTCGCCGACGATCGCGGCGGTGAAGCTCTGCATGACCCGGCGGCCGTCTGCGGTGGTGTAGTCCCAGGTGATTATCTGGCCGTCTTCGATCTTCAGGCTGCCTGCGGCGGGGAAGACGCCGTGGCCGGCGAGATCGCAGGCGTTGCGCTCCACGAAGGTGGATACGAATCCTCCGGGCGGGTCGAAGGAGAGCCAATCCTCGGACCAGATGCAGTCGCCGATCTGCTCGCGCATCCAGTGGCCTTCGAGCGCCCGGGAGAAGGAGTCCAACCGGGGTTCTTCGCCGGGATCTTCAAAACCGTTTTCATAGCCGATACAGGAGCAAAACATCAAGCAGACCAACAGAGACCCTCGCATCTCTTGCCTCCTTGCGGTAAAAAAGCGCCCGCCCCGCCTCAGGCGGTAACGGCGGGACGGGCGCTCATCATCATCAGTCGATCCAGTCGTCTAGGAAGATTGTGCAGGTTTGCTGGGAGTCGTTGCTGTTGTTCCAGGGGCAGCTGAAGTAGATGGTGCGGGAGACGCCGGCGGCGCTCACGTGGCCCTGGCAGCCCTTGAGGGTGTAGACGATGTCGTGGTCGATGCAGCCCTGGGTGCCGACCAGCTCGGCGATCAGTCCCTCGAACCCGAGCGAGCAGCCGTCCTGGGTGACCGAGTGGGGGCCGCTGGGCAGCTCGGGCATGTGCTCCAGCGGGCAGGTGCTGTCGACCACCCAGTAGTCGTGGCCCACGCCGCCGATGCATTCGTCGGCGGTGCAGTTGTGGGCGGTGACGCAGTCCTGGGGGCAGTTGCAGCGGTTCTCGCCCAGGGAGCAGACGCCCTCGTCGGTGCCGCATTTGGTGCAGACGAAGCAGGGGCAGTTGGGGCCCACGCAGGAGCCGTTCTCGGGGAAGTGATCCGGCACCGGGACCAGGCCGGCGCAGCAGGGGTTCTCGTTCTGGAAGCTCTCGAACTTGCCGCCCTCTTCGATGCAGTTGTCGGGGACGCAGGCGCCGTCCTCGCAGTGCTGGCCGTCGGGGCAGGTCACCTGGTAGCAGGGGTTGGGGACGCACAGGCCGGTGTCCAGGTCGCACATCTCGTCATCGGCGCAGACGATGCAGTTCTGGCCGGGTTCGCAGTTGGCCAGCCGGCAGTCGATCACGCAGTCGCCGCTCTTGGGGTCGCAGACGTAGCCCGTGTCGCAGCTGACGTTGGCGCACAGGTCCTGGCCGCACTGGCTCTCGGGGGAGTTGATGCACTCCCAGGTGGCGTCGTCCAGGCACTCGCACCAGAACACCTTGGTGCCGTCGTCGCAGCGGTGGTAGCGGACGTCGCCGGGGACGCACTGGCCGCAGTCCTCCGGGCAGTTGCAGGGGTTCTCGCCTTCCTCGCAGGCGTTGTTGCCGCAGGCGGCGCAGACGAAGCACAGGCAGTCGACGTAGGCGCACTCGCCGCTCCAGTACTCGGCGTACTCGATGGGCTGAAGGCCCGGGCAGCAGTTGTGGTTTTCGGGCTCGCCCATGAAGTCGTCGCCCTGCCCCAGGCAGGCGGTGTCGTCGCACACGCAGTAGCCGTCGTCGCCGCACACCGACCGGCACTTGCTGATGAAGGCGCAGTCTTCGTCGTCTTCGCAGAAGACCTTGCACTCGCACCGGCCCTGGTCGTTGCAGAACGCCGGGCAGTTGAGCGGGAAGCAGTCGTCGTCGCTGTCGCAGGTGCCGATGCACTTGCACTTGCCGTTGACGCAGGCGGCCGGGCAGTTGAGATCGCAGTCCGAATCGGCCTGGCACTCGACGTTGGGGGGAGTGCAGTCCTCGAAGTCGCCGTCGTACTCCGCGTCGCAGCAGACCGTGCCGTCGTCGGAGGTGAAGCAGCACTCGCCTTGATCGTTGCGGCCGGCCCCGTTGGCCTCGCAGACCTTGTCCTTCAACGCGTCCAGGTCCTGGTTGTCAACCTGGCCGTCGTCGTTCAAATCGCCCTTTTCGTTGTCGCTGCCCGTGTTTATCATGCCCTCGAGCAGCTGGATATCCTGCTGGCTCAAATGCCCGTCCCCGTTCAAATCGCCCACAATACCCTTGGCGTACTCCGAGCAAGCGGGAATCCACAACAGGCCCACAGCGGCCATAAAAACGACTGTCAGCACCTTTTTCATAGCTCATCTCCCAAATCGGTAGAGGTTTATCATCGTCGTTTTCTAAAGCATATGTCGTGCCAGAGAGCCGGGGGTCAGACACTAGCACTTGGCACTTAAAGAATATTGCTGTGAGATCAATCAGTTGTAAATTAGGTAAGTGCCAAGTGCTAGTGTCTGACCCCCGGAAGATTGGGGGGTGGACCCACCCGGGGTGGGGGGTTTTGTCACCAGGGGTAGATCAGGTGGTCGCCAGGTCGATATTGAGTTTCTTCAGCGTATCCAAGACGTTACGGTAGCGGAGGATGCGTTTCTGGCGCTCGACCAAGCGCTTGAGGCGGGGGATGAAGAGCTCGCGGCCTTCCAGGGGGCGGACCAGGTAGTCGCCCACGCCGATGCCGATGGCCGAGACGATCCTGGACAGCTCGCCCTCCTTGGCGATGATGAAGACGCCCACGTTGGGGTTGGTCCGGTGGATCTGCCCGACGGCCTCGGCGCCTTCGGGGCCCTCGTCGGATTCGGAGTAGACCACCACGTTGACCTGCTGCTGAGCGACGGCGGGGACCACCGCGCCGAGGTCCTCGACCTGGGAGACCCTGAAGCCTTCGGCCTCGACGCTGTTGGCCAGACTCGGCGGTCCCACCACCACGATGTGGGCGCCTTCTTCATTGGGAGGATCGGTCAGGGCGGCCCTCAGCTTTGAAACCCAGTCGGCCTTTTGCTCTTCGCCCAGGTTCTTGATCATCTCCTTGAAGGCGTTTTTCAAGAAGTCGACCATGGCGATCACCCGGACCTCGAAGTCATGGCGGGCCATGGCGCCGCGGGTCTTCTGGGAGACGTAGGTCAGGCTGGGAAAGGGCTTGGGAATGTAGTCGAAGGCCCCGGCGGCGATGGCGTCCAGGGCCGACTCCACCGAGGCGTAGCCGGTGATGACCACCACCTCGATCTGGGGCCATTGTTCCTTGGTCTTCTTCAGAAGCTCGATGCCGTCCATCCCCGGCAGGTTCTTGTCGGTGAGCAGGACCGCGTACTCCTTCATCTTCATCTGCTCGAGCGCCTCCTCGGCGGAGGTCACCGCGTCGGCCAGGATTTTCTGCTGGGCCAAAAACTCGCCCAGGACCCGCAGGATCACCGGCTCGTCGTCCACCACCAGCACCCGCTTGGTGACGTGCAGCCGGCTGCCGAACTCCATCAGCCGGGTGTTCAAATCGGCCAGGGCCTCGGAGGGGAACGGTTTCGGTTGCTGGGGAACCTTGACCACGCGGTGCGGGGCGGTGTCCTCCTCCTCGCCGTCGCCCAGCTCCGCCAGGGCGGAGGCGACCTGGATCGACGGCAGGATGATCTCGAAGACCGTCGAGGGCGGCTCTTTCCAGCCCAGCGACGCCGGGTCGACCAGGGTCAGGTCGCCCCCGTTGGCCTCGGCCAGCGAGCGGGCGATGTACAGACCCAGCCCGGTGCCTTTCTTGCCCTTGGTGGTGAAGAAGGGGTCGAAGATCTTCTCCTGCAGGTCCGCCGGAATGCCCGGGCCGCTGTCGGCCAGCAGGACGCGCACCATCCCGGTCTGGGGCAGAAGCGCCGCGGCGACGCGCAGCGAGCCTCCGCTGGAACTGTCGTCGATGGCGTCGACGGCGTTGCCCACCAGGTTTACCAGGATCTGGATCAGCTGCACGTGGCTGACCTGCAGATCGGGCAGGTCGTCGGGCAGGCCCACGCCCAGCTTGATCTTCTTCTTCTTCAGCCGGTGCTGGAAGAGCCGCAGGGCCTGCTCCAGGGCGAACTTCAACGAGATCGGCTCGCCGGGCTGCTCCTCCTTGCGCAGGAAGTTGCCCACGTTCTTCTGCATGGCCTGCATCCGGCCGGCCTGGGCGCGGATCTCGGTGAGCCACTCCTCGAGCTTTTTCGTGTCGCCCTTCTTGAAATTCTCCAGGGCCAGCTCGGCGAAGCCCTTGATGCCCAAGAGCGGCTGGTTCATCTCGTGGAACACCGAGGCGGCCATGATGCCCAGCTCGGCCAGCCGGGCGGCGTTGGCCAGATGATTGCGGAACTGGCCGGCCTCCAGCGCCTTCTGCTCGAAGGCCTCCTCCACCGCCTGGAGGATGCGCAAGAGCTCCTTGGATTCGGCCCCGGTGAGCCGGCCGGCGAATTCCCGCAACTGGTCGGTGCCCTTGGGTTTCATTGATCCTCGTCCAGAATGTCGGCCACCTTGGATACCTCCCGGCCCATCTTGCCGATGATGTCGGCCCCGGCGCCCTTGGCCTTTTCCGATAGTCTGAACAGGCCGTCGGCCAGCTTGCGCAGCCGCCCGACCGCGTCGCGGACCCGGCCGAGCTGGGCCAGCTCGGACTCGGCCGCCTCCAGCTCTGAAAGCACCATGCGCAGCCGGTCGAGCAGGACGGAGTTCTCATGGCGGATGCTCACCCTTTCCAGGGCTCCCGCCACGCGCCGGGCGATTATCTCCACGTCGGCGAAGGGCTTGGTCACGTAGCTGTATGCCCCCAGGTCCATGGCCTCGATGGCGGTTTCCATCGAGCCGTAGGCGGTGATCATTATGAACTCGGTGTCGGGCCACCGGGGCTTGGCTTGCTTCAACACCTCGATGCCGTCCATCCCCGGCATGTTCTTGTCCAGAAGGACGATGTGGTACTCCTGCTTCTCCAGGGCCTGCAGGGCTGCCGTGCCCGAGTCGGCCTCGTCGATGTTGTCGTATTCCTTCATCTGCAATATCGAGCGCAGCAGGTTGCGGGCCACCGGCTCGTCGTCGACCACCAGGATGTGGAAGAAGTCCTTCGAGGGCTTTTCCAGCTCGAATTCACCAGGTTTTACGCCGGACATACGCCCCCTCTATCACTAAAACCCGGCCGGGTCCAGGATCGAGTTCACCGTCACCGAATCGGTGCAGGCCGCCGAGACGTTGCCGTCGGCGTCGACGGCGGTCACCTTGTAGTCGTAAGTGCCGTTGTCCAGAAGCAGCCCGTCCCGGTCGCGCCCGTCCCAGGGAAGCTTGACGTCGTTATGGTTCGAAGTCTGCGCCGCGATCAGGGTTCGGACCAAAAGCCCCTCCGGCGAGAAGATCTCGATCCGCCAGAGCGCCAATTCCACGTCGTCGGCCAGGTCGGCGCGCAGATCGCTGGTGTCGTCGTGCCCGTCGCCGTCGGGAGAGAAGGTCTCCTTGGATTCCCCCCGGCAGTTGACCGTCGGGGGCACCGCGTCGGCCACCGCGCCGAACTTCCACTCGAAGCCGGCGGCCATCTGGTTGCCCCAGGAGTCCGAGGCCGAGGAGGCGATGGAAAGGGTGTAGAATTCGCCGGCCGGGTTGATCAGCGAGTCCGGGACGAACACCAGCGTGCGGTGGTCTCCGTCGTAGTGGGCGCTGCCGGCCACCGGGCCGGACTTGTCCCCGGTCAGCTTGATCGCCGCCGCGGCGGTCGAGGGGTTCATCGGCTTGTCGAAGCGGGCGGAAAAGCGCGGCGGGGGCAGGTCGGAGAACCCCGAGGGCCCGAACTCCACCACCCGGGGCGTCGACGTCGATCCCGAGAAGGAGTAGCGCACCGCGCCGCGGGCGTCGCGCTCGGGGCGGTTGGAGGCGGTCAAGAGCCGCCCTTCGCCGCCGCGGGTGTCGGCCTGGATGGTGACGGTGATGCGGCCGTTGTAGTCGGTGTCCACCTGGATGCCGTTCTCACCCTCGGTGTCCTCGCTCAGGATGGTCCCCCGGGTGGCCACCACGTGGAACTCCCGTCCGCCGTTGGTGTAGTCCCCGTCGCACTCGTAGATGTGGTCGGAGGTTATGGTGATGGTCGAGGACCCGTTGGCGGGGACTATGGTTACCGGCTGGGAGAATTTCACCGGCCCGGTGGACTCGCTGTCGGTGTGGCGGGTCCCCAGCCCCATGGTGGCGGTGTCCCGGCAGCCGTTATGATCGGTGACCGTCAGGATCACCGGGCACCACTGCTGGGTGTAGAACTGGTGCCAGTCTTCCTGTTCGGTGCTGACGGTTCCGTCGCAGAGCTCCCAGTAGTAGGAGAGCGGCCCGGCTCCGGTCGAGGCGCCGGCGTCGAAGTGCACCCAGGTCCCGTCGCAGGCCCACTGGCGGTTCATGCTGATGGCGGCGGTCGGGCCGTCTTGCAGGGTGACCTTGGCGGTGTCGGCAGCGGAGCAGCCCAGCTGGTCGAAGACCGTGACCCGGTACCCGGTATTGATGTCCGGACCGGCCACGGGGTTGGAGAGCGTGTTGTCGTCGAGGGCCGAGTCGGGCAGCCACTCGAAGATGTGGTCGGGGACCCCGCCCCAGGCTGCCGGGTTGCCTCCCAGGACGGTGCCGCCGCCGCAGGCGATCTGCCGGTCGCCCCCGGCGCTGACGTACACCGGGTTCTGCAGGCAGGAGGCCGGGGTGATGGGGATCGAGCCCGCCGCGGTGTTGGACAAGACCTCAAGGCCGGTCTCCTCGCTGGTCCCCCCGGCCTGCGCGGAGGCCTCCAGCCAGCCGGCGTTTGCAAGGCCGGTCTTGAAGCGGTAGAGGAAGACCGCCTGCGAGCGGGCGGGGATGTCGGTCTGATCCGGCGTGGGCCCGGAGAGCAGCGTGGCGCTGCCCGAGCCCCCGAAGGTGATGAAGACCGGCGCTACGGCCATGGCGGCGTAGTCGCCTTCGTTGGCGACTACCAGCCGGAGGTCGAATCCCTCGCCCTCCACCACCGCGACGGGGTCGAACTCGATGGCCGCGGTCAAAACCACCGGCTGGGCGGAGATGACGTCGAAGAGGTTGGAGAAGCCGGTGTGGCCCGAGCCGTCGTCGGCGGAGATGAAGTCGTCGTTGTACTCCTGGCTGACGGTCACCGACTCGGTGCGCAGCCCGGAGGAAAAGGCTCCCGAAACCGAAGGCAGCAGGGTGCCGGTTGCGTCGCTGATAGAAACCGTGCCTCCGAAGCTTGAAACCACGTTATCGTACGCGTCGCGGGCTTCCATGGGAACGTCGAAGGCGCGGCCGGCGCCGATCTGCGACGGCACCGGGCCCACCGCGAAGTGGTCCAGCGGGCCGTGGAGGACTTCGAAGGGGTTCGAGATCCCGGCGTGCCCGGCCGCGCCGTCGTCGACCCCCACCACGTCGTTTGAAAGCGCGCGGGTGACGGTCAGGTTCTCGTCGCGCCGGCCCTGGTCGAAGGCGCCGCTCTGGGTGGGGGAGACGGTGCCGGTGGTGTCGCCGATGTTGACCACCCCGATGAAATTGGTGACCAGGTTGTCCCAGGCGTCCTGGGCCTCGATGTGGACCTGGAAGGCGGCCCCGGCGTTCTGGGGGGAGGCGACCGGATCGATCCCGAAGTGGTCCACCATCCCGGCCACGACCGCGAAGTCGTTGCTTGCCCCGGTGTGGCCGGAGCCGTCGTCGGCGGTCAGGTTGTCCAGGGCGACCGCCCGGGTGACTACGAGGTTCTCGCTGCGCTCGCCGGCTGCGAACGGGCCGGTGGAGGCCGGGCTGAGCGTCCCGGTCAGATCGGCCAGGGTGACGGTCTGGTCGAAGGAGTCGGCGATGTTGTCGTACGCGTCGTAGGCGGTGATGTGCGCCACGAAGGGCAGGCCGGCCTGCTGTCCGGCGATGGGGCCGAACCCGAAGTGGTCCACCGGCCCGGCCAGGACGTCGACTGTCGCGGTATCGCCCACCAGGGTGGCCTCGCCGGCGTCGATGTCCGCCGGCCCCGCCCGGGTGTCTTTGTAGTAGAAGGTGGCGTCGCTGGTCCCGTTGTTGATGCGCACCGAGGTGATCGACCCGTCGAAGGCCCCCCCGGCGCCGGTGTCGAAGCGGCCCTCGGCGTGCGACGAGGCGATGTCCACGTCCAGCGGCGGGTGAGAGGTCACCGGGTTGCCGCCGGCGTCCTGGAGTTGCGCGGTGAAGACGCCCGAGACCGAGTCGACGTTGACCGAGCCCGGGGCCTGGATGATCTCAATCCGCGAGGGGTCGCCGAAGGCGGAGATCTTGATGATCTGGGCCCCGGGCGAAAGCAAAGCGGCCGGGTCGGACACCGTCAGGGTCTTGTCGCCGTCCACCGGGTCCCGGTAGTAGAACTCGCCCAGATGGGTCCCGGACGCGACGGTGATGCCGGTGATCGAGCAGTCGAACGGGCCGGTGGGCAGCAGGTCGAAGCACCCCGTCCCCGAGGTATGCAACTCCAGGTCGGTGTCGGCGCTCACCGGGGACGGGTTGCCGAAGCCGTCCTGGATCTGCACCTGCAGCACCGCGCTGGGGGTGTCGTGCAGCACGTTCTGGGCGGGGCTTACAAAGACGATGGCCCCGGGGGCTCCGGCGGCGATCGCGAAGGCGTTGGAGACCCCAATGTGGCCCAGCCCGTCGTCGACCGTCAACACCGCCGCCGGGTGCCGGGTGAAGACGGTGACCGGCTCGGTGCGGACGCCGGAGGCGAAGGCGCCGGACACCGACGGGGAGGCGCTGGCGGTGGTGTCCTGGATGTTGACCGTGCCCGCCCAGGTGTCCATCGGGTTGTTGAGCTCGTCCATGGCCCGGATGGTGACGTCGAAGGGCACGCCGGCCACCTGGTCGCCGACCGGGTCGATGACGAAGTGGTCCACCCCGCCGCCGACTACGTTGAAGGGCGCCGAGTCGCCGGCGTTTCGGTCGACGTCCTCGACGTGGATGACCACGTCGTCCATCGTCTGCGAGATGATCACCGTCTCGGTGCGCTGGCCCGACAGGAAATCGCCGCTGATCGAAGGGGCGATGCTGCCGGTGGTGTCGGAGATGAACACCAGGCCGTTGAAGGAGTCGGCCGGGTTGTCGAACTGGTCGCGGGCGGTCAGGGTGATGTTGAAGGGGGCGCCGGCGGCGTAGGCCGCGGCGCCCACCGAAACGTCGAAGTGATCCACCGGCCCGGAGATGACGTCGACCGAGGCCGCGGCGGTGTTGGCCGAGCCGGTGACGTTCTCGACGACCTGGAAGTCGATCGTCTGCCCCACGGTGTTGTCCGCGGTGTAAACCGCCCGCACCGCCGTCACCCCGTCGCCGTCGACGAACAGGACCGGGGCGCCCAGGCTCCCCGGGCCGGCGGTGATGGCTATGGCGGCGTCGGTGACGTTCGCGGCGGGGGAGCGGTTGCCCTCGGCGTCCAGCAGGTAGGCGTCCAGCGGCACCGAGGCGCCCGCGCCGACCGTCGGCGATCCGGCGACCAGCTCGACTCCGGCCGGATCGCCGCCGACGGTCTTGATGCTCACCTGGGCGATGGGGTTGGGGACGTCAAGCGGCACCAGCACCTCGCCCTGGATTACCGCGGTCTCCACCTTGCGGTAGGTGGCGTAGGGGACCAGGATCTGGCCGCCGATCAGCAGCGGGGCGCTGAGTATTCCCCGCCCGGACACCTTGGAGAAGGCCACGTCGGCGACGTCGGTAAAGGCGATCGGGTTGCCGTTTATATCCTGCAGCTCGGCGGTGACGTTGGTGGCGGTGCCGGCCACCGGGTTGAGCGGCGAGGCGGTCAGGTAGAGCCGATGGGGAAGGCCGGCGACGCCGGCGATCTGCGAGTCGGCGGTGTGCCGGTTTGTGGAGACCTGCTCGGTGGCGCGCACCACCGCGGTCTCCACCGCGGTGTGGGAGCTGTAGGTGACCTTGACGCGCTGCTGATCCACGATCGGCTGGCCCAGGGTGCCCGAGCCGGCCGCCACCTCGAAGGTTATGTCCCCGGCCACCGCCGCGGGTATCGGGTTGCCGTTGGGGTCGGTCAGCGCGGCGGACAGCTCGATGTCGTCGCCGGCCGTGATCTGGACGTTGGCCGGCACGATCTCCACGCCGGCCACGTCGCCGGCCCGGGAGTCGACCAGCAGCGTCGAGGACACGTCGTCGCCGGAGAGCCGCTCGACGGCGCGCACCACGGCGCCCTCGGGGGTTTCGGCGGTGTCGTAGTCGACCCTGACCGTCCCGGCCGAGAGCGTCGGGGTGCCGAAGCTTCCCGAGCCGGTGTCCAGCGAGAATTCGACGTCGGAGGCCAGCCGGGCGGCGACCGGGTCGCCGGCGCTGTCCTGGATGGCGGCGGTCAAAGTCACCCGGGCGCCGGCCACCGGGGCGGGGTTGTCGGACTGCAGATCGATGGCGGCGATGCTGCGGACCTCGAATGCCTCCGCCAGGGTGCCGGTGGCGCCGGCCGGGGTGGTTACCGACAGGTCGTGGGTGCCGATCGGGAGGTCTGAGGGGGCTTCGGCCTTCAGGACCAGGGTGGCGTCTTCGACTACCGGGGTTACGTTTTCAAGGCTTACGCTACCCAGAAGCACTACGAAGTCGCCGGTGAATTTTACTTCGCCGGTTTTGAGATCGACTTCGACTCCGGCGGCCAGGTCGTCGGCGTGGACGGTCACCGGGACGGGGGCGGCGCGGTCGGGGCGCAGGGAGACCATGTGATCGGGGACGATGGCGGTGGGGATTGGCGCGGGGGGATCGTAGGGGGAGCAGGCGGGGGACAGGAGGATTAGGAGAATTAAAAAACTTTTGATTCTCATTACTGCTCCTTCAAAACGTCCGGGCAAGGGCACGGGCGCGGGCACGGGCACGAATCAAAGCGCGAAACGGTAGCCCAGGCGGGCGGACAAGCCTCCCAGGGTTCCGGATATTATTTCGCTGCCGGGCCAGGGGGCGTACAGGTAGCCGACTTCCAGGAGGATGCCGCCGGGGCCCAGGGCCACTTCTATCCCGGCGCGGGCGAAGCCGGCGGGGGCGAACGCCGATTCGGTCACCGCGCCCATGAAGCCGGTGTTGGTTATCACCTGCGACCAGACCGCCGCGGCGCCGGCGGATATCGTCGGGGTCCAGCGGGAGCCGTTTTCTATGCGGTAGCCAAGGCCCACCGAGAGCGGAACGGCGTGGACCGACATGTCCAGGTTGTCGCCGCAGCCGCCGGGGCCCTCGGCGCAGGCGGCTTCGATCTGGTTTCCGAACCAGCCGGCCCCGCAGAGCAGAAACAGCGACCCGGTCAGCCGGAAGCTGCCCTCCAGCGAGACCAGCGGCGCGCCGATGCGCTGCAGGTTGTGCTCCATCCCGGCGGACACCGTCAGGCCGAAGGACTTGGGCGGCGCGCGCAAAGAAACCAGCATCTCGCCGGACATGCCGCCGCTGACCGCCGCGCGGACCACCGCAGTGCCCGACGCCCCGCGCGGGGGGACGTAGGTGCTCTGGAAATAGTGTCCGGCCAGCCGGGCCGGCTCCACCTCGCCCACCGAGGCGCTCAACAGCACCTGGGCGTCCTTGACCGGGTTGTTGAGCTTGTCGGTCACCTTGATCACGAAGGGCAGCTTCTTCTCCCCGTCGGTCAGTATGCTGTCGATCACCGACTCCAGCTCCAGGTTGACCGGCGGCCCGGCCAGCAGGGGTATCTCGACGAAGGCCGAGGCCGCGCCCAGGCGGACCTCCACCCGGGCGGTCCCGGTCTTCTTCGGCGCGGTGAAGACCGCCTCGGCCCGGGTCCCGGACAAGGCGGCGCTTTTCGGCAGGCTGCCTTTGTTGGCGGCCAGCTGCACTTCGGTGGCCCCCGGGGCGCCCTGGGGCCCGAAGGCGCGGATAGCCAGCTTGACCCGGCTTTTCCCGTCGGCGACCACCCGGGGAGGATCGGCGCTGATGGAAAGCGGGGTGGGGGCCCGCAGGTCGATCTGGAGCTTCTGCTCCTGCCCGCCCACCACCGCCTTGACCTCGGCCCGGCCCGCGCCGCCCAGCGGGGCGATCAGCTCGGCCGAGTAGCGCCCGCCGCCCTCCTCCTTGACCGCGCCGGTCTGCCCCGCCGAGGCGGATATCTCCACCGGCAGGTTCTCCTGTCCCTGGCCCTTATCGTCGGTGACGTTGACGGTGATTTGGGCCTTGGACTCGCCGTCGGCGGCCATGCTCTCCACCGAGGACTGCATGGCGATCTTCAGCGCCGACCCCGGCACCAGGCGCAGCTTGAAGGTGCGCTTGCCCCGGCGCGGGCGCAGCAGTTGGGCCTTGATCCGGGCCCGGCCCCCGGTGAGGCTGCGTTTGGGCTTGAAGGTGGCCACAAAGACGTTGCCGCCCGCCGGGGCCGCCGCCGAGATCCTCCCCGCCCGGCTTTTCAGCTTGAAGCGGGGGTTTTTTACGGCCCGGCCGAAGGGATCGGCGGCGAAGAAATACAGGCGCGCCGAGGACGCCCCGTCGGCGCGCACCGCGGAGGGGATCGAAATCATGCCCAGGCGGGTGTAGCGCTTGGACTTGAGCCTTATCTTCTTCTGCTTCTTCTTTCCCCCGGGCAGGGCGATCTCCAAAACCCCCTCGGGGTACCCCGGCAGGAGCTTGGCGGGGATCTCGACGTTGCCGCCGGCGTCCGCCCGGGTGGGGCCGTATTTGGCCTTGCCGATCTTCAAGCTCACCCGCGCGTTGGGCGCCACCTTGGCCTCCACCTTGCGCTCGGAAAGCAGCGGCAGGGCGATGAACCCCGGCGCGCACTTGGGGTCGTTGACCCGCGCGGAGATCAGCGCCACGTCCGGCTCGCGCTTGTAGGGCGGCGTGTAAGTGACCATGTAGGTGCCCGAACGGATCTTTTTGGGCTTGCCCACCCTTCCTACGCTGGCCCGCATCCGCGGCGCCTGCCGGCAGCCGACCTTGACGGTCAGCTTGACCTTCTTCTCCTTGCCCAGAATCACCGACCCGGCGGCCGACTCCACGGTGATGCACGGCGGCCGGGCCCGGGCGGACAAAGGCCAAAGCGCCAAAAACGTCACGAGAATACAAAGGTTTCGGCGATACGTACGGTTCATTGCCTAATTGAACATATTACCCCGTTCAGCCCGGGTGAATCAAGATGTAGGGGCGGGGTTTATCCCCGCCCTCCGTCGGCGTCACGGACCGCGCGGGTGTAATCAAGGGCGGACACGGAGGTCCGCCCCTACCGGAGGTGCATCGATTTCTGCAATGCCGGGAATGTCAGGGTGAAAGTGCTCCCCTTGCCGACTTCGGAGGTCACCGCGATCTTCCCCTGGTGCTTCTCTATGATCTTGTAAGCGGTGGCCAGGCCCAGGCCCTTGCCTTCCCAGTTCTGCTTGGTGGTGAAGAAGGGCTCGAAGACGCGGTCGACGTGCTCGGGGGCGATGCCCGCGCCGGAGTCTTTGATCTCGAGCTTGACCACCTCGCCGGCGGTGCCGGAGGCGCTGATTTTGATCAGGCCCCCGGCGCCGGTGGCGTGCTTGGCGTTGGTCAGCAGCTCGGAGATCACCGTCTCCATCTGGCCGGAGTGGCCGCGGATGGAGGGCAGGTCTTCGGGGAGCTCGGTCTCGAGGCGGATGCCCTTGGAGCGCATCTCGGTGGTGCGCTGGTCGACGATGTGCAGCACCAGGTTGCGCAGGTCGAGCCGGCCCGCGCCCGGCTCGCCGGTCTGGGAGGTCTCCAGGAGCCCCGAGACGATGGCGCGGATGCGCTGGGCCTCGTGCTCGATGTCCGCCAGCATCGTGTGGTCGGGATCGCCCTCGGGGTGGCGCATGAGCAAGAGCTGGGAGCAGCCCAGAACGCCCATCAGCGGGTTGTTGATCTCGTGGGCCACCCCCGCGCCCAGCTCGCCGACCGCGGCCATTTTCTTGGCCTGGATAAGCTGCTGCTGGGCCTCTTTCAGCTCGCGGGTGCGCTCCTCCACCCGGTCCTGCAATTCCACGTTGAAGCGCTGGATCTCCTCCTGGTGCTTTAAAAGCTCGTCGCCCATGTAATTGAAGGTCTGAGACAGCTTCCCGATCTCGTCGGACGACCGCACGTAGATCTTCTTCTTCAAATCCCCCCCGGCGATGGCCAAGGCGCCCTGAACCAGCTCCAGGATCGGCCGGGTGACCCGCTGGGCCATCAGCATCCCGAACAGCCCGGCCAGGGCCAGGCCCAAAAGCAGCCAGGTGAGCAGCCGGGTGGCCAGGACCTTGACCGGCTCCAGCGCCTCGGCCCTCGGCTGGGCCACCACCACCGCCCAGGGCGTCCCGGCCACCGGGGCGAAGGCCCCCAGCATATCGCCTAAAAGCGGGTCGCGGTAGGCGGAGACCGCCGCGTCGGTGGTCCCCAGCCGGTTGTCCAGGATCGAAAGCCCGCTCTGGTCCTGCCGGGCGACCGCCCGCTTCAGATCGGGGTGGAAGACCAGCCGGCCCCCGGAATCCACCAGGAAGGCGAACCCGCTGCTCCCCACCCGGAAGCGCTCGAAGCGCTTCTGCACCGAATCCAGCGAAAGCTCCACCGCCAAAGTCATCCCGATATCCCCGGCCCCCACCACCGGCATCAACAGGGCTATCAGCGCGACGCTCTTGCGCTTCGAGACGTAGACTTTGCTCTGCGCCGCCTTCCCGCTCTCCGGCAAAGTCTGGTGCACCTGCTCCAGAAACGCCTTCAGCTCATCGGCATCCATCTCCTCGTGACTCTGGTACTTGGGCCCGAAGGAAGCCCGGTCGTCGACGAAAATGGTAGGCCCCACCTGATTCCCCGCCGCATCAAAGACCGCCGCCGCATTGAACCGGTCCGACAGCAGGTAGACTCTCTCCAACGAAGCCGAAATGCTGGAGAGACTCTCCGTATCAATCTCCATAGCCGAAGCCACCAGCCTGAGCGACCGCAAAATGTCTTCAGTATCCCTCCCGATAATCTCCGCCTCCGCCCTCGAAGTCTTCGCCAACGTCTCCCGGATCCTCTCCTCCACCGCCGTCCGACTATTCTCCAACGCCTGATACCCCGCAATCCCCAGCGGCGCGACCGCAACGAAAAGCATGGCGAGAATCAATTTGTATCGCAGCTTCATCCGGCTGCGATTGTATCACCGCTCCCCGGCAGATCAACTGTAGGGGCACACCTCTGTGTGTGCCCTTATTGGGTCGCATGGAACGCACGGATCTATTCAAGGGCAGACACGGAGGTCTGCCCCTACAATTGATTCACGCCAGAGGATCCTGTACGATCTTCCGCACCCAGAAACCCGGGAGGGCTCCCATGAACGGATTAACCGGAACGATTCTCGAAGTCGATCTGACTGCGGGTACGATCAACAAGGGAAGTATCCCCGAGAAGATCTGGCGAGACTATCTCGGCGGGGCCGGGGTGGCGGCGCGGTTGTTCTTCGAGAATGTCGATCCGGGAGTCGACCCGCTGTCGCCCGACAACCCGCTTTACATTATGTCCGGGCCGTTGGCGGGGTCGAATATACCCGGGAGCTCGCGGTTTGCGGTTTGTGCCAAGTCGCCGCTGACGGGGATATGGGGTGACTCGACTTGCGGGGGGAATTTTTCACCAGAGCTGAAATCGGCGGGGTATGACGGTATCATTATTAAAGGAGCTTCTGAGAAGCCGGTTGCTTTGGTGATTGAAGACGCGGAGGTTAGGTTGGAAGATGCTTCATCTTTGTGGGGAAAGTGTACTTACGATACTTGTGATGAGCTGAAAAAGACGGGCAAGGGCACGGGCACGGGCACGGGCACGAAAATGCCTAAAGTAGTTTGTATTGGGCAAGCCGGGGAGAATTTGGTGAAGTTCGCCGGGGTTTGTAATGACAAGGCCGACTTCGCCGGGAGGTGTGGGATGGGGGCGGTTATGGGATCCAAGAAGCTCAAGGCGATTACTTGCGTGGGGACGGGGAAGATCGGTATTGCCGATCGGGAGGCCCTGGATGACGTGCGCAAGAGGATCTATGCGCAGATTCGGGAGTCGGTGCCGGCGCAGAGTCTTAAGGAGATGGGGACGGATTCGTCCATGGATTTGGGGATGATGACGGGGGATGTTCCGATTAAGAACTTCAGGGTGGGAGAGGCGCTGGATCTCTCGGCGGAGATCGGGGGGCCGGCGATGACTGAGAAGCATTTGGTCAAGCCTTCCGCTTGCACTTCGTGTCCGATCGCTTCCAAGCGGGTCATGAAGGTCGACGAGGGGCCGCATAAGACCGGGCCGGTGCCCGGGCCGGAGTACGAGACTTGCGCGACGTTCGGGACCATGTGCGTGATGTCGGACGGCGCGGCGCTGATTACCATGAACACGCTGTGCAACCGCTACGGGATCGACACCATATCCGCCGGCAGCACCATCGCATTCGCCATGGACTGCTACGACCAGGGCATCCTGACCAAGGACGACCTCGACGGCATCGAGCTGACTTGGGGGAACGCCGAAGCGATGATCCAGCTAATCCACAAAATAGGTAAGCGCGAGGGGGTAGGGGATATCCTGGCCGAAGGCTCCCGCGAGGCCGCCAAGAAAT
>Ga0272442_10005616_pt1 | contig 16695 bp, 17 predicted proteins | sample SSMForm2O_FD_200262 | JGI IMG/M metagenome (GOLD analysis project Ga0272442, IMG submission 200262) | Marine sediment archaeal communities from Little Sippewissett salt marsh, Falmouth, MA, United States - SSM-Form-2O | ecosystem: Environmental > Aquatic > Marine > Wetlands > Sediment ... | reverse complement strand
GTGCAGAAGAACAAGCTATTTTTCGTTCTTTCTTATTAATTTTCTCATGCCAGTTCCGTTCAGGTGATGGAGGATGGGCTCTTCGACCACCAACGACACATGGGGCAAGTGCTGCTTGTTTCCCTTGAGTCAAACGAGGAACTCGTGACATTCCTCGTCCTTTCCCTACTGATGCCGTGGCATGTTGTGCACCAGCACGTCGGTATGGGCCATATGCTTGTCTTTTATTTGAGGAGAGAACACAAAATGATTTATGAATAATATCCGGTCTTAAGGGTGTTTCGAATACTTTTGGAAGGGTTACTTTATCTTTCGAAGACCCATCTATACCATATAAATTTACTTTTACCATGCTGCTCAGACTCCTTGCTTACTGGTAGTGGAAATATAACTGATTTCAGTTTTCTCGATTTTCACACCACGACGATATCTAATTGCATCACGCATACCCACAACTCGTTTCGTTGGACCTGGGATAGAACCATGAATGAGAACATAAGAACCATTTATCTTTCCGTAATGTGGAAATCCACCTGCAGGCGTAATATCTTCTCCGTTATCTCCGATTTTTAGGACACGCTTATTGTATTCTGTTCGCTGATGATACCCCATTTGTCCGGCTTGTGGAACGGTTGCTTGAATCCAGTTAGGATGCCAGGAACCTGCGGTACCTATCATCCTGCGATGTTTTGAATTTTTGTGGGTAAGTAATTTTACACCCCATCGTTGCACATGACCTTGAAATCCTTTTCCTTTTGTGATAGCAAGGAAATCTACCATGTCCCCTTCTCGGAGGACATCACTGATGGATATTTCTTTACCAAGAATTTCTTTAGCATACTTGATTCTATCTTCAATGCTTCCGCCACTGACTCTCATTTCACGGAGCTCAGGAACCTTTTTTGGAACTCCTTTTACAAGTTTTGGTTGAGTATATGTAAGTACCCGAACGTCATCGCTGTTCTTTGCAAGGTCCCAATTTGGTTTTTTGGATTTTTTCGGAAGCGATAGTCGTTTCGCTAATTCTGCATCAAGTTTATCGCTCCAAATCTCCCCGATAGTTTGAAGACCTTTATTGGTATCTGTATAAAATCGGGCAGCCGCAATTTTCATTGGAGGAGTTTCCACTACAGATACAGGCATAACTACTTCTCGACCGGAAGTTGTTGATGTTGGTCTGTAATCAACAATAAGCGCATGAGTCATACCCGCTTTATATCCCATAAATCCTTGGATTTTGGGCTTATCTCCGCCCTGTGGCCAATGTCGGATGTGAGGGATTTGCGATTGTGCTCTTTTTCGTGGCGAATACGCCATTGATCCTCTTCTTGGATGATGATTTTTTGACATTGTATATCATCTCAGCTAATGTTTTCTAAAGTTATTCAGATGAATGTAACTATTTTTGTTGCAAATCGCTTTGTTCATACCGTGACATTGTTTTTATGCAATCGAAAATGCTTTTGTGTGATTGCTTAATTTTCGGGGTTCTCTATGGAATTGCCCGGGATGTCTGGTATAAACGAGGAATCTACGGATGATAAAAATGGTATATAAATGTTGTCCTCGTTTTTTGATAGGACAAGTTGAATTCATTTAAAAAATGTGTGGAATGAGTCTCCAGGGAGTTTTTTTCATATAGGTTTTGTATTCTTCTCCGTATTGTTTGATTAATCGTTTTTCTTCATCAAAGATGCTTATGATCATAATGGGTACTGCGATGGTGGCGAGAAGAAGAGCGGCTATTGAATAAAAAAAGAATGCTAATCCATATCCTACGATAAGAAGTGAAGTGTAATGAGCATGTCTAATTCTTGAGCAGATGCCGGTGGTAACGAGTTGTCCCTGAAACGTTTTATGCCAGAACAATTCCCATTTGAAGTAAAGAAAGGTGCCTGCTAAAAATATAATGCTTCCCATTATTATAGCCGGCCATTGTGGAAAGGGAAGTGGCCAGATACCAAATAATGCAGTTTGTGGGCCGATCATGATGATTAAAAGTAATGGTGCATAATGTATGATGAAGAGTGGTCGAAGGGTTTTTGGAGGTTTATATGGTAATAAAGACATAAATATTGATTATAGTAATATGATTCCGTTCTCAGTAATACTCATGTTTTGTGGTTTTAAGGAATGTTTTGTATTTCTCATTTTCACAATTGAGATTTTTCTGCGATCCATGGTGGAATCGTAACTGAGTGTGATAACTCCATCAGCAAGAAATTCGGAGATGCCATCTCGTGAGAGTGCAGTTGACCCAAGTTGTAATTCAGAAGTGACTACTGAAGTGGCTCCTGATGATTCCAATGAATTCATGATGTATCTGAGATGTCGTCGTTGTGGTGTTTTTGTTGATCCTTGGGTTTTTGAGTTGACGATGCTGTAATTTGGGGGTGTGTACTCTGGGTTTCGGATGTACATGGGCATTTCAGAGAGTGGTGTGATTGAATCTAGTACGATTCGGCTGTAATTTCCTTGAAGGATTTCTTCGCTCATACTTTCATAGATGAGTTTTTGATTAATGTCTAAATATCGAAATTTCGCCATTCCTTGTTCGATTGCTTCTTGAAAATCAAATCCGAGGTTTTTAGCTTGAAAAATCAGTCCCTCTTCTTGTTTATCGAGGGTTAAATAAAGGACTTTTTCATTGTTTTTAATTCCTTCATAGAGATAATGGAAGCAAAAAATACTTTTTCCTGCACCTGGGGATCCGGAGACAAGGGTTATGGATTGTTTTGGAAATCCGCCTTGAAGAAGGTTATCTAGATTAGAAATGCCTGTCGTGATTCGTTGGATATAATTATCGGTTTGCTTTGCAAAGATTTCATCCATCATGTTTATCCCATCCTATATAACAACAAATACTATATCATATTTGAGTTTTTAGTTGTTATGGTTATTTTTTGAGTTTACTGCTTTTGTAAAATGTTCTTGCTTATAAGCTTTTAGGATGACAAAAAGAAATATTTATATACTTTGTTGAATAAAAATAGTAATGGTAAAATATTAGGGGGCCATACATGGAAAACAAAAAAACAAACATCTGGATCTGGCTGCAAAACGGGCAGCTGTATAAATCTGTTTCTTGTCCCGACGATGGAACGGTTTGTATATATGATGTGAACGATAGGTTAATGTTAAAACGAATAGGACTTAACAAATTACAAATAAAACAAATTGAACAGTATATACAACGGTATGGCGCTAAAAAACTCAATAAGAATGCTGAACCATTTAGATTCCTCGGAAAATGAACCTAATAATATATAAAAAAATAAATAATATTAGAAAATAATTGGAACGGTTTTATTTGGAAAAACAGATATCCCATCTTGTGTAATTTCCATGGACACAATCTTTTTCAAATGCTTCCCATACCTCATTTTTAATACTTCAAGAGCCCCTTTCCGTCCCTCATCAACTTTCACATTGTACAACACGATAATTCCATCAGCAAGGAATTCTTCAATCCCCGAATCACTAAATCGTGTTGGAAGTGGTTCAGTTTCACTGATTAATAGTGAAGTAGACCCGGTATCTTCGAAAAAAGAGAAGAGTTGTTGAAGATACACTCGATAATTTTTTTCTTTAGTAATGGAAGCAGCAATAATCGCAGTAAGAGAATCCACAACGATTACTTCTGGATTGAATCCTTGTGGAATCACCAGTGGTTTTATTTTAGCGGATAATTCAGTAGCTGATCCGGATCCTCCAAGAGAACCAAATTTCATCCGAAGAATGTCCAACGGATTGATATTTTGAATGAGAAAATCACCCTTATCCACAGCATCTGATACATCCCACCCAAATTCATTCATGCTTTGCATGATACGATCATTTCCTTCTTCGAAGCTCACATACATACATCGCTTACCTTGGTTAATTTGATTCACGCAAATCTGACGACAAAACGTACTTTTCCCTGTTCCAGGTCCACCTGCTATCATCACAGAATTTCCTTTTGGGATGCCTCCATTATCAAACAACTCATCAAAACCAGGGATGTTGGTTTTTAGTACGCTCAGACCGTCCGAAGAAATTGGGGAACATGGTGTTTTACTTGGTTCTTCCTGTTCCGTTGCAGATCCGTTTTCATAGCTAAAATCATTAAGATCCATGTTAATTTGAACCAACCATCCATTTGATTTTCATTAGTATTAATTATAAATAACACGAAATAGATTTGTTTTTTGGACTTTTTCTTACTCAGATATCCTTCTGCTCTTAAAAAAACTTGTCACAAGTGCTTCCTTTATTATTGAACCACGATACCAGGACCAATTTGAGCTCCTATGGTTACCAGATTAATTTTGATAGTTATTGATTTTGTTCCTGGTTCAATGAGAACATGAGTTGGAGATTCATCAGGATGTTTTTTAATGGTAATATACCCTTGATCAATCTCCTCCTTGAGAAGTTTCCCAAAGGTTTGATTCCACCCATCTAGATACGTCGAGTAGATTTTGATATAATCTGTAGTTGCTCCACTTGCGCCTCCATAATTTGAAGATGAGGAATAATTTGTGCGTATGAAACAGTTTTTATATCCTGCGGTCATATTTTTACCGGCAACGCTATTAAAAGATGGGATAATCCATTCAACATAAATCGTCGAAGACCTATTTTCAATAGTTAGAGATGGCTCAACTTTGATTGATTCACCATCGTATTGTTTTAAAAAAATTGCTCCGCCTTCAAGAATAAAATCTTGATCAAGATAATAGGAATTTTGAGCTTGATAGAGAACATGGTTGAGAGGAATATCCGATGCAAATGAAAGATCGATATGATTTTCGGTGTTATCAACTATAGAAATTTGACCAAATGCCCGGGCAGTGACTAGATACGGTAATTCTCTACTGCCTAAGGTTAATGGTGATGAAATAGGTACATCCTCTTCTAGCATTGCCTGTAGATCAACGACAGATTTAATATAAGAAAACTGATTTTCAACTTCATCCATGTGTTCAGCTTCCCGTTGTTCCATGATATCTGGAACGTACACAAGTTGAACCGTAGATATAATGACGGCTACAAGGGCTACTAAAAGTAATGCTTCTATCACACCAGCTACTGCTGTTTGATTAAACCGTAGGTTGTCTTTAACCTTTACATTCATGTTATTTTCCATCCACCTTCATTATTACTTATGCAAGTACTATTTTATATGTATTTCTTGACAATTTCACTGTTTTGATAAAGTTAAAGAAGCACTTATGGTATTCAATGTGAATTATATAATGATGGAATACTAAGTACTAAAACATATTCGTAGAAATGAGGTGAATAGAGTTATGGGATTGACTTTTGCAGAAAAAATACTTGCGCAATATGCTAATGAAGAAGAAACAGTTCCTGGTCAAATAGTTACAGTAAAACCTGATCATTTGTTGACGCATGACAATACTGCGGCTATTATTCAAAAAATTCCGGATGAATTAACAACATATGGAATAGCATCTACAGAACTTCCCATTATTGTAATTGATCATGTTGTTCCTGCAGCATCTGAAAAAACAGCGTTGAACCATAAGAATATTCGTGATTTTGTATCCAAACATCATATTAAACATTTTTATGATGTCGGTGAAGGTATTTGCCATCAAGTCGTTGTTGAAAAAGGTCTTGCTCTTCCAGGTAAGATATTGTTAGGGAGTGATTCTCACACTTGTTCCTATGGGGCTGTTGGCGCTTTTTCCTCTGGCATTGATCGAACTGAAGCAGCTGCATTGCTTCTTACAGGAAAAACGTGGTTGAAGGTCCCTCAGAGTATAAAAATCAATTTGGAAAACTCATTATCAACTGGTGTTTTTGCCAAAGATCTCATTCTTCATATTATTGGAGATATTTCTGCATCAGGTGCTACCTATTGCTCGGTTGAATACCATGGAGATGTAGAACAGCTTTCTATTGAAGATCGATTTACTATAGCTAATATGGGTGTTGAAATGGGAGCTAAAAATTCAGTGTTTTTCGTGGATGACAAAACCAAGCAATATCTTTTACAGAGAGAAATCAAAGAAAATGCATATACGCCTGTTTATGCAGATACCGATGCATCTTATGAACAAACACTTTCCTATGATCTTACAGATGTTGTTCCAATGATTGCAAAACCACATACGGTTGATAATGTTGCTCCTGCTAATTCTTTACAAGATATTGACATTCAGCAAGGGCTTATTGGAACTTGTACCAATGGTCGATTATCTGATTTAAAGATTGCTGCTGATATATTGAAAGGAAAACAAGTACATCGAAATGTACGATTATTAGTTCTCCCGGCATCAAAAACAATTTTACAAGAAGCATTAGATCAAGGAATAATTCAAATACTAGTTAAGGCAGGTGCAATGATATTGCCTCCAGGATGCGGTCCTTGTTTGGGTGCTCATCAAGGAGTATTATCTCCTGGTGAACGATGTCTGAGTACCGCAAATCGAAATTTCAAAGGCCGCATGGGATCTAAAGACGCAGAGATTTATCTTGGAAGTCCTGCAACCGTTGCTGCAAGTGTAATCACAGGTCATATTACTGATCCTCGGGAGGTGATGAACTAATGGTGTGGAAATATGGGGATGATATTAATACAGATATGTTATTTCCTGGAAAATATACTTATACTTGTAGTACTCCTGAAGAGATAAAACCACATTTACTAGAAGATTTAGATGCATCTTTTGCTACAAATGTCAAGCAAGGAGATATTATTTTTGCTGGGAAAAATTTTGGTTGTGGCAGTAGTCGAGAGCAACCGGTGGTTGGATTAAAGGCTGTCGGTATCAAAGCAGTAATTGCTAAGAGTTTTGCCCGAATTTTCTACCGGTCCGCTATTAATCAAGGGTTATTACTCATTGAATCGTCAGAAGCAGTCGAAGCATATTCGAAAGGTGATCAGGTAACTGTTGATGCTGATCAAGGAATTATCACCGTTGGTGATCAACAGTTTCGTTTTCCACAATTACCCCTAGAAATAATAGCTATACAACAAGCTGGTGGTTTACTCCCATATGTAAGAGAAACACTGAAAAAACAAAAGTGAAAAACTCTAAAGATTATTAAAAAGAGATAAAAGTTATTTTACAGATTTCTCTTTTTTTATTTCTTATATTCAGAATATTTTCCTTTAAGGTATTCTTGTGCGAGATGTTGATAAATTTCAGCGTTTTTTCGTCCTTGTTTCTGATAGGATTCATCTTGTTTAACAACTTTTCCTGGAACACCAAGGACAAGACTATGTTCTGGAATAACTGTATCTTGAGTAACCAGTGCATTTGCACCAATAATCGATCCTTTTTTTATCACCGCACCATTCAATATAGTTGTATGAATACCGATTATACAATCATCTTCAATAGTTGCACCATGAACCATTGCAGCATGTCCAAGGCTGACATTTTCACCAATAGTGACTTTATGATGTTCATCGGTATGGATGATGCAACAATCTTGAACGTTTGATCCGTCCCCAATAGTGATGCTGTTTTGATCGCCCCTTATCACTGCCTGTGGAAAAATAGCACAATTCTTTCCGATGGTTACATCCCCTATAATTGTAGAAGTCGAATGGACAAATGTTGTTTTATCAACGACTGGTTTTTTAGTCATATGGAGAACGTTGATTGACCGTATCCTTTTTAATTTTTTGATGTGCTCATGTATTGCATTTTTTCGCTTCTGGATAATACAACAATAGTTAATTTTATTTTAAATCAAAAATTTGAAATATGACGACTTATATCAATATATTTTGGGTCTGGGATTGGTTAGATACGAGAAGAGAATGCAGTACTTAGTTCCACTGAGAAAAAAAAATCGGTGGTTATTAGTAATCATAGTGTGCACCTTGGTTTTAATGTGTCAACATATAGCGTTGGCTAATGAAGATGTACCAAGAAACGTTTTTGATTATGTTTCCTCCCCTAATGTTTATTTAATTAATGACGAAGTGATGTTTAAATGCGTTTTTTCCCCAACAAGCATTCCTGATGATGTCACCGTTCATATTTTTGATCCTGATTTAAATAGTATTGAATTTCACATGATTGAGATCCATAAGAATCAATTCATTAATACCTCTTCGTTTTCTCCAATTGGTCGTTATTATTTTTTTATTTCTGCTCTGGTTGATGATCAAATGATCTATAGTATTTCACGATCATTTTGGATAACAAGTTCATTATCAGATAAAGATAATGATAAAATGGATGATGCTTGGGAGCAATTCTATGGATTTGATAATTCAAATCCAAAGGACGCGTTTTATGATGTCGATAAAGATGGATATAAAAATCTGGATGAATTTACTCTCGGTACTGATCCATTAGAAGCAGATTATATTGAATTTGTCTTACAAAATATTGAATCACAATTTCATTATATCATTCTTACTGTGTTGTTCTTGTTCATTGCATTAATATGTTCACTCCTTGGTCTGAGGAGATCAACAAGATGGATCTGAAATATAAAATTGGATTTTTTATAACCGCTATTGCGAGTGTTCTGTTGTTTATCATTAGTGTTTTTGATATTTTATCACTTCAAGAACGATTTAGATATTGGCTTTTTATTTCAATAGCGTTGGTAGTTATGAGTCTGCTAATATTCATTTATATGAATCGATCTTCAAGGAAACAAATGGATCCTGTCGTTCTCTTTAAAAAAACATTACAGGGTGGATTATACCATTATCAATGTTCTTGTTGTAATGGAATATTTGCATTAAAAGAATCTCGTAAAAACGATAGTCGAGATTTAACTCTCAACTGTCCAGGTTGTGGGGCTGTCGGGCGCATTTCTTCACAATCGCCAAAAATGATTGAGCGGATACCAACTGAAAAATCTCCAAGAGTATCATTCATTTGTACCATCTGTGGTGAACGACTCAATATTTGGGCAGAGGGAAAACCATTGATTGACAACATCTCTATTTTTTCCTGTCCATATTGTGGCAGTAAAAAACCAATGAAACTCAAATAAAAAACATCTTAATTTTTTTGTTTATGTCTCATGTTTACTGCTACACCATATGACCGTTGACTCATTTCAATTCCATTCATTAATGCAGAGCCAACTCCTAAATATGCATCTCCTTGAAACACAAGTACATCATCTCCTTTACGAATCGACTTACTGGCAATGGTAACTCCGGGTGAAAGAATGGATCCTTTCACGGTAAACCCTGTATTAATAGTAACTCTATAATCATGAAATTGATCCATCCGTTTTCCTCCTTCAGCAGTAAGAGATATTAATCCTCTGCCTTCAGGTATCATTCCAAGTTGTTGACCTTTTTCATCAAAGAATTTCAGATAGGGGTATTTTCCTTTAACGATAATATTTTTAGTTAATGCATCTGCGAGTTTCGTTCCAAATTGATACGTTGCTATTGCCTGTATTTGCATTCTTTTTTGATCATTTTTTGATAAAAAATCAGGTTCCATAGGTGAAGTTAATGTGGATAGAATGTCACTTAATTTTCTTAAAGAATTTTTTGATGTTGCTTTTTCATCTTGCAAACTAGAATGCCAAATGGTTTCAATATTACTTGATGGATGAATAAGTGTTTTAGGTAAATGAGATACAATTGCTTCATAGCAATTATTCTTTAGATAGTGGTCTAATTGTTCTTGGATCATCTGTTTTTCATCTTCATACCAAGATCCAGTTACTGAAATATCATAGGATGCAGCAGGATAGGTTAATTCTAATTCACGGGGAACAAGTCCTAGTGGGGAAGTAATGATGATTTCATGGATTAGAGAATGATTCTTTACTTTTGAAATTGCCTGATTGAATCGTTGATGACTTTTTGAAAAAGAATACGGTTTTTTTGCTGAACACGGGAGAAGCAATAATATTTTTTTATTCGATGGTTTCTGATATCTATCCAGTACACGCTGTTGGAATCGTTTGATTTCTGGTCGAAATCCTGCTTCCCGACTGGTTGATTGAAGGATATAGGATTCAGGCATTGAAACTGAAGAACGTTGCTCTACATATTCATAACCCGTACTATCTAGATATCTAAGGAGGGTTACCAGTTCTGGAGCATTTCTAATTCGTTTTTCAACCAGATCGCGGAGATGATGCTGTTGAATAGCATGATGAATTAAGATAAGTTCTTGATAAAGCATGGAGTAATTATGTTGAAGTAGTTGATCGAAGGAAAAAGAGGATGGAAGCTGTTCTGTTTGCGAACACATTGGACAAACACAAGGATTTTCATGTATTGAATCCACGTGAGAGCTTGTTGTATCGGGTAAAAAGAATTGATGATGACGACTTGTTAAAATTGCACTTGTCGCATCAAATAAATCAGCACCACTATAGCAAAGGACTGCTAGCGTTGATGGATTAGCGATACTTGGGAGAAAGAGTAATGAATCATAGGAACATCGTTTTCTAATAGCGGTGATATATTTCACATAGTTGAGTGGGTTACTAAATAATTGTAAAGCATTTGAAACGATCAGAATCTGAGATGATTTTGCTAAGATAGATTCATTGATTAAATCAGGATCACTAGGAAGAATGATGAGTTGGTCATGGTGTTGTTCATCATATTGATAAAAATATTTTTTAACAGACTGTGGTAGAGATTCTGGGATGATGATGAAATCTTCAACGACTTCTTTTTCCGTTGATTCTTGGTGAAAATAAATACTATTTCCGACTGTAATGATTGGATTGCGTCCATTTTTTTTCGTATTATCGATGACATCGATGAAACCTTCTGCAAAATGAGGCGTTTGATACAGAGAAGATTTAGGGAAAAGAATCGTCGGAGTTTTCAATTTATACGATTCAGTTGATAGTATCCCTTTCTGTGCAGGTCCATCTGTAGATTCACATTGAAATTGCATAATAATATCCTGAAAAGACACTAGTCTTCTTATGATTTCCCATTAAAAATCAAAAAAAGAAAAGAGTGCTCATGGTTAATGTCTAAAGTATCGCTGGCCAGTGAATACCATGGCAATATTTTTTTCATTCGCTGCATCAATTACTTCATCATCCCGAATACTTCCACCGGGTTGAATAATTGCTTTAACACCGGCTTCAGCAGCTAAATCAACAGCATCACGGAATGGGAAAAAAGCATCACTAGCTAGAATTGAACCTTTAATGTGTTCTTTTCCTTTATGAGTGGCAATCCAGGTTGCATCCACTCGAGCAGTTTGTCCACCACCAATGCCAACGGTTTGCGTATCTTTCACAAACACAACTGAATTGGATTTTACATGTTTTACACATTTCACTGCAAATTCCATGGAAGAAAGTTGATTCTTTGATGGTTTTTTATCCGTTACAATCTTCCAATCAGTTTTTGGAGTCATGTTTACATCTCGTTCTTGGGAAAGCATGCCTCCGACAACACTGCGGTAGATCATTCCCTTTCTATTGATTGCTTGATCGATTCCAGTTAGTGATAGAATCCGTAAATTCTTCTTCTTCGCAAAAATTTGTTTTGCTTCATTCATGTAATCTGGAGCGATAATAACTTCTAAAAAGAGCTTATCAAGTTCAATAGCTACTTCTTTACCAACTTTTCTGTTAAAAGCAACAATCCCACCATATGGTGAATAGGTATCTGTTGAATATGCATCCGTCCAGGCTTGAAGAAGGGTTTTTGCACTAGCGATACCACAAGGCGTTGCATGTTTTATGATAACACAGGTTGGATCTCTAAATTCTTTTATTGCTTCGATAGCTCCATTACTGTCGAGAATGTTGTTATATGATAATGCTTTTCCCTGAATTTGTATAGCATTGGTAATGCAAGGTTCAGTTGTTTCGGGTAACATTTGGTAAAACCCACCCTGTAAATGTGGATTTTCCCCATAACGCATGTCTTGTTTTTTCCGAAGAGCAATGGTATTATTCTCTGGTAATACCTCGTTAGTCCAATGAGCTCGTAAATAGGTTGAAATGATAGCATCATACTGTGCAGTATGAGAAAAGGCATCAAGAGCCAGTTGTTCCCGATCTTCTAAAGAAATCGTATGCTGTTGCTGTAATTGAAGGGCAATAGTATCGTATTGTTGCGGGGATGTGACAATGATTACATCATTGTAATTTTTCGCAGCAGATCGAATTAAGGTTGGTCCCCCAATATCAATATTTTCGATGACATCAGCAAAGGAAACGTTTGGTTTTTTGATGGTTTCTTCAAAAGGATATAGATTACAGACAACTAAATCCACTGGGGAGATTTCATGTTGCTGCAAGGTTTGCATATGATCTGTTTTGGCTCGTTGGGCTAGAATACCCGCATGAATTCTGGGATGAAGGGTTTTTACCCGTCCGTCTAACATTTCAGGAAAATGAGTAACGGATGAAATGGAAGTATGTGGAATATTATGTTTTGATAAAAGTGACGCTGTTCCCCCCGTTGAAACGATTTCAATATCCAACGAAACTAATGTTTCTGCAAAAGACTCAATTCCGGTTTTATCTGAAACACTTATTAAAGCTCTCTTAACACTCATTACTGTTACCCAACAAACATATACCAGAAGCTCAAAAACATTTGGGTTTATTTATTTCGTTTTTCTTTTTTAATGGCTTCATTCAAACTTATTTTTCCCTCTAATACGTTCCTTGCTTCATCCTGATTAATTGAGAATCGTCCATTGGTCATCTGCCGACTTTTTTCCTGAATATTTCGTATTGCACCTCTTGTAGGTTTTAAGGGCAGTCGTCGTTGAACCCGTCCACCACTAAGCATAGCGATTGCAGCAGCTGCTTCACTATCACGAAGTAATCTCTGAGTTTGCTGTGATGAAGTCGTTTTACTTTCATCAACGATTTCAATTGGTATTTGTAACGGAATCAAGGAGTTTATAATTCGATTTCGGATGAGCAGTGAACCATGACCAATACGAATTACATATTCATGTGCAGGATATTCTTTGATGAATCGTTTCACGTTTTTCATCACATTTTCTGGTGTTTTCACTTGTGTTTTAATGATGAGAATATCATCACCGACAAGAGCAATACCAGGTTTTTCCCCTGGATCAATTCCAATATAGATAGTCTGGTAGAGTTCTTTTCCAATGAGTAAATGTAAGGCCTTTTCAATCGCATAATCAATGGTGTCATAGGCATCTGCTGCTACTACTTTTGGTGTGTTGACATCATGCAAGGTTGCATGTGAAGTTATGATCACTCCAATGCGATTTGGAATATGATGTAATGATGAAAGTGAAACATAAGATAGATTTCTTTTTTTCAATCCTTGGACTAAATCATGATATAATCTAAAATCTTTAGTGTAAATTCCTATGGTTTTATAGGATGTTTCATTTTTCACGTTGTATTATTCTCCTAGAAAACTCTATTGTTTTGTATTATCTTTCCCATGGTTTTTTATCTTCTAAATATTGTGTCCAAAATACCTGAAGTTTGGGTATGAGTAGTTCATCTTGCGTTAGGATAGTATATTCTTTAGATACAATCGAGTCGAGATGTTTTCCTAAACTCAATGTTGATAATTTATTTTCTAAATACTCTTTTAGTTGTCTATAGGATCTCTTAACGATGACATAGGTTCTGTTGTCTTTTTGAAATGGTGGTGTAATTGTGTCAGGATGATCCTTCCATTTGTCAATGAATTCCTTATTATTTTTTTCCAATTTAACTGGTGGTCCTATATGAGTATATGTTTCTGAAAGCGGTGTATTATCTATTTTAATAACGATATATATCAAATCGGTTTTACTATCAATATAAAAACGAGTATCATATATATTGAACCCTTCTTGTGTACTGGCTTTTAATATTGCGTTACAAGTTTTCCTTACCTGAGGATAAAGATTTTCATTGATGATATTTGGTTTTGAAAAACGAATGCCAAGATAACTTTCTTTTTGATTGTTTACCATATTTTTAATCTTATCTAATGTCCATGGCGCTGTTGGATTAGGAAAGAAAAAGGTTGGTTTTGGAGTCTTTAGGTACTCTTTACTTGCAGTAATAAATTGATGAAAAGTATGAGGCGCGACTGCGGCAGCAACGTTACGATCTTTATCAACAGGATCAATGAAAATCAAAGGATCATCATATTCTAAAATCGGATGTGTTGTTAATGAAAGTTTCAGGCCTTCGTTCCATTGACAAACCTGATGTAATAGCTGATTAAAATCTTGATATCGAATAATGAGTAGTTCACACAGGTATCCTGAAAAACCCTGTACTTCAGCTTCGGCGCCATAGCAACCGATGCCTATAAGAAATTGTTTTAATAATCTGACTTCTTGCTTTTGATTCTCCTTAAGATGTTGTTTTATATAACGAGTATGCAATGGTGTTCGATCAACTGCTGATATTTTCTGTGAAGCATCATTTATTTGATAGCAGGGAACAAGTTCTACTTTATAGCTTTTAAAAATACCGCGAATATAAGGATGTTCAGCATAGCATTCTTCGCTTTTTTGAAGGATGTCTCTTCCAATTTGAAGCGTAGTAGAAGCAATATTTTTTTCCGGAATGTCAGGTGAAAAAATAATAAATAAATCGATATCTAAATTGTCTTTTAGAAATGTGTCTTTTGCAGTACTTCCTACTAATTCTATTACCGCATTTTGACGTCGTTCGTTTAGTTTATTTTTTACAATTTCAGTAAGTGTTAAGATGGTATTTTCTAACTGTTCTCTATCTTTTTTTGAAGGAGTAATGGTTTCAATTATTTGTTGTTCAAGTGTATTAAACTGATTCATGTTTTTTCAACCAGGAAATTGTTTTTTTTGATAGATATAATGCAAGTAGGGCAACAATGATTCCCCCAATAACATCAAGGATCCAATGGATGCATAAATACAGAACAGATATAATAACCGTTACCATGACAAAATAACCCAGGTATTGAAATCGTTTATTATCTATTGTAAGAATGGTTTGGGTGATAATGATACTCATAGCGGTGTGTAATGAAGGAAAACAATTGTTTTGAGTGGTTGTACTATAAAAAAAAGTTTCAATTTGTGGGATTACCATGTTTAATGCTGAAGGAAGTTGGTAATGTATATATACATTGGTAACAGGGAAAAAAAGGTAAAATGGAAGAACAATGATATATAAAAACAAGAGTGAAAATGCTAATGTTTCCAATGCTTGTTTTTCTTTAGTAACAATGGCATAAAATGGAGTATACCAAAGAGTGAAAGGATAGAGAATGATGTAAATAAATACAAAAAAGAGGGTAAGAGCGGGTATCCAATATGGGGAGAATCCGGCTACTATATCATTTTCTATAGATATTATTAACCAGGTAAATCCTGGTTGAACTAAAGATGTCGTGATTGGATCAAAAATATTGACTTCAACTAGATGAATGAATACGACAATGAGAATAAGAAGGAAATAGTTGCGTAATTGAAATCCATTCTCAATCGATTTCATTAGTGGCTGTTTAAGATAGTGTTTTGGGAGAATATATAAACTAGAAAATATGAATAAGAAGAGCTGAGATAGGATAAGAATTATTAACCATTCTAACGCAAGTATCCACTCCTTTTTAGTCAGTTAATGGAATCGTTGAAAGGGTTTCATAAATGGGTCCTTTAGGGGTTAATGTGCTTTTTTTCAAATGTATTTCATTAACTACTATTTCTGAGAACAAGGTATCTTTATATGAATTGAGAACATCAACAATTTGTTCTTTTCCTGTTGAACTTTTCAATCGTCCAATGGTTAGATGAGCTGAAAACCCTCTTTTATCCTTTTGAAATCCAATTGTCGAACATTGTGTGTTGATACTCTCTGCAATTTGAGCTATTAAATCAGTATCTTTTATTCCAATCCATATGACTTTTATGTAGTTTTCATTTGGAAATACACCGGTTCCTTCTAATCGAATGATATGTTTTTTTGTTGAAGATATTGCATTCTTTATTATTGATTCAATGGATTCAATTTGATTGATTGGTGTGTCACCAAGAAATTTTAAGGTGATGTGAATATTCTCTGGTTCGACGAGTTTGACTTGTGCAGATGTCTTTTTAATGTCCTCTTGAAAGCGAAGAATTTGATCGGTAATGGGTACTTCTATAGCGATAAACCCTCTAAATTTATCCATGATATCAATCAAATAATAGGGTATATTATTTAGTGTTATCCCACAAAAAAATATTGTTATATGAAAAAAGGTAATTTGTGATAAGAAGTGTAAAATAATACATATAAAGAGGTTCAGAGAAAGATACTGGTTGTGAGGTAGATGAATTCGAAACAACCAGGAAATGATAACGTTAAAGCTTTTTTTTCTTTGATTCGCCCTTTTACTCTTTTAGCCCCCCTTATTGTTTCAATAAGTATAATGATTGCAAGTTTTTTTTATCAACATACTCCTATTGATTTTACTAATGGTTTTTTCTCAATGATTCTTCCAGCTAGTTTATCACTAGCAATTTTAAATGGGGCATCTAATGCATTAAATCAGGCAACTGATTATGATGCAGATTCGTTATCAAAACCTTATCGACCAATTCCGAAAGGATTACTCTCAGTAGTACAAGGTAAAGTAATCGCAATAGCCCTCTATAGTATATCAATCAGTCTTGCAGTATGTGTTCATCTTAATTTTCTTTTGATAATATTAGCAATTTCTGTTTTTACAATAACGTATTCATCATTTCCACGGATGAAAGATAGATTATTTTTTAATCAATTATGGATTGCTCTTTCCCGCGG
>Ga0272442_10005615_pt1 | contig 16695 bp, 8 predicted proteins | sample SSMForm2O_FD_200262 | JGI IMG/M metagenome (GOLD analysis project Ga0272442, IMG submission 200262) | Marine sediment archaeal communities from Little Sippewissett salt marsh, Falmouth, MA, United States - SSM-Form-2O | ecosystem: Environmental > Aquatic > Marine > Wetlands > Sediment ... | reverse complement strand
CAAGTATGAATTCCTCACCATTGGGCAAAACAACATAGGCGAGGTCTTCGAGGGTGTCATAAGCCAGTCCGAGTTTGTTTTCATAAACACAACCGGGCGGCAGCCCAAACCCGAATTCGCTGTTCATGCCCCAACGACTGCTCGAGAGGAGACTTTTCATATAATCCCTGGCTCCGGGCTCGATGGCTCCTCCCTGGATTTCGAGCATGAGTGAGGCGCTGCATTTGGGCTGCATGCGGTTTCCGCCGCGATAATCCATGGCAAGCTGCTCGGCGCCGCTTGGGGAGCTGCCCGAGTTGGTGGGATAGGTTTTATGAAGGATGGTTTGATTCTCCAGGAGTCCCCGTCCATACAGGTAATCCTCAGTAAAAAGGCGCTTGTCGTACCAGGCCCAGAAAGTATCATCATATGTGCTTGTGCTGTAGTTGGGAGCTCCGGTGATCTGGTCCACGGTATCGCCGGTGGCATAATTATCGGAATCGGCGATCATGGGACGCACGCACCAATCCAGGTAATCATAAGAATGCCCGTTGATTCTCTCCCAATACATGGCCGCGGCCATATAACAGATTTTCACGGTGCTGGCCGGGTAGGCAATCGTTTCGGGATTATAGGAACCCCGGCTCCACGTGCCATCCCCGTTCGGTAACAGGAGAGTGACATCCAGCCGGCTGACATACGGTTTCATGGCCAGGAAATCGGACCTCACCTGGGCCACCACGGCATCAAGGTCCGTATCATCGATAATAGTAAATTCCTGGGTGTCGGCCGCAGCGGTAACGCAAAGGGCGATGATGCCGATCATCATCAACGATTTTTTAAACATTTTCTACCTCCTGTGAAATGGAATCCAGTCAAATCGGACGGTTTTTTCACCTCCTTCCCTTCTCTCTTTCTCATCGCAACGATTATGATGTATTTTCGAGCATGGAGCGAACACGGTTCAAGATCTCCACCGGTTCGAAGGGTTTGTCGATGCAGATCAGGCGGTTTTTGTATTTCAACTCCCCCAGTTTGTCCTCGTTTCCGAAGCTGGTGATAACAATGACGGGAAGGGTCGAGTTTTGTTGATCCAGTTCTCTCAAGATATCCACACCGTCGAACCCTGCCATCTGGAGGTCTGTGACCAGGAGATCGAAGGGATCTGTGGCGCCGGCGGCGTTTTGCAACATCGAGAGGGCACTCGCGCCATCCTTCGCCGTTGAAACCCTGAAACCATCTTTCCTCAACACAAGGGCAAGGGTGAACAGGGTGTGTGATTCATCTTCGACAACAAGAATATGTTCCGGCAAGGGTTCCATAACTCTCAACTTCCATGAGGCCGCACCGGTACCCTTGAAACAGGGAGCAAAATATAAGCCATCTTTTTATGTTTGATCGAGGATTCGTTTCTCAGAAGTGGGTCTGATAAAGGGTGGGAATACAGGAAGATTTATTTCAATGGAACCTCGTCCGCGAAAGTCATACAAAAATATAGATAACTGATTTTAATGGATTTGGGTTATAAATCGAGGGAACAATCCTCGCTATGTGGGAAAGGGGCCTGGACTTTCCGGAATCGATGGGAGCGAAATACGGTACTTCCAGTAAGAGACGGGGCTGATTTGAAACGTTACAATATATGTTGTGAAATTTGACAAATCTCACGCAAAATCCAACAAAGAACCCTGAAAATGACGGAATTCCCACCATTCATGAACTCTGTCCAGTAACAACATTTATTGTAGGGTTTGAAGCATTGTTACTTCAGGGATTTCAGCCTCCGGCTCAGGGCCTGCTGGCTGATCCCAAGAAGGCGGGCCGCGATGGACTGATTCCCATCCGCCCGTTTCATGGCCTCTTCTATTATAATCCCGGCAGCCTCTTTCAGGGAAGGAACCCTGCCGGGAAATTTCAAAAGCGGCATCTCTTCTCCCTCGAAGGAATCTTCCGGCAGCTTTTCCGGGTGCGTTTCCTCGAAGATGCGTTCCTTGAAGATCTCCAGGGAGAGCTTACGGGATGTATGCTTGCTTACGGCATCGTAAATCATGGATTGAAGTTCCCGAATGTTTCCGGGAAAGGGATACGTGGAAAGAAGGGTGAAAAGTTCGGGGGGCGGCGTGGGTTTTTTCTTTCCAAGGGCCGTGGCCGCCTCTTGCAGGAAGTGATCCGCGAGAAGGGGCAGGTCGTCCAGGCGTTCCCGGAGGGGGGGGATATGAACATGATGAGTCTGCAGCCTGTAATAGAGGTCCTTTCTGAACCTGTTTTGTTTCATACCAGTCTGGAGATCCTGGTTGGTCGCCACGATCACCCGGGCCTTCGAATAATGCACCACGTCCGATCCCAGGGGCATGTACTCCCCCTCCTGGAGGAGGCGAAGGAGTTTGACCTGGGATGAGAGGGAAAGGTCGCCGATTTCGTCCAGGAAGAGGGTTCCCCCGGCCGCCTTTTCCACGATCCCGCTTCGAACGTCGCTCGCCCCTGTAAAGGCCCCCTTTGTATGTCCGAACAGGGTATCGGCGAACAGGGTATCGTCCAGACCAGAGACATTCACGGCGATGAAATCGCCCTTTCTCGAGCTGAGGACATGAATGGAACGGGCCATGAGTTCCTTTCCCACACCTGTTTCCCCGGTGATAAGAACAGGGTTCGTGGTTCCGGCAATGGCCTCGATGTATTGAAAAATGGATTTCATACCTGGATTGTTGGTGACGATGCTGGAAAAGGCCTCGGGGCTTTCAATGCTTTTGTGAAGGATCCTCTTCCTGAGAAGGCGATTCTCCCGCTCCAGATCACGGAACCCAAGGGCCTTTTTCACTCCGGAGACCAGACGGCTCCTCTCCACGGGCTTGACCATGTAATCAAAGGCCCCGACTTTCATGCATTCTACAGCGGTATCGACGTCATTGGCGCCCGTGATGATAATGACGGGGAGCTCGGGGTATTCGCCCCTGATTTTTACGAGGAGCTGCTTTCCGGAGATATGGGGCATGGAGAGATCCAGCAGGAGGACCCCCATGGGGCGTTCCTCGAGAAGAGACAGGACCTTGCGGCTGTCCGCGAGACAGATCACCTCTGAGATGCCTCCCGCCCTGAGAACGATCCGGCAGCTCTGCAGGGTTTGAACTTCGTCATCCACCACCATCACGGGCCAGCCGGCCGTATCGCGTTCAGGCATCTGCTTTATCCCCCTTTTCATCCATCCTTTTCATCCTGTTCACCGGGAGGACAAACCGGACCGTTGTGCCTTTCCCGGGAGTGGAAGAGAACTTCAATTCCCCCCCGTGTTCATTGACGATGTTCTGGGAAATGGAGAGACCGAGTCCCGTGCCTCCGGTATCCCGCTTCGTGGTATAAAAGGGATCGGTGATCTGTTTCAAACGATCTTCTGAAATGCCCGTACCCTCATCGTGCACCTGAACAATGACGGAAGAGGTTTTCCTGTCAAAGCCCGTGGAAACCACGACTTTCTTCCGGGGGGCCGAAAGGGACTGGCAGGCATTCTGGATCAGATTGATGACGACCTGCTCCAGCCTTTGAAAGTTGCCTCTGAGGAGGGGAAGATCGGTTCCGTACCGGACGTCGAAGTTGTCGGTATACTGCCTGATCATATTGAGGATAAGGTTCAGGGCGGATTTCACGACATTGTTGATATCCACGTCCCCCATTTCCTCGGCCGGGTGCCGCCGTGCGAAATCCCTGAGCTCCTGGACGATACTTTTAATCCGTTTACATCCATCCACGATTCCGGAGAAGAGAACAGGGATGTGTTCCCGCATTTCGGAATAGTAAAGCCCGGCCACGCTGAAATCACCGGTGTGGCGGTAATACTCGTCCAGGATCGGTTCTATGTTCTCCCATGCCTCGAGGAGCACGGGTGTGTTCAACATGATGAAATTATTGGGATTGTTGATTTCATGTGCGACCCCGGAAACAAGGGTTCCCAGGGCGACCATTTTATCGGCCTGAACGAGCTGTTCCTGCTGCTGCCTGGCCTGCTCTTCCACCATTTTTCTCTTTGTAATATCCTGAAGAATGCCCAGGGAGCCGATGACTCGCCCGCTTTTTTCATCGCGTACCGGGACGGAGCAGTCGCTGACCCACTTTTCCTCACCCGTGCGGGTATGCAGGAGGAGGTCGGCGCGATACTGATCCAGTTCTCCCTTCTGAAATCCGATGACATAATCCTGGTGATCCGGGGGTGCGTCGGGATCCACAACCCGGACCTCACGGATCAGGCTTTGGAGCAAATCGAAGGTGAATTCCCCGGGCGCGAAACCGAGCAGGGGAAGGATGCCCTCTCCCACAAAATCATAGTTGTTCTGTTCGTAGATCAGGCGGTATGGAACGCCGCTGGCGTTTGCGATCGCCTCGCGGTAGATGGCCTCGGAGCGTTCAATGGCCTCTTCCCCCCGGCGTCTTTCGGTAACATCTCGAAAGCTCAATACCCGTCCCACGCATTTTTTCCCGATCCATTGCGGCCGGAGGTAGCTTTCGAAGATCCGCCCGTCTTTCAGTTCCAGTACGTCGAACCGTTCCTGGTCGTGGGGCGGTTCCAATACCCGTCCTTTCTGCCGAAAGTCGGAGGAAGGGGACAACTGATCCAGGATCACATCCTCGACAGGTTTGAATTCACCCTTTCTCATGAGGTCGGCCGGAAGGTTCCACATGTCCACGAATTTCCGGTTCCAATTCGCAAGAATGCCATGGATGGTAACGCCGAGGATTCCGTCGGTGGTTGATTCGAGGGTGGCCCGGAGGAGCGACAGGGAATGTTCGAGTTCGTTTTCGGCCCGTTTTCTTTCCTGGATTTCATTTTTCAACAGGGCGTTCGATTCGAGCAGTTCCGCGGTCCGTTCCTCGACTCTCTGTTCCAACTCCTCGTGAGCCCTGACCAGGGCCTCCTCCGCGAGGATTCGATCGGTGACATCGTGAGCAACACAGATGCATCCCATGATATTCCCGGCATCATCCTTGAGCGGTTCCACATAGGAATCGAAAAACCTCCCCATTCTCTCCATTTCATAATGAGAGGATTGTCCCTCGAGGGCTTGTCTGTGACGAGCGATGGGTGGGAAGCCGGGTTCGCTGGTTTCAAAGAAATCAAAGAGGGATTTTCCCAAAAACCCACCAGGTTCCAGATCGAGTCCGGTCAATCCGGCTCCGTGAAGGAGGGTGAACCTGAGATTTTTGTCCGTCGTCCAGAGGAGGGTGGGGATCTGTTCGGTCAGGAGACGGAGTTTTTCTTCGCTCCGGGAGAGTTTCACCTCGGCAACAGTGCGCTCGAAGGCCCCGCTGCAATGATCCGCCAGGATCTGGAACCTGCGGAGGTCATCCTCGTTGTATGCATTCCGGGAGTAGCTCTGTATGGAAATGACGCCCACGGTTCGATCGCCCTTGCGGATGGGTGTGAAGATCAGGGAGGCGGATTGTTTTTCTTTATCTCCGAAGGGAAAGAGGTTGCCCTTTTTTTTCTCCGGGGAAGATCCGCGTAAAATGAGCTGGGGACCTTCTTTCAGGATCCTCCTGGCCACCATGTTGATGCCCTCTTGCTCGAAGGCGGCGGGAACCTCCCTTTGTTGTCCATCCACGATATCGAACGTGACCACATCGAAGACGTCCCCCTCGGGATTGAAGAAATTGACATATGCGGCATCCCACCCGAAGAGTTCATCGGCCGTTTCCAGAACCATGATCCCGGCCTCCTTCGGTGTGGTTGCCGCGGCGATATTTTTCCCGAGATCCGACAGGGTTCGGGTAAAAAGCTCCTGCTGATGCAGCTTTTGCTCCGTGAAGGTTCGATCCAAAGCCCCGCTGCCGCGATCCGCAAGATCCTCGAGGAGTTCAAGATCCCCGGATTGATAGGCGTTTTCGGAATAGCTCTGGATGGAGAGGGCCCCAACGTTCCTCCCCCCCTTCCGGATGGGAACGAACATCAGGGAGGCGGAGGTTCGTTCCACATCCCCGAAGGGAATCAGCTTCAGATCTTCGATTTGGGAGGCGGCGGATCGAAGGATCAAATAGGGCCCTGTTTCGAGAACGCGGATAAACCCCGGATATTTCATTTCACCTGTTTTCTCCAGGGGGGGATATTCCTTTTTTTCTCCCTCGACCGTGTCGATATTCAAGACGGTGTAAAATTTGCCCTCATCCTCGGAGTAAAAAACCAGGTAACAGGAATCCCAACCGAAGAGTTCGCCTGCCTTGTTCAGGATCATCCAGGCCGCTTCCCGAGGTGTGGAGACCTCGCTCAATTTCTGCTCGAGGGAGGAAAAGACCTGATGGCGCCATTCCTGAAAACGCCTCTCCCGAAGATGCCTTTTCATCATTCCCAGAACGATCAACCAGACAAAAACCAAAGCAGGAACGGAAACAACAATAGCGGCAAAGGCAAAAAAGGCCCTTGTCCTGAGGGAATCGGCCCGGGCCATCACGATCTTCTGGAGCTTTTGATCCAGGAGATGGTTGCAGCTATCGAACATATCCAGGTTCTGGGAATATTCCCTGCTGGAAAGCAACTGCCTGGCTTTATCCGCGCTTCCCTGCCGGATGTAAGAGAAGGCCCGATTTTCCAGATCGAAAAGGGTTCTGTTTGCCATCTCCAGCTTCTGTGCAAGGTCCCTTGTTTCGTAATCCGGAGATATTCCAACGAGCTCGGTTATGGCCTCGCTCACTTCCCCGGAAAGGGATTTGTATCGATCCATGGAGTCCAGGTTCCCCTCGGTCGCCATCCTCCTGGCGATACCGGTCAATTCCGGGCCGGAGTTCAGAGTATTTATCAGAATCTGGCAGCGGTATTCCCTGGAAGGGGCCTCTCTGTAATCCCGGTAAGATTTCCAGATATGCCATCCCGTCGTGAGGAAGAGGGCCATGGTAAACAGAAGGGCCGCCGTAACGGCCTTCATGGGGAAGTTTTCAAACGGAGCCAGGGTTTCACGTTTCATGATTCTCCCTCCCTTGAAAAAGGGATCTCCCCGGGGCGAAATGGTTCCTGATGCATTTTGAAAACAAACCCCGCACATCTCCCCGCGAACCCGCTGAAAAAGGGGGGATGTCCCAACGTTGCGGGGCGGGAAGAAATTTAAAGATAATAGAAGGTTTGTACTCTATAGACAGAGAATGTAGGCAATGAAGGGGATCAGGTAAAGAAATATTTGCGTTCGAACCCTTCTTTTCGATCCCGGGCGGCCGGGTTATTGAAACATGGATCGCTTCTCCTCTTCCACCTCTCTCACCCACATCACGCTCACTTCATATATGAGGGTTTCACCGGGAGGAATGGAGACTTCGGGCAATTCCATGCCCTGATCGCCAAAGGCGAGATCCGGAGGGACGACAATAACCCTTTTTCCCCTCTCTTTCATGGAGGACATCCCCTGCTCCAGTCCCTGGATGATCTCTCCCTTTCCCGGGGTAAAGTGAAAAAAGCGATCCACCGGATCGCTTTTGTAAGTATCCACGAACTTGCGTCCATCCCTCAGGTATCCCCTGTGGTTCATAAAGACGGTGAGGTTTCCTCCGATGGATTTGCCGTTCCCCTCGACAATATCGCAAAACATGACCCCACCCGGGAGAGTGGTCCAGTCAGCCGTTCTATCCTCTCCCTGCATGAGTTTTTCAACAATCTCCCTGGCCGCGGCCGGTGGTTGGGTTCTGTTTTCCTTTTCTGTTCCAGCTTCCCTCCGGCAGGAAACCGCAAGACAGATGATAAGGAACGCGATGAAAAGTCGGGGATACTTCATGAGATCTCCTTTCAACACTGATTTTCTTTCTCCCATTTTAGCTTTTGTCTGGTTAAATAACCGATTCCTTCCAAACGGGAAAGAAAAAAACCTCCACACCACTCCCCGAAACAGGAAGCGGTGTGGAGGACAGGGGAAAGAAAAAGGGTCTTAGCTATTGCCTGACAAACTTGACTGCGTCGGCGATCACATAATCGCCCGACGAGGTCCAGCAGGAGAGCCGGACCCTGACTGCCGTGCCCTCATACATGTTGAACGTTCCGAGGAGGACCCACTCACCGCCGTTCTGCTGCTGGTTGGCATAAACCGTAGTGGATCCGCTGGTGTGATAGACGATATAGGGTGCGGATGAGGCGCGGCTTGTTCCGTCCGTCCATCGGGTGTAAACCTTGTAACTCCCATCCTCCGGCAATGAGGCGGTCCATGAGGCGGAATCGCTGACGGACGCGGTTTCGCGCGCGTGGTAATTGCTGCCGTAATACCCGGAAACATAGGTGCTGGTAAACCAGTTATCAGAGGCGGAAAAGCCGCCATCGGAATTATCCACGATGATCTCGGGCGGCCCGACATACTCGAGCTTGACGGCATCCGCGGATACGACCTTGCCCGACTCGGCGTCGTCGGTAAGGACGATGCTTCCCCCGGTCCCCTCCGAGAAGCTGAAGGTTCCCAGGTAGTTCCACTTCCCTCCGTTCTGGCTCTGGTTGGCCGGGATGTGAGAGGCGCCGCTCATGTGGTTGATGTTGTAAACCGCGTCGGAGGCACGGTTCGAGCTGGCCACCCACCAGGCATAGACCTTGTAGCTGCCGGCGATGGGGACGTCCGGTGTCCAGGTGGCGTAATCCTGCCCGCTGCCGGTGTTGTTCCATCGAGAGCTGGTACCATAATAACCCGAACCTGTGGATGTGCCCCAGGCGCCCTCTTCGGAGTATCCTGTGGAGTCGTCATTATCCACAACGAGCTCGATGGGGCCCTGGTATTCGAACCGGACGGCGTCTGCGGATACGACCTTGCCCGACTGGGCGTCATCGGTGAGGACCACTTTGCCCGTTGTTCCCTCCTGGAAGTTATAGGTTCCCAGAAGGTTCCACTGCCCGCCGTTCTGGCTTTGATTCACGGTGACGCAGGAGGCGCCTTCCATGTGATGAACCTGGTAAGTGGAGTTATTGGCGCGATTGGAGCTGGCCACCCACCAGGCATAGACCTTGTAGCTTCCGGTCTGATCGAGGTCTGGGGTCCAGGTGGCATAATCATTTCCGCTGCCTGTGTTGTTCCACCGGGAGCTGGATCCGTAATAACCGGATCCGGTGGAGGTTCCCCAGGAGCCGACTTCCTCGTATCCTGAGGCATCGTCGTTATCCACAATAATGCCCGAGGAGCCGCCCCCGACGATCCTGGCGTTCACCTCGTTTCTGGCCTCCCCTCCCCAGTAATTGGTTCCGATGTACTGGTACAGGTAATCCCCGGGGCAGGCCGTTGCCATGACGTCCCTGTGGCCGCAGATATAGCCGCAGGTCCTTCCATTGTAATAACCGGATCCATACCCGGTGAAGGGATCGGGCATTCTCCAGGCGATCACGTCATACAGGGCCTGCCGCATGGCATAAGTGGGCTGCTGGTTGTATGGGCTGTGGAAATAACCCATGCAGTTGAATCCGAAGCTGTTGTAGTTACAGCTGTCGTGAGCGCCGCGGGTATAACGGGTCATGGACCTGTAACGTCCCTCGAAGATGTTTCCCAGCTTGTCCACCAGGAAGTTGTACCCGATATCGCTCCATCCGTTGACATCCATGTGCATATTCTGGATCGCTCGGACATTGGCGGCGGACTGGCTGAGAGAGCTGGTGTTGAAATCCCCCGGTTGGGCGGTATGATGAACAACGGCCCGGTTGAGGCTCGACATGTAGGTATAGTTCCTTGGGGAACGTGCGCCCCAGCAGGAGCGGTTGCAGATATTGGGCTGGGGGGCGTTTCCAGCGGCGAAAACGATGCTCGCCGATAGTGCGAAACATGTAACAACCACGAAAAAGAGACATCTGTTTATTCTCACTCTATTCTACCTCCTCAAAACATATTGCATCCCTCATGAAAAGGGGACTTTTCAAACCGGTTCGATTCACCACCTCCCTTTTTTCCTCTCCAGTGAAAAAATTACCCTTTTCATTCCCTCACAATTCTTCAGTCGGATTTTCGGACGGGGACTTTTGCGGCTCTGCAACATGCCCCTGCCCGAGGGTGCTGTCCTGGTAATAAAGGCGAAAGGAAGACATCACCGGGCTGTCGGAGACATTGGCATCAGAGTACAGGGTTACCCTGTAACGATAGTATTGCCACTGCTTCACCCCCCAGGCCATGGTTCCTCCGGGTGTATAGCCGTAGTGTGGATTGGGTGTTCCGTCGGGATAGAACTCCCGGATTTCTCCCACGGAATCGTCGTCCACCTCGATCCAGTGCCACATGCCCCAGTTTTCGCCATCGGGGCTCACGGCGATTTCCACGAAAACATCGGTCCCGTCCGGCATTTTTTCGAGCCAGAGGGGCGTAACGGCGTTGGCCGGGAATTCCATGATCTGAGGCGGGGAATTCAGGATTCCCTGACGGGGCGACTCCTCCTGTCCGGGAAGGGGATCCGGCAGTTTGAGTCCATCCTGTGTGAGCTCGAGATTTTCTGCTTCGAATCCGGGGGGAAACATGGCCATTTCCCGGAAGTCAAAGGTATCGAAGTTGCGGGGTTGCTCGATTTCATTGCCGGGGGGCGGTTCTTCCCCGGATTCATTTTCAGGAAGGGCCTCCTGTTCGGAGGAAAGAGAGGGAGCGGGATCGAGGGAGGCTTTTGCGATTTCCGGTTCCTGGAAGAGAGCCCCGGATTCGGCGATCGTTTCGGTGGTTCCGGGCGGTTCCTCGGAGGATACGGTAGTGTTTCCCGAGAAATGAAACAGGGTTCCTCCGATGAGAATCACGACCCCGAGGGCGGCGATCCACCAGGCCGGGGTTTTTTTTTGTCTTGTTTCTCCCGTCATAATGCTCTCTCCTGACAGCGACATGGCATAAGAGTATAGGAGAAGATAAGTGCAATAGTCGTGCCGGATCTGGATAACGGGAGCCCCTTGAAAAACGGGGCTCGGAAGGGATTTTATTCCTGGAAGGGTATGAAAAAAGGAATGAGGAAGCAATGCGGAAACGAAGGAGAGTCTCTATCAGATTGAGTGAGAGGAGAGGGTGAAAAGGTTGTGAGTTATGACGTTTGTCATAACGTTTCAACAACCCTTTCCTTTATTCACGTCCCTCTTTAAACGCTTGCTCAGGGCGGACTGGGTGATACCCAGGAGCTGGGCCGCGATGGTCTGGTTCCCCTTGGATCGCCTCAACGCCTCCTCGATCAGGAAATGCGAGGCCTCTTTCAAGGTGGGAAGCGTGGCACAGCAGGAAAAAAACTCCCTGCCGGAATCAAGCACGGTTCTCTCCCTCTGTTCCTTCCCGGGTGAGATTTTCCGAATATGGCGCTTGAACACCTCCATCGAGAGCTTGCCGGACCTGTGATTGCTCACCGCGTCATCGATCATGGCCTCCAGCTCCCTGACATTGCCGGGGAAATGATAGGTGGACAAAAGGGTCAGAAGTTCCGGAGGCGGGGTCGGTTTTTTCTTCCCGAGGGAGCGTGACGACTTTTCCAGGAAATGATCGACCAGGATCGGAAGATCGCCGGGACGTTCCCTCAGGGGGGGAACATGGATGTGATGGGTTTTCAACCGGTAATAGAGATCCTTGCGAAACAGACCTTTGTTCTGGAGGGTATGAAGATCCCGGTTGGTGGATGCGATAACCCTGGCATCGGTGAATTTCGGTACGTCCGCCCCCATGGGGAGGTATTCCCGCTCCTGGAGGAGGCGCAGGAGCTTCACCTGGGAGATCATGCTGAGATCCCCGATCTCGTCCAGGAACAGGGTGCCTCCGGCGGCCTTTTCCACCAGGCCGCTTCTCAAGCTCCCGGCCCCTGTGAACGCCCCCTTCACATGACCGAACAGGGTGTCCGAGAAGACATTATCATCCAATCCCGCCGCGTTAAGGGCGATAAAACCGCCCTTTCTCCCACTGAGCTGGTGGATGATATTCGCGATCAGTTCCTTTCCCACGCCCGTTTCTCCGGTAATCAGAACGGGGCGGGTGGTTCCGGCAACCGCCTCCATGTAACGGAAGATCGAGCGCATTTTGGGGCTGTTGGTGACGATCCGGGAAAACATCCCGGGATTTTCCAGCTCGTCGGAGAGCATGCGCCGGCTCAGGACACTGTACTCGTGCCGCAATTCCCGTATTTCCACGGCCCTCCTGACGCAGGAGATCATCCTGCTCTTTTCCACGGGTTTCACCAGGTAATCGAAGGCCCCCGCCTTCATGCAGGTAACAGCGGTATCCACGTCGTTCTGCCCGGTCACGACAATGACGGGGACATGGGGGAAATCCCGGGAGATGAGGGGCATGAGTTCCTCCCCGGATATATGAGGCATGAAGAGGTCGAGGAGGATCACGCTGGGTTCATGAGCAGCCAGGAGTTCCCTGAGTTCGCGGCTGTCCGGGCATGTGAGGATATTTTCGATCCCCCCGGAGCAGAGCATGAGCTCGCAGCTCTTCAGTGCCTGGATTTCGTCATCGACCACGATGACTGGCAGGGCGGGGTAGGGTGTCGATTCCATGTTCATCATTTCGCTCTTTCGTCACTTGCCCGGTGCGGCGGGGAAAGAAAGCGTTACCGTGGCGCCTTTCCCTTCAATGGATGCAAAATCGATACCACCGGCGTGATCGTTCACAATGTTCGAGGAGATGGAGAGCCCGAGGCCGGTTCCCCCCAGTTCCCTCTTTGTGGTAAAAAAGGGATCGAGGATCTGGCGAAGGTTTTCCGGAGGTATTCCAACGCCTTCATCCAGGACCTGGATTTTCACCAATTCCTCCCGGCGATCGAAGAATGTCTTTATCTTAACGGACTCGGTTTTGTTCCTCAGTGCCTGGCATGCGTTCTGGACCAGATTGATGATCACCTGTTCCAACCTCTGGAAATTGCCCCTGATCGGGGGGAGATTCTCCATCAGTTCCATGGAGAATGATCCTGTGGATTTGTGAATCATGTTATCCAGGAGCATGACCGCGGAAAGGATCACGTCGTTCATGTTCACCTGGTTGGTGAGATCCATGCTCCCGGGCCGTGCGAAATCCCGAAGTTCTTTGACGATATGCTTGATTCTCTGGGAGCCGTTCAGGATGCCGCTTACCACGTCCGGGATCCGCTCCCTCATCTTCGAGTATTTCATCCCGCCGATGACAAAATCCCCGCTTTCTTCGAAGTAAATGTCCAGGATCGGACGGATGCTTTTCCAGGCGTCCAGGAGAAGGGATGTATTGGAGAGGATGAAATAGTTGGGGTTATTGATTTCATGCGCCACACCGGAAACCAGGGTTCCCAGGGCAACCATCTTATCGGCCTGGATGAGTTTTTCCTGCTGAAGCCTGGCCTGCTCCTCGATCCTTTTTCTCTGGGTGATATCCTGCAGGATTCCGAGTGAACCGGTGACCTTTTTCGTCTTTTCGTCGTGAATAGGAATGGAACAGTCGCTGATCCATTTTTCTTCGCCGGAGGGCGTGATGATCCTGAGGTCCACCCGGTATTGATCCACCTCTCCCCTTCTGAAGGCCTTTGTATATTCGAGGGGATCGGTTGGGGCGTCGGGATCCAGGATCACGATTTCCTGGATCATTTCTTCCATTTTTTCAACGGTCATCTGCAGGGGGGTGATCCCGAGCACGGCCCCCACCCCCTTCCCGATGAAATCATACTCCCTGCCCTCATAATTGAGGCGGTAGGGAACTCCGTTTGCATTCTCGATGGCTTCCCGGTAAACAGACTCGGAGTGGGCCAGAACGGCCTCGGCCCTTTTTCTTTCGTTAATTTCCTTTTTGAGCCGGATGTTGGATTCGGAGAGGTCCCGGGTGCGTTGCCGGACCCTTTCCTCGAGCTCGCGGTGTGCTTTCTTGAGCTCTTCCTGCGCGTTTCTCTGTTCGGTGACGTCATGGGCCACCCCGAGGCACCCGATGATCTCTCCCCGGGCATTTTTCAGGGGTTCGACAAAGGCCTGGAACCAGGCGCCCTCGAGGGCCATCTGGTAACCCGCGGACTTCCCCTTCAGGGCTTGCTTGTGCAGTTTAACGACCCGGGAGGCTTCCTTTCCCTCACCGAAAAACTCGACCAGGGATTTTCCAATCATTCGATCCGTGTCGAGATTCAGGGCCTTTTTCCCTGAACCGAGGATGGAGGTCACGCGCAATTTTTCATCCGTGGTCCAGAGGAGGGAGGGGATTTGATCGCTTAAAAGATTCAGGAACTCCTCCCTCTCCCGGAGCTGTTCCTGGACAATGGTGCGTTCAATGGGATCGCAACAATAATCGGCCAGGATCTGAAGGACTTCCAGGTCCTCCTGATGATAGGTGTCGGGGGCATAGCTCTGGATGGAGAGAACTCCGAAATTTCGATCTCCCTTTCGGATGGGGGCGAACATGAGGGAGGAGGACATGCGTGAGGTGTCGCCGAAGGGGATGAGCTTGCCTTTCCTTGCCTTGCCGGGATCGGGATACGAGATCAAACGAGGTCCCTTTTCGAACACCTCTTTTATCATGGGGCTGGCCGAGACCTTGTCGCGGGAAACCGGGATCTCGACGCGCTTCCCGTCAATCGTATCCATCATGAGAACCTCATACACGTTCTGCACGTTTTCCGCGAATATGCTGATATAGCAGGCGTCCCACCCGAACAGTTCATCCGCGGTATCGAGAATAACCAGGGTGGCTTCCTTGGATGTTGGGGAGGAGGCCAGCTTGCGACCGAGTTCCGAGAGCTGCCGGGTCAGGATCTCCCTTTTCCGGAGTTTCTGTTCGGCAAAGGTTCGTTCCAGGGCGCCGCTGCAATGATCGGCCAGGATCTGGAGCAGTTCCAGGTCCCGACGTTTGAAGGCATTCTTCATGTAACTCTGTATGGAGAGAATCCCGATATTCTTATCCCCCTTGCGGATGGGGCAGAACATAAGGGACTCGGAAATGCGTGAGGTATCGCCGAAGTTGACGAGGCCCTGTTCTTCCGTGGGATCGAAAATCATGCAGGCGCCCTGCTCCAGGGTCTTTTTCGTGATGGGACTGAGTCTCCGGTCCCTGACCACGGAGGGGACCTCGACGCGATTGCCGTCAATGGCGTCGATATTCACCACGGACTCGATTCTGTTTTGATCCTCGATATAGATATCGATGTAGCAGGCATCCCAACCGATGAGGTCTTCGGCGATATCGAGGACCACCAGTGCTGCCTCTTTCGGGGAAACGGCGGCGCTCAGTTTCTGGCCCAGGTCTGAAAGGGCCTTTCGGATCTTTTCCTCGCGATCTCTCCCGCCCTCCGGGCGAGCTCGATCCTTCAGCTTATCACGGAGAACCTCCAACTCACTGATGAGCTGTTTTTTTGTTTTATACTTATCTTTCATGGGTATTCAGAGACAAAAAATCCCCCTCCCTTGCTCTGTTCGCAAGAAAAAAGGAGAGGCCTCCCACAAGTCAGGGGAGATAAAAAAATCGGGGGGAATGGATAAAAAGCGATCCCCGATTGATCCATCGGGGATCGCATCGGACCAGCTAAGGTGCGGTGATGCTGTCGCAGGTTTCATTGTTCAGGGAATCGTCGTAGGTGTATCCGGAGGCCACCACGTTGGTAACGCAGAAGGTGAAGGTGCCGCCGTTTCTCACCTTGTCAGACGTCTCGAAAAATACCTTTCCATCCGAACCGGTGGTTCCCGAGGTTGTCTCGCTTGTCGCGCCGCTCCATTCGCCGTGAACCGTGGCCCCAGAGACGTCGCCTCCGGAATCGTTCCTGATCCATACGGTTGACTGTCCCCAGTAATTCGGTCCCGCGTTCCGGTATCCCATGGCAATGTCGTTCACATAGACCTTTCCCGAGGGAGTTGGGGTCGGCGTGGGCGTCGGGGTCGGGGTATCCGTGGGTGTTGGAGTAGGCGTTTCAGTCGGGGTGGGCGTTGGGGTGCCTGTGGGTGTTGGAGTGCCTGTGGGTGTCGGTGTCGGTGTGTCCGTTGGAGTCGGCGTTGGGGTCGGAGTATCAGTTGGCGTCGGGGTTGGTGTGGGGCTGCCGCCATCCGAGTGGATGTACATGTAATCCACATGGATGGTGTCCTTGGTGCGTTCTCCCTGGCTCTGGTTCGTATCCACGACCTTCACGGTGATAGATCCGGTGATGCCGTAGGGAAGGCTGAAGCTCTGGCAGATATCGTCATCCGATCCCTTGGTTACGGTCAACATGTACACATCGCCGCTGCCGCTGTTGTAGTAAAACTCGAAGTTATCCGGTCCGCCTCCGGAGCGCCAGGCGTCGATGTAGAACGTGGCGTTTCCAGAGTTGGAGATGTTAAAGGACCATGTGTGTTCCAGGTAGGTGTAACGGTTGGAGGGCTTTCCCCCGCTTTCCACCTCTTCGATCGATTCGGCAACGTCGTTTTGAGTTTGCGTGTCCGTGTAGGAGCCGCTCACCGTTCCTGAAACGGCTGTTTCCCCTTCAGCGAAGTAATCCCCCGGACCGGGTGTGGGAGTGGGAGTGGGAGTCGGGGTTGGAGTGGGAGTATCCGTTGGAGTCGGCGTCGGGGTCGGAGTCGGGGTCGGGGTGCCTTCTCCCATGGAGAAATCCACAACCGTCACCTGTCCGGCGGTGATGACGACATCCGGGATTTCCTCGGGATCGTACCCAGCGGCCTCGCACCGGACCGTGTAGGTTCCGGGAGTCGTCTCGATAAAAGCGTAACATCCGTCTGCCTCGGTGGAGGTGTTATCGCCGGGCCCGATGATGGTCACGGTGGCCAGATCGATGGGGTCTCCGGAGACGGAATCCGCGGCCGTCCCCCGGAGGTGACCGTCCTGCGGATTCGAGAGCCACGGAAGG
>Ga0272442_10005612_pt1 | contig 16696 bp, 18 predicted proteins | sample SSMForm2O_FD_200262 | JGI IMG/M metagenome (GOLD analysis project Ga0272442, IMG submission 200262) | Marine sediment archaeal communities from Little Sippewissett salt marsh, Falmouth, MA, United States - SSM-Form-2O | ecosystem: Environmental > Aquatic > Marine > Wetlands > Sediment ... | reverse complement strand
ACGCCGATGTCATAAGGTCACAGATGAAAAGGTACCGGGAGGAAGGCTATCCCGAGAACAACGGACTTGCGACTTGCACGGTGATGCTAAGGCGGCACAACGACACGGAAGTCAGGGAACTTATGGAAGCCTGGTACGACGAGGTGAAGAACGCCAGTTCAAGGGACCAGCTCAGCTTTGATCACGCGTGCTGGAAGAAACGTTTCAGTTACGCTAAGATAAGGGGGCAGGTCTACAGGAACCCGTATTTCGCCTACGAACCCCACGCGGATGCGGGCGCTACCCGGCGAGCTCCCTGAAAAGCTCCATGTGTTTCTGATAGAACCCGCCACAGGTCTCGTTGCAGCAATCCCAGTTTAAGCGCAAGAAACTATTTTCATTCGATTCTTTCAAAAACTATAATCAAATAATTCGATATCTTTCTTATAAAATTCAGTGACCATTCTTTTTGTCTCTTCATTATAGTAGATGCTATAGTGCCTATGTTTTGAGATATTTGTTTTTGGCAGAAAACTTTTAGGTATGCCGATCATATCGCAAACTCTTTCAAAGTCTTTCTGGAGGTTTTCGAATCGGCCAGTAAAATCAGGAATCATCTCATTTTTCTCATCTAGCAGCCAATCTGCCTGATTGTTGCACTGACTAAGTCCCTTTGTATTATAGAAACCAACCGGGTCTATATTGTTTTCATGGATATATTTACAAAATGAATTAAAACTCATCAATGCGTGTGTTCTGAATATCGGCAATCTCGACAAGATTTTTGATCTCAAGCCCCGCTTCTGCATAACTTTTAAGGCAGGATGTCTAAGGTGGTGTTTATAGGAATACCGAAAATAAGAATATAAAGATACAAACCTGTCCCAGGGGTTTCGGACAAACGCGAACTTAAAGGAATTATCAAAATATTCTTTGGTTATAATTTTATTTTTCAATAAAGATACTATGCTGATGTGTCCCGTGCTTATGAATCTTTTATTTTGAAAATCCGGTATCTGCTGGCTCCAGGGCCGCCCTGTAACGCTGTCTTCATGTTTCGCTAGGCACTCATACCATATAGAGCTTCCCCCTGTTTTAGGGATCCAAATGAATATTATGTTTCTTTTGTTTGTTTTCATTTATTTTTGGCTCTTTATGATTAACTGTTGATAGTTGCTTGTAAATGGGTTCCCTTCTTTCAATGCGGGGTTATAGCCCAGACATGCAATTATTTGAAAAAAACTTTTCTTAATTCCTCCTTGAAGCCAGCAGTCCACCCAAAACCTAGGCCAACATGCTTTTAATACATTCGTTTGAAAGTAGCGATCGCACAACTCCAATAATTCTTTAGCAGAAAATTCATGTATGTGCAAAGAATCCCATTTCTTGTTGGGTTGTTTTAAAGGGGTGCTCATCAGTAGCAAACCGGATGGTTTCAATACCCGGTACATCTCTTTAAAAGCAAGCTCGTAATCAACTAGATGTTCGATCACATCCGCACTTAGTACTACATCAAATGAGTTCGATGTATAAGGCATATTCAGAACGGTGCCTTGTTTGAGCGTGACGGGCACTTCTTTTTCTTTTAATTTTTTATCGGCAAACTTTAACCCAGATGAATCGTACTCGAAGCCAACAAGTTTCGCGTCAGGGGCCCGCTTATGGGCAAGATACAATAAATACCCGTCACCACACCCTACATCTATTATAGATTTCGTGTTCTTTGGTATGAGATCGGCAAGTTTTTTGTATCGTGCGCTTAATAAAGGATTAAATCTGCGGTTAGAAAGTTTACGATTAGTTTCGGCCCAATGATACGCTCCTGATTTTTCGTATTTGTTAAAATGCAGATCGATATAGCCCTCCTTAACATACCAGGTTCTTTAAAAAAAACGCTAATATTTTATTTTACCAACTTACCCCTGTTAAGGTACAATTATTCTTGGTGTTCTTTTGTGCGATTGAAAAAGCTTTGTGTGCGCCAGCCATCTTTAGGGTAGATTATATTCATTCCCATGGTTATAATGATTAAATAAGTTACATGTATTTTAGCACAGGGGGGGCGGCAAAGACAATGAGGTTTGACGGGCAGGTTAGATTGTTTGTATAAAGGGCAAATGAAAGAGAACAGTCAGATAAGGGTACTGCACGCGATAACCCGCCTCGACAGGGGCGGGTCCTCCGAGAACACGCTTCTTTCGGCCATAGGCCTGGCGAAAAGGGGCTACAAGGTGGACGTTCTTTTCGGCCGGACAGAGGACGCGCACGTGGAGCTTTTGAAAGAGGCCCGGGAGCTCGGGGTGGAGTTCATCGAGGAGGAGGACCTCGTAAGGGATATCCACCCGGTAAAGGACATCACGGCGTACAACCAGATAGTCCGCTTTCTCGGGGACAACCGTTACGACATCGTCCACGCTCATTCCTCTAAAGCGGGCCTTATATGCCGTTTCGCCGCCAGTCGGGCGGGTATAAGGGCGGTCGTTTACACGCCCCACGGCCACGTTTTTTACGGTTATTTCGGTCAGCCGCTGACCTCCTTTATCATCCTCGCGGAAAAAGCTGCCGCCCGCGTAACGGACAGGATAATCGGTCTTACTCCCGCCGAGTGCGAGGAATGGATTGAGCGCGGGGTCGGCAGGAGGGAGCAGTATGTCGCCATCCCCAGCGGCCTGGATTTCAGGATGATGGAGGACAGGGCCTTCACGGACAGGGACCTGAAAGAGGAGCTCGGCATACCGCGGGAGCATAAGCTCATAGGCTCCATAGGCCGTTTCGTGGGGGTTAAGGGCTATGAATTCTTTATCGAAGCCGCTTCTATGCTGATCAGGGAGAGGCCCGACGCGCATTTCGTCCTCGCCGGGGACGGCCCGCTGCACATCAAATTCAAAGAGCTGATAGATAAGAGGGGCCTCGAAGGCCGTTTTCATCTGATCGGCTGGCAGGAACACACGGCATCCGTGCTGAAGGCGCTTGACGTGTTCATCCTGCCGTCCCTGAACGAGGGGATGGGCAGGGTGCTCGTTATGGCCATGTATTACGGCAAGCCGGTTATAGCCACCCGAGTGGGAGGAGTGCCCTCAATAGTGTCTGATGAGACGGGACTGCTAATAAACCCTCGTTCACCTGAAGCGATAAGGACGGCGGTATCGGACCTGCTGGATGATCCCGAACGAGCTTCTGAGATGGCCGAAAGGGGAAGGGAAAGGGTCCTCTCGGGCTATTCCGCCGAGAAAATGGTCAACGACCTGGATGCGTTGTATAAAGAATTGTTGGAAAAAAGTGATTAACCCTATAGAATACTGGCTGCTGGACACGAGATACCAGCAACTAGATACCCAAAGCGCCTACTAATATATGAAGATAGCCATACACCAGCCTCAGTATTTGCCATGGCTGGGATATTTTGATAAGATGGACAGGGCGGACGTGTTCGTCCTGCTTGACGACGTCCAGTACAAGAAGAACGAGTGGCAGAACAGGAACAAGATACGCAACCCGCGTTCCTCGCAGTGGCTGACGGTCCCGGTGCATTACAGGTTCGGCCAGAAGATAAACGAGGTCAGGATCAACAATAATGAGAATTGGCGAGCCAAGCATTACAAGAGCCTCGACACTAATTATTCGCGCGCGCGGCACTTCGGGAAATACGCGTCTTTTTTCCGCGAAAGCTATGACAGGGAATGGGATCTCTTGGAAGATGTCAATTTCCACTTCATCGAATACCTGAAGGACTCTCTCGGCATAAAGACCGTGCTGGCCAGGAGCTCCTCTTTCGGGGTCAGGGGGCGCAGGACAAGAAAGCTTGTGAACCTCTGCAGGCATCTCAAGGCCGATACATACATATCAGGCGCCGGCGGGAAGGAATATCTGGACATGGACCTTTTCAGGAAAAGCGGCATAAAACTCGAGTTCCAGGAATATGTCCACCCGGCGTACGAGCAGGTATATGACGGTTTTCAGCCTTACATGTCCGTGGTTGACCTTCTTTTCTGCCACGGCAAAAAAAGTCTTCATATTATCAGAGAAGGGAGAAAAAGATGAACATACTGGCCATAGGCGCCCACCCGGACGACATAGAATACGGCTGCGGGGGAACGCTTCTGAAGTTCAAAAAGGAACAGGACGCGGTGATCTCTTTTTTCGTGGCCACGCACGGTGATTTCTCGGGCGGGGCGGACGTCAGGATGCACGAGCAGGAAAAGGCCAGGGAGTTCCTGGGGGTGAAGAAGCTTTACTGGGGCGGGTTCATGGACACGCAGCTCGAGATGGGCAGGGAGCTAATAATGGGGGTTGAAAAGGCGATAAAGGACAGCGAGCCCGATATGATCTTCGTCAACTATCCCTATGACACGCACCAGGACCATAAGAACCTCGCGGACGCCACGATCGTGGCCGCCCGTTACTCGCAGAAGGTGCTGCTCTACGAGGACTACACCTGCACCAACTACGAGCCGGACATATTCGTTGACGTCGAGCCTTACCTGGACGACAAAATAAATCTGTTGAAGTTCCACAAGTCCCAGGTGGAGAGGAACTACCCGACGGGACTTGACCTGGTCGAAAGCGTTAAAGCCATTGCGAACTACCGCGGCTTCCAGGCCAAGGTAAAATACGCCGAGGGCTTCAAATCTTTGAGGTACTTGCTGTAAGGTCAGATCGTTTATGATGGGGACGTTTCCCCTCGACCCAAGACCATATAGATAAATAATTTACAAAGCAACAAAATCTTTTTTTGGGAAAGTATATGAAAAATAACAACATACCGCACTCAAGACCGACAATAGGACAGGAAGAGATCGAAGCCGTTTCTGAAGTGATAAGGTCAGGCCATATCGCGCAGGGTGAGAAGGTGAAACAGTTCGAGGAGGAACTGGCCCGTTTTGTCGGGGTTAAAGGCGTGGTCGCGACAAGTTCCGGGACATCGGCTCTTCATCTGGGGCTTGTGGCTATGGGGACAGGACCCGGGGATGAAGTTATCCTGCCCTCATATGTATGCACCGCTCCGCTTAATGCCGTATACCAGACGGGAGCCGCCCCGGCGCTTTGCGACATAGAGAAAGAAAGCTTTAACATATCCGCCGAAGGCATAGAAGATGCCAGAAGCGAGAAAACAAAGGCCGTTATAGTCCCGCACATGTTCGGCAGTCCCGCGGACCTGGAGAAAATTGAATCAGTTGGAATAGAGGTAATAGAGGATTGCGCCCAGGCCATAGGCTCTAAGTATGGGAATAGACAGGCGGGAAGCATCGGCCGGTTCAGCATAATGTCATTCTATGCCAATAAGGTGATGGCGTGCGGGGAAGGGGGCGCTCTGCTCTCAAATGATGAAAGGTTATTGAAGGTAGCCCGCGACCGCAGGGACTACGATGAGAAGGAAGATTACAGGGTTCGTTTTAACTATAAGATGACCGATATGCAGGCGGCTATGGGGCTTGTACAGCTACAAAAGCTACCGGATATGATAGCAAGACGTAAAGAGATCGCCGCGCGATATGACGAGGCGTTCAAAGAACTGGATCTTGTTCTTCCGAAAGGAGAGTTCGACCACATATATTACAGGTATGTCGCGCGCTTAAAGAATGATGTGGACGAGAAACTATCTGCGATAAAAGAAAAAGGTGTTGCATGCGCGAAACCGGTATTCAAACCGCTTCACCGTTATCTTGAGATGCGCTCCGGCTTCCGAAATACGGACGAGATCTATTCAACTGCCTTGTCCATTCCTATTTACCCATCGCTGACCGACGACGAGATCACCCGCGTTATCAAAGCCTTTGTTTAATGGGGACGTTTCTCCTCCTTCTAAACTGTCTTCATAAAACAACTTACAAGGTAACAGAATTAGTAATTAGGGACAGCTCCTTATTTACACAGTTATACTAAATAGGGAGCTGTCCCTAATTAAGACCTAATTAAGAAACAAAAAGCCAAAAAACCGTAAGGTCATGTGTTGTAAGTTATTTTTTTAAAAGATGTTAGAGGGAGGAGAACCGTCCCCCTTTCCTTCCCCCTTTTCCTTCCTCTTTGCTAATTTGCTAATTTTAGGATATTTGTTATAATGAAAATAATATGAAGGACGAGGTTTCGAATATACCGGTGAACATGAAGACGAGGGAGGTGCTTCTGGGCGACGACTGCCTGAAGGCGCTGGACCTCTGCAAGGCCTTCTGCTGCTCGTATTTCCAGTGCATAAACCTTACCGAGGAGGAGTACCGTTCCGGGAAGTACAGGGCGCGCGCGGTATGCCTTTACGATGCCGGGAACCCCTGCCGTCACCCGGATATCAGCTGCCCCAACAGGGAATACTCGCTTGAGAGGAAGCCGGACGGATCATGCGTATACCTGGACGAGCGGAACATGTGTTCAATACACGAGACGAAGCCTAAAGCGTGCAGGGATTTTGTCTGTAAGGGGTCCTGGAAGATACATTTTGATTCGGGCGCGGCCGGCGGGGCCAAGGCACACCTGCAGAAGCTGCGGGGGGACATGGTCTTTCTGCCGAACCCTTATGTCAAGCTGGTCAGCCTCATCTATTCAACGAAAAGAAAAGAAGTTATTTTCAGCAAGAGGATAGTTTCCAGGTGCGGTGTCGTGACAACCAAGCGCGTTTTTGACGTCCCCGGGGTCGACGACGAGAAACTCGGACATTTTCTGGGTCTTTTCGACGGAAAGAGGACTCTGGATGAGATCGATGAGGCTTTCAAGCAGAAATACGGCCAGGAAATGACAAAAAAGGAATTCGACAACACTGTGTGGCTTTTCAAGGACGAGGGTTTCCTTCTTTTCAGGAGCCCCGCCTGGGAAGGCTGCCCCGCTGAACGGTGATAATGAACAATATACCTTTCGCCAGTAATATCGACCTCGCTGTAACGGGCAGATGCAACCTGCGGTGCAAGCACTGTAACACCTCCGACACCTGGGCCCTGGATAAGGAGCTCTCCTTTGACGAGATGATCGGAATACTGGACCAGCTGAAAGAGGAGAAGATATTCAACCTCTCGGTCTACGGCGGCGAGCCGTTCTTTTTTCCGCGGATCCATGACCTGCTTGCCGCTCTTAACGATTACCCCATGCGCGTCGGCATACTCACTAACGGCACACTGATAGATAAAAAGGCCGTCTCATCCATGAAAAAGATGAAGTTCCTTTCCAACGTCCAGATGAGCATAGACGGCTCGACGGCCGAAGTGCATGACTGGCAGAGGGGAAAAGGCTCTTTTGAGAGATCATTGGCCGGGATAAGGCTTCTGCAGGAAGAGGGGATACCGCTTCTGATCAAGGCGATAATAAACCGTAATAATTATGAGGATATCGAGAACATGGTCAGCCTGGCGATCGACCTGGGCCTATCGGGAATGGATTTCGGCGACGCGGTCCAGTGCGGCCGCGCCGCGGTTTACGCCAATGAACTGAGCTTTGAGGGCGAGCTGCACAGGAAAATAATGGAGACGGTGTTCGATCTGCGGGTAAAGTACCCCGATTTCCATTTCGGGGGAACCCTCGCGCAGAAGATGGATATGCTCGAGGACTTTTACACCAAGGGCCCCGGCAACGGCGACCGCGGCAATTTCTCAACCTGCCCGGCCGCCCAGAACACGCTTTCGATCCGCTCTGACGGAAAGGTCGTGCCCTGTTCCGTGCTCTGGACGCTTATTTGCGGCGACATAAGAGAGAACTCACTCAGGGAGATATGGGATAATTCACCGGTCCTGAGGCAGATAAGAGAGATAGCCGACGAACCCCTCACGGATCACGGCAAGGAATGCGAAAGATGCGATTACCTGTCGTACTGCAACGGCGGCTGCCGCGCGGCGGCGTTTTATACCAATAACGGCGACCTGAGAAGCATAGACAAAAGCACATGCCTGGTCTTTTCCGACCTTTACGGGTACAGGGTGGAAAAGGAAAAGGTCTTTTCCGGAAGGAGCCTTACCGCATGACCGCGTGCGATAAAATAAAGCCGGGAGAAGAGGGAGACAATGAAAATCCTCTCTGCAGCCTCTACATAAACCCGACGCGCTACTGTAACCTCGCCTGCAGGCACTGCTGGGTGTCTCCGCCGCGCAGGGAAAGCCTGGACGGCTCAGGCGACGAGATGTCGATGGACGAGATCAAAGCCATAGTCGAGGAGGGCAGAAAGCTTGGTGTCCGTTATGTGAAACTTACCGGCGGAGAGCCTCTGCTCAGGCGGGATATCGGGGTGCTTCTTGAGTTCTGCGCTTCATCCAAAATTGAAGTGGACATAGAGACCAACGGGACCCTTATTAACGAAGAGACTGCCGGAATGTTTCGCGAAACCGGAGTAAGGAACGTATCGGTAAGCCTCGACAGCCCTTATGAGGAAAAGAACGACGCCTTCCGCGGGCAGAAAGGGGCGTACCGGGCGGCTGTCCAGGGCATAATGCGGCTTGTCGACGAAGGCCTGGCTCCCCAGGTAATAGTCTCCCTCCACCGCGACAACATGAACGACATGTATTATTTTGCGGACCTGATGGAAAGGCTCGGAGTAAGGAACATCAAGATCAATAATATCATCCCCCTTGGCAGGGGGGCTTCGCTCAGGGAGACCGGATCTATCCCGACCGTCAAGGAGGTCCTGGCTTTCGCCGGCAAGGCGGACGAGATAGGCAATTCGCTGGGGATCTCGCTCTACCTGGACCTGCCCATGGCCTTTATCAGCCTTGACAGACTGAAGGCGGGAAGATGCGGCGTATGCAACATAAAAAGCATACTCGGGATCCTCTCCGACGGGAGCGTCTCGATCTGCGGTATCGGTTACCTGGATGAGGGGCTTATATTCGGCAACGTCAGAAAAGAACCGGCGCTCCTCGGCCGCATTTGGCGGGAAAACAGCGTGCTCGCAAGCATAAGGAAAGACCTGCCGGAAAAACTTGAGGGCGTGTGCGGCATGTGCGTTTTCAGGAACAGGTGCGTGGGAAGCTGCAGGGCGGATGTATACCATAATACGGGCAGCCTCACCGCTCCCTACTGGTTCTGCCAGGAAGCTTATGATGGCGGGTTCTTCCCCAGGACCCGCCTTGTGCCCGATGAGATAAAGGCAAGATGAGAGAGTTTTTCATAGACGGGTTCAGGACAAGGTGGCGCGTCAGGCTTCTTAATTTCGACGACCCCCTGGCTGAGAGGTTTCCGCCCGCCTCAGACGGAGGACAACCGTCCGCGGACCTTGAAATAACCTATTTTAAAGATAAGAACAGGTTCATTGAAGAAAAACTAAAAAAGGGCAGACTCGGGGAGTCGGTCCTTGAGGAAAAAGAGTACGGCGCTTCATATTTCCTGGGGACTGACCGTGACCGGGGAAGCGTGGCCTGTTTTTTCGAGAAAGGTCTGCCTTTCTCTTTCGTGCTGGCCCGGGGAGTGGATACCTCATTTCTCACGTTCCAGGACAGGATAGACGTTATTTTCCTGCACTCCTCATCTGTGATCGTAGGAGGGAAGGCATATCTTTTTGTCGCGCCTGATGAAGGCGGAAAAAGCACGGTTTATAACCTTGCCCGGGAAAAAGGTTACGCGGGCATGGACGACGACTCGTGCGTGGTTAAGAAAAGCGGCGGCAGATATTACGCTCAAACATATCCTTTTCATTTTCTGCCCGGTTGGGGCGCGGAAGAGAAGGAGATAGCCGGTTTATATTTTCTGGAAAGATCAAACACGAACAGGATAAAAAGTATATCCAGAATAGAGGCGCTGCGCCGAGCCGTGCCCGAAACGGAAAGGCTTTTTGATTCTGTTATACCTCCCGAGGAGACCGGATCTCACAGGAAACATATATTTAATTTTCTTGATTCAATGTTCGACAAGGTCAGTTTTAATCTGCTGTATTTCAAAAAAGACCCGGAACTTTTTACATGGCTTTTAGAAGGCTCCAAAATATGATAGTTTTTCCCAAGGGCTTAAAGCCCCTCTGGGATTCTGTGAAGATAATACTGTCCTACTCGGCAGGGAAGCTCCGCCCTTACCGGACAGGCGTCGCAACGGCGGCCTTTCTAAAACTGGCGGCGTTCCCCCTGGGCCTGGCGATAATATACCTGACAAAAGCCGCTCTTGACCGCGGCATCTTCGCCGGGAACCTTGAGTTCTTTATAATTATAACGCTGCTGGGCCTTGGCGCGTATTTCGCAAACCATGCGCTCGGGTATCTATCGGAGAAGACCAAGCAGAAGGTCAGGAACAGTTTTTCCATAGACGTCAACCGGGATTTCTCCAGGGCCCTTTTTGACTTGGAATACCTGAAGATAACCCGCCTAAGCTCCACCGAGAACAGCTACCTCCTGGATTATGATTACGCGAACGTGGAGAATGTAGTGTTCGGAGAGATCCCTTCTCTGGCCTCTTTTCTTAAGGTCCCCGCGTTCCTTGTCCTTGCCTTCATGCTATCCGCGCCGCTGACCCTGCTTGTGCTGCTTTCGGTGCCCGCCATGGCGGTAAATGTTATCTGGGCATCGCGGGGGAGGAACGAGCGGCACAGGAAGAAGATGTTCTGGGAGCGGAAACACCAGGCCCGGCTAAATGACACACTGCTCAATATAAAGATGATAAAAAGCTTCGGAAAGGAGAACTGGGCGCTAGAGCGGGTCATGGAATTTTTTGCCAGGAAGAAAGAGGCATTGCTCGAGGTCCAGCATTTCGGCAGCACCGTGTTCTTCATAAGCAACGTGATGATGAGGGTGAACACGGCGCTTTTCTGGCTCATAGGCGGATACCTGATAATAAAAGGAAGCATGAGTTTCGGCGCTTTCACGGCCGTGTCCATGTACACGGCGCTTATAATGGCGGAGGTGGACAACCTGGGCCACGTCATGCAGGGCATTTACGCCGAGAGGCATTCAATAGAAAGGTGCGCGCGTTTCATAGGAGAATTCACTGCTGGAAAAGATGATTTCTCCCGGGTCGATATACCCGGTCCTTTAGAGTTCAAGGGGGACCTTGAGTTCAGGGAAGTGGCCTTCTCTTATCCGGGAGGAAAGCCTCTTTTCGAGGGCCTTTCTTTTACTTTGCCCGCGGGAAAATGGACCCTGATAAAGGGCGCATCGGGCGCCGGTAAGACTACGCTTCTTTGCCTTCTTTTAAGGCTTTTAAGGCCAGATCACGGCGTCATCCGGATAGGAGGGGCCGATATATGGGGTATCCCGACTGAAAGCTTTCACAGGGGAGTGGCTATAGTGCATCAGGAACCATACATACTTAATGATACGCTCCTGGACAACGTCCTTCTCGGGGAAGATCGCGACAGGGAAGCTCTGGGGAGGTCGTTGTCGGCATGCGCGGCTTCCAGCCTTGTTGATGAATTGCCTTTAGGGTATAATACAGAATTAGGGGAATCGGGGCACTGCATATCAGGCGGCCAGAGGCAGCGGGTGTCCATAGCCAGGGCGCTGGCCCGGCGGCCTGGGATACTTGTCCTTGACGAGGCCACGTCGTTCGTGGACGAGGTAATGGAGGAGGAAATATTCAGGCGGATAAAGGAGGTTTCGCCGGGCCTTACCGTCATATTCGTCACCCATCGCGAGTCAGGAGCGAAATTCGCGGACGAGGTTCTGTTGCTTGAGAACGGCATGATACATGACAGGACAGGGATGTTCATTAAGTCGGAAGGGGAGTGACCATGGATAAAAAATACCCTTTGAGAAACCCGGATATAGTAGCGCGCAAAGAGGAGAAGGAGGCTCTTCTTTTCAATCCCGCGGACGGGAACATGCTGTGCGTTAATTCAACCGGGACAGTGATATGGGACCTTTCGGACGGGACTAAGACGATCCCCGAAATGGCCGCCGCTATCGCAGATCAATACGAGATAAATGTTGACCAAGCGGAAAAAGATTGCCGCTCATATTTAGCTGACATTGAAAGATCCGGTTTTTTAGGTTACAGGGCATAGGAGGTATGATGGGGGAGAAAAAGAAAAAATACGAGGCCCCGATGGTCTATGATCTTTCCGCCAGGGTAACGGACGGGGCGCGCGCCCAGAACTGCCGTTCGGGGCGCTTCGCGTCGGCTTCCTGCACTGTCGGGAGCGACGCGGAGAACAACTGCACCGCCGGGAACAGGGCGTTCTCAAGGTGTTCAGTCGGCACGGGTGTTGTCTCAGCCGGCGACTGCGAGCCTGGCGGGATGGCGACCGGGAAAGTCTGTGTCGCTGGAGGCATGGCTTACCAGAAATGCAAGACCGGCGGGGCGAAATAGGACGCGAAGTCCTTTGGAAAGATCATGAGAAGGACAGTCTTCGGCAGCAGCATGCGTCCGTATCTAAACGACCTCGATATCTGTATCACGGAGAAAATATCCGCGGGGGATATAGTCTGCGGCGATATCGTGATATATGACAGCCCTGTCGACGGTGATCGCGCCGTCCACAGGGTGGTGGGCAGGGACGAGAATGGTTCGTGTCTGCTTGTAAAGGGCGACAATATACCCCGGCCTTTCACCGAGAAGATACCTTTTGACGCGGTAAAGGAGAAGGTCACAGCCGTAAAAAGGTCCGGCCGGACTTACGACCTGCTATCGCGGCGCAGGCGTCTTGCCGCGAGGTTCACGGCATTCCTGTCAAGGAACGACCTGACGCCGACGCTCTTAAAAAGGAGGGTCCTTGACAGGCCGCTTCTTTTGCTTTCCGGAAGTTCTTTCTACAGGCGCGCCAGGGCGCTTCTCTACGGCAATATAAGTTATATCTGCACCAGGAAGGGTTCCGTGTGCACCCTTTACGCTTCGGTCGCGGGCGCCGGGAGCGCCAGGGCCGACCTGGAAAAGCGCCGGGACGGCTCGGTGCTCTTGAGGACCCACATAAGGCACAGGGACAGGAACCGCCTTTTCGCCGCCAAGTTCCTTGAAAAAGCCGTCGAGGTCGCGGAAAAGGAGTTCGGCCCGGTCTCGGAGATATATTCCGGGGATCTTGAGTTCCGTGACCTTCTCGCCGGGGGCGGAAACCCGTTCAATACCGGAAAGGTCCGTTTCATTTGATCTATCCCGACACGTCACATCTGGACCCCTATCCCGCGCTCGGGTTCACGCCCGGGACCCTGAAGCGGGAAGAAGAGCTCATACTGCTTCTTTCCAGGACAATATTGTCCGAAAAGGAGAAGGCCCGCGCCGGGACGCTTGTTGGATCCGGGAAAGTAGACTGGGAAGAGTTCAAAAAACTATCTTTTTTCCACGACGTCACTCCGCTCGTCTGGCGGCACCTGCAGGTCTTTGAAGAAGGCATCCCGGAAGGCTTGAGGTCTTTCCTGCGGTCAGAGTCCGCGCAGGACCTGGCGCGGAACCTGGACATACTTAGGGCGGTGGACCTTTTATCCCGGCTTTTCAGGGAAAACTGCCTGGAGGTCATTTTCACCAAGGGGGTTCCGTTCGTTATGGACCTGTACAGGGATCCCGGCATAAGGGCCTTCAGCGATATCGACGCGCTGGTAAGGCCGCGGGACCTTGAGAAGGCGCACAAGCTTTTGACGTCGAACGGGTTTATCCTGCGCGAGGGGGACCCGTCCCCGGAAAGCTACAGGTCGCAGAACTCGTATTTTCTTGAGGGGAGGATCCACCTGGACCTGCACAGGTGTTTTCTGGGGCGCACGCTGCACGACAGGATGCTGGGGATCGACTACGAGAGTATCTGGCGGGACAAGCGCGAGGTGGAGCTCGCAGATACACGGATATTCACGCTCGGGCTCGAGGACGACCTCATCTACCAGTGCCTGCACCTTTCGCTGCACCACAGCTTCGCCGGTATAAAGTGGAACGTGGATATAAGCGAGTTCCTGAAAAGGCGCGGGGAGGGGATGGACTGGGACAAGTTCCTCGGAAAGGTCCGCGGATACAGGGTGAGAAGGCCGGTCTATTACGCGCTGCTTTTTACCAGGAACGTTCTGGACGCCCCGGTTCCTGATAAGGTATTGAAAGGCCTGGGCGTGAAAGAGAGGGCGCTTGACAGATGGTCCTTCCGTAAGATAAAGTCTAACAGGGGCGGAGTCGATTACCTGGCGGAACTGGTCATGTTCGACAGCCTGCGGGACTCGGCCAGGTTCGTGGGGCTGAGCCTCGCCAGACACCCACGCAAGCTAGGGCATTTCGCGAAGATAGGTGGGAAGATATTAAAGTCGGCATGGCGAAAGGCGAAAGGATAGATTCCTCGACTCGGCTGTTGCACAGCCTCGCTCGGAATGACAGAACAGGTGTCATCCCGACCGAACGAACGAAGTGAGTGGAGGGATCTGATATAATATGGATAAGAAACAATTACGTATAAGGTGGTGGGGCGGGATAGCGATATACCTGGCGTTCGTGTACGCCACGCTCGGGGTGGCGCCGAAGGTCTGGGACTCGCTGGACGCCCTGTTCGGCGGCTTTGGCATCATATTCACCGTGTATATACCCGCGGCGCTTGCGGGTATCGGTATTCTGGCCTATATGTTCTTCAAAAAAGAGGAAAGAAAAGCCGACAGCTACTTTATATTCCTGGTGTTCGTCGCTGTATTCGCTGAACTGACCTTGCTGGCACAGACACCCGAGGAGAAGATACACCTGATCGAATACGGAGCGCTTGGCGTTCTTCTTTACAACGCCCTGAAGATCGACCTGGACAGGTTCGATCCTGTACTTTATCTCGCCGGCGGCCTGTTCTGCCTGGGCGCAGGCCTCCTGGACGAGGTCATACAGCTTTACCTGCCCAACAGGGTATTCGACTGGAAGGACGTCGTGATAAACTTCATAAGCGGGGTGATGGGGCTTTTGATCATAAGAGTGGTAGTATTAAGGGCGCCGAAAAAACCGATAGACATGCGCGGGCCGCGCTTCTAAAGTCCTTTACAATATTAGGTTTACAGTGATAAAATAAAAATGATGGCAAAGACCATACTGGCTATAGACGACGACCAGGAGTTCCTGACAACGCTCAAGGATATACTCGAGTCCGAAGGGTATAAGGTCATGACCCTTTCCGACCCGACGCGGGCCGAACACTTCATTGAGAAATATGATCCGGGCCTTTTGATACTGGACGTTTTTATGCCGCGGAGGACCGGGTTCAACCTGCTGGAGGACTTCAACAAAAAGGGCATTTACGGTGATCTTCCGAAAATATTTTTAACCTGCCTGGACGACGATGTGGAGAGGATGACGGCAAGGGCGGTAGGGGTGGGGAAGTACCTGACAAAACCTTTTCAGCCCGAGGATCTGATAGACATGGTCAAAGGGATCCTCGGTCAAGATTAGAACGGAGGACGGGCTCATGCAGAGATCGAAAAAGATAGTAATAGCCGACGACAACAAAGCGATATGCGAGCTTGTCGACAACATATTGACTTCGTCGGGTTACGAAGTGGATTGTGTTTATGACGGCTATGGGCTTCTCGCTTACCTTAGAGAGAACAATCCCTCCGTGATAATCCTCGATCTGATGATGCCCGAGAAGGACGGGCTTTCGATAATATCCACTCTTAAAGAGCTCTCGCCTTACGCCAGGATCATAATCTACACCGGCTACCAGGAGTATGAGAACAGCGTTTACGCCCGGACGGCGGACCGCTTCCTCGTCAAGGGCGGAAAGATGGATAACCTGCTGGAGGCGGTGCGGGAATTATCGTAGCTTAGGCGCTTTGGGTATCTAGTATCTTGTATCTAGTATCTAGTTCAGAGTATTGGGTATCGGGTGAGCCCGGAATGGAGCCGGGCTGTTTTTTTAAAAAGATATGCTGAAATTTACCGTAGAACATAAGGATAAGGACACGCGCGCGCGTTGCGGCGTGATGAACACCCTCCACGGCGAGATCCCGACGCCCGTCTTCATGCCCGTGGCGACGCAGGCCACCGTGAAGACGCTCTCAGTCGCAGAGTTGGCCGCCTGCGGCATAGACATGTTGATCTCCAACGCCTACCACCTTTACATGAGGCCGGGGCAGGGCGTGATAGAAAAGGCGGGCGGGCTGCACTCATTTATGGGGTGGGGGGGCGCGATAACCACCGACAGCGGAGGGTTCCAGGTCTTCAGCCTCGCGGACCTCCGGAAGATCAGGGAGGAAGGCGTGGAATTCCAGTCGCACATAGACGGTTCGCGCCATTTCTTCACTCCCGAAAGCGTGGTCGATTTCCAGCTGGCGCTCGGCAGCGATATCATCATGCCCCTGGATGAATGCGTACACTACCCGGCCGAAAGGGATTATGTGCAGGACTCGGTGGAACTCACCCTCAAATGGGCGGGGCGCTCAAAGAAACGTTTTTCTGAAAGAGAAGCCAGGTCGGCTCTTTTCGGCATAGTCCAGGGCAGCACGTACAGGGACCTGAGGGAAAAAAGCGTCAGCGAGACCGTGGCGCTGGACCTGGACGGTTACGCCCTCGGCGGGATCGGCGTGGGGGAGCCCGTGGACCTTATAAATGAGATAACCGACTACACCGCCTCGATCCTGCCCGAGGATAAGGTCCGTTACCTGATGGGGGTGGGGACGCCTCCGGACGTACTCGAGGCCATATCATGCGGCGTCGACATGTTCGACTGCGTCGTCCCCACCCGCAACGGCAGGAACGGCCAGGCCTTCACTTCTTCGGGCGAGATGCAGCTGAGGAACGCGCCCTTCAAGGAGGATCTTTCTCCGATAGACCCTGAATGCGGGTGCCCCGCCTGCCGGAACTACACCCGGGGGTATATCAGGCATCTTTTCAATACAGATGAGATACTGGGACTCAGGCTCGTATCCCTGCATAACATATACTTTTA
>Ga0272442_10005611_pt1 | contig 16702 bp, 15 predicted proteins | sample SSMForm2O_FD_200262 | JGI IMG/M metagenome (GOLD analysis project Ga0272442, IMG submission 200262) | Marine sediment archaeal communities from Little Sippewissett salt marsh, Falmouth, MA, United States - SSM-Form-2O | ecosystem: Environmental > Aquatic > Marine > Wetlands > Sediment ... | reverse complement strand
ATCACCGCGGGTAAATGGGACACAGAATTCCCCCTGAAGGTCTGGCAGACGGGCAGCGGCACCCAAACCAATATGAACGTAAATGAAGTCATTGCCAACCGCGGGGCCCTGCTCGCTAAAAAACCCATGGGCCAGAATCAACCCCTGCATCCCAATGACGATGTCAACAAAAGCCAGTCATCTAATGATGTTTTCCCGACGGCCATGCATATCGCCACCGTCGAGACCATCCATCGCGATCTTATTCCGGCCGTAACCGCGCTACGTAATACCCTGATCAATAAATCCAAATCGTTCGAAAAAATACTCAAAACCGGACGAACCCATTTGATGGACGCTGTTCCACTAACCTTGGGCCAGGAATTCTCGGGATATGCCCAGCAATTAAGTAACGGCCTCGAACGCGTGTTTGCGACTTTACCCCGGCTGTATGAGATCCCGATCGGCGCTACCGCGGTCGGCACGGGGCTTAATACACATCCTAAATTTGCGCCAACGGTGGTGGCGCTGATTAAGGATTTCGCCAACAAACCGTTTGTGAGTTCCCGCAATAAATTCGAGGCCTTGGCCGCCCATGACGCCTTGATTGAGGTTCACGCCAGCTTAAAGGCCTTAGCGGTCTCCCTGATCAAGATCGCCAACGATATCCGCTGGATGACTTCAGGCCCGCGCTGCGGTTTAAGCGAAATTCAAATCCCGGCCAATGAACCGGGCAGTTCGATCATGCCAGGCAAGGTCAATCCGACCCAGTGTGAAGCGCTGATCATGGCTGCATTACAGGTGCTGGGCAATGATGTCACGGTCAGCATGGCCGGTTCCTCAGGCAATTTCGAACTCAATGTCTGCAAGCCGGTCATTATTTACAACGTCTTGCAGTCGATCCGGCTCTTATCCGATAGCTGCCGGTCATTCAACGACAAATGCGTGGCTGGAATCACCCCCGATCAAACAAGGCTCGATGACAATATTCGCAATTCACTGATGTTAGCCACCGCTCTGACGCCAAAAATCGGCTACGCGAACGCCGCCGATGCCGTTCAAAAGGCTTTTAAAAAAAATATCCCCCTAAAACAGGCAGTGGTTGAATGCGGCTATCTGAAAGCCGAAGAGTTCGACGCCTTGATTAAACCTGAAAACTTAACCAAACCCCAATTGCCATAGCGCGCCCGATCCGCCTATCGTAAAAAATATTTTACCTAATTTGACCAAAATGAGATTGATCAATAAAATAATAAATGTTCACTGGGAGGAAATAAAAAACGCATCAAATGACAAGGGTGGCCGGCAATCATATTTAAAGAAGTCGGCCGCGGACAACCGGACACGCATTTGATACTTTTCTCCCATATGGGCTGCGAACACATTTATCATGTCCTCTTCAAAAAATTTTCGTGAACGCCGTGAGGCCATCCGCGCCAAGCGCATTCTTAATATTCAATACCGCCTGGCGAAAAGCCGATATAAATCCGGTGACCGACGCTGGCACCTTTCAACCACGCATGACATGAGCGCCAAAGGCCTGGCGTTTTTATCTGATGTGCCCTATCATATCGGCGATATCCTCGAATTGCATACTGTGATGTCTGGCGTGATTGACGTGATTAAAGGTTTCGGCAAAGTCATCAGAATTGAACAGAAAAGACGAAGCGCCGCCTATTTACTGGCGGTCCAGTTCGTCGACTCAAAGATCGCCCGAACCCGCCCGGCCATTTCAAAAAAAGTATCGTTTTAAATAAAAAAATCATAAAATCCCGGCTATCATTGCGCCAACACCCCTTTCATACTTATGTTGACGGCTTGTGCTCAAAGCACAATATGATTATTCCGTAAGATGGCCCTCGAAGGGAAAGAAATGATGAAAGAAATACAAGCCTTGCTTATCGTTGATGTCCAAAATGATTTTTGCCCAGGCGGGCAATTGCCAGTCCCCGAAGGAGATAAAATCGTCCGGGTCTTAAATCGATACATCACTCATTTTATTGCAAGGGGTCTTTCCATATTGGCCTCCCGCGACTGGCATCCGACCCAAACCGCACATTTTCAACAATTCGGCGGCCCATGGCCGCAGCACTGCGTTCAGGGAACGCTGGGAGCTCAATTCCATCCCGGTTTATCCCTAACCGATAATGCCATCATTATTTCAAAGGGCATGCAACCCGATCAGGACAGCTATTCCGCCTTTCTGGGCCAGGATTCCCGGGGCAGAGCTCTTCTGGACATCTTAAAAGATCTCCAAATCACCGAGCTGTATATCGGCGGACTGGCTACGGACTTCTGCGTCAAACATTCGGTTCTGGATGCACTCGCTAACGGCCTTAAGGTCAAGCTACTCGTTGATGCGATTCGAGGCATTGACGCCCAAAACATCCAAGCGGCCCATAAGGAAATGCGTGCGGCCGGCGTCGAAGAAACGAATTTCAGCGGGGTCGTCAATCTATTGGGTCAATCGTAAAAGGTTCGAGTAGTCCTGATCCCCAAATCCGCGGCACTTCATTGACCATGCCAGCGGTCAGCAACGTCGGCCCGCCACTCCTGATCAGTCTTCCAATTTTAGTATTTGAAATTTTATTATAGATTTGTATAGTTAATCGTATATTTTTAATCCGGCATCAACAAAAATTTTTTCGGTATAATCCGAATATAATTCCTATGCTTCATTCCATTGAACGGGATCGTTAACACAATCAAATGGCTTGAGCATATGGTCGAAGAATCATTCGTCATCGGAATCCCGTTCTTGGGAACAATCCAAATGAACTTATCTCTATCTCATCTGCGGCAATGAAAAATATACAAAAATCAATACGACCCAGGAACATAAATGGCCATCCCTTAGTCGTAGGACATAAAATGAAAAAAACATGATAAAAAAATTGAAGGCAAGCAACCTGTCGTAATTCTTATTATTGCACACAAACCCGAACTGGCTTATTTTGAAGAGATATCATTGCGACAATGCTATAAAATTTTAGGAAAATACCCCATCAAACTGATTTGTCCTTCGACGCTGGATGAATGACATGATTGATTTCCGCACATTATGCAGACTCACCGTCACCTTGGCCGGCCTCGGCATTCTGACAGTCAAGCCGTCTCCCTGGCCAACGAATATCTTTGAGTGGCTGTCCGAATACGTCATCCCACCAGCCCATGCATCCAATCATCACTCCAGCACGCTTGAGGAACTGCGGTCTTTACCTTATCTTTCTTGGTCCCAAGAAGATATAGATCAAAAACAATCGGGAGTAATGCGGTATGACAAGAAAAAGGCCTTTGACGGCTACAATCTCTATACAGATGATAGCTCTTATGCCTATCTGATGAACATGACCGGCCAGATTGTTTACAGCTGGCGGTTCCCGCCGCCGCCAGGTAAATGGGAGTATTTTCGACTGCTGGATAACGGCGATATTGTCGCGCTATGTGTTGGCAAAACTCTTGTCAAACTCAACCAGGACTCACAGCTAATATGGCGAAGTCCGGTTCAGGCTCATCATGATATTGAAGTCCTGCCGGACGGCACCTTCCTGGCAACAGGGCGGTTGCCGCCGGTTCCGTACAAGGGCAGAAACGTTCAATTCGATGCTATTTTTCATGTCTCCGAAAGGGGTGAAACAATCGGCCGCTGGTCAACATACGAGCACCTAGCTGAGCTGCAAAAAAATCATTTCCCATCCAAACTTGATAATGAAAATATTCCAATTGAACCCCAGGCGAAATCACTTAAAACATATGATTATTACCATCTTAATACGATCCAAACGCTTCCGGACACGCTGCTCGGCCAAAGGGATAAAAAATTTCAGGAAGGCAACTGGCTTACCTGCCTCAGGAATACGGATCTCATATGCATATTGGATAAGGATAGCCGGGCGATTGTCTGGAGCTGGGGCCCGGGTGAACTGGATTGGCCGCATATGCCGCAGATGTTGGATAATGGGAATATCCTCATTTTTGATAATGGAACGCATAGAAAATATTCACGGGTGATAGAGATCGATCCAGTCTGTGGCCGCATTCTCTGGGAGTACAAAACGGATCCGCCACAAAATTTTTATTCCGAAGTGCGCGGTTCAAGTCAACGTCTGCCTAACGGCAATACCCTGATCTGCGAATCAGAGCGGGGTCATGTCTTTGAAGTCACTGAAAGCAAAGAAGTTGTCTGGGAATTTTATAATCCCGAAATGAAGGATGGCAAGCGCAAACTAATCTACCGCATGATAAGAATCCCTAAAGCAAAGGCAGATGGCTGGCTGAAGAAAAGGTGGGGGGCTGATCGAAATTGAAAAATATTGTTGACAAAACCGCACGAATCGCTCATAATCATTTCGAGTAAATAAGGGAAAAGGAATCTTGAATCGCAAGGTTGAAGGTGACTGACCTTGCGGTTTTTTTTATAAGGACCTGCCGTTATTTACTTAATATAAAAAAAAGGAGGTAGTAAGTAATGGCAAAAGGAACAGTAAAATGGTTTAATAACCAAAAAGGCTATGGCTTCATTTCACCGGAATCCGGCCCGGATGTGTTTGTTCATCACAGCGAGATCCAGGGTGACGGTTACAAGTCCTTGGACGAAGGCCAGGCAGTCGAATTCGAGATTGCTCAGGGTCCCAAGGGCGAACAAGCCAAGAATGTCGTAAAGGTTTAACCTCGTCAAAAGCCTTAAAGAAAGGTCCGGCTTCACAGCCGGACCTTTCTTTTTTATTAACCCCACAAATCATAATTAAAGATATAATCTCATTAAGCACAATCAATCGAAACGGAAAGACTAGAAACGCGGGCGAATACAGTTGGGATCCGGCGATGATAACTTGATAAATAATTAATGAAATATAAACACGAATTAAGTACAATACGACTAGCGCTTTTGCAACCGAATAATTGCTTAAAAAATTTATTCAAATTCGCTTGGCTGCGAATACTGCCATTGCTGAATCCGCCTCCAGGTAAACGAACGATTTTTCAATAGGAGTATTTATGGAAAAACCCATCCAAGTCCTACCGATATTGAAGGAGTCGCTTAATCTCTACCGAGATAACTTTCAGCTCTTTTTCACGGTTACCCTGGCCGGTTATGCGGTTTTTTTATTGGAACATCTCCTTCTGATATACGATATCAATATCGGGATCTTACGTCTGTTAACATTCATCATCGGCTTTCTTGTGCTCTTTTGGTCCACAGCAGCTCTGACTCAGGCGGTATCCAAACGCTATCAGGGCCTCGAAATCGATTTTAAGGCAGCTTTCCAGGACACCAAAGATAAACTCTGGCGTTTGATCGGTATATCCATTCTTCAATCGCTGATTATTACGACTGGCCTGCTTTTGCTGGTTATCCCGGGCCTCTACTGGGCGGCGCTGTTCTCTTTAGCGGGCATTGTGCTTATCTTAGAAGATACCGGACTGTTCGAATCTTTCAAAAGAAGCCAAAATCTGATCCAACTTCATTTCTGGCCGGTCTTCGGCATCTATCTGCTATTGTTTCTGATCAATTCTTTGCCCCAGGTTTATCTTTACGGCCTTCCGTTAAGCATCTCGTCAAAAACACTGCTGGTTTATTTTCTCTCGCTCCTTCTCACCCCCTGGGGGATGAGCGTCAGCGTTAATATTTATAATCGCTTGAAACAGACGCAGCCCGAAATCGAATTGTCCGCTGATCAGGCACCCCGCAAAGGCAGCGGTTGCCTGGGCTGCCTGACGATGATCCTGCTATCGGCTGTGATCGTTGTTTTATGTATCTTCTGGTTTATTAACCTTAATCGTTTTATCCGGACCGAGAAAGGCCGCGCCGTTTTTGAACAGGTGGCCAAACGCATCAGCCCTCCGATGAAATTTCCGGACGGTATAACCCTCAATCGGCCCGAAGGTTATCTGGTCGTGGGGGCCCAGGACAAAGCGACCGGTTACGGGTTGCTCGGCTTTGTCAAAGACGAACTGCTCATGCCCCATATCGACTTTGTTTCCTACAATCAATTGGGGATTGCGGAAATCGATTCTCTCCGATTCGGCCAAGGCCAGGTCTGGGAGAGGTATTACGATTTTATAACCGAGGCTGCCCCGCTTAACGCCACCCGTTTTAAATATCTGGAAAAGGACTCGCTCAAGACCGTTGACATCGCCGGTCAATCCTGGGTTGAATATATATGGAAAAGCAAGTCCGTTGACGTTGCCAAACGACAACAATTCTGTGTCTACCACTATACTCTTTCGGACAGCGGGGTCATTTTTGCCGCCAGTGGATATTACTTGACTGCCGAGCAGACCGGCAAGGAAACACTGCCCCCTCAGTTAAAGGAGGTCCGGGAGATCCTGGCGGGTTTCAATTTCTAGAGAGCTTCCCGGAACCTGTATTAGCAAATAAAGTTTTGCATTAAAATTCAAGGCATATCCCCGTTAACAAGGAGAAATCATATGGCCTTCATGCTATGGGTTGCCTGTATCATTATCACGATCATAATCGCGGACCACAAGCGGATGAGTGTCTTGGGCTTCTTTTTCGTTGCGCTATTTTTGGGGCCGCTGGCGGTCCTGATCGCACTTTTAGCCAGCCCCGGAGCGCCTAAGACTTCCCAGCCAACCGGATCCTTCACGCCCAATGACGCCCGCAAACATCTGGAGCAGTTAAAAGCCAATCTCGCCTATATCCAAAAGAAGGCCGACGCACTAGAGGCCCGGATCAACCAATTATCCGGTAATGAGCCCGAAATCGTCAGCCAGGCAGTGCCATCCACACCATCTATCCCTGTACAGGAATCGGCCGCCCAACCAGAAGCCGCTGAAGGCTTTGAGCAGACCTTTGGCAAATATTGGCTGAACCGGATCGGGGTAGTCTTGTTCGTGATCGGGATCGGTCTTTTTATCAGTTACACGTTTCAATACTTGAACGCCTGGGCCAAGCTCGGAATCGGTTATGTCTTTGCGGCCGGATTCTTTGTTTGGGGCCGGTACTTGGAAAAAAACGAAAGGTATAAAAGGGTGGCCTGGGGCATACTGGGCGGCGCTTGGGGATTGCTCTATCTATCAACATATGCCATGCATTTTATCCCAGCCACCCGGGTTATCCACAGCCCCTTTCTCGAAACCATTTTACTCGCGCTGGTCAGTTTATGCGCCATTCGCTACAACCTTAAATACGATTCCTGGGTCGTCACGGCCATCACATTTATCCTGGCCTTTATCACCGCGGGGCTGGGAGGTTTAAACTATACGTCGGTGATTTACTTTTCGCTTTTGGTGGCCAGCATCGCTTATCTGGCATATCGAATGCAATGGCATTTCTTCTTGGTGCTGGGCATCGTGGCCAGCTACATCACCCATACGTTCTGGATTAATTCCGATCCGTTTTTTTATCCCCGTCATGCCTGGGGGATCAGTAACCCACCTGTTTATCAGTTCCAGATTATGTTCAGCATCCTGACCATTACCTGGGCGATCTATTCTTTTATCTTTTTTATCCTGAAACAAAAAACCGAAGAGAATCAGCAGCTTTTTTTGACCGCGCAGCTTTTGAACGCCGGCTTTTTTGCCGCCTTGGGCCTTTATGAGATTGACCGAGTTCAGGGTTATTTAAATGTGGCCTTTAATGAAAAATTTTGGTTTTTAGCGGTATTGGCTGCCTTGTATTTTCTATTTGCCCGTACTTTCCGGCAAATCAAACGGCCCAGATTTATCATCGCCAATACCGCGATCGCGTTCACATTGGTCGGCATGGCGATCTTTGTGCGCGTTTCCAGCCTAAGCGTCGCGTTTTATTGGATCCTGGAAATGGTCTTGCTTTTTGCGCTAGGGATTTATTATAAAGAAAAAATTTACCGCATCCTAGCCGCTCTGCTGAGCATCCTCATCATGATCAGATTATTTATCGTCGATCTTTTCAGCCCGAAAATATACTACCTGGTAGGGCTCCCGGTTGCGCATAATATCTTGTTGGTCGGCTTTGCCGCGCTGTGTTTTTATGGGCTGGGCATTATCGCTGATAGCAAACGGTTTGGGCATGATCTGCCCAAGGATGAGCGAGATTTATATCCGCTAGCCTTCCCGATCTTAGGTACCTTGCTATTCATTTTCGTATTAAACCAAGAAGTCGCACCTCGCTGGCTTTCATTCGGATGGGCCCTCTTGGGGGCTGCGATCTTCGGAACCGGGTTCCTGCTCGAAAAACGGATATTCCGGCTGAACGCGCTGGCCGTGCTGTCGCTAGCCGCCTTGCGGGTGGTGTTCATCGACTTGAGCGGAGTGAACACTATTTACAAGATTACGGCCTTCACGGTTCTGGGTGCCTTATTCTTGGGCATCTCAATGCTATATTCAAAGTACAAAGTCAATCAAAAATAACGAATGCCTTTACACGGCGATGCATCGAGCGGTGTGTTTATAATAGAACTTCGGGTGAACTGTTGAGCGCTTTGTGTGATCGAGATCTGTTTTCATTTATATAGCATGCCGTCCCGTTATACTCCGCTCAGCAGGCCGTGATTAAAGAAAGTTATGACGAATACTTTGTTGACCGGTCGACTGGGACTTCGGCCATTGCCCATCCAAAGGCTACCGTCTTATCGCAGAAAATATTACCCGAATCATCAATCAAAAACTGACTGACTTGTCACCATGGAAATGACGGCCACTGCCACAAGAGATGGGAACGGGGCCTTTACTTATCATGACAATCGGGACCTGATTTCGTAGCCAGTTAATCCGAATTAAATCTTTTTGCGAAAAATTTTAATACGTACATTACTGCTGATTTATCCGTCCGGCCCGTCTTCTTGCGTAAATAACCGGACCACATTGGGTTATAAAGAAAGCTCGTAAATTTCAAAAGAAATCGTTTTCTCGATGCAAACTCAATTAAATTTGACTATAATATGAAAAATATGGCATACTTTTAATTGTTCAGGGGTAAATCCTTCCTAAAACACGTAACCTTCTACAAAGGAAAAACAAATGAAAAAACTATTCTCCGCCCTTTTATTCCCGGTTTATTTTGTCATTATCGGAAGTTTATTGACGGCCTCATCGGCCGAGGCAAAATCACGCTGGATCGGTGAAATCTCCAGTACGTCTTTACCCAGCATCATGCGCGATGACGAAAAAGACGTCGTTTATCTCGGTGACGCCCAGAACAAGGAATTGATCGTCATTGACAGCATGCAGGAAACGGTCATTGACCGCATCCCCGTGCCCAGCAATAATTTCTCCGATATGGCCATGAGTAAGGACAATAAAACTTTAGCTGTCGCCGGCGGCACGGTTACGCTGATCGATACCGAAACCATGGCCATAAAAATTTTGAATCCGGGCCAAGATATTGTATCGGTCGCATTCGATCATAAAAATAATCTTTATTTTACGACATCGGAATACTGGGGCCAGATTTATTATTACGACCTGGTGCAGGATGCCATCGTTCATAGTTTTGTGCCGAATAAAATGGTTTACCGAAACGCGCTGGTCAAAACCGACCGGGAGGGCAAAATCCTTTATGTGGCCGAGCGCGGTTTGTCGCCAGCTTCACTTTATAAGTTCGACGTGTCCGGAGACGAACCGGTATTCGTGGCCGAGGATGATCATGGCGATCTGGGAAGCAACCTGCGGGATTTCGTCATCTCGCCCGACGGCAACACAATTTACGTCGCCTGCGGCGCCCCGTACGGTATTCAGGTCATCGACGCCGAAACCATTGAACGGACCGCTCTTTTGACAACCGGGGCGTATCCCGGCGGGGTGGCGTTGGATAAATACGGGATCTATGTCTACGGCCTGCCTAGCAGCGCCTACAACAATATCCTGTACCAATTTAAAGCGGATGACGGCAGCACAACCCATTCGTTCAAACTGCTCAATACCGTACTCAATGGAAAGTCGAATATCCGGGGCATTGCCGTAGACCGGGCCGGCCAAAAGGCGTTTATCGTTCACGGCGATACAAGTTTCAGCTCGCCGAACCTCCAGGTACAAGTGGTGGATACCGAAGTCAATATTTATGAAGATGCCATAAAAAAACTGGAAGCCGAGATTGAACAATTAAAAGCGCGTATTCAGGAACTTGAAGATTTCATCGCCTCTTTGCTGTCGAAAAACCAGCAATTACTCGATGAAAATGTTTCACTCAAACAGGAAAATACGGATCTGCAAAACCAGCTGAATGCGAAGCTGCAGGAAATAACAACGCTTGAGCTCGAAAACAAGGATTTGAAATCTCAGCTGGAATACAAGAACCGTTATATCCAGGCCCTGCTGAACTATATCCAAAGGCTCTGGGATTATATCCGACAGAGGTGATCATCTTCCCACCGTATGGCGGCTCCTATCACGGGGCCGCCTTCTTTTAAAGTCAATCGCGCCAAAACACTTTCCACGGCCGGTCCTTTGACATACAATATAATACGTCCTGCATAAAACATACGGATCAGGCAGATAACTGTCGGCTTACATAACAGTCGTATTATTCAAACCCGATGAATGCCCCGTTATCCATTCCTTTAACTACGGCATATTTTCGTTTTTACGGTTCCTTAAATGATTTCTTGCCCAAATCATTAGAACACCGCACCTTTGCCCACACCGTTAAGGGTCGGCCGTCGGTTAAGGACACATTGGAGGCCCTGGGCGTTCCGCACCCAGAGATCGACGGAATCATTGTTAACAACCGCGCAGAGAATTTTTTCTATCAATTGCAAGCTGGGGACAAAATCCACATCTATCCCTATCGGTATAACGGGAAATTTCGGTGGAGAAGACATTTGGTGCCGATCGTGGCGCTGCCGCCTAAATTTGTCTGCGATTCGCACCTAGGCAAACTGGTAAGGCATCTGAGGCTCTTGGGATTCGATTCGGTCTACAAAACCGTTTTCCCGGATACTGAAATCATCCAGATCGGGGTCCGGGAAAACCGCATTATCCTAACCCGCGATAAAGGAATATTGAAAAATCGGGCTGTCCAGTACGGCTATTGGCTGCGTTCGGTGCATCCGCAAAAACGTTTGATCGAGGTCGTGACAAGGTTTCGATTATCGTCTAAAATAAGACCATTCACGCTCTGCCTGGAATGCAATGGTAGAATCAAAAGAATTGTCAAGGATCGCATTAAAGAAAAACTGCCGCCGTTGGTCCAGAAATACTACCGGCTTTTTTTTATTTGCGAGGCCTGTCGCAAAATTTATTGGAAAGGTTCGCACCATCACAGGATGATGCGGATTATCCAGTCAGCCCGCACAAAGCAAATCAAATAATTGGAGGTCCGGCGTATTCAGGGGACGGTATCCGATATGCGACGACATACCCGGCATATCATGACCCGGTTCGAATTTCTGAAATTGGGATTGTATTCATCCGCGGCCTGGCTGATGGGCTTGTTCAAGCGCCCGTTTGATTTTGACCAAGAAATGAGTTATCCGTCCAACCCATCCGCGTTAAACTCCTATGAACCGGGATATGTCAAGCTTCACCGCAATGGCCAGCTGAAGGAACGCGCTAACATCTTATGGGATATGCTGCGGGAATGCCATCTTTGTCCGCGCCAATGCGGTGCCAAACGGCTGGCCGGTGAGGAAGGTTTCTGTCATGCCAACGCGACTCTGGAGATTTCTTCCTATAATCCCCATTTCGGAGAGGAACGGCCACTGGTAGGCCGCGGCGGGTCAGGTACGATTTTCTTCACCAATTGCAGTCTGCGTTGCGTGTTTTGCATCAACTGGGAGATCAGCCACCTGGGCCTGGGGCAGAAATCATCGACGGATGAGCTGGCCGCCATGATGCTGGCCTTGCAGAAAAAAGGCTGCCATAACATCAACGTGGTCACGCCCACACATTACGCGGCGCACATATTACAGGCCTTGGACTTGGCCGCCTCCCGCGGTCTACATCTGCCTTTGGTCTATAACACCTGCGGCTGGGAGGACATCTCCGTCTTGCAAAAACTAGACGGGCTCGTGGATATTTATCTTCCGGATTTCAAATATTCTTCCGGCGAGATGGCAGCGGAATATTCAGCCGGCGCTAAGGATTATCCCGTTATCACCCAAGCGGCTTTACTCGAGATGCAGCGTCAGGTCGGTACCGCCATTGTAGACCAGGACGGATTGATCCGCCGCGGCCTGATGATTCGGCATCTGGTAATGCCCAATGACGTAAGCGGCACCCAACAGGTCCTGGAATGGATCGCGAAACATCTGCCGAAAAACACCTATGTCAATCTGATGTCACAGTATCAGCCCTGCTTCCGGGCCAAGGATTATCCGGCCATAGCACGCCGGATAACCACGGAAGAATACTGCCGGGCAGTCGAGTGGGCTAAGGAACTTGGCCTGACAAATATCGAAATCCAGGGATATCCGTTTGCATAAAGGTAAAAACACAATGATCTGCGGGATTGAACAAGGCCTGAACGAAACGATCCGTTTATTGAAAAAGGCACGGAATGTTCTCTTTATCACCGGTGCCGGAATCTCGGCCGATTCGGGCCTGCCCACCTACCGCGGGATCGGAGGTTTATACGAGACCACCGACGTAGAAGACGGGATCCCGATCGAGATGGCCATGGCGGGCGAGATGCTGGAAACCCGGCCAGAGATTACCTGGAAATACCTTGCGCAGATCGAACAAAATTGCCGCAACGCGACTTTTAATGCAGCTCACAAAACCATCGCCCAGATGGAAAGCCATTTCGAGCGCGTGCTGGTCCTAACCCAAAACGTCGACGGGTTTCATAAGGCCGCCGGTTCAAAACGTGTGATCGAGATCCACGGGAATTTTCATAACTTAAAATGCATACACTGTGACTGGCGCGAAACGGTCCAGGATTACCGTGGCCTCTCAGTCCCGCCACGCTGTCCGGCCTGCGGCCATATCGTCCGGCCGGATGTGGTCTTCTTCGGCGAGATGCTGGATCCTGAGAAAATACAGATATATTTAGACGAACTGCATAAGGGCTTTGATGTGTATTTTTGGATCGGGACGACCGGTGTGTTTCCGTATATCCAGCGGCCGATTTATGACATCCGGACTGATAACCGTGCTGCGATCGAAATCAATCCGGGTGAAACGATTCTTTCGCCGCAGATGGATGTCCGTATCCCGTTAAAGGCAGCCGAGGCCTTGCAAAAAATTTGGCGTGGGATTATGAGTTCAAATAATGACATGTATACCTAGAAATCCAAAAAAACTTCATTTTAAATAATATGTCCATTGAAAAATTGAGGTTTCGGTCTTAAACTACTTAAAACGGAGAATTCAATTATGAAAATCCGAAAAATCTTGCTCGTTCTCACCGTCCTGGCGGCCTGGGTAACAAATGGCGTTTTGGCACAGGGGCCCCAAAATGTTTTAGTCGTTTATTATTCGCGCACGGGTAACACTCAGGAAGTCGCCGAACGACTGGCGCAAAAATTTAACGCGGATATCGAAAGGATCATTGACCGCAAGAAGCGCGTCGGGCCGATCGCGTTTGTAGCGGCCGGGAAGGATGCCTTAGCCGGCAACCTGACCCAGATTGAACCCCTGAAGCGGAACCCGCAGGATTACGATCTGATTTTGATCGGCACCCCCAGCTGGTACAGCCATATGACCCCGGCGATCCGGACCTTTGTATCCGAATCCGACCTATCGGGCAAGCAGGTGGGCGTATTCGCCACAGCCCATCTTACCGGTGTGGAAACGGCCTTGGATCAATTAGCTGCTTTCATTAATCCGGAAAAGGCCGAATCGATCCCTAAATTGCCCCTGCGCAAACGTGACCTCGAAGATGATGTCCTGAATCAAAAAATCGAATCCTTCTTTCAACAATTCAACGCAAAAAGGAGAGACAATGCCCAATAGCGAAGAATTGATGCGACAAATGAACGAAGCTGCGGATCAGGCAAAGACTGAATTGCAGAAACATTACACCCAATGGTCAGCGCGCGAGGTAGCGGACTGGTGGAACCGATGGTATTTAAAAGCCGGGCATAAACGCCTAGGAAGGATCTTGATTGCCATGACCAAATTGGATCGCGAGCAACAAAACACAAAATAACCGCTTCATCTTGTCGCATGGACCGATTCAAGCCTAAAACTAACGATTTAGCCCCGAAATAGAAGGGAGGCTCTTATGCTCATGGCCTCAGAAAATCAACGCCGGTTTATCCCCCGCAACATTTTGATCGGGCTCATCATCTTCTTTCTTATCGGGCTTTTTCCGACTCAGCTTGTGGCTCAATCCACTCTGGAATACATGGCACTCCAGAGCCAGGTTCACGGCGCAGCCCAACAGGGAGCAGGTGCTGTTGCGCAGTCCCAGCAACATCCCCAACCCCGGCAGCAGGATAACCGGACGGATCTAATGCAGATGTTGAAAGATTTTTTTACCGCGATTCAGACCAAAGTCCCGCCGCTGCAACTCGGTATCATCTTCCTGTTGTTGGCGATTGCATGGTTCCTCATGCGGAGTTAAAACGGGAAAAATAAAACCCTGATGGGATGAATCGCCGGCCAACTGTTAAAAATTCACATCGCGGTCAGAGAAACCTCGACCGGACTGCCAGACCTATCAAACAGGCCCATATCAACCAGTTACCGAAAAGAAAAAATGGTGTCTTTTCTCCGGACAAAGGCACCTCAGACGTGAAGGTGGCCCGGGAAAAGGCCGGTGCTTCACGAATGACGCGGCCCCATGGATCGATCACCATCGAAACACCATTATTGGCTACTCGGATGAAACTGCGCCGATTCTCGATCGCCCGGATTTGCAGCATCTGGGCATTCTGCCGATAATAAAAGCCCATCCTGCCCAATGAAGGTTCGTCATTGGTCATATTGATAACAATAGCGGCTCCGTTGCGGACAAATTTTCTTATCAGATTTGGAAAAAGCCCTTCGAAACAGATCACGGTTGAAAAAGCCGCCTCACCCACACGGAAAATTTTATGTTCCCGACCCGGCTCATAAACCCCGACTCCGCCCAATCTCCGAACCCACGGAATCAGACAACGAACAGGCATATATTCCAGAATAGGGACTAATTTTATCTTGGCGTATTGCCCGATATTCTGACCCTGGCCGGAAAAAAGAACAGCAACATTAAAGGCATGAGGCCCGGATGTATCCTGCCGGAAATCCTGGGTACCCAAAAGCAACGGCCGCCTGTAGGTTTGAACGACGTCTCTGATCTGCCTCAGGATATCAGCCCGCTGGGGATGAAACAAGAAAAACGGAACCGCTGTCTCCGGCCACACCACAAGATCCGAACTTCCTGCTGCCAATGCCGTTTCAGTCATAGTGCGGTAAATCCTAAAATTCTGCGGCCAAAATTCAAAACTTTTCTTCTGTTCTTTGAGTATATTGGGCTGAATAATCGTAACGCGAAGAGAGGAAAGGGGAGGAATACCTTTTATGATAAATTTCCCGAACAAGTAGGGTACAAAAATCAAGAATCCTACTATAAAAATTAGGATTGCTTTTTGCCGGAATGAAGACGTGTGGCATCCCGCAGTCTGCCTGTTTTGCCGCGCCACAATCCAAGCTACGAGACGGGGAAATCTGCGGTCTTGCTTTAGATGGGATTTCGCTGAATTAGAGTTCGTCCGAGATTCCATCAAGCCCGCATCAAAGGAGGGAAATGGCTCAATGCCGGGTGAAACAAGGATTTCGGTCAAAGACGCGTTGACCAGCAAGACCCAGAAAGACAGGCCCCAGACGCCTGTCCAGGCTGCCGGTTGCGCCAATGCTGGATAGGGCGCGAGCATATAACCGACCAATCCAGCCGGCAGGCCCCAAAATCCCGAAGAGCGAACAAATTCGGTCAGCGTCCAAAGCGCGGCAATGGACAGGCAAAATTTTATTCCGCGGCCTTTCTGTTTCAAAAAATACAAGCCTGCGCCGAAAAGACCCGTAAAAAAAGCCTGAACAAGAACCGCCAAGCCAAACAGCAACCAGGAGACGTTCACGATCCAGAAAAAAACTAGTGCATGAAACGCACAACCGAAAAAGAAAGCAGTCAAATAACTCTGCCGCAGGCTAGCAGCATTTTGCAGACCATATAAGAGGGGAATAAAGACGAAAAAAACAAGCCAGGCTTGTCTCAATCCGACACAGGCGCCAAGAAATAAAAAAAAAGAAAGCAGGGCATACATTAATGCTTGCCCTGCTCCCTTTCTAAGATACATCAGAAACTTCATGCTACCAGCATACAACAAAAAATGCCGTATGCCTAGAACTTACGCCGGAAAAACCCGATCATTCCCAACAGACCGCCAAAAAGCAAAGATAAACTGGCCGGTTCAGGCACAACGTTCATCTGATACTCTTTATTTATATTTTTGCAGCATAAACCCTTGCCGTCGATCCAGGCCTCGGCGTTATAAAGCCCGACCCGCGCATCATAAGGGACAAAAACGTTTTCTGTGTAGGAATAGTTATGCAGCAGGCTGAGATCATAACCGCTCATGATGGTCGAATCATAGCTGCCGTTGTTATCTTCGTCAATATCGATACCCATCTCGACCAAAGGACTCGCGAATAAATTTCCAGAACCAGCCACGGTAATATCATAACTTTTGCCGATGTCAAACGTGGGAATACCATCATCCCAGCTGCCGTTCACGTTGTCATACACCGTATCGACACTGTACGTGCCAGCCTGTGCCGGTACAGCGGCAAAAATAAAAATCGCTCCTAAGGCCGCTGCGGTTAAAAACATCTTCTTCATATTACCCCCTTTGTAAAATTA
>Ga0272442_10005610_pt1 | contig 16702 bp, 15 predicted proteins | sample SSMForm2O_FD_200262 | JGI IMG/M metagenome (GOLD analysis project Ga0272442, IMG submission 200262) | Marine sediment archaeal communities from Little Sippewissett salt marsh, Falmouth, MA, United States - SSM-Form-2O | ecosystem: Environmental > Aquatic > Marine > Wetlands > Sediment ... | reverse complement strand
CTCCCCCATGAAGGCCGCACCCCTGCCACCGAATCCCCTGCTCGACCTGCTGACCCAGTTGTCGGACGCTGGATCAACGGATCAGGTGGTCGATGCCGCCCTCGGTGTCGGCGGGGCCGTTGCTGGGGCTGAGTCGGTCGTCGTGGCGCTCGCCGACGAGGCCGGGGCGTACTTCGACCTTGTGGCACACGGGTCTGCTGGCTGCACTCCACCTGTGATCAGACTGAGCGAGGACCTCCCAATCGCCCAGGCCATCCTGACCGGCGGCGTCATGGTGGATCCATCGCCGTCCACCGAGACGCTGTCGCTCCTGGGTATGCCATCGGAGACAGCAGTCCTAGTGGCGCTCCCGCTCGACGGAATCGAAGGCACCGCGGGCGGCATTGCCTTCGCGTACCGAACCACCGGCGAGGCGCTCGCAGCCGATACGATAGATCGAGCTGCTCAGGTGGCCTCAAGGGTCGGCAGGGCGCTTGAACACACTCGTCGCAGAGAGCGTGAGCGTCGCTTGGTATCGTCGCTGCGCACCGAGATGCTCTCCTCGGACATCTCGACAGCCCCGCTCGAGATCCACGGGAAGTACCTGGCCCCGTGGTCGGGCGTGCCCCTCGGAGGCGACTGGTTCGACGCGTTCTCGTCTCGAGACGGACGAGTCGTCTCCGTCCTCGGTGATGTGGCCGGCCACGGGATCGCCGCCTCCCCTGCGATGCTGTCCCTCCGCAGCTACGTCCGAGCGATCGCATTCGACGAGCCGGATCCCGCGACCGTGCTCTCTCGTCTCGATCGCCTTCTTGCCCACTTCGATACGGCGAGCGAGCTCGCGACACTTGCCGTATCTGTCTTCGATCCGGCTGACCTGACACTCAGCTGGGTCAACGGTGGGCTCCCGTCACCGGTCTTGCGCCGAGCCGATGGGACCGTGAGCCTCCTCGGTTCCGGGCGAGCCCGTCTCGTCGGCACGGGACTGGAGCGACGCTCGGATGCCGGTGACTCCATCTCTTTCGAGAGCGGCGACACCGTGGTATTCCTCACGGACGGAGTCCTGCTGCCGATCGGTGGCGTCGGCGTCGATATCGACGATGTTCGCAATGCCGTTGCCAGGCACGGCGCGGACACGCTTGAGGTGATCTGCGACACGGTCCTTGGACTCTCCGAACACGGGGACCTCCGGATCGACGACGCCACGCTCCTTGCCCTCCGAGTGCGATGATCGAACGGTGTTTGAACCTTGGCTCTGCCGGGAATAGCGCCTCGAGGGAGAGGTAGAGGCGTGCACAAGGCCGAACGGAACTTCACCGCCGACACGCAGGCGCCCCACCACGCGCGCATGTTCGTGCAGAAGGAACTCGCGGGAATGCAATGCGCCGATCCGGCCGAACTCGTTGTCAGCGAACTCGCAAGCAATGTCATTCGCCACGTCCCCAGCGCGACACGCCTCACCGTCCTCATCACACGGCTGGAGAATCACGTTCGCCTTGCGGTATCAACGCCACACATCGCCGAGCCCTCGGAGGTGCGCGAGACGGCCACCTGGCCCACCGCAGACGTGCTCAACGGCCGAGGCCTTCGCATCGTGGACGCCGTCTCGCAACGTTGGGGCGTAGAGACGGGTCCGCAAACGACCGTGTGGTGTGAGCTCCGCTGCTGAGGGTGGCGCCCCGGCGGTGAGCCGACATTCGAGCGCCTGCTAGATTGCGAAACGAGTCCGGCGCTTCGATTGGACGGCCATGAGCACACCGACACCACCCCTTCAGATCTCCACGCGCTCCCGCGGACCATGGACCGTCGTCCAGGCTGCCGGTGATCTCGACCTCGCCACCGCGCCGGACCTCGCGGCGACCGCGAGCGATGCGGCCCTTGAAATGGGTAGCTCCGTAGCTCTGGACCTCGCCGCGATCCGATTCATCGACTCGAGCGGGCTCCGTACCCTCCTCGAGCTTCGACAGTCCGACAGCATGCGAGTCGTTCTTGTGGATCCGAGTTCGGCAGTTCGGGATCTCTTGCGCCTGACGATGATGTCCGACGCGTTCGAGACGATCGAATCTGTGGACGACCTCGACACAATCTGACGCCGGACGGTCCGGTCCGCTCCCGGACTCGCCCGAAGGAAGCCCAGCGAATCCCACGTGGTCAAGCCGATGTGCTGGCAATCTCCGCGCGCACGTGATCGAGCGTCTGACGCAGGAGCCGGGAGACGTGAACTTGGGAAACGCCGACCTGTTCAGCGATCTCCTGTTGGGTCTTCCCCTCGAAGAAGCGCATGAAGAGAATGGTCCGCTCCCGCTCATCGAGCGAAGAGGTAACAGACTCGAGTTCCGCCCACTCACCCGCCCGCGCCAAGGCACGGTCGGGTTGACCGATCATCTCCACCATCGGCGTCGACTCACCTTCACCGACAGGCTTGTCGAGTGAAGCCGGCTGCAGACCGCCGCCGGCGTCGAGGGCCTCGAGGACCTCTTCCGCGTCGACATCGAGGTGCTCGGCGAGCTCGCCAACCGTCGGGCTCCGTCCGAGCTTCTGGCTCAAGACCTGAACACCATCGGAAGCCCGCAACCACAGGTTCTGCAAAGAACGCGGGACGCGGAGCGACCATGCATCCCGCCGGAAGTGGTGCTTGATCTCGCCGACGATCGTACGTCCCGCGTACGTCGAAAAGCGCACTCCACGTTCCGTGTCGAACCGGTCGATCGCGTTCAACAGCCCGAATCGAGCCTCCTGTATGAGATCATCGAGGTCGGCGCCGCGGCCGCGGAACTTCCGAGCGAGCTGTTGGACGAGGTAGTCATAGCGACGGGCAAGCTCAGCCCTCGCCTTGGGCTCGAATCGTTGCTCGAACAACTCCTCCTCGGTACGCCGGTCCATCACGACGATCGGAGCAGCGGAAGGGTGATGATCGCGGCTCCGTCACGAACCATCGCATCATCGGCGAGAGCTTCAACGACCTCCCACGGGTCTATCTCATCGTCGAGCGCGACATGCCGAGTCCAGGGCGCAATCTCGAGGCGAAGCCGATCACCATCCAGACGTCCATCAATCTCCAACCGCTCACGCGGAGTATGCCGAACGATGGTCGACACGATCTCCGAGACCGCCAGACGCACATCCGCAGCGGCTTCGAGATCGGCACCGCTCGCGGTCGCAATCGCGGCAACAAACGATCGAGCCCAGGAGATGGCCTCAGGAGAGAGCGGCGTCTCAAAGGCGAACGCGCTGTCGGGTTCCGGGGTGCCCACGCTGGGCGAGTGTACTATCGAGCGATGCCCGAACTCGGTCCCGTACGAACGTCCACCACTGCCGATCCGGCGATGGCACGGGTACTACGCATGGTGACCATAGGGGTCGCAGCGAGCGCTGGGCTCACCGTCGATCGCGTGGACGACGTCGCCCTGGCTACCACGGAAGCGTTCGGCATCGTGATCGCGGCACCGGGCACCGCCAGCGTCGAATGCGTAGCGGAAGCCGACATAGGGCACATCTCGGTGCAGATCACTTCGATCGCCGGAGATGTTCGAGAGCCGCCATCGGGCCGTTGGACGATCGACCCTCTCGCCGATCGCGTACTCCGCTCGGTGACCGATCAGGTGGACTACGAAACAGAACCGACGCGCGTCGAGTTTTCGGTGGTCGCACGATCGTTGTAGCGCTCAGGTTCCGCTGCCGCTGCGAAACATGTGGGGTTTGGTACACGGGCGCGGTGGGTAGATCGCAACAAGGATCACGCCACGGAGGCTATCAATGGAGTTCCAACAGAATGTCCGCGTCTACAGCGCCCACGACGAGTACCTCGGCAAAGTCGATCGGCTCGTATTCGATCCCGTTGCTCGCTCCGTCTCGCACATCGTCGTACGAAAGGGTGTCTTCTTCCCGGAGGACAAGGTCATCAGCATCGCCAGTGTCGCGACCGCAACGGGGGAACGGATCAACCTCGAAAACGGTGTCGAACCGGAAACTCTCCCCCTGTTTGAAGAACGCCACTATGTGCCGCTCGACGATGTGAGCAACCCCCACGGAAGCGACCGACCGGCTCCTCCAGACTTGGTCGTCGCCCCTATCGCCTGGTACGGGCCCTTCGGGGTGTTGGCAGCGACGGACGAAGCCTTCCTGGCGACGGTCACAGCCCGTAACATCCCGGAACGCGCCGTCGCCATGGAGCCCGGGGTCAGCGTGATCACCGTGGACGGACACGAGGCAGGTCGTCTCGAACAGGTCGTCGCGACGGAGAGCGGCCGGGCGACTCACATCGTCGTCACGGAGCGCGGCTCCGGCCTTGGTGACCGCGCCGTGCCGATCACGTTCGTCGAGGATATCGCTACGGATTCACTCCGCCTGAGCGTCGATGGTGCAACCATTGAGCGGCTGCCCGACTTCGTACCTGGCGGTTCTCTCCCGCTCCCTCCGCCCTCGGCCACGGTCGCGATCGAGTCAGATTCAGTTGAGATCAGCGGATATCGGCTCCAATCCACACTGGCCGATCTCGCCGACCTGACGCTTCAGATTCAGCACCTCCGCTGGAACCTCGATGATGACGACCTTGCGTTGCGCTCCAAGCTCGACGACTTCGACGCCCTGGTACGTGCCAGCGCCGACGCCGTGGCGTCGGGGCTGCGAGCGCTGGGGGTCGCTCCCGACGGCCGGGTTGGCACCATCTACCGGGATCTGCTCTTCGATCCGCTGCCTCCAGGACCGTTCAGCGGTCCCGGAGCGGTTGGGGCACTGGCTCGCCGCCTGACGCAATTCGGGAGCAGGATCAGAGAGAGTATCGACGTGCTGACCGAGGCAGATGACGAATCTAGCCGGCTCCTCGAGGCGATCTCGGTTGAGTTCTTCGCCTGGGCCGAGAAACTCAACGCTGCCGATTGAACGACCGGCCCTTCCCCAGCAATCGTCCCCTCCAGGACGTGGTCGACGGACCTCAGGGAGCTGCCGTTGGCTCATCCCCATCTTCACGAGGAGATTCGGTCTCGTCATCGTGGGGAACACCGAGTGTCCAGGCGGGGGGATCACTCGTCGGGAACGATTCCCGTCCTGCCTCTAGTACCGGATCCAGCTCTCCCCGTTCCTGACGATGGCCTTCTTGGTCCCGTGCCATCTTCCTGGCAATCATGTTGATCGATCCTCCTGTGGAGCCTCCGGCCCCCTGGGCGTTTCATTTCCCCGCGCTCGGGGTATAGGAAGACATACCCCAGCGAGAGAGGCACAAACCTTGTGATCAGGCTTGGTCAGCGTCTGCCGCGTCGGTGGCCGCTGGTGGCTTCGTCGTGTTCGCTTCCGCCGAGAGCGATATCACCATGTCGTTCTGTCCTGCGTTCAAGTCCGGCATGTCGGCAATGATCGGTGTGAGCCCGCCATCCGCGGGGATGACGAAGAGAGCGATCCGGACTCCTTCGCTGTCGTTCAGCACATCGTGGAGTCCGAACACCTCGCTGACACGAGTCGTCTTCATTTGGCCGCCATCCCCGAGTCGCTCCAGAATGGTCGTGTACGTCACGTCCGGCCCGAACAGGATTCGGGCGGTCACGTCACTGTCAACGTGGGCGGCCACCTCGGCGTCACCTTGAGGCGCAAGCTGATAGACATTTCGGCGACCGAGAAGACCTGCATACCGCATTGTCGCCAGCGCGTTCAGTTCGTCGTTGGCGCTCAGGGCCAAAATCGAGCTGATGTCCGTCAGGTCGAGGCGATCCGGCGCATCGTCGGACAGGAGCGGCCCGTAGCGCGTGTCCAGCCCCAACATCCGTGCCAAACGCTCGTCCCGGCGCACCGCCGTGGCCAGCCGCACCGTGAAGCCGTTATCGTCGAGGGCGGTGCCGATCGCGCGCTCTACCTCGCCCGCTCCGACGATCAGGACACCCGTCGGTGCCGGATTGGCAACGCCGAGTGCTCGAGCAAGGAGAGGAGTCGTCAGGCCATAAAGGGTGACGGTGGCCGCGATGACGACAAACACAACGGGAAGAAGCGACGCACCATCTGACAGGCCAAGTTCGACCGCTTCCACGCTCAGAACCGACGCGACCGCTGCCGCGACGATTCCTCGAGGAGCGGTCCATGCGAGTACGAGCCTCTCCGTCCACCGGAGATCACTTCCGACGGTTGACGCCGCCACCGCCAACGGGCGCGCCACAACAACAAGCACCATCACAAAGGCAACGGTTCCCCAACCCAGATCGGCGAGCAGCGAAAGGTCCACGCTCGCCGAGAGCACGATGAAGAGGGATGCGATCAGCACGACCCGAAGGCTCTCGCTGAACTCCACGATCCGACCAACAGCTGTCGACCGCTGGTTCGCAAGCACAATGCCCATCACGGTTGCCGCCAGAAGGCCTGATTCGGGACTCAGCCAGTCGGCCACGGCGAACACAACGATGACGATCGAGACGGCAACCGCATTGTGCAAGTGGTCGGGAATCCAGTGCTTCCTGAGTCCAGCCACGAACACGGCTGCTGCGGCTATTCCCAGGCCAAATCCAACAACAAGGAAACCAAACAACGACACGATGGTCGCCTGCAGCGCGTCGCCGAACTCTGTGTGGCGCACAACTTCGAACGCCACGACAGCGAGCATTGCTCCGACGGGATCGACGATCACGCCTTCCCAGCGCATCACCGAGCCGAGGCGTGGTGCTGGCCGCATAGAGCGAATGAGTGGGGCGATCACGGTTGGGCCCGATACCACGACAACTGCGCCGAGCAGGATCGCCAGTTCGAAGCTCAGGTCGAGCAACTGGTGGGCTGCGAGCGTTCCCACGGCCCACGTCACGACCACGCCGACAGTGACCAGCAACTGAACCGGTCGTTCCACCCCCCCGATGTCGCGAAGGCGCAGTGTGAGTCCGCCCTCAAAAAGGATGATGGCGACCGCAACGCCGACGAGGTCAGGAAATGCGGGGCCAAAGAGCGCGACCGGATCCACCAAGCCGACGGCCCCGGCGGCCATTCCGACGAGGAGCAGCAGGATGATGGCGGGAACGCGCACGAGCGAGGCAAGCCAGTATGCAGCCATCCCGAGCGCTACGACCGAGGCGAGACCGATGAGGAAGGATGGTTCGAGCATGTGTGACAGTGGGTTTGATAGTCGTCAGTGGGACCGGCTGTGGGCTCATACCCTACGGACACCAGGAGTAGACACCTGGCAACGGCAGGCAGTTCAACAGACTGGTCCGCTCAGCCCTGTCCCTCGGTTGCCGCGCACTCGGCGTGCCCACATTTGCACGGTTCCGCCAGGTCCTGGATGCCTTGCCGGCACGCCGGGCCACAGAAGCCAAGACTGGCGTCGACGACGCACATACACGGTGGATGAGCACAGACCATGGACAACTCCCTTGCTACGTTCGCCACTCTTCCTACCCAGAATCGATCAGGATCAACCCTCACGATCCCCGACTAGTTCGAGCTTCCCAAGCGACGCTTCGTCGCTTTCGCCTTCCGTTCGAAGCCAGATCGTTCGCTGAGGGAACGGGATCTCAATTCCTTCCGCATCGAACGCCAGTTTGATACGGCGACGCAGTTCTCGTGAGATGGGCCATTGCTCGCCAGCCTTGGTTTTGATGACGAAGCGAATGGCCACCGAATCGCTCCCGAGTGTCTCAACTCCCCACACCTGGGGATCATCCAGAAAGAGATCGCGGAATTCGCTCTCCCCAGCCATCTCGAGGGCGACCGACTCCATGACGTCGGCTGCACGATCGATATCAGCCCCGTAGGCGATCTCGATGTCGAGGAGAGCACGGGACCATTCCTGGCTCATGTTGCCTACGCGTCGGATCTCGCCGTTCGGCACGTGCCATACCGTGCCGGTCACCGCCCGGAGACGGGTCGTGCGCAAGCTGATCGACTCGATCGTGCCGGTCGCCTCGCCCACATCGACGATGTCACCGATTCCGTACTGATCCTCGACCAGGATGAAGAACCCCGACAGGAAGTCCTTCACGATGTCCTGTGCACCGAAACCAAGAGCCACACCGAGAATCCCGGCCCCTGCGAGCAGTGGCGCGAGGCTTATCCCGAACGTGGAGCCGAGGATCACGAAGATGGCGATCGACCACACCACAACACTGAGCACGCTGTCGAGGATGGTCCCCAGCGCTTCAAGCCGCTGAGCACGGCGCGTGGAGATTGCAGCCGTCGATTCATCGGCTGACGACCCGACGGGGTGGTTCACCGCATGTGCGAGGATGCGACGCATCATGCGGCGTGCCACCCAAAGCACAATCCAGGCGGAGAGAAGGATGATCACGATCTGAAGAACTGGTTCGGCGATCGCCTCGACAAAGGTGACGACAGCCCCGCCGCGGTCGAGATCGAACACATTCACCAGAAGATCCGACACGGGTCGGCTGGGCTCGGTGATTTCCACCGGTGGTGGAGTTGTGGTTTCGGTGACCTGAGCGATCATCGGTTCCCCTCCGTGCATGATTGGCGAGCAATTGTCTTACCCAATGTGCGCCATCGGCAGACATCACCGGTGCGGCGACACATCGACCTCCAGAGTGCGCGCACTCGGACCAGCTCATGTTGCGTCGCGTGTACAGTGTCGATTGGCGGTGAGAGGTGCGTTCTGGTGGAACGTCGTGGTGTTGGCCTGTGGGGAGCCGTTGCCATCGGGATCGGTGGGATGGTGGGAGGCGGCATCTTTGCGGTCCTCGGTGTGGTGGCGACCCACGCTGGCGGCGGCGCTCCTCTTGCGTTTCTCGTGGCAGGTGCCGTAGCGCTGCTGACCGCGTCCTCCTATGCCAGACTCTCCGTGGCCTACCCAAACCGGGGGGGCAGCGTCGTCTTTATCGATCGCGTCTTCGGTGTCGGAATCGCAACCGGTGCCCTCAACAACTTGTTGTGGTTCGGCTACCTCGTCACATTGGCGCTGTATGCAGTGGCGTTCGGGAGCTATGCCGCCACCTTCTTCACCCAAACGGGTCAAGCAGCTCCGCAGTGGCTCCTGCACGTGTTGATCAGCTTGGCGATCATCGTGCCAACGGGCCTGAACCTCTTGGGGGCGGCCAGTGTTGCGCGTACCGAGACTGTGGTCGTCGGCGTGAAGCTGGCGATACTGGTCGTCGTCGGCGCCATCGGTATGACAACCGTGGACACGACCCGACTGGCAGTGGGCACATGGCCGCCACTGCCGACCATCGTCGCCGCAGGCATGCTCATCTTCGTTGCCTACGAAGGCTTCGAGCTGATCACCAACGCCGCTGAGGACATCCGACAGCCGCGGCGCACCCTTCCTCGAGCCCTCTACATATCGGTTGGGACGGTGATCGTCCTCTATGTCGCGATCGCGGTCGTCACTGTTGGATCGCTCACCCCGCAACAGATTGGCAGCGCCGCAGACTTCGCCCTTGCACAAGCGGCACAGCCAAGCCTCGGCCATGTCGGGTTTGTCATGGTGGCGGTTTCGGCGGTGTTGGCGACCCTTTCGGCCATCAACGCGACGCTGTACGGGACGGCGCGACTCAGCTACTCGATCGCTCGCGAGGGTGAACTACCGGAGCTGTTCGAGCGTCGCATCTGGTCGGAGCCGATCGGGCTGTTCATGACGGCCACACTGGCGCTCGTCTTTGCCAACCTCCTCGACGTCGCGTCGATTTCCTCGATCGCCAGCGCCGGGTTCCTGATCGTGTTCGGCGCGGTGAACGCCGCGGCCCTCCGCGCCGGCACCGCAATCGGAGCCAACCGAATCCTCGCCGCCGCGGGACTGGCGGGCTGCACCGGAGCGCTACTGGTCCTGTCGATCGACACCGCACGCAACCGACCGGCCGCGTTGGTACTGCTCATCGGCATCTTGGGCGCATCGCTGCTCGGCGAGGCATTCTGGCTCCGCCACCGCCGCGTACTCCGGCTTGACGGCAACCGCGGCAGCGTTGGTTGAACCTGCGGAACCGGTGGTGGCGGTGAGGCCGTGACGTCTCCCTGTCCACAGGAGTCCACAGCCGTCCAGAGCCAGAGCTGTGTTGAAGCTCGAGTTCGATGGAATGACCGTTTACGACGCTACATCACAGTAATGATCACGTTGCCCCGCTTGTGGCCGCCGTCGACGTAGCGGTGCGCGGCGACGATATCGTCCAGGGCATAGGTGCGGTCGATCACCGGCCTGATCTCACCTTTCGTCGCCAATTCGCCGAGCAGCATTAGGTCTTCCCGTCGGAGTTTCGGTCTCCCGTCGTCGACCGAGATGCAGGCTCCGCCGGAAGAAAGCACCTGCTGGCACCGCCGAAGCGCACTCGCGCTCTTGTTCTTGCCCACGGCGTCGAAGACCAGGTCATAGCGCTCCTCAGTGTCCACGAAGTCCTCGACGGTGTAGTCGACCACTCTCGTAGCGCCGAGAGATGCCACAAGCTCCACGTTCGCGGTACTGCAGACACCCGTGACCTCCGCGCCGAAGTGGCGGGCAAGCTGTAGCGCCGACGTGCCCACGGCCCCGGATGCCCCAAAGACGAGGACGTTCTGTCCCGCTCGGACGCCGGCCTTGCGAAGGAAGTGGAGAGCGAGGAGGCCGCCGTAGGGAATGGACGCGGACTCCTCGTAGGTGAGATTGGCCGGTTGTGGGACCAGAAGCCCGTCCTCCGGCCAGCACGCATACTGCGCATAGGTGCCGAAGCGATGCCGATTGAAGCCGAACACTCGGTCGCCGGGTTCAAACGTTCCGACTTCGGCTCCGACCGAATCCACCTCCCCAGAGAGCACCATGCCGAGCACCCGTCGCCTGGGAGCGTTCCAACCGAGTGCGAGCCGCGCCAGGATCCGGTACGCGGGACTCAGCCTCAGCCCCCGGATGTAGCAATCACTCGATGTTACGGATGTCGCCAAGATCCGGATGCGCACCTCGTTCTTCCGAGGAACTGGAGTCGCGATTTCCTGAAGCTTGAGGACCTCCGGCGGACCGTATCGCGTGCAGACGACCGCTCTCACTCCGAGTCACCTCAACCTACGAACCCGTGCTCCGCTTCTCCATCGAACAACCTCTCTGCAGTCCGCGCGAGTCGCCACGACGGACTTGGCCCTTGGACAAGAAGTCTCGCTCACACTACGCCTCATTCCGCTCCCTGCTCCTCCACGATGGCCCGCCATCTTGAAGGACACGCACCCGGAACTCTCGCTCGCCGCTCGCTCTTGGGAGAACCAGCGGACCGTGCAGTGAGCGCGGCTCGAGGGCCGTGAGATGAACCAGGACTACGCCCGGTGGTTCGAAACCCCCAGCGCGTTTGTGTCGATGATCGTTCCGACAGATCAGCGACAACGGAGCCCCCCAATGCTTGCTCGCACACTGATCAGCTGGGAGCCGCCGCGCGCGAACACCAACAACACGGCGAAACCCCACCCAATACGAGGGTTTCGGCGGCACGCCCGGAGGAACTCGAATCCCCAACCTCCTGATCCGTAGTCATCAACAGAGGTTCGTGCCACGTTGACGATACGGCTGAAATCCATGCGGTGCACGGGTTCTCGTTTCTCGTTGATTCGCATTGAATCCCACCGTTTCTCAACCTCTCGCGGCCCAGCCGCGGCCCACGCCAACGCGCCGACATGTGTCGCTCTCCAACACCGATACCAGGCCGTCTGATCTCGCTACCGCCGGCATCAGGAGCCTTGGGAGCCTCGACGAACCGCGCAACGAAGTCGCTGCGGACCATCTCGAACAACTCACCACGGATCCGATCGTTGAACCGAACGTACAGGAAACCCCGACGCGAACGCCGACGAAGTGTCCGGAATCGGCGAGAAGCCCGAACTCGACGTAGGCCCCCAATCGGTGAACGTGACGGGATTTGAACCCTTAGTCCAACGTTGCGCCCCTGCCCCCCTTGCCGGGTCATACGTGCTCCGCCCTGGGCTCTTGAACGCGATACCGCTCACGGAGAGAGCGCGGTCGTGTGGTTGGGCACGGTCGGCCCAGTCGGTTCGGGCTGTCAGAGCGATCGGTCCGAAGATGGCAGTCCGGTCCGCCGGAGCCGGACCCGGGGCCCGCGACCGCTCCCCGACCCGGTTCGTTCCTCTCGTCTGAACTACGGTCGTGTTGTGGCGATGGTCTTCGGTGCACGGAAGGTGGGCGCTCGTCGGTGCGCGCGTCAGTCCACTCGGGTGACCGGCGGCGGCTCCCACGTACCGTTGAGGGCAGCTTCTTCCGGCCAGTACAGCCGCATGGCGAGGTACAGCGTTCCCTCAGGCGAGGGGAGCCAGTTCGCTCTGCCCTCCGCGGTCTCGGGTTCGTCACGCTGAATGAAGATCGTCAGGGAACCGTCATCGGCATAGGCGAGGCCCGGTGTGATCGAGCTGACGAGATAGCGGTCGATCGGGTTCTCGATCATGTACCCGGCAACTCCGTCGTAGGAGGTGTCGTACATCGTGATCGACCAGAACGCCTTCACCGGCGGAGGTGTCTTGAGGGTCATGCGGTATCGGTGAGTGCCGTCGAGTGGCCGACCTTCGGAGTCCTCGTGTGTCATGGGGTAGTAGGCCTCGATCTTGTCGTTGCCGAGGTAGCCGACCATTGCTGCTGCTGCTCGCAGCAGGTAGTCACCGCTGTAGAAGTCACGGTTACCGAAGGCGTCTAGGGCATCCCAGCCGTTGACTTTGTCTCCGAGGTTCTGTGCCTTGGAGCCCATCGCCTCGCGCGCTGCGTCCACTCCGGCCTGCAATGCTGCCCGTGTTGCGTCGTCCAGGGTGGTTGCATCGAATGCGACACCCGCTGCGATCCCGATCTGAGCAAAGCGATCCATCAGTTCGGCCTCGGACGGATGTGGCGGCTGACAGAATTCGAGCAGGAAGTTCATATATCCGATGAATCGCTCATCGCGCGACGCCGGGTCGTCCCACGGTGGCCAAGCGACGTCGGGGGCCTCGGCGGGTGCGGTACCGAGATAGGCCGAGAGCGGCCTCAGACGGTAGCGACTGATGATCGCGCTGAGGCGCTCCATGTCGTCGGCGCCGAGGAGCTGAGTACGGCCGACCAGGATCCCCAAGTCGGTCTCGAAACGAAGAACGTCTGTCACCCCGGCAGGGATCTCGCCGTCCCATCGAGGGCCGACCGCGAGGTACGTTCCTTCCCCTGGGCCGGTGGCTCGCGACCCCACGAAGTGGGGGTTCGTGCCGTAGAGGTCCACGAACTGCATCACATAGTACCGATCGGAGATCGCCGGAACTTCGAGAACGACGGGTTCAGCCCGCAGATCGAGGAGTGCCGACGAGTAGGGCGTGTCGGCGTTCGGCGAGATGACTCCGCGGGACGTATGGTCTTCCGTCCGCGCCTCGCCGACTATCTCGTTCGGTTCTCCTTGATAGGAGGGGAGCGATGGATTCAGGAATCTTCCGTACGCGGCTCGGTATCCCATCAGCATTGGGAAGCAGAAGATGTATGCCTCCTCGGCGATCGCTTGAACCTCGTCTGCTGTGATGGATGCGGTCATGTTGTTGCCTCCTGAAGTTCTGTCGATGACGGATGTGACACCTCGTCACACTAGCGTATCGCGCCTCGCTGCAGACATTGTGTCGACCCCGCCCTCTACAAACCGTTGCTCGTGTGGACCGATCGAGCGTCCGCGCACCGCGGATCACCGGCTTCGCCCGGTCCACAGGAAGGGGCCAGCGACGAGACGGTCGGACCACCCGGCCGGGGCAGAGGGGCCGGGTCGACAGTGTGTGGCTTCGGGACTGCGCTGCTCGTCGACATCACTCCGACTTCTCAGGCCCTCTTCATCTTCCCAGCCTGTATCGACAGCGTGAGCGTGGTACTACTGGTCCGACGGCGTCCCCTACGCCCGACATGAGCCGTGAGGTCACGTGTTTCGATCTCCGGGAACCTGGCCGAACAGAACGGATATCCAGATCGGTGCGATGACGGCCGCGTACTCCTCCGGCTCGGCTCCGCGCCGACCGAGTAGCTCGATCGCCATCCGCTCGTCGAGCAGCGTCAGGGCCTCGGCGGTCGCGACAGGGTCGATATCCGGAGCGACCACACCGGCGGCCTGATCACGGGAGATCGCCGCCGTCGAGGCATCGACGAACGGCTGTACGAACATGTCGCTCCACAACTGCCGCAACCGGGGATCGCAGCCGCAGCCATCGTGGAGAGCCGTGAGAAGCGCTGCCGATGCGCTGAACGCCTGGGCGAATCCGAGGATGTTCGGATATGCGACTTCGGGGCTCCCCACCGCTTCGGGTTCCGCTATCCAGGCTCCGGTTTCAGCGAAGAGAGCGGACGATGTTTGCGCGAGCAGTTCCGCGTAGACGTCGTGGATGCCGTCGAATTGGCGGTAGAACGCGGTTCGTGAGACCCCGGCACGGCGCATGACGGCTGCCACGCTCACCGCCTCCGAGCCACCTTCGGTGACAAGCGATGCCGCCGCCGCGGTGATGAGCTCCCGCGTCTCTGCCCGCGTCTTCTGTGATCCTGTCATGCGAGCCAGTTTACGTTGCCGGACGGATCGCCATGCGACCGCAATGCGATCGGCCAATCTCCTGTACGCTGAGAACCGCTATCGTGACATACTGTCACACGAACGTGGGAGTATAGAGATAGCCATGGGCGATGTAGTAGGCGAAATTCTCCCATTCGCGGTGGGCGTTGCGGTGAGTCCGATTCCGATCGCTGCGGTGATCGTGATGCTGTTCACGACGAAAGCACGGACAAACGCGCCGTCCTTCATGGCCGGCTGGATCATCGGTCTGCTGGTCGTCGGCTTCATCGTCTTGTTGATCCCGGGGCTGGAGGTTGACAGCGGCGATCCTTCTACGACCACTGGAGTGGTCAAGGGCTTGCTTGGCGTTCTGCTGCTGGTCGCCGGCTGGGCGGCGTGGCGGAAGCGCCCCGGGCCGAGCGAGACGGCCGAGGCACCGAAATGGATGGACGCGATCGACGACTTCGGCACCGGCAAATCGTTCGGGATGGGGTTCATGCTCTCCGCGCCGAACCCGAAGAACCTGTTGCTGGTGGCGGCGGCGGCGGTAGCGATCTCGACGAGCGGATTGTCGACGGGTGAGGAGGTTGGGGCGCTGCTCGTGTTCACGCTCATTGCCGCAAGCACCGTCGCAGTGCCCGTCATCGGCTATCTCATCGCTGGTGACCGCGCCGATTCAGCCCTTGCGAGGGCCAAGGACTGGCTCATCCAGAACAACTCTGTCGTGATGGCGATCCTGCTGCTCGTCTTCGGCGTGTCGCTCATCGGAGACGCGATCGAGATCCTGTTCTGACCCCACGGGCTCGACTAGCTAGAACTTGCCGCTGTTGGGCTGAGGGCCCTCGGGGAGCGGCTCCATGTTGTCCCAGTGTTCAACGATCCTGCCGTCCTCAACCTGCTCGGGATCGATCCACCGGCGGCGATCCGTGGTGCTACTCAATCCCCGATCGAGGGCGTGTCATTCGCCGCCACCTTCGACGACCCCTCGGCCCCCACCGAACATGTCACGCAGTACTTCGAGATGTTCGGGCATCGGGCCATCGACCACGATGGGTGGCGGGCGGTCTGCCCATGGCCCGGCGCCGACTTCACGACGGCCGCAACGAAGGGCAGGGAGTTCATCTCACCGATTACCCCAGAAGTGCTCGACGAGCTCGAGACCGACGGTTGGGAGCCGTACCAGATCACCGACGACCCGACAGAATCACGGAACGTCGCAGCGGACCACCCCGACAAGCTGCACGAACTGGTCCGGCTCTGGTGGGTCGAGGCCGGGAAGTACAAGGTCCTCCCGATCGACAGCGACGTCTCGGCCCGTTTGGTGATCGACCGGCCGATGACCTCCCGTCCGCGGACCCGGTTCACCTACTACCCAGGTCTTGCCCCGATCCCCCAGCCTGCCACACCCAAGACCGTGAACCGGCCGCGCAGCATCGAAGCCGAGGTCACCATCCCGTCCGGAGGTGCTGATGGAGTGCTGCTCGCCCAAGGCGGTGCCGCCGGCGGTTTCGCCTTCTACATCAAAGACGGAAGACTCCGCTACGGCCTGAACTACATCGCCCGTGACTTCTTCGGAGCCAGCTCCAGCGGGGTCGTGCCCGAGGGTCGGCACATCCTGCGTTTCGCATTCGAACCCACTGGGTCCCCCGACTTCAGTGTTGGCAAGGGGTCACCGGGCCGGTTCCAGCTATACGTCGACGGAGACTTCGTTGGCGCGGCCGAGGTTCCGCACGTGAACCCGACCCCGAGCCCATCGACCGCTGCGGGCCTCTTCGAAGGGCGGGGCGCGTTTGGCGTTTCGCAGGAAGGCGCGGAACGGAGTTGTCACGTTGCTGGTCCGGCGGGGGTCTTGCCGGTGGTGCGCTTCGTGAGGGCCGATGGCGCGTTCTGTGTCTCTGGCATCTTGATTGATGTGCGTGTGGTGTGGCCGGTCAAGGGGAGGCGGTGGTGGGTACGCTGGTGCCTGCGAGCATTCGTGCGGGCTCGCAGGAACGCCTTGCGCTCATCTGGGCCGGCTGACGAATCGAAGTGAAGGGTCTCCCGTTACCCAGCGTGGTGCCGTCCTTGGTGTCACAGCAACCACGGAGCGACCTCCATCACGAATCACGCTCGCAGCCCTCTCCGAAGGCCGTCCTCGGGCAACCGTAACGATCACGTCACCCGGATTCGAGATCTGCGCAGCCCAGTCGACGAGATCGGGTCCACCCACCTCGTGTTCGACCCAATCCGGCAACTCGATTCCCGCCCCTGCAATCCGATCGGGCGCGAGTGGCCCGACAGTGAGCCGGCGCTGCGGAGCGAGGGCGGTCGCG
>Ga0272442_10005609_pt1 | contig 16705 bp, 18 predicted proteins | sample SSMForm2O_FD_200262 | JGI IMG/M metagenome (GOLD analysis project Ga0272442, IMG submission 200262) | Marine sediment archaeal communities from Little Sippewissett salt marsh, Falmouth, MA, United States - SSM-Form-2O | ecosystem: Environmental > Aquatic > Marine > Wetlands > Sediment ... | reverse complement strand
GTGACAGCACGGAACCGGATGATTCGAACCCCGGGGTAGCGTAGATGAGTACGTCTGTGCCTCGGACCGATCGGATTTGCGTTAACCCGGTGGTGTAATCGGCAACACATGGGCTTTTGGTGCCCACGTTCCAGGTTCGAGTCCTGGCCGGGTTGGTTGTTTACGATTTGCCGGGATTCGTATTCGGCATCTACAGGAAGTTTTCGAAGGGGCTTCATGGCAGATAGAGTCGCGATACTGTTGGCAGCAGGGGTGAGCAGTCGGATGAACACCCAGTTGCCGAAAGTTCTGCACGAGGTGACCGGCCGGCCCATGCTGGCCTACGTGCTCGATGCCTGCCGAAATGTTGGTACTGACAAGATCTACGTCGTTGTGGGCTTCGGCGCCGGTCAGGTCAGGGAGCGGTTTGGTGATGCGTCCGATATTGTCTGGGTCGAGCAGCCTGAGCAGTTGGGTACTGCCCACGCCGTGGGCTGCTGCAAAGAGCATCTGAAGGACTTCCAGGGCGAGACGTTGGTGCTCTGCGGCGACGGGCCGCTGATCCGGGCTAAGACTCTGAAGACCCTCATCGAGAAGCACGAGGCCGAGCATTCGTCTGCGACGCTGGCCACGGCGGTGCTGGAAGATCCGACCGGCTACGGGCGCATCGCCCGGGACGCGTACGGGAACATCCAGGGCATCGTCGAGCACAGCGACTGCACGCCGGCCCAGCGGGCGATCCGGGAGGTGAACCCGAGCTACTACCTGTTCAACAATCAGCTTCTGTTCTCGGCTTTGGAGCAGGTCAAGCCGGACAACGTCAAGAAGGAATTCTATCTGACCGATGCGCTGTCGGTGATCATCGCCGGCGGGAACAAGGTCGTCGCCATCACGGCGGTGTTGCCTGAAGAGGCGATGGGGGTCAACAGCCGGGCCCAGTTGAGCGTGGCCAGCAAAATCATGCAGCACCGCATTCAGCAGGAGCTGATGGAGAACGGGGTGACGATCGTCGACCCGGACAACACGTGGATCGATGCCCGGGCCCAGATCGGCCAGGACACGGTGATCGAGCCGTTTACCTATATTCACGGACCGGTGAAGATCGGCAGCGGGTGCCGGATCGGACCGTTTGCCTTTCTCCGGAACGCCACCGTCCTCGAAAACGATGTCGTGCTGGGTGTTTTCACCGAGGTCAAGGATGCGACGCTGGCCGACGGCGTGCGGGCGCGGCACCATAGCTATCTCGGCGATGCCGTCATCGGGCGGCACGTCAACGTTGGCGCCGGGTCGTTGACGGCGAATTTCGATGGGACGACGATCAACCAGACGAACGTTGGCGACGAGTGCTACATCGGGTCCGGGGCGGTGCTGATCGCTCCGCTGACGATCAAGCCCGGAGCGCATATCGGCGCCGGCACAGTGGTTTCGCAAGAGAGCGTTGATAAGCTCGGAGAGAAGCAGTAGCGGCAGGGATGATTTGAGCAATCACATAGCTATGCCAAGAGGCTGAGGCAAATGTTTCTGAACGATAGTCTAAAGATATTCTCGGGCAGCAGTAATCCGGCCTTGGCTGGAGCGGTGTGCAGATATTTGGGCATCCCCATCGGTGGGGCGAAGATCAGTCGATTTCCCGACGGGGAGAAGCTGATCCGGATTGAGGACGACGTGCGGGGCCGGGATTGCTTCGTGCTGCAGTCGACGTGCCAGCCGGTGGATGAGCACCTGGTCGAGTTGTTGGTCTATCTGGACTGCCTGCGACGTGCCAGCGCCAAGCGGATCACGGCGGTCATCCCGTATTTCGGGTACGCTCGGCAGGACCGCAAGGACGAGGGGCGGGTGCCGATCACGGCCAAGCTCGTGGCGAATATCATTGTCACGGCCGGGGCAGACAGGGTCCTGGGCATCGACTTGCATGCACACCAGTTGCAGGGATTCTTCGACATTCCTGTCGATCATCTGACGGGCGAGCTGGTTTTGAGTCGCTACTTTCTTGATAAGAAGATCGACAAGCTGACGGTGGTCTCGCCGGACGTGGGGAATATCAAGACGGCGGCGCGCTACGCGTCGCATCTGGGTGGCGATCTGGCGATCGTTCACAAGCGGCGTCTCAGTGGCGATCGTGTCGAGGCCGGCGAGTTGATCGGCCACGTGGACGGCCGAAACGTGCTGATGTGTGACGACATCATCGCCACGGCCGGGACGGTTTGCAGCGCCGCCGAGCTGGTCAAGGAGCGGGGGGCCAAGAAGGTGTATGTCGGGGCGACGCACGGCGTCTTCGTCGGGCAGGCCCTGGAACGGCTCGAAGCGGCGCCGATCGACGAGGTGGTGGCCACGGATACGATTCCGCTGAATGACGAGGCCAAGAAGGTCAAGAAGATCAAGGTCTTGAGCGCTGCGGCCATGCTCGGCGAGGCGATCAAGAGGATACACAGAGACGAATCGGTCAGCAGTCTTTTCGCACAGGGAGGCTAGAGAAGGCTCTTCTTGGTGCGGAGCATGTGATCGGATTGGACTGTCTGGATATGGTTTATTTCGGGTGAAGAGATTATGAACAAGACGTTGCAGCTAGAGGGACAAGTTCGAGAGACTACCGGTTCGAGAGCGGCGGCCCGGGTCCGCAAGGAAGGTCGTATTCCGGCAATTGTCTACGGACACAAGCTGGAGCCGCTGGCGATTACTCTGGACGCCCACGACTTCGTGAGAGGTCTGCACCATGGACACCGACTCATCGATGTCAAAGTGGGCAAGAATACGCAAACGATGATCGTCAAGGACATCCAGTACGACTATCTCGGTCGGGATATTGTTCATGCCGATCTGATGCGTGTTAGTGCGACGGAGACGGTGCGTATCACGGTCCCGATCGAACTGAAAGGGACGGCTCAGGGCACCCACGAGGGTGGCATCGTCGAGGAGCACGCCGATCACCTCGAGATCGAGTGTTTGGTCAACAATATGCCGGAGGCGATTGTGGTACCGGTGAAGGAGGTTGGTGTCGGCGACGTGATTCACGCCGGCGATATCGCGCTTCCGGATGGCATCAAACTCGTCAGTTCGACGGAGACCATTGTCGTGACGTGCCACCTGGTGGCGGCGGCGAAGACGACGGACGAGATCGAGGAAGAGGCGCCGACCGCTCCCGAGGTCATCGGTGAGAAGAAGGAAGAGGGCGAGGGTGACCAGGAGACGGGCGACTAGTGTGGTTCTGGATCGGATCGGATGGCTGAGCTGAAACTTGTCGTCGGCCTTGGGAATCCGGGTCCGGAGTATGCCGAGACGCGGCACAACCTGGGATTCAAGGTGATTGAGTCTCTGGATGCGGCGCTGGGAATCGCCGTGAAGAAACAGAAGTTTGGCGCCCGGGTTGGCGAAGACCACTACCAGGGCCGCAAAGTGATGCTGATGAAGCCGTGGCAGTATATGAATCGCAGCGGCCAGGCGATTGCCACGGCGGTGGGTTTCTACAAGCTTGATCTTACGGACCTGATCGTGATAACCGACGACATGGCTTTGGAGCCCGGCCGGATTCGCTTGCGGGCGAAGGGATCGGCCGGGGGACACAACGGCTTGGCGGATATCATCGCCAAGCTGGGCAGCGACGAATTCGTTCGCTGTCGAGTGGGCGTGGGGCAGTGCCCGGGGCCGTGGGCCGTTGATTATGTGCTGGGCCGGCCCCGAGAAGAGGAAAGGCCCTTGTTGAACGCGGCGATTGTCCGGGCGCGCGACGCCGTGCTCTGCTGGCTCGATTTCGGCATTGCCCGGGCTATGAACGACTTTAACAGCAGTCAGGCGTGACGAAATGGCTGCGATTGTTTGAACTGAGCGTGGAATTGTGCGATTGCTACTAGTGATCAGGAGGTAACAGGTTTGGAAACGGTTGCGAAGCGTTTATACGAAGGGATGTTCCTGGTGGACTCCGCGCTAGCGGCGGCCGATTGGGAAGGTACGCTTTCGGTCATCAGCACCATCCTGCAGCGCGCGGATGCCGAGGTCGTCTCGATGCAGAAGTGGCAGGAGCGCAAGCTCGCGTACGACATCGATCACAAGACGCGCGGCACGTACATCCTCTGCTACTTTAACGCCGAAGGTCCGCGGATCGCCGGGATCGAGAAGGACGTGCTGCTCTCTGAGAAGGTTATGCGCGTGCTGGTTCTCAGTACGGAGAAGCGCCCGCCGGAGATGATCGAACGAGATATCAAGGGCGAGCCGGCGGAGAAGCCTGCTGCACCGAGTGCTTCGACGCCAGCAGCGCCGGCCGAGGCGCCCAAGGCCGCCCCGGCCGAGCCGGCGGTTTCAACGCCAGCGGAACCGGCGGAGGCACCGAAGGACGCGCCAGCGGAGGTGGTCTCCGACAGTGCGCCCGAAGCCGCGGCGCCGGAACCGGAGCCCGCCGCTCCTGTCGAGGAGCCGGAGAAGGCCCCCGAATAGGTGGATCAGCCTCGTCCGCGCGGCGCCTGACTGGTGGTGCCGGGTGTGGATGAGATTGGACGAACCCGAAGAGCCAGAATATTACGGAGAGTGTGACGATGGCCGGCTTCAACAGAGTGCTGCTGATGGGCAATCTGACGCGTGACCCACAGCTTTCGTATACGCCGAGTCAGACCGCAGTGGTGGATTTCGGCGTGGCGACCAATCGCAAATGGACCGCCCAGGATGGCAGTCAGCGCGACGAGACGTGCTTCGTGGACTGCCGGGCTTTCGGGCGTATGGCCGAGAACATCAACAAGTTTTTCAGCAAGGGCAAGCCCATCTTCTTGGAAGGGCGACTGACGTACGATACGTGGACGGCCCAGGATGGAACGAAGAAGAGCCGGCACCGGGTCACGGTGGAGAACTTCCAGTTCCTGCCCGGAACGGGCGGGGGATCGGGTCAGGGCCAAGGCCATCAGGCGGGCTCGGGCTATGGCGCCGATCGTGGAGCGCCCCAGGGACCGCCTCAGGGACCGCCTCAGGGCAACGTGCCCCACGATGACATACCGTTCTAGCGTTCACATAGTGAGATATTAGCTTACGTTATACGCAATGAGGTAAGATATGCCACCACGACAACAACAACAAAAGGGACGACGACGACGACCAGGGTTTGCCGGAGGGCGGGATCAAACGCAGTGCCGTTTCTGCCGAGGCGGTATCAAGTATGTCGACTACAAAGACGTCGAGACGCTTCAGAAGCTGCTGACGAATCGCGGGAAGATCTACTCCCGCAAGCGTAGCGGCAACTGCGCCGGCTGCCAGCGAAAGGCCAAGCGGGCGATCAAGCGGGCCCGTTTCATGGCCCTGCTGCCCTACTCCACGTAAGCGGGCGCCGAGTCCCGCACGATTGAAGATGCGCCATTTCGGCAGAACGGTTACGAGGTATGAATGATGAAAGTCTTGCTTTGCGAAGATATCAAGAAACTGGGGTGGCTCGGTGATGTTGTTGACGTCACGGACGGCTACGCGCGGAACTACCTGCTTCCGCAGGGTCTGGCGAAGGTAGCGACCGAGGGCAACATTCGGGCCATCGCTGAGGAGAAGGCTCACCGTGCCCAGGAGCGTGTGAAAGAGCGCAAACATCTGGAAGTGGTGGCCGAGGCGGTTTCCGGGGCCGAGGCGGTGCTGGCGGCCAAGGCGAACGAGCACGGGGTGCTGTTTGGCTCGATCACTGAAAAGATGATTGCCGCCAACCTGCGGGAACAAGGCTTTGAAGTCGCCGACGAGGTGGTCAAGTTGCCCGAGCATATCAAGCAGGTTGGTGCTCATGAGGTCACACTGCGGTTTGTCGAGGATGTAACAGCGACGGTGAATGTCGTTGTGGTTCCGGAGCAGGCCGAAGGTGAAGAGCAAACCGAAGAGGAGAAGAAGGACGAGGAATAGGCTTCTTGCGGTCCTGCTTTTCCCCTCTCGTGCTGTCAGGTCAGGGTTTCCGCAGAATAGGCCCTCGGCGGTCAGCAGCGCCGGCCGGGGGCACATGCTTGTGTACAATTGATCCGAGCGGCGCGCTGCGGTGCGCGGCTCGGTGTGACAGTCACCTTCTCAGGATGCTTCATCCATCACGCGCAGCCGCTGGGTCTGTGTTTGTCGATTCACGGGGCCAAAACAACCTTCGATGGTGACCCCACAGCCGGCACCGGCTCGGAACGAGTCTCTCAGCACTCGGGCACATCGCTTTTTCGGTCCTTGGGCAAACGCGCCGGGGGGCGAATACACAGGTTTTCCACAAAGGGCAGTTGCGCCGTGCATAACGTGTTGACAACATTTTTTTTTGGAGCGCAAAGCCTGTGCTCTTCGGTTGCTTTGTCACGTGGAAAAGAAATGGGCCGGAAACGCGTTGATTTGCCGTCGTTCTGCTAAATAATAGCACCGGAAGTGTTTGGTTTGTGTTTCGGTTGTATTAAGGGATTGGACCGCTGGCAAGACTGAGTGACGCGGGGCAAATAAGAGCGTCGTTATCAGTGCTGTTAGGGAGATGTTGATGCAGGGCACAATCACGGATGAGGGTCCCCGCACGGCGGGGTCCGGCGCTGAAGCTGTTGCCGAGGCTCTTGCAGAACGGATTGGACCGCAGAAGTACAGGATCTGGTTTCAGAGTTGTGCCCGGTTCACCCTGGCCGACGGCTACTTGAAAATCGGCGTTCCGAACCCCTTCATGGCCAACTGGCTGGAAAGTCATTTCCTGCGTGACATCAAAGCAGCGGCACACACGGCCACCAAGACGCATCCGAAGGTGTCCTTCGCGATTGACCCGGGCCTGACGGGTGACCGCCGGCCCGCTGGGGGGCCCACAGCGACGAAGGCGCAGGCAGACGGTCGGAAAGACTCGTCCCGGCCCGCAAAGGAGGCTGCACCTCGTTCGCCCAAGCGCTTGAAACTCACACTGGAGACCTTCGTTGTGGGCGCCTCGAACGAATTGGCCCATAGCGCTGCCAGGGCCGTGGTGCGAGAGCAGCAGAGCCCGTTCAACCCTCTTTTCATTCACGGGGGCTACGGCGTCGGCAAGACGCACCTGCTCCAGGGCATCTGCAACGGTGTGGCCAGGCTCAGGCCGCGGACGAACAGGCTCTACTTGTCGGCTGAGGACTTCGCCAACCAGTTCGTGCTGGCCTTGAAGACGAAGAAGCTGGAGGCCTTTCGCTATCGCATGAGGCAAACGGATTTGCTGGCGATCGATGACATCCACTTCCTGGCCAGCAAGCCCTCGACTCAGGAGGAGTTCCTGCACACGTTTAACACGATTTCTCTGGCGGGCAAGCAGGTCGTTCTGGTTTCCGACGCCCATCCCAAGATGATCGGGCAGTTGTCGGATAAGCTGGTGAACCGTTTCGTTTCCGGGATGGTCGTGAAGATCGACCCTCCCGATTTCCAGACGCGATGCGCGATCTGCCGGCAGTTCTTACAGCGCATGGCGAGCACCGCCTTCGGGGAAGGGAAGACACAGCAGGCCGGTGAGATGCCGGAGAGCGTCATCAAGCTGGTCGCCGAGCGGGTACGGACGAACGTCCGAGAACTCGAGGGGGCCCTGTTGAAGCTGGTCGCCTACGCGGCGCTTCAGAACGAGAAGATCACGCTGCCGGTGGCCGAAGCGGTCCTTGCCGAGCATATCGAGCGGTGCGATCCCATCGTCCACGTTTCGGATATTGAGACGACCGTGGCGACGTATTTCGGCACGACGCCCAGCCATTTGCACTCGACGAAGAAGGACCGAACGGTTGCCATGGCCCGGCACTTCAGCATGTATCTGACCCGCAAGCACACGAAGATGTCCTCCTCGGAGATCGGCCGGGCGATGGGCAACAAGAACCATGCGACCGTACTGGTGGCCTGCAAGAAGATCGAAGGGCTGCTCGAACGCAATGAAGAGCTGAACTGGCAGGGCCCGCATGGCAACAAAGTAGCCAAGGCGCAGACGATTGTGAATCATCTCGAAGACACCATCGCCCGCGCCTAGGCAGCCGTTGCGGGGAGGGCTACCCGGTGCCGGTCGCGGCCGATCCCCCACCCCACGTGTGACCTGACCCCAGCCACCCAACCTACCGAACCTTCGTCGTTGACCTGAATTGATCGAACCCGTATAAGAGGGCACCGTACGGGAGTTTAAACTGCTGAAAGCGTGAATATGGCTGATGACAAGAGGAATACCTGGGCTGCCAAGCTCAAGAGGACGCTTACCTGTGCATTGCCCGTTTCGAAGCGGCGCAAGGGCCAGTGCAATAACTGCGGGGCCTGCTGCAGGCTGCCCAACGTCTGTAAATTCATCAAGACCAAGGAAGATGGCAAGATCTATTGCGCCATCTACCCGATTCGCCCGCTGAACTGTCGCAAGTACCCACGCACGGAATCGGAGCACATCACGACGGACGTGTGTGGATATCGGTTTGAGTGAGCTGGCACGTGTCCAGCCCGGGTCCAGGGGCTATTGCCTAGCCGCAGAGCGTGCCCGTTATGGCCCGTCGCCTCGACACCGTTTCACACCGGAGGCTCTCCACATTCCTGATGCAAGGACGCGAGTAGACGCACTTCCGGGGCCATCGATAAGGTGTTTTTATGAAACGAGTTACTGCTTTTTGTTGCCAAAATCCTGATTTCGCTCCCGGCGGTCCGGCTTTCGATTAGAATAGGCACACTGATACCATCATTTGGGTGATTTCGTCTATGAGCAATCTGTTGGAGCGGATTCATAGCCCTGCTGACCTGAAGGAGCTACCGGTCTCAGAGTTGGCGTCTCTGGCCGACGAGATCCGGCAGTTCATGTTGGACTCGATCAGCCAGACCGGCGGCCACCTGGCGAGCAACCTCGGTGCCGTTGAGATGACGTTGGCGCTGCACTACGTCTTCGATTTTCAACGGGACAAGCTGCTCTGGGACGTGGGGCATCAATGCTATACGCACAAGATCATCACCGGGCGCCAGGCCGGCTTCAAGCATTTGCGTCAGACCGAAGGCATCAGCGGTTTCCCCAATCCGGCCGAGAGCGATTACGACCAGTTCACGGTCGGCCACGCGGGGACCTCGGTGCCGACGGCTATCGGCATGGCGCTGGGCGAGCAGGTCAAAGCCGGCATGACGGCATCTGAGCCCGGTCCGCATCGGTCCGGCTCGGAGAAGCCCAAACGCACGGTGCCCGGCATCGTGGCCGTCGTCGGCGACGCCAGCATCGTCAACGGCGTGTCGTTTGAAGGTCTCAACAATCTGGGCCTGGTCAAACGTCAGCTCTTGATCGTACTGAACGACAACAGCATGGCGATCGACGTGACTGTCGGCGCCGTGGCGAAGTACTTCTCGCGCATCCGGCTCAGCCAGACGTACGAAGACCTGCGACGGACCACCAAGAACATCCTCGACCACGTTCCGGGGATCGGCCGGAGCGTCGACGAGGCTATGGAGAAGATCAAGAAGAGCATTCGCATGGTGGTCCCGCCCAGCCAGTTGTTCGAGAGCCTCAACATCCCGTATTTTGGGCCGGTGGACGGACACGACATCGAATCGCTCGTCCGCCTGTTCGAGGGTTTGGGTGAGGTGGACCACCCGGTGCTTCTGCACGTGCACACCAAGAAGGGCAAGGGGTTCGATCCGGCCGGCAAAGGACCCACCCGGTTTCACTCGACGGGACCTTTCAAGATCAATGGCGATTGCGTCGAGTCGACTACCGTCTCCGCTCGTCCAACCTACACACAGGCCTTCGGCAAGGCCCTGGCTTCTCTGGCCGATCAGAACGACAAGATTGTGGCGATCACCTCGGCGATGTGCGACGGCACAGGCCTCTTCGGCTTCCGGGAGAAGCACCCCGACCGCTTCTACGATGTGGGCATTGCCGAGAGTGCAGCGGTGGATATCGCGGCCGGCATGGCCAAGAGCGGCCTGAGGCCGGTTGTCTGCATCTATTCGACGTTCCTGCAGCGTGGTTTCGATCAGATCTTCCAGGAGGTGGCGCTGCAAAACCTTCCGGTAGTTTTCTGTATCGACCGGGCGGGCATGGTCGGCTCCGACGGCCCGACGCATCACGGGCTGATGGATATTGGCTACATGCGAATGATGCCGAACATGATTCTCCTGGCGCCTGCCGACGCGGTGGAGATGAGGGGGGCGCTGGAATTCGCCTTCGATCAGTCCCAGCCGGTGGTGATCCGGTACCCGAAGGACGCCGTGCCTCCGGCCGAACTCGTTCGGGCGGCCTCCGAGAAGCCGTTCGAATTGGGCAAGAGCATCGTTGTCAAGCGGGGTCGTGGATCCAAGCTGGTGATTGCGACTTATGGGACTATTCTGACCGAGGCGCTCCGGGCGGCACAGGTCCTGGGCGATGAGGGGATTGCCGTTGACGTTGTCAACGGTCGCTTCGCGGCGCCGGTCGACGGGAAGCTCTTGGCCGGGCTGTCCAAGGGAAAGGGCCTGATTACGGCTGAGGATCACCATCTGGCATGCGGCTTCGGCTCGGCCGTGCTGGAAGAGGCCGCCACGCAAGGGCTCAACGTGGGCCATATCCGCGTTCTCGGAGCCCCACGGCGGTTTATCAGACATGACTCTCGAAGCGCCCAACTCATGGAGGCGGGAGTAACGGCCGATGAGATAGTCACGGCGGCAAAGGAAATGCTGGTAGGCCTGGACGGCAAACGTAGAAAGAAATGAGCCAGAGCAAATCTCTGCCCAAGCTGGTTATCTTCGGCGATCCCGCGAAAGGGCCCGTAGCCGAGGCCATCGAGGAATTCTCGCGGTCTCTCGGCGACAAGGCCGAGATCGTCGCCAGTTGCTACATCGAGAAATGCACGATCGACGTCCTGAGCAAGAGCGACTTCGCGGTCGTTTTCGGAGGCGACGGCAGCATTATCTCGGCGGCCAGAGACCTCAGCCAGGCCAACGTTCCCGTCGTCGGTGTTAACCTGGGCAAGCTTGGATTCCTGGCGGAATTCAGTGTGAGCGAACTCAAGGAGCTTTTTGACAACATCGTTTCGGGCAAGGCGCCCATCGAGAGGCGCATGCTGCTGGGTTGCGGGGTCTCGCAGACTTCTGACGGAGCCAAGGAAGTGTTTCGTTCGACGGCCGTCAATGAAGTGTTCATCACGGCCGGTCCGCCCTACAGGATGATCGAGTTGAAGATCGCCGTCGACGGACAGCACGTAGCCAGTTGTGTCAGTGACGGACTGATCGTCTCGACGCCCACCGGCTCGACGGCCTACAACCTTTCGGCCGGCGGACCCATCCTGGCCGGCTCGATGGAGGCCATGGTCATCACGCCGATCTGCCCGCACTCGTTGAGCTTTCGGCCGATCGTGATTGACGCGAGTAGTGTGGTGGAGATTCGCTGCACGCGGGTCAACGAAGGGACGACGGTGTCGGTCGATGGACAGGTTTCGCGGCGGCTCTCGGCCGATGATGTCGTGAGGGTGGCGCGCGAGGGAAGTAGCTTCCTCGTGGTGAACAACCCTCTGCGAACGCGCTGGCAGACGCTGGCCTCGAAACTGAGCTGGGCCGAGAAACCGAAGTACGAAAGAGAATAGACCCGGTCGTGATGTGGATGCAGGGAGGCGCGTGCATCGGACCTGCCCTTGATAGCGGGGTGGCATCATGACAGTTCCACAATGCATCAGACAACGCGGTGCCGTGCTGCGCCGACGACAGCGCCAAGATCGTCCGCATAGCACGTGCAAAGTCTGCCTGGGTCTGGTGATCGTCCTGGCGCTGTGCCAGCCGGCGTCGATGTCGGCGGCCAACGGGGCGGGCGCGTACACCAATACTTCCGTCGCCAGCCCGGTGCGCTCGGCGACGGTTCCGCTGAGCAGTTATCAGAGCGGCCTGGTCACCAGGCCCAACCCGCTGGACAACAGCAGCAACCGCGTCATCACGGGCAACGTCGGCGGCGGCAAGCATTTCCGCGCCGATATTCCCTACCGTTCCGCCACGAGTATCAATGCCCCTATGGGCTCGACCTCTCTCGATTCATTCATGCGATACACTGCCACGGCCCAGACGCCGGGCGGCTCGGCAGGCACGTACAGTCCCTACTATTCCCCCACCGGAACGACGACCACGACGCAACCCGGCGCGCGGTCCGTCCTTGTGCCCGGAACCTCCAGCACCGGATCGAGCGTGGCAGCACCGCCCATCTTGACTCCCCGTCTCGCACCGGCCACGGATGTGGACACCTGGGCTGGTGACACGACTTTGGGGGCGTTGCCACCTCTAAGACTCTGGTCTCAGTCCCGGACATCCGATTCGACAAGAGGTGTTGATCTGCAACGACCCCTCGAACCACCGATCGACCGCCGCGTTTCCGCTCAGGAGCCTGACATCGTCACGGGCGACGAGTATGAGCGGCAAATGGAACTGCTCCAGGCGCGTCTCGTCCAGATCCAGACCGAGCTGATGGCGCTGGAGCGAAGTGTCTCGCCGACTGAGGAGAAGCTCCCGTCAGATCAGACGCCCCCTGCGCAGAATCTGTCGCGCAGAGAGGAACTTCTCGAGGTGACAGCGCGCCTGTTGGCCGCCACCAAGTCGCCGACCTCCGACCACGGACAGGAAGAGGAGAGATCGCCGGTCGGCGGGACCACGGCGGCACCGAAGACCGGAAGCGGCGCCGAGTCTCCCTTGGAACTCTATGACCCGGGCCGCCAGGCGACCCAGATGCGGCAAACGGTTTCAGCCACGGCCCGACAGCAGGCGAGTGCCCATACGACGCCTCAGGGTTCGGTGGGAGCTGGAACAGACACATCCCGAACACCCACGGACGTCTCCGGTTCTCAACGTGGCGGGCAGACCGCCCGGACCCCTGCTCAGGCAGTGAGCGGGCAGACTGACTCCGCCTCGGTGAGAGCGTTCGCACGTCATCTGAACACGGCCGAGCACCAATTCAACTGCGGACAGTACACGCAAGCGGCCAAGAGCTTTGCCCTCGCTTCGGACTGCTTGCCGAACAATGCGCGGGCTCATCTGGTCAGAAGCCAAGCTCTGTTTGCCGCCGGCCAATACGCCGGCAGTGTGCATTCGCTGGCCCGGGCGATCGAACTCGACCTGGAGTATGCCTTGAGGCCATTTGATTTCATCAGGATCGCAGGTGGACCGGACGCGTTCATCGCCCGCTTCAATGAGTTGGAGAAAGCGGTCCAGACAGGCAAGACGCCGCAGTTGCAGCTTCTTCTGGCCTACGTCTACTATCAGATGCAGCGGCCGGAAGAGGCCAGGATCGCCGTCGCCGCGGCGCAGCAAGCACTGCCCTCGTCGATACCCGTCGACCTACTCAAGACGGCCATTGACAAGTGAGTGACACCATGCCGGGGCAGCGCCGCTATCCCACGTAGCGGATTACGTAGAGCCAGTTGGCGACGAACAGCACGAAGGCGACCGTCCAGCATGCGATTCGCTCGCGGCCGGCTAGACGCACCTCCAGACCCTTTCCGAAGAACACACGTGCTGCCACGCCGAGCCCCAGCACCGTGAGAAGCGAGAAGAGCAGGGGATTGAACAGCCACGCCTCGATGGGATGCCCGCGCAGCAGCGTGAACATGCCTCGCGTGAAGCCGCATGTCGGGCAGGGGACGCCCGTGGCGCGTTTGAAGAGGCACAGTTGCACCGGTCGGCCCAGGTGATGGCTCAGGGCCAGCACGCCGGCACCAAGGGCGAGCCAGAGCCCCGCGAGCAGTACGGGCCAGTGGAACCACATGTGCCAGCGGCTACGTTGTACGCACCGCACCGTCATGGCGATCGCAGAGTCCTACATGTTGCTGGTGATTGCCGTGGCGCCGAAGAGGAGAAACGAGAGTAACCAGATGCCGAGCCCCACGATTGCCAGGACAACGCTGATGATGCCGAGGATCTTCCCCGCCTGGGTCAAGCCTCGGCCGGAGGGGTCCATTCTCCCAGCGTCCATCTCCCGCAGGTCCGTGTTGCCGAAGACCCAGGCGACGATCCCACAGATGATGCAGCAGACCAGCCCGAGAATACCGAGCACCAGTACAAGCGTGCCGCGATGGGGTGCCATCTGCTGGGGGACGGGTCCGGCTTCGACGGTCTCAGGCCGCTCCTCAAAGTAATCTGTCATGACTGCCTCCTTGGCTGAACAGAGTTGCTCTGCAATGTCACCTGTGAGTCTCGACGCAAAGCCGAGTACACCAGGCCTCACAGGCCGACAGGGCTACCGGTTGGCACGCAAACTAACCGATAACCCCTTCAGCGCCAAGTGGTAATCCGACCGGTTACCGCGTCATCTTCACCCCCCCGCTCGCCTCATCCTGCATCGATTGCGGAACGGCTTCGTCCGGCCACCGACTGCTGAGGATCTCGCGCAGTTGGCCATCGGTGCCGAGCACGACCACTTCCTTGCGATGGCGAGGTTGGCCATCGCTGTCGACGAGGAAATGCCCTTTCTCCGAGACCATGCAGACGATTTTGTCGTTGCCCTTCCAACTGGGCACGAAGTCAGGCATCTCGTCCATGCCGAAGCCTTCGTCCCCTTCGCACGGGAATATCGCCTTGTTGGAGCCCAGTTCATAGATGGCGAAGTGGTTGTACTGGAGCGGCACGATTAGGTGCTTGCCATCCGGAGATAGACGGAAGAAGCTCATGTTCTGGCTGGCCTGGTTTCGTATGACGCTGGGCAGAACATCTGTCACGGTCCCGGTGACGCGGTCGTAGCAGAACACCGAGTACTTGGGCTCCTCCAACTCGGTGGTGGGGATGGCCACGGCTGCACTGGAAAAGAGCATTCGGCCATCCAGGCCGTACTGGACATGCATGAGCGGTTGGAACAGGGTTCCCGCAAGCTGCTTCGCCTGGCCTGTTGATTTGCTGTTGGCGAGGCAGTCTTTCTCGTCAGCATTCACTGCCTCCTTCATCAGCGCGCCCTGTTCGTCGACGACGATCTTCTCTTCGAGCGTCCCCAGTATCGCGTCGCCGTCCCGCTTTACGTACGCCAGTGCCTTGCCGTCGGGCCGCCAGTCGTACCCGACTGCAACGCCCGTAGCCACTTCCATCGCATCGATCTTCCCATCAGTCGAGGCCATGAGCAACACGCCTTGCTCCTCATCCTGTGGAAGCGGCATTACATAGGCGACGTGCCGAGCATCGGGCGAGAACCGCGGTCGGTACATATTGGCCGGCATGGTCACCAGCGTTATGCCTCGCTTGGGATTGGCGCGACTGGCGACAACCAACTGGCTATAGCCGAGATCCAGTTGTCGACATGCCTCGAGCACATCCTGGCCCAGCCGCTCGGCCAATGCCGCCCCCGGAGCCTCGCACATGACGCGCACCACCCACTGGCGGTACGGCTCGGCAAACGTGGTCTCGCTCGGTGTGTGCTGGGCTTGCAGCAGCGAGTCCGGCCATACCAGTCCGGCCAGGACCTTCTGAGCGAGTTCCTCCGCGTCCCGTTTGATCATGTTGGCCACGGTCGGCGGGAAGAGGCGCATGGCTTCGTCCAGGTCCGGGCGACCGACACTCTTGACGTAGGCGATCTGGCTGCCATCAGCAGAAATGCCCGGCATGGCGCTGACCCCGCCGTCCGGCTCGATCGGGGTGAGCTTTCCGTCTTTGCCGTCCACGGCAAACAGCGCGCCTTTGACACGCAGCAGGCCCCATGAACCATCTCGCGACCATACGAGTGAATTGTCCGGGAAGCAACCCGCCAGCAGAATACCGACGAGGTAGAAGGCAACCAGGCCGTAGGATGTCACACGCTTACTCATAGCTCCGCTCCTTTCTGGATTGTCGGTATCGGTCCCAGAAACCTGCATGCGCAGCCCTGGGACGCGGAAGCTCGTACACCTTGGGTTGCAGCATGGCGACTGCCTTGGTTTCCCAGAAGCCATCCCCGGATGCGCCCGCTATCCGTTCCCACCCGGCCCGCGCGGGTGTAGGCTGTGCTTGCACCAAGACAGGACGTGGTGCCGAGACGCCGGGTCTGAATTGTCGCCCCACGCCTGCGCCGATGCCCAGCGAGATCAGAATCACCGCCGCCCAGCGTGCCGGCGCCCCCCAGGGGATCCTTCGAAGGCGGTACACGCGGGCCTTGTGTGGTTGGGTGTCCGTGCTGCTTGTCTGCGTCTTCCTGGCGATGGCCTCTCGGGTGCGCTCGCACGTCCGTGACATGCCTTCGGCCCACGGTCGCATTTCCGGGTGCTCGGCCAGATAGGCGTCGAGCAGGGCCGTTGTATCTGCGTCCAGTTCACCGAGCGTGCGGTCCATGGCCAGTCGCTCTATGGTTTCACGTTCCATTTTCCCGTTCCTCAATCTTCTTCCTTACGGTTTTCAAGCCGCGATGCAATCTCGATCGGACCGTTCCGATCGGTACGCCGAGCATCTCGGCGATTTCCACGTAGCTCAGATCCGCCGCGAACCGTAGGTGAATGACCTCTCGATACTCGGGCCCGAGGCCACCCACCGTCTTCCAAACCATCTCGACATCGTCGAAGCCGGCCTGTGGCATCGCACGGGGGGCGTAAGCGCCAGGTTCAACGAGGCGCGCATCCCGCTTGCGCTTGCGAAACCAGTCAACCTGCGTATTACGCGCAATAGCAAAAAGCCATGCCTGTCGACTGCCTTTGCCCTCGAAGCGATTCCAGTTCCGCAGGGCCCGTAGAGAGCACTCCTGGGCCAGGTCGTCGGCATCGCTGGCATTGCTGCAAGCGCAGAACATGTACGCCCTGACCCGGTCGCGGGTCTGCTCCCAGAACGCTGCGAATTCTTCTCGTGGTCCCTGTGCCATGCCAGTCGGTCCATTCTAGAGTCGAACGGGGAGCGGCGGAAGTTCCAATGCCAT
>Ga0272442_10005606_pt1 | contig 16709 bp, 19 predicted proteins | sample SSMForm2O_FD_200262 | JGI IMG/M metagenome (GOLD analysis project Ga0272442, IMG submission 200262) | Marine sediment archaeal communities from Little Sippewissett salt marsh, Falmouth, MA, United States - SSM-Form-2O | ecosystem: Environmental > Aquatic > Marine > Wetlands > Sediment ... | reverse complement strand
TAATCATTTTAAGGCAACGCTCCAGACGTCTTCGAATACCATGTTTTCCAGGATGTAAACTTATTACTGCATTAGTCCAAAGCCCCAGATGAACATCAAGTGCAGCCATGAATAAATCCAGGAACTTAATCTGATCTCCTGGAAGTTTCCTGATCTCGTAATAACCACTCAAAAGAGCATCTTTATATAGTTTGTAGTCCCAGTGTTCACGGCAGTGCTCCAGGGCAACAGCAAGGTCGTAAACCCAATAGCCCAAACCAATCTCATCGAAGTCGATTGCACGAGGTTGACCATGCCAGAATAAAAGATTAGCATCTACTCCAAGATCAGCGTGTATCAATCCAAATACATCCTTTCCTTTACCAAGTTTTTCCATCGTATCCCGGACGTCCTTAGTCACTTCCTCGAAGATTCCGACATAGCATTTTGGTAAAAGCGACCATATATTATCTACCGGTAAACAAAGTGCAGGTATTGTGCGGAAAAGACCACCCCAATCATACACTCTAAGTTTCGTTTCCCTCGCAGGAAGCCAGATCTGTGCAACATCATGCATCCTGGCCATGAACCGACCTTGGGCTGCATAATGTTTGCTCGTTGCTTTATCTCCCAGTCTTTTTCCCTTTACCCAGCGCAGGAGCGAACAATAGCGTGGTTCAGGAATACCGGGATGGGATACTTCAATCAGAAAATTGCCATTTCGTGTAGGGATTGGTTCAGGAACAGGAAGATCATGTTCTTTGCGGAGTTTATCCAACCATTTTAATTCAAACTCGATTGCAGACTCATCACGGTAACCCGACCAGTGCAGCCGCAAAAGATACTGATCCGGAATGAATAATTCATTTTCTTCGGTACGGGTTATTATCTTGCTTGAATATACACGGTAAAGCGTGTTACCTGCATCTCTCACCAGAACGAACCTGGCAAATTCCAATCTATATTGCCGGAGGGCGGAATGTGCAAGTTCTCGGAGTCTGCGTAATCGACCACTTCTTGTGAGATTTTTAAAGGGTTTCATATTTCTTTTTAGAATATTTCAATAAACTCAAAAAATATTTTATACTTGATATAAAAAATCATTATGAAATATACAAGATAAATAAGCATTTTAGTGTCAAATTTAAAATATTCCATTTGCAAAAAAAATTAAAAATTTGTTTGCCATATTTTTATACGAATATAAAAAATACGATAAATTATAGATTAGAGGATTTCAATTATGCTTAAGAAAATATTATTTGTTTCAATAATTATCTCTGTTGCATTATTATCTGCTCATCCCAAGTTCGGATACAAGAACGATTTTAATTCAATAAATCATATTGTTACCAGAGCTGATTCTGCCCATGGTTTCGATATCCTTAAATACGAGATCGAAATGGAGATAGATGATGCTGAGGAATATATTCAGGGAGCTGTTACTGCTACGGTAATAGCTGAGGAAGATCTAGCCTACATCCAATATGAGCTTGCCTCCCTTAATGTGGATGATGTTCTGGTCAATGGTTTGCCTGCAACCTATGATCATATAGGAGAGATGATAACAATTGATCTTGTGGGGATTAGTCAGGGAGAACAATTTTCTACCCGAGTTGAGTATTCTGGTAATCCCCAGCTTTGTACTTATCCTTATGCCTTAGGGATGTTTTTCAGCACCAATGGTATTTATACCATTTCAGATCCCAATGCTTCTCGGTATTGGTGGCCCTGTTATGATCATCCCTGGGATAAGGCGGAGATGGATTTGGAGATCACTGTCCGGGAAGATTGGAATGTAGCAACCAATGGAGTTAGAATAGAGATTATAGATAATGGTGATGGAACCAGGACTCATGTCTGGGATGGACAAAATCCCATGGCTACCTATCTTGTTTCTATTGTGACCAGAGTTTTACTTGAAATTACAGATGAATATAATGGAATTCCAATCCAGAATTTCGTGCCCCCGTCTTATTATGATGAAGCATTGGAAGATCTGAGCGGTTTACCGGAAATGATGTCGATCTACTGGGAAAAATACGGAGAATACCCATTTGAAAAATATGGCAATTCAGTGACTAGTTTTTCCACTTATGGAGCCATGGAACATCAAACCATGACTACCCTAGCTTCTTATCTGATAACTGGAAACCATACCTATGATACCGTTATTACTCACGAACTCTCTCACCAATGGTTTGGTGATTGTTTAACACCTCTTACCTGGAAAGATGTTTGGCTTTCGGAAGGTTTTGCAGTTTATTCGGAAGCAATTTTTATTGAGGGTACCCAGGGATTTCAAGCTATGGTAGATTATGTGAACAGTAATCTCCAGGCTTATTATATAAACTGGGCCGGGGGAAACATCTATACTATCTATGATCCGCCTTATACAGCTATTTTCACTCCCGTAACCTACGAAAAAGCAGCATCGGTTCTACATATGTTACGACTGATGTTTGGCAGTGATCTTTTTTTTCAGATCCTGCAGGAATACTTTGAAACGTTCAAGAATGGAAATGTCGTGACAGAAGATTTTAAACAGGTTTGCGAAGATCAAAGCGGGATGGATCTGGAACAGTTTTTTAACCAATGGATCTTCAGCCCCGGATTACCATCAATGGAATATTGTTATTTTATAAATCCTGAGCAAGATGAACTGATGTCATATCTTAAAACTTCGAGTAATTCGGAAACTGATTTTTATCTGCAGGTGCCTCTTCATATTAATTATGAGGCAGGTTCTGACTCGGTTCTGGTAGATGCAATTCCAAACGAAGCTGGTTTGACTATTGTCAACATTCAGGATCAGGAAGTGAACTCTGTGGATTTTGATCCCAATGGCTGGATCCTGAGTAGATTCAATGAAATCAGAAATCCGGAAATATCAATGATCTATGGAGGAGATTCTCGAGTAATCATCAATTGGGTGGACTTCTGGGATGAAGTTGAGGTAGAGGGTTTTAATCTCTATCGCTCAGAACAACCGGATCAGGGTTATAGTGTTATCAACGAGGAACCGATAACTGAAAATCAATATGTGGATGAGACAGTAACCAATGGAATAACATATTATTACAGAATTAAAGCTGTAAAAACCCAGGGTTTTGAAACTCCTTTTTCAGAATATGTTTCAGCAACCCCGACCCCATTCCCAATGGATCAAGGTATTCTGGTTGTCGATGAAACAATGGATGGGGCAGGAATCCCTGGAAATCCTGACGATCTGATGGTCGATGAATTTTACGAAAATATCATAAACTCAGACTTCACTGCTTACGATTATAGCGAATCGGGTTCACCGGATCTGGAGTTTTTGGCTGATTATTCTCTGATCATCTGGCATGATGATGACCTTTCGCAACATCAACTCAACAACAATTTGGATAAAATCGGTTCCTACCTTACCTCGGGAGGTAATCTCCTTATTTCGGGTTGGAAAACCGCTTATGTGCTTGATCTTGATTTTACGGAAGGATTTTTGGGACTGGATAATATTCAGCTGGTAACCGATTTTGTTTTCAGTGGAACTTCTTCCGATCAATATCCTGATATGTTACTGGATGGTGATAAGATAAATCCTGCCTTCAACAACACCTTACCGTTTATTACGATCTTTCCGGAACAACAGGGAGATATATTCTATTTTGAGGCTATTGATGACTCAACTTACGATGGAGAAATATGTGGTTTGAAAGAATCTGATTTTGGTAACATCTATTTGTTGGGCTTTCCTCTTTACTATTTTCAGGAATCTGATGCCACCCTTTTTATGGATCAAATTCTGGATGAAACCGGTAATTCAGATATCGAAAATCCAAATCTGATCTTACCTTACCTGTCTGCTAAAGTATTCCCAAATCCTTTCAACCCATCAACTACAATCAGTTTCAATTTACCTGCTAAACAGATCGTAAGTGTTAATATTTATAATATGAAAGGAGAAATCGTTAAAAGATTGGTTTCCAGGAAGGAGCTTAGTCCAGGTAATCACCAATTAATCTGGAACGGTTCTAACGAAAATGATAAAATTGCAGGATCAGGAATTTATTTTTACCAGATCAAAACTGATAAAGAAACAGTAACAGGAAAACTAACGTTAATAAAATAATTGGAGGAGAAATGAGAATCAAATTCAAAAGTGGTCTTTTAGTAGGGACTGTAATATTAATATTCTTAACTGGATGTTTGACATCGGAATACAAAGAATACCGATTTAAGGTCAATCGGGATGGATCAGGAACTGGAGAGATCAAATACATTAATATTTTATCCGAAAAAGATGAAGGAGAAGATGTAAGTTACAATGATTTCGGTGAATTAATTGATGATTACTTAAATGGCGATATCTTTGAAAATGATAATCCCTATTTCAATGTTATTCACAAGGAGCTGTATGAGGAAAATAATCAATTAATGGGATTAGTTAAATTTAATTTTTCCAGTCTTGATAGTTCATATTTTCATATTTTTAAGGAATGCGACTGTGCTCCGATAATGTATTATTTAGGGTCATTATCCGAAACACTTGAAGACACTAATGGTGAATATCTGGGAACTAACAGAGATTTTCCGGTTATCCTCTGGGATAAAAACACATCAGAATTATATTTTAAAACTGTCGTCCAGGATGATCTCAGTGAAACAAGTAGCCTGTTACCATTATATAATACGTGGTTGGAATCTCAGGAGGAAGAGTAATCTCATCAGATTCTATAACTATCCGAAAGGGGAAGATAAGTCAGATCCCGGATTTGATCAAATTGATACCTGAGTTCACCAACAACTGTTCTAAGAAAGACTATCTGAACAGGATAGATAACAATAGATTTCTGATTCTTATAGCTGTGGTAGACAAAAGAATAGTTGGATTTAAAATTGGTTATGACAGATATAAAGATGGTTCATTCTATAGTTGGTTGGGTGGTGTGGTGCCTAATTATCGAAAAAAAAGGATAGCTACAAAGTTAACTAAACTATTTGAAGAATGGTCGGCTTCTGAGGGTTATACCAAAATTATTATAAAAACCAGAATTAAGTTTAAAGCAATGATAAATCTGCTCCTAAAAGAGGGTTATAGTTTAAAACAACTAATATCCAAAACAGAATGTGAGAACACCAGATTGATATTTGAGAAAAAATTAGTTTAATTACAGATATAATATAAATCCATAAATTTTACTTGACCTATAATGATATAATTTTAGATTTGTAATTATTACAGAATAGTATTAATTATAGGCGGTTTTATGGACAGGGCAAAAGAACTTTTACTGGACAAAGGGATAACTCCCTCAATCCACAGATTGATGATCCTGAAATATCTGGCTGATCTAAAAGAGCATCCAACTGCGGATAATATATATCAATCTCTGGTCAAAAAGATTCCCACACTTTCTAAAACAACTGTTTATAATACTCTGAAGACATTCGTAGATAAGGGAATTATAGAAGCTTTTTCTATTGCCAACAGTGAAGTTCGATACGAGTTCAATCCATCTCCTCACGCCCATTTCAAATGTAAGGTCTGTCATCGTATTTATGATATAGAAAAACCAGTCGAATCTCTTGTCAACAGAATAATCGAAGGCCATGAAGTACACGAACATCATACTAATTTGATCGGTATTTGCCGGGAATGTCTTAAGAAAAGGGAAAAATAATGCCGGAACTTCCTGAAGTTGAAACAGTGGTCTCAGGTCTCAAAAAGGTAATCATGGGAAAAAGGATTAAACATGTGGACGAACTGAGGGCAGGTACAGTGATAAATGACCTTAGTGTTGATAAAGCTGATTTGGGAGTGATCCGCTCTATATCCAGAAGAGGTAAGTATATCAGGATTGAAACGGATTACGATATCAATATACTTATCCATCTGAGGATGACCGGTAGGTTGTTTTACGGTCCAATAGAGGCTTTCAAAGCCGATCATATCAGGGCGATAATCAGATTTACTGAAGGAGAGAATCTCTATTTTGACGATATCAGGACATTCGGTACTATCAGAATCCATAAAGCTGGTGAATCTATCCCAGCATTGTTAAAACTTGGACCTGAACCGTTATCAGAAGATTTTAATGAGAAATATTTGAGTAGAATTACCAGAAAACGGAAAGCCCCGATAAAGAATATATTGCTCGATCAAACAGTTGTAGCTGGGCTTGGTAACATTTATGTTTCAGAAATCCTTTTTAGGGCTGGGGTAGTTCCTACAATTCCCGGTGAGATTTTATCTGTTAAAGCACTTGAAGGTATTGTCTTCAATACCAAGGAAATTATCAGAGAAGCAATAAAATTAAAAGGCACTACGATCTCGGATTATGCAGGTGTTAATGGGGAAAGTGGTAAATTTCAATCTCATCTTAGGATTTATGGGAAAAAAATATGTCACTGTGGTGCGGAAATAAAAAAAATCAAAATTGGTGGCAGATCGAGTTATTATTGCCCCTGTTGTCAAAAAGATATTGGAGGAATAAATGATGCCAATTGAGATTAAACCTGGAGTTTTCTGGGTCGGTGGTGTAGATTGGGACTTGAGGAATTTCCATGGTTATTTAACTCAAAGGGGTTCTACTTATAATTCTTATCTGATAATAGACGAGAAGATAACGCTTATTGATAACGTAAAGCATTATCTATTCGAAGAGCAATTACAGAGAATAAAGAAAATAATCGACCCGACTAAGATAGAATACATAATCCAGAATCATATCGAGATGGATCATTCAGGATCTTTACCAAAAATCATGAAATATGTTCCTGAGGCGAAGATATTTGCCTCTCCAAAAGGGATAGAAGCTCTTCCAAAGCACTATCAAGGAGAGTGGAATTATCAGACTGTTAAGTCGGGTGATAGCATTAATATTGGGAAAAGATCCCTGAACTTTGTTCAAACACCGATGGTGCACTGGCCAGATAACATGGTAACATATTGCCCGGAGGAGAAGATTTTATTCTCCAATGATGCTTTTGGGCAGCATATCGCTTCATCAGAGCGCTTTGATGATGAATATCCTTATAATATTATCATGGAGGAAGCTAAAAAATACTACGCCAATATCGTTCTGCCTTACAGCCGCCAGGTCCAGAAAGCTTTACAGGTGTTGAAGAATGTCGAAATAGAAATAATCTCTCCCAGTCATGGTTTGATTTGGAAAAAGTATATTCCTGAGATTATCAAGGAGTACAATGGCTGGAGTAATAATAAAACGGAAGATAAAGCTATCATAATTTACGATAGCATGTGGGGTTCTACAGAGAAAATCGCTTATGCTTTGCAGAGTGTTTTCGAAGATAGCAAGATTAGAACAAAAATGAGAAATGTTAGTACTACTCATATTTCCGATATTATGACCGATATTATCCCGAGCAGATACATTTGTGTTGGCTCACCTACTCTCAATAATAACATACTGCCTACTGTAGCAGCTTTTCTAACCTATCTCAAAGGGCTGGCCCCCAAAAACAGGATCGGTCTGGCTTTTGGTTCTTATGGCTGGGGAGGTCAAAGTATTGATTTGGTAGATAAAGTTCTGAGAGAATGTAATTTCAATATGATGAGCAGTATCAGATTTCAATATGTGCCCAAATCAGAAGATCTGGAAAAGATTAAAAAAAATTTTATTGAAGAACTAAATAATCTTAAGGAGGAAGAATGATCTCAAAGAAATTGGAAAAAGCTATCAATGAGCAGATCAATAAGGAACTCTATTCTGAGTATCTTTACCTTTCCATGGCTGCTTATCTGGAATCTATTGGTCTTTCGGGAATGGCGCGTTTTTTCAAGGTTCAAGTTCAAGAGGAAAGGTTTCATGCTATGAAGTTTTTTGATTATCTTAATGAGAGGGGTGGAAGAGTAGTACTAAGTAAGATCGAACAACCCCAGGTGGATTTTAACTCAGCGGTAGAGATATTTGAATTGTCCTACAAACACGAACAGTTTGTCACAAAATCAATCAATGACCTCATGGATCTGGCAATATCTGAGAATGATCATGCTACCAGGAGTTTTTTGAACTGGTATGTTGATGAACAGGTCGAAGAAGAGGATAGCATGGATACTATTGTTAATCAATTGAAATTAATCGATGGTAAGGGACATGGATTATTGATGTTGGATAAAGAGCTGGGACAGAGAACTTTTAGCCCAGCCGAGGAAGAATAAATCAAGGAGGATAATAATGACAAAGCTTAGAGATATTTACTACTGTGAGATTTGCGGGAATGTGGTTGAGATCCTGAATGAGGGACAACCTTCCCTGGTTTGCTGTGGAGAAGAGATGAAACTGCTTGAAGCACAAACTCAGGACTCATCTACCGAAAAACATGTACCCTATATTGAAGATACAAATTCAGGAGTTATTGTCAAAATAGGACAGAATCAGGAACACCCTATGCTTGAGAAACATTACATTAAATTCATAGAAGTACAGACCAAAGACAAAGTTTTCCGAGCAGAGCTTAAACCGGGTATGAAACCGCAAGCTGAATTCCCGATCAAAAAATCCGAGATAATAGTGGCTAGAGAATGGTGTAACATTCACGGACTATGGAAAAGTTAAGTTTATCAAAACAAGTTGTGGGGTACAAAAATTCTATATCTGATTCGGAAAAGTAGCTTAAGAACTTCAAGCTGGAGGAATACCGGTAAAAAATGATTTAGATAAAAAAACTGGTAAACGTAAGTTGGATTTTGGAGAATGTCATCTTAGGTCACTCACAAAATGTTCCAGATAAATAGAAAGTAAAAGAAGAATGAAATAAAAAAATTGATATATTTAAAGGAGGATTAAATATGGAATTTGCCAAGAGTCGCACGGCTGAAAATCTAATGAAGTCTTTTGCAGGAGAGTCTCAAGCTAGAATGCGTTACAACTATTATGCCTCGGTGGCCAGAAAGGAAGGTTTCAGGCAGATCGAAGCAATTTTCTCGGAAACAGCGGATAATGAGAAAGAGCACGCTAAATTGTTTTACAAACACCTGCTTGCCAAAGGGATGAACGAAAAAGCGATAGAAATAAGTGCTTCCTATCCTGTTGGTTATGCAGGTACTCTCCAAAATCTTCAATATGCAGCTCAAGGAGAACATGAAGAATGGACTGAGCTCTATCCCAGTTTTGCTGAAATCGCAGATCAGGAAGGCTATCCTGAAATTGCTAAAACCTTTCGTTTAGTTGCTCAGGTAGAAAAAAGGCATGAGAATCGTTATCAAAAGCTTTATCAAAACGTAAAGGATCATACTGTTTTTCGTAGAGATGGAAAAGTTCTCTGGAAGTGCAGGAATTGTGGACATATCATAGAATCGATCGAAGCTCCAGAAGTATGTCCTGTCTGTGATCATCCCAGAGAACATTTTGAGATCTGGATAGAAAATTATTAATAATAATATCACGGGAGGAAATATGAAAAAATACGTATGCGATGCTTGTGGATATATTTATGACCCAGCAGAGAACAACAACGTTGCTTTTGAAGATCTACCTGAAGATTGGGTTTGTCCTGAATGTGGCGTAGGTAAAGATTTGTTTAGTCCTATTGACTAAATGGAACCTGGGATGTCATTCAATTCTTAGGGATGACATCCCACTTTATATTTTCACAGAGGAGTAATAAAATGACCGAACAGAAATTCAATGAGATCATAGATTTTGCAGTTGAAAGAGAACGGGAAGCTGTAAGTTTTTACCATGATCTGCAAAAAATAGCAAAATTTTCGGCTCAGGTCGAAATGCTGAAAGAATTTGAAGATATGGAAAGAGGGCATATAAAAATCCTAGAAAATATGCGGAAAAAGGGATTTGAAAATATAGGTGAAAAACAGGTTCCGGATCTTAAGATCAGCGATTATATTGTTGAAGTAGCACCATCAGCGAACATGGATTATCAGGATATTCTGATCGTTGCTATGAAAAAAGAGGAAAGTGCCAATAAACTCTATCGGAACATGGCTTCTAAATTCCAGGGTACTGATCTCGAAACTTTGTTCAACAGACTTGCTGCCGAGGAAGCTCAACATAAGAATCAATTCGAACGACTTTACGATGAAGAAGTTCTCAAAGATAATTGATTGTTACTGGGAGGAATGATGGATAATTTTTCTCTTGATGAAATTATTGATATGGCGGTTCAAATAGAAAAGAATGGTTACTGTTTTTATGATCGAGCTTTACAGAGAAGTGATCTTGACCTTAAATCAAGGGATTTGATAACTATGCTCAGAAACGACGAGATCACCCATGAAAGGACATTTGAAAGCCTAAGAGATCAAATTGATAACAAAGCTGTCTTTAAATCTGGAGACTGGAATACAATTGGAAGTTATCTGAGGATAATTGCCGATTCTCATATCTTCAGCGCTGAAAATTCTGCTATTAATATGGCAGTCAATGCAAGAGACTTTAAACAGATAATGTTCTATGCCATTGCTTTTGAAAAAGATACACTTCTGTATTTTTATTCTCTTGAAAAGTATGTAGATGATGAAAAAACAAAGCAAACAATAGCAAAAATAATCGATGAAGAAGCAAGTCATATAATGAGATTGAAGAATTTTCTCAGGGAGATTTAGCTTTTATTACTTATAATCGTAAGTCTTTTAAGTGAAAAGTATTCTTAAAAAACCTATTGTCCGGAGGATAAATGCTATCTGACATCGAAATAGCTAAAAAAACAGAATTGAAACCAATTGTTAAAATTGCTGAAAAAATTGGTTTGAAGGCTGATGATCTTGAATTCTACGGTGAATACAAGGCAAAGATCAAATTTTCTGCTATTGATAGATTAAAAAATAATCCTAGTGGACAGCTTATTCTCGTGTCTGCTATAACGCCAACTCCCTCGGGAGAAGGTAAAACAACAACCGCGATAGGTCTTTCCCAGGCGATGAATAAGTTGGGGAAAAAAACGATTGTTGCTATCAGAGAACCGTCTTTAGGACCTGTTTTTGGTATCAAGGGTGGAGCTGCAGGGGGTGGATATTCTCAAGTATTACCAATGGAGGATATTAATCTGCATTTCACTGGTGATATGCATGCGGTTACTTCTGCTAACAATACCTTGGCAGCGTTGGTTGATAATTATATATACAGTGGGAATGAGTTAAAGATCGACCCTAGAAGAATTGCTTGGAAAAGGGTACTTGATGTTAATGACAGAGCTCTAAGGGATATTGTTATTGGTCTGGGGGGAAAACATCAGGGTATTCCCAGAGAAGATAGTTTTGATATTACACCTGCTTCTGAACTGATGGCGATATTGTGTCTCTCCAAAAACTTGGAAGAGTTGAAAAACAAGATTGGAGAGATAATAGTGGGTTATAGCTATGAGGGAAAACCAGTGAAAGTTATGGAGTTAGGCTATGAAGGATCAATAGCGTCTCTTCTGAAAGATGCTTTGAAGCCTAATATTGTCCAAACCACAGAAAATACCCCGGCACTGGTTCATGGAGGACCTTTTGCCAATATCGCTCAAGGAGCTAATAGTGTGCTGGCTACAAACACAGCTCTTAAAATGGCTGATTATGTAGTAACTGAAGCTGGTTTTGGTTTTGACTTGGGAGCCGAAAAATTCTTTGATATTGTTTGTCCTTACGGTCAATTCTGCACTTCTGCGGTTGTGCTGGTAGCAACCGTTAGAGCTTTGAAACATCATGGGGGAGTGAAGCTGAAGAATCTCACTGAACCTGATCCTAAAGCCGTGGAACAAGGATTGGAAAATCTTGGGAAACACTTGGAAAACATCCGAAAATTCGGAATGAAATCTGTAGTAGCTGTTAATAAGTTCAGTTCAGATACAGAAGCAGAATTGAAACTTGTGGAAGATTATGCCAGGGAAAATGGTTTTGATGCTGCTGTTGTCGACTATCGGGAACAAGGTGGAAAAGGTGGTTTGAAACTTGCGGAAGAGGTTAATGAGTTGATAAGAAATGATGTTTGTAAAATGAGAAAACTATATAACTGGAACGACAGTGTGGAAAACAAAATTAAGCAGGTTGCAACTCAGATATACGGGGCAGAAAAAATAGACCTTACACCTCAAGCCAAAAAGGATCTCAAAAACATAAAAAAATATGGTTATGATAAGTTACCTGTTTGTATTGCCAAAACGCAGAAATCTTTGTCAGATAATCCTAATCTCTTGGGGCGTCCTAAAGATTTCCTGGTAACGGTTAGAGAGATCCTGATTGCAGCTGGAGCAGGCTTTGTAATTCCTATCACAGGTCATATTTTGAGAATGCCCGGATTGCCCAAGAAACCTGCAGCAGAAAAAATAGATATTGATCAAGACGGCGATATTTCAGGATTGTTTTAGTAAACTGGAGAGTTAATGCAGAAATTGTTTTTGCATCAAAAAAATATGAAGCGCATGCTTTATGCTTTGCTTCCGATCACTTTGTTCAGTATTTTCCTTTTTGGGTGGAGAACTTTGGTTGTTGTATTTACAGCAAATCTGTTTGCACTATTAACCGAGTATGCTTTCATCAGAAAGAAGAAGAATGGAAAGATCTCAATGGCCGTGTTTGTAACCGGAACTTTGCTGGGTCTTTCTCTTCCACCCACCATACCTTTCTGGATCACAGCTGTTGGTTCTATAATAGCAATCATGTTCGGTAAAATGGTTTTTGGAGGATTCGGAATGAATCCCTTCAATCCAGCTATTGTGGGGAGAACATTTATTTATATTTCTTTCGCCAACGCTCTCACAGTAAAATGGGTAAAACCATTTACAAGCCTTCCTGGTGGTTTTGTTGCCTGGAGAAATACAGGATTATTGACCTCAGCAACTCCCTTAATATCATTTCGTGATACAGGTATGCTAACAGATCTGAAAGAACTATTTTTTGGTTTCGTACCTGGTAGCTTGGGAGAAACATCCGCTTTTTTGATCCTTATTGCCGCAATCTATTTGGTAATAACTAAAACAGCAAAATGGCAACCGATAGTTGCAACAATAGTAAGTTTTCTGGTTTTTTCATCGATATTTCGAGCCCAAAATCCCCTTCCTTTTTTATTCAGCGGTAGTATAATGTTCGGTGCAACTTTTATGGTCACAGATCCCGTCTCGATGCCCCGCGATAAAAAAACTATCTGGATATACGGTTTGCTGGTGGGAAGCCTTACGGCTTTGATCAGAAAATACTCCCTATTTGTAGGTGGATTCTCCTTCGCATTACTTCTTGCAAATACCTTTTCACCCATCATAGATTTTGGATTTTCCAGATTAAAGAAAAGGGGAGCATAAGGTGGAAAAAGGGAACAGAAACTTCAGCGATAGAAGGTTCTATCCTGTCTTTTTCATGATTATTATTTCGATCTTTTTCATTGGTTTGTTAGCAACATTTTATTATTTTACTTACGAAAAGATCGAGAATTATCGAATTACCAATAAGAAACGGGACATCTTGGATTTATTTAGTATTCCTATTAGCGATCTGAACAGTGATTTCGACGATTACATTAAAGAGAAAAGAGTTAACGATCAAGTTTATTATATAGCAACCAGGGATTCAGTTATACTTGGTTACTGCTATGAAATTAATGGTGAAGGATTATGGGGTACTATTAAGGCACTTTTGGTTTTTGATCCGGAATTCAAATCACTGCAGGGTCTGGAGATTTTGGAACAAAATGAAACTCCTGGTCTGGGTGGCAGGATCACGGAAAAATGGTTTAAAGATCAATTTAAGGACCGAGATTTAGTGAAAAACAATAAAATCATAAGTTTACAGTTGGTTCCTGAAGGAGAAGATAATACAGGAAACAAGATAAATCAGATAACCGGGGCTACTTCATCCAGTCGTGCTGTAGTTAGATTGATTGATAAAGAATTTGCTAAAATTGTTCAACAAAGGGATCTTAATTATGATTAAAAAAGAGATCTTTGTAACAAGCGCTATTACAGAAAATTCGGTATGGAAACAGATCCTCGGTATTTGTTCGGCCCTGGCTGTAACCAATCTGATGCTGAATAGCCTGGTAATGGGGCTGGGGGTGATATTCACGCTTGCCTTGTCAGGGTTTACTATTTCTTTGTTACGTAAGTTTATCCCCAAACGAATCAGGATGATGATCCAAACTTTGATCATAGCCTCTTATGTGATAATTGTGGATATTTTTTTGAAAGCATATTTTCCTGAAATAAGCAAAGCCCTAGGTCCTTATGTAGGATTAATTATAACAAATTGCATTATCATGGGCAGGGCAGAAGCTTTTGCTGGAAAAAATGATCCACTTGATTCCATGATTGATGGAATCGGAGCTGGCGTAGGATATACTATGGTATTATTGCTCATTTCTTTTTTTAGGGAGTTATTTGGTTTTGGAACTCTTTTTGGATTTCAGGTCTTGGGAGAATGGTGGCCAAAGTGGTCGATTATGGTTATGGCTCCCAGTGCTTTTTTTATGCTTGCTCTTTTGATCTGGGTTATTGAAGGACCTCTTGCTAAGAAAAGAGTCAATTAAGGAATAAATATGGAACTGAATGCATTTATCATATTTATCGCTGCTATTTTCACCAGCAATATCTTGCTAACAAATTTTCTGGGTATGTGTTCTTTTCTTTCAGTATCACGGGAGGTGGAGTCGTCTCTCGGTCTGGGATTGGCAGTATTCTTTGTGTTAACTTTTACTACTGCCATTAATTACCTTGTTTATCATTTTATTCTGATTCCGCTTAATATTATTTTTCTTCAATATATTATTTTTATAATAATAATTGCTGCTTTTGTGCAACTTACCGAGATGGTAATTGAACGTTTTTCTCCAGTTCTATATTATACTCTGGGAATTTTTTTACCCTTGATCACTGTTAATTGTGCGATCCTGGGTGTATCACTTTTCATGGTTATCCGTCAATATGATTTTCTTCAATCTGTTTTATTTGGAGCTGGTAGTGGAATTGGATGGTTGCTTGCAATTCTGGCTTTAGCTGGGATAAGGCAAAGAGTTAGATATAATTTTGTTCCAATTGGACTTCAAAGAGCAGGTTTGAGTTTGATCATAACAGGATTAATGGCGCTCGGTTTTATTGGATTTTCAGGAATAGTCGTCATTCAATAAGATTTATGGATAGCTTATGTTAATATCAATAGTCTATACAATCCTGATTTTTTCCGCTATTTCAGGTATTCTGGCATTTCTCCTGGTTATAGCTGATCTATTGTTCGCAAATTACGGTGAGTGTACTATAAACATAAATAACAAAAAAGAATTGAAAGTCAAAGGTGGTAGTTCTTTACTGGATTTATTAAATGAGAATAAGATATATCTGGCTTCAGCCTGTGGGGGAAGGGGAAGTTGTGGTTTCTGTAAATGTAATGTGATCTCGGGAGGAGGTCCCCTGCTACCAACAGAAAAACCTTTTCTAAATCCGGAAGAAACCAAAGAAAATATGCGTCTTGCCTGTCAGATAAAGGTTAAGGAAGATATCAAAATCAAGATCCCAGAAGATATTTTTAATGTTAAAAAGTACAAAGCTGAGGTCAAAGAAATAGTCGATTTGACTTATGATATTAAAGAATTAACCCTTAAATTGATTGAACCTGACAGTATAGATTTTAAAGCAGGTCAATATGTTCAGTTTGTTGCCCCACCTTACGAAAAAAGCAAACAAGCTGTCAGCCGTGCTTATTCAATTTCCAGTAGTCCTGACAATAATGATCATATCCAATTGATAATTAGACTCGTACCAGACGGTATATGTACTACTTATGTATTTGAATATCTTAAAGTTGGTGATAAGGTTGATTTCACAGGACCATTTGGTGATTTTTTTATCAGAGATACAAAAGCGGATATGCTCTTTGTTGCGGGAGGATCTGGTAAGGCACCGATTAAAAGTATGGTGGAATATCTTTTCAAACGTAATAGCAATCGCCGAATGGTATATATGTTTGGGGCACGGGTTAGAAAAGATTTGTATTATGTGGATTACTTTAAGGAATTTGAGAAAAAATTACCTGATTTTACTTTTGTTCCAGTTCTCTCGCAACCAACTGAAGAATGTGAGTGGAAAGGAAAATGTGGCTATATACCACCTTTTTTCCCTGAATACATAAAAGATCCATCTAAAACTGAAGCCTATCTTTGTGGAAGTCCGGGTATGATCGCTGCAGTTGTAAAGGGTTTAAAAGAAAACGGGGTGCCTGAAGATAAGATCTATTATGATAGTTTTGCTTAGTGAGGTTATTTAATGAAAGAAACTCCCAGAGAATTGAAAATTCATAATAATTTAAAAGCAGGTGCAGTTGTAACAGAAGGATTTTTGGGTGATGATGATCGTCGTTTTCATGAGATTATTCAGGAAGACAAAACAGAGCTTATTAAACTTGGAATTTCAAATCAGGACTTAGCTAAAAGGATGGAATATTTTACCCAGCAAGCTTTTGAATATTATGATGGACCAGTGGTGGTCGATGATAAATATAAGGTTGAATACAGATCCTTTAGAGGAAAAATAATTTGCCCATTTGCTCACCCAGGTGTTTACCGTAAAGGGGAGATAACCTTGATCAATCTTGAAAATAAGATTAAAGTTTGCTGGACTCCCCTTAATATCCATATGATTAAGGAACACTGCTTTTTCGAAGGTAAGGGTTCCAAGCACAGACTTGATCCTGTTATTCTAGTAAAAGCTTTATATTGATGGGTAAAACCTAATGATCTTTAATTGAAGAATGTTATAATAACTTGACACAAGATTATAAGCTCAAAATTTAAAAAACTATGTTG
>Ga0272442_10005604_pt1 | contig 16714 bp, 11 predicted proteins | sample SSMForm2O_FD_200262 | JGI IMG/M metagenome (GOLD analysis project Ga0272442, IMG submission 200262) | Marine sediment archaeal communities from Little Sippewissett salt marsh, Falmouth, MA, United States - SSM-Form-2O | ecosystem: Environmental > Aquatic > Marine > Wetlands > Sediment ... | reverse complement strand
ATCCGGTACTGATCGGGGAAGACGAAGACGAGGTTTGGTTGCTGCTTCAATACGCGCCTTTCAATAGCCGCCTTTTTGTTAGTCTAAGCTGCAGATGGCGCTCTGCTCAATCACTATAGAATACCAATAAACAGGGCCTATTATTGCTATATCCTTTGTTGGTCTGAGCAGACTATTTGTTGTGCGCTGCCCATGGGGCGGGAGGCGGGATTGCGACAAGAGGATGCGGCGGAAAGGTCAGTATACGGTGATTACCGTTGCCGCGTCAAATAGCTGCAAGACAAGGGTGTTGTCGATCTTCTTCAGGCGCGCGGAGCCGCGCCAGCCTTGATCGGAGTCGTCGTTCTTGTCCACTTCGACGGCACCCGGGTTGACGTTGAGCGTGGCGGCGGAAACGAGGGCGTAGGACCCGCTGTTGAGGCCGCCGCTGTTCACTATCGAGACCGTCGAACCGTCGGCTATGTCGCAGGCGCCTGCAACGGTCAGGTAGGCGTTGGTCGTCGAGGCCGGGTCCGTGGTATCGGGCGCATTCAGGCCGAACTCGAGCGTGCCGGAGGTCGGGACGGTCAGCGTGCCGGTTCCCGGGGTCAGGCTTGTCTGGTTCCCATCCCGGAGAGACAGTGTTCCATCGATCGTGTCCACGGCGCCAATCATGTTGGCCCCGGCATCAACGAACGCGGCGTTTGTGCCGCTCAGCTGCAGTGTCGTGTTGGCGCCCACAGTGGCAATGCCGCCGGCGGGCATGCCGTCGATGTCGAGCGTGCCGTCATTGATCTTGACGCTGAAAGTGAGCGTTGAGCTGGGGGGGGCGCCGTTGCAAAGGACGGTGCCGGGCCGTACGTTCAGTCGTCCGCCGGGAACCAGGGCTTGGACGGTGGCGCCGTCCTTGATGTCTATTGTGCCGCCGTGGGTTACGCCGCAGGTCCCTGTGTGGCTATGTGTTAGCGTGGCGCCGCTGTTCAAGGTGAACACATGGTCCGCAGTGTCGAGGCGAATACCACCGTCCTGACCGTTGAGCCTGAGCTCGCCGCCGTCGTTGACAACCAGGTCGGCGCTGCCCATGAATCGCATGTCCGAGTTGCTGTCGTGCACCAGGAGTCCGTCGACGACGATTTGACCGTTGGCGTTGACCTGCATGGTATTGGTGCTGACGGCGTCGAGGCGGGTGCCGCTCGCTATTCGGAATTCAGCGCCGTTCTCAGGCTCGATATTGCCGCCGCTCCAAGTGTTGGTGCCGGTTGTTTCGAGCGAAACGAAACCGGTATGGAGGCTGAAGAAGGAAAAATCGATGCTGCCGGCGCCCCGGATGGTGAGCCCGTTCACAGGATCCGTTCCCCAACGCTGGCCGTCAAATGTCGAGAAGTTGACCCTGGCCCCGGCTGCAACGTTGATGGTTCCGGCGCCGCCGTCGTTGCCGCCGCCGGTCTTGCCGCTGATCTCTATATCCAGGACGCCCGTGTTGACGTTGATCTCGGCGCCATTCTGGAGAAAGATGCCGCAGCCGCGGATTTTGGGGCCGTTGGCGGCGGCGGGGTCTAACGAGACATCTACCTGCCCGCCGGCTTCCACGGTCAGAAGTCCGCCGTCGATGCGCAGGTGGCCGCTGGCCGTCCCCGTCCAGCGGTAGGTGGCCCCGCCGGCGACGATCAGGTCGCTGGAATCCCATGGAAAACGGAGATCGGAGTCTGTCGCATGTTCAAAGACAGCGTTGTTCTCCAGTATTACATCGCCGCCGTTCTGGACCTGCGCCACGGGCGTCGCCTTCAGGGTCGTCGTGCAGTTCGTGAAAGTGGCGTTGAAGCCGGCCGTGTTCAAATGACCGCCGGTCCACGTGCCGTCGGCGTCGTAGGTCTTGTCTGCGGTAAGCGTGTCGCCGCCCGACGGGAAAGCCCCGGCATGCGCGGCCGGGGGCAGGGCGAGGAGGACAGTGAGAAGGGCAAAGCTCCGTGGGCTGAATGCTGTGACTGTCATAGGCCACCCATTTCCTGGTTCGTGGTTCGCTTGTTTGTTTGTGACACGTCTATTCTAGCGGGCAAAAGCCGCTAGGTCAAAACATTCATCTGTTGTCCTTTGGCGATTATTTGTTGTATGATCCGGAGGCCATGGACAAGGATGCGTTCACGATACTTGCAGACACCTCGGAGTACCGGCCGTTCATACGGACGGCGGGGATTGGACCGCAGAAGCAGAGCCGGACTGACAGCCCACATCGGGCCCAGCTTTCCTATCTCATTCAATTCCTGCGGGGCGGAGCAATCGAGGTGGTGTGGCCTGACGGTGAGGTGACGAAGACCGACGGCCCCGGCACATTCGTTCTTCCGCCGGGAACGGCCTACGCGACGCGCACTTTGATCAGTGGCGATCTGACGTATGTGCACTTCACGGTCGATCAGAACCCGCTGTGGCGAGGCGTTAAGCCGGACTTCTGTTTTGGCCTGCGCTCGGAGGAGGACAGGAAGATGCTGCAGCCGTCACCAGATGCGGTCTGGGGTATAGAGCTCCCTCGGGTCCTGCCGAGCCTCAGCCAGGACAGGATCACGGTGCAGCTTCCCGCCATCGTCGAGGACTGGCTGTCTGACGACCGCATTCGTGTCTGGCGCGCGCAGGACCGCTTCGCGCTGCTGGTCAGGAACATCATCAGCGACATCATGGTGGGTCAGTCTCACAGCACGGAACTGTCACCTGAAACACGCGTCGCCCGCGCTGAGTCCGTCGCCGCGCAGAGCCTGCATCTTGGGTTCGACGTGAACCAGATGGCGCGCACCGCCGGGTACGATCGCAGTTACTTCAGCCAGCTCTACAAGCGCATTCGGGGCAGAAGCGCCAAGGAGTTCCTTGCCTGGCTACGGGTTGAGGAGGCGAAGCGGCTCCTGCGGACAACTGATCTCACCATCCGTGACATCGCCGCCCAGCTCGGCTACAGCGAACCTATGGTGCTGACACGTGTTTTCCGGCGCTACGTCGGCGAGACGCCGACGAAGTGGCGGGAAGAAAGCGCGTGACAGGACGTTCCAGATGCGGCGGGGCCCGCCGCTCTCCATAGTGTTTGTTGCCTGGCCCGGCGGCCAAGGCTTGAAATGGACATCTGACTATCCCTTGCAATGATATTTTCAGTTGGTAGGGTGGTGTCACGTCCGACATGGATACTTCCACCGAGAACCCGTCGTCAGAAGTCATTTCTCGAGACGAGAGAGATCTGTTCGTTGCCGGTTGCTGCATGCTGGTGCTTTGGATTTCTGCGATCGAAGGATTATGGCGCCTGGAGTGTCCGATTTGGCTCGATGTGCTCACGATGGGATTCGGCGTGTTCTTCCTGGGGCGTGCTGCGGCTATCGCGCAGGCTACGCAGACCGAGATGAACCGGGAACTGATCATCTTTCTGGCGACCTACGTGGATGTATTGACCACCTTTATTCTGTATCCGGTGCTGGTCGTGTCCTACAGGAGCCTGTTCGAGAGGCCGTTCTTCTACAAACACGTGAAGCCGTTGTTCGATGCCGCGTCCAAGCGAGTTGACAGGTTCTCGCATTTCAAGATCGCAGGCGTGTTCATTTTCGTTTGGTTCCCTTTCGGGGGGCCGGTGTGATCGTGGGCGCGTTGCTGGGTTACCTGCTTGGGCTTCGATTGTGGGTCAACATGGCCACGGTTGCAGTTGGGACGATGACGGCGATCATCTGCTGGGTCTTCGCCTACGACCGGTTGTTCAGTTGGCTTGGCGGTATTCACGAGAGCATACCGTTGGCGGCAACGGTCTTACTGATCGGCGCTCTCGTGGCCTGGCGGTTGATGCATCGTATCCGGAGCAAGCGTCGGGCAGGGACGGGTACCGCTCCTTGACAAAGGGCGGAGCTTAAATGGTACACTACTGACATGGCCATTCGCATTGCAGAACTCACTTTCCTTGAGCAGTTGGCACACCGTTTCGATATCCCCGTTCCCGAGCACCTCACTGCTGTCGAGCCGAGAACCCGGATACGCACAGCCCTGTCGGAATGGGGCGGCAAAGCAGTGGTCAAGGCCGATATCATGTGTGGCGGACGCGGGAAAGCCGGCCTGGTGGAGGTGGTGGAGAATGCGCAGGACGCCGGAAAACAGCTCAAACGGCTGTCGGATGCCGAGGCCAAGGGCACGCAGGCCAGGACGGCTTACATGACCCGGTTCGTGGAGTCCGACACACAGATCTACTCCGCGATCACGTACAACTCGCAGTTCCTCGGCCCTTCTTTGACGGTATCAATGAAGGGAGGCGGCGACATCGAGTCGGTTCCGGAAGCGGATAAGAAGACTATTCCTGTTGATGTTTTCAAGGGACTCGACGCGTACCAGGCGTCGGATGTTCTGGCCGACCTTGATTGCCCGAAAGGCATTGTCTCGATCATGTCCCGCACCCTGGTTCATTTTTGGGACATGTTCATTTCCACCGGCCTGCGGATGTGCGAGGTGAATCCATGGCGGGTCGATAGCGACGGTAAGCCGTTTGCATGCGATTTCAAGGGGATCTTTGACGAGGCAAACTACAAATTGAAGAATCCTGATATCGATTTTCCGCAGTACCCGGAAACCGCATCGGAATTCGAGGAAGACATGGCGGCCTGGGATGCGGAGTCCTACCGGGGGCAGGCTCATGTCAGCGATCTTGGCGGTGAGCTTGTTCTGCCCATACTGTTTGGCGGCGGGGCCAGCACGATCATTGCGGAGACGCTGGAGATTGCCGGCGGGAGTCCGATCTTTCTGTCAGATTTCGGCGGAAACCCGCCGTACGAAAGAATGTACGGGACCGCGGAACGATGCTTCCGGCATCATCTGGCAGACTCCTCCCTGCTGTTGATCCTCGGAGGGAAGGCGAACAACACCATGATAGATGTTACGTTTCAGGCGATCGGTGACGCGCTTGGCGACTACTGTGAGGAACATGGCCCCATTGACATACCGGTTGTAATAGGACGGGGTGGACCGCGCATGGTACCGGGATTCGTACTGATGCGCGAAAGGCTGGAGTCTTTGCGGCTGCCCTACGTTATCTTCGGACACGATACGCCGCTTACGCTTGTGGCGGAGTACGCGGCCAGGCTTGCAAAATTTGTAAACGGCACAAAGGAGAACTGAGTTGCGCGCGCGAAGATTTCCGGGGTTGCTCAAGAAAGGCGACCGCGTTGCCGTAAGTAACATTACGGGGCGCGAGGCATCCAAGGTGACAGTTGCTTCGCAACAGTACTGCGGCAACATCGTAGGTGGCTGGGCGCTTGGCAAGGGCGGGCATGACCTGGAAGTTCCCGGCAGGAAGAGTATACCCGTCTTTGCCACGTGCCAGGAACTGTACTCCAGGCTGCCCAGGAGCAGGCGGCCCAACAAGCTGATCGTCTATTCGCCCCCCGAAGCTGTCTACGGGGATGTGAAGGAAGCGATAGAGCACGGTGGAGATGATCTGAAGACGATATTTGTGATCACCGAACACGTGTCCGTAGAAGTAACTGCCAAGATAAAGGTGATATGCTCCCAGGCCAACGTGGACGTACTGGGCTGCAACACCCTTGGCGTGATCAACACGCATGACCGCATGCGCGTCGGCGCAGTCGGCGGCGATGCGCCGGACGAGGCGTTCAGACGCGGCAGTGCCACGATCATCTCGAATTCCGGTAACATGGTGAATACGATTGCCTCGTACATGCTCACCGGCGGCATAGGTACCCATTTCGGCATTTCGACAGGGAAGGACGTGCTGATTCTGACGCCGCTCGTTGATCTGCTTAAACTGGCGGCACGTAGTGATGAAACGAAGCTGGTCGTGCTCTACGTGGAGCCGGGCGGGCTCTACGAGCAGGAGGCCATAGAATGGATGCAAAGCAGCGGATTTGAGAAACCCGTGCTCGTCTACGTGGCCGGCAGTCTAAGTGAACGGAAGAACGTCTCGCTGGGGCACGCAGGTGCGGTCGTGGAAGGTCCGCAAACGAGTGCTACGGGGAAGATGGCCGCGTTCGACGAGTATTTCGGGCGGGGCCCGTTCGATCCGCAGGAGCGCCTGCGCAAGGACAGCGCAGCAAAGCTCCGGAATGGGATCAGGGTTACGGCGCTTCATCATTTGCCCGCCGCGGCGATGCTTATCTGCGATGCACTTCGGTGGAAGCGGGACTCCAAAATAGAACGGGAACTGAGGCTGAATCCATGGTTCATCAATCTCAGGGATCTCGGACACAAGCTGCCGCGGACCCTTCTGCTGAGCGAAGGAAGTATCCCCGAGCCTTATCACTCACAGTTTCGTCGGTATGCGCGGGACAGCATGGGGCTATCTCCATCCAGGCGAGACATGCGAAATGCTTCGCACGCGTCGTCGCTGGATGAAACGGATCAAAGAATCTGGGGTTACCCTTTGACCGAGATAATGTACCGGTGTTCGTTTGGCGAATCGATTATCCTCTATTGGACGGGTGAGCTTCCGCAGCACCGTTTTGAAGCGCGATTGGTGGAGATGTGCTTGATTGCGGCGCTTAGCAATGGGCCGGGAACGATCTCGGCACAGGGCGCCAAGCTCTCCGCTTCCGCCGGTAACTCGCCAAACACCGGAATGATTGCCGCACTGGCGGCCATGGGCAACGTGCACGGCGGGAACGGGCGTGAAGGGGTCAAGTACCTCATGCGCGTGTTTCGGAGCGCGGGTCTGGAAGATCCCTACGACCCAAAGCCGGCAATTGACGTGGCAGATCTGGCGCGCAAGACTGCGCTTGCGTTCAAGAAGACAAAGGCGGCGGCCAAGGAGTCGGGCGTTGACTACGAGCGTATCCCGTGTCTGGGCCATCCCGTGTTCAATGACAAACCCGTGAACTACGACCCCCGCGAGCGGGCGGTATACAAGGCCATTGCCGATGCCGGCAAGAGAAACATCTTCCTTGATTTCTATCACGAGCTTGCGGCGGCCTTGCACGAAACGGGGGTTGCGAGCCGGGTCTGGGCCGTTAACATGGACGCTGCAATTGCCTGCGTCTGGCTTGCCGTTTGCTGGCCTGCTCTAATGGACAAACGGATCACGGTCCAGCGAGTGCAGGACTGCGCGTTCCTCGGTTTTGCGCTGGGCCGCGCGGCCGGCGGCGCCGGTGAGTTCCTGGATCACCAGGACTATGGGACGCCCATGGATATGCGCATCCGTTCGTCCGACTGCCAGTCGCTGACCAGGCCGCGCGATCTGCCGGAAGAGAAGCCGGATACGGAGTAGGCGTGCAAGTGCGGCCCCGGCTTCCAGATGCGGCGGAGGCCCGCCGCTCTCCAGTGCCCTTGGAGGGACGGCTTCCACGGTGTCCGTTGCCACGCGGTCGGGGTGGAACCCGAGCCTCCATTTTCGGACATGTTTCTCCGGAGCGCGGCGGGCCTCCACCGCAGTCCTATCCGCGGACCTGTATCGAGAATCGGTCGCTGAGCGGAGCACCATCGACCGTGATCTCGCCGGACGGTGAGCACGTGAAGGTCGAGCTCTGGCCGTTCTCTTCCTCCATGGTCCATGTGGATCCATCGGTGGCTGGGTAGACCCGGAGTTTGATCTTTGTTGGTGGGCCGCCGTCGAGGTGCTGCGTGAGCTCCTGGGTTGGGATGATGGCGCCGGCGCGGACGAACAGGGGCAGGCCGCACGGCTCGCAGAGCGGGGCCTCAACCGTAGCCCGCTGGTTGCCCCCGTACTTCTTGCCGGTCCACCAGCAGTACCAATCACCCTCGGGGAAGTAGACCGAACGCTCAACGGCGCCCTTCTCGAACACGGGCGCGGCCATGAGCCAGTCGCCTATCATGCACTGGTCGTCGATTGTGAGCGCTTCTGGATCGTTCTGGTACAGGTATACGAGAGGACGAACGATGGGGTCACCGGTCTTCGACGCGTGAACGGCGTACGAGTAGTAGTACGGGGTAAGGCGATAGCGTTCATCGAGCATCTGCCGGTACAGGATTTGGATGTGCTCGGGGCAGTTCCACGGCAGCTTGGCGGGTTCACTGTCGCACTGGTGCATACGAGGGACCGGCAGGACGAGTATCGCCTGGCACAGGCGCCGGGCCAGGTTGTCCTCATCGTAAGCGGTATTGTGAGGCGGGTCAGAATCCTTCGCGCTCATGAACCCGCCGAGATCCGCAGAGGTCACGGGGAACCCTGACAGCCCGGCATTCATGCAGAACCAGACGTCCTCCATGAAATAGTCGATGCCGAACCGCGTGTCACCCGGCCATGGAATCGCGGAACGTTGTCCGCCGATGCATGCGCCCCGGATCAGGGAGAGCCGTCTTCCGACGCCGTCTTCTTCCGCACAGTGTTGCGTGCATTTCGCCCACATTGCGCCGAACGTGTTCCGAGACGGAATCCCGGGGAGAAGCTCGCCGCTTACACGGTCGCCGTGATCGAGCCACCACATACCTATGCCTTCCTCGTGACGGGGACGGATCGCGTCGTGGTAGAATTTTTCGCCGGCTTCGGTCCCGAACGTGACTACGGCCTCCCGGCCTTCCTGTCGGATCGTGCCGTCCTTGACGCCTTTGTCGACCGTGTCCTTGAGCCATGACCGCGAATTCTGGTGGAGCACGATCTTGAAGCCCTTCTCGCCGAGGCGCTTTACCATTCCCGGACCGTCGCCGAAGTCGGGGTGCCAGTTAAGGTCGTTGGTCGGATACTCGCCGTCGGTCATATATTTCTGGAGAAACTCCGGCCCGCCACGCCACGGCCCGTCGATCACCAGCGCGTCGCACGGATAGTTCCCGTCGCGCAGGCGGTTGCCGACCGATTCGACCTCATCGGCCGTGGCGAATGCCAGGGCCGAGGTCCAGAAGCCGAACCACCAGCGCTGCGGCTCGGGTGTCCGGCCGACGATCTCGGTGAAGCGGCGGACAATGTCGCGGATGCGGGGTCCGTCGATCACGATCAGGTCAAAGCTGCCGCCGGGCGCGTAGACCCACCACTGGCCGGGATCGGTTGCTCCCATATCGAAGTAGAGATGCGGCCAGGGATTGTTGATGAAGACCGCGTAGCCCTTTGTGGATATATAGTAAGGAATGGGAAACCCGCCGTAGTCGCCGCTGAGTCGCCCGGTCTTCACGGCAAACATGTCGGCGGTCTGGCCGCGCCTGCACAACGGCGCCACGCGGCCGCCGAACCCGTAGATATGCTCGTCTTCCGGGAAGTCGAATGCGGCCACGAATCTCTCGCCGCTGTATTCGGCTGCTTCCGTGCTGAACCGGATACCTCCGATGGAGCTTAGAAGCGGCGTGCCGTTGGCGCGTCTGACAAACCAGGCGCCGGATTCATCGTCGACATCGCAGAACAGGCCCTGTGATTCGCCGGGCTGTGGAATCTCAACGAGGCCGAGCTGCTCTGTTACCGACGTGTTTTCTATGGACGATGCGGAGGCGCGAATCCGGATTCCCCAGTCAGCGACCGCATCGATACGCATGACGCTGTGCGGGCTGGTGAACGGGGCAGTGTCCAGCGCGTGTTGCTCGTATGGGAGCGCGAACAGGTCGTCCGGATGCAGCGACATTGGAAGAGTGTCGTGTTTGGTGAAGATTGGTTCCATTCGTTGTTTCCTTGCAGTGTCCCTGTAGGTTCCGCGCTACACGCGGGACCAGTGTTGATGGTGCCGCGCATACCGCGGCACCTACTAGATTTACTCCGTACCGGCTGCGTTGGAGTTGCGCTGTGGCTCGGCGGCCTGTTCCGCTGCCGGCATACCTTCGGCTTCGATGCGCCTGCCTACCTCGCGCACAGTCTTCGCCGCTTCTTCGGGAATTGAGCCGTCTGGCATCGGACCAATGTTGGCGAGTAGGTTGCAGTTGTTTGCGCGCGCGTATCCCAGGCATGACCACAGCTCGTCAATGGGCTTCCACGAATTCTCTTTGTGCCAACCCCAGCTGCCGTTCTGGATGGTCATGCAGATCTCGTTGTGCTTGTCCTTGTTGGCGGCCCAGGCCTTGTCGGCCCGCTCCGCGGCTTCAGGCTTCCCTTCGTCCCGCAGCTTGTCCCCCTGTGACCTGAAATGGAACTCGGGTGATGCGTAGTCCTCGGTTCCCGTGGCGCCCTGCTTGAACGAGATGAGCGTGTCCGGCCGACTGGCGCGTATGATCTCGTATGTCTGTTCGATGGGGATCAGGTCAGGGATCTCGTAGTAGGCCTTGATGATGTCGAGCCAGATACCGGCGATGGGGTAGTCGAGTTCGCAGAGCTCCTTGATGCAGCTCTGCGAGTAGTCCCAATAGGTACGCCACTCTTCCGGCTTCGTCAGGATGTAGCGGGGTTCATCGTGTTCATAGTGCGGGCGGTCTGCCCAGAGTAGATCAGTCGTTAGTGAGTAGGGATGGCGCCAGTTCAGGACGTGCGTATAGTAGGTGAAGAAGCCCAATCCCTTCTTGTCGCACTGCTCGCCAAGCTCGCGAACGAGGTCGCGGCCGGCGAACTTCATCGAGTTGTAGTGTGGCTCAGTCTTGCAGTCCCACAGGCAGAAGCCTTCGTGGTGGCACGAGGTAAGGTTCACGTACTTCATCCCGCCTTCGCAGGCAAGGTCGGTGATGAAGTCGGCGTCGAAGCCCGACGGATCGAAGCTGTCTGCGAGCTTCTCGTATTCGGCGATCGGGATCTGTTCTCTGAACATGACCCATTCATGTCTTCCGAGCTGACTGTAGAGGCCGTAGTGCAGGAAGAGCCCGTAGTCCGCATTCGCGAACCACTCCATGTTCGCGGCATGGGGGTCTTCTGCGTAGGTGTCGTCGTGGTCGGACAGGTAGTTGGGCACGGACATTAGAACTCCTTATCGAGACGATGGGATAGCGTTGTATCAAAGGACCAAAAGGACCAAAAGGACGAAAAGGACATGTGGCATGATATCAGGTCTCGAAAGGTCTGATGTCGCTGTCAGACATGATGCCTCCGGCTTGACGTAGTTGTTCGCGCAGTGCGGCGGTATCGATGCTGCGCGGCATGACGTCGGTGTCGAGAGAGAGCGCCGCGGCAGTCCCGGCGGCCTCGCCGGTTGCGGTGCACTGGCTCATCACGCGGACGGAGCCCAGCCCGACATGTGTCACGCTGATACAGCGGCCGGCGGTCAGGATACCGTCGATCTTACGCGGCACCAGGCTGCGGTAGGGGATCTGGTATCGGAAGTTCTTCGGCGGCCGCCAGGTGGTCTCTTCCATGCCGCCTTCGTCCAGCGCGTGGATATCGATAAAGAAGGCGCCGTAGCAGATGGCATCATCGAACCTGCACTCGTTCTTGATCTCGTCCTCGGTAAGTCGGTATTCGCCGAGGATTCGGCGGCTCTCGCGCAGGCCGATGGTGCTGCCCGTGGAGATCAGGTAGCAGTCCTCCATGCCGGGCACGTATTTTCGGAAGACGGGTATCATGTGGTATGCCTGCCTGCGGCCCTCCACCGTTGCACGTGTCAGGTCCTCGGCTTTCGTGCTGTCGATGCCGGTCATGTGGGTGAAGTTGATACCGACGTAGCTTGGCTGAGTCGAGTTCCACCAGAAGCCCATGATCTGGCTCTGGAAGGGTTCCATATCGCCGTTCTTCTGTGCTTCCTTCCAGACGTGCTCCATCTGGTAGTCCGTGCGCCACGGCTTTACCTTGTCCCAGTTGACGCCGCCGATGGTGAACATAAGCGTTGTGGGTTGGCACTTGCCGTCGCCCGGCCGCCCGTGCTCGTATTCGCAGCCGGCCGATGCGGCGACATCGGCGTCGCCGGTGCAGTCGATGATGCGTTTCGCGTAGACGGCCTGTCGTCCGGTTTTGTTCTGGATGATCGCACCGACGGCAGCGTCGCCGTCCATGATCGTCTCGCAGAAGAACGTGTGGTAGAGGAACTCGATTCCGGCCTCCTGGAACATGCGTTCGACCATGAACTTGTACCATTCGACGTCGTAGAACGCGCTTCCGGGGTGGAGATCGCCGTGTCCTTCGGCGTTCAGACGAGTGAGCAGCTCCCAAGCGACGCCGCCGACCACCTGGTCCTTGCTGCCCCAGGCGTTGCACAGGCACATGTAGCCGTGGCCGCCCGCGCCGCCGACGCCGCCAAAGCTGTTCAGTTGCTCGACTACCAGGACCCTTGCGTCTTTGCGTCCCAGCGTGTCACGCAGCGTGCGTGCGGCACCCAGCGCGGCGCCGATCCCGGCGGGTCCGCCGCCTATGACCAACACGTCGTATGAGCCCTTCACGGGGATGTTGCGTGATGGTTCTTCATGCGTGTCCATGGAGATCTCCGTTCTTGGTATGTTTCTTACCGGTCCTGAAAGGGACAAGCTTTACCAGAAGAACGCGTGGCACGGAAAGCAGATAAAGACCCCAAGGCGGCCGGTGGCCACAACCAAAGAAGACCGGCCGCCAGTGAAAGTGCCAGGTGAAAGTGAAGGTAAGATGTCTGTTCTCCGGTTCTCAAAGATGATTCCGCCTTCCGCTGCACCTGCACCTGTGACGTGTCACTTTCACTGCTGACCGTGTCCGATCATGCCCAAATCCTCTTGTTTTATACAGCAGGGGCTTTTGATTAGGTCAACAAAGCGGCCGGTGGCCACAACCGAAGAAGACCGGCCGCCGGTGAAAGTGCCAGGTGAAAGTGAAGGTGAGATGTCTGTTCTCCGGTTCTCAAAGACGATTCCGCCTTCCGCTGCACCTGCACCTTTGACCTGCCACCTTCACTGCTGACCGTATCTGGTCGTGCTCAAATTATCTTGTTTTTTTTCGCAGCTCTTTCTGATTAAGCCGCTAAAGTGTAGCACGCAGATCGTAGCAGACCAGGCGGAACTGGCCTTTGCCTTCAGGTCGTTGGCGGAAGTAAATGTGGCCGTTTGCGTAGGCGGCACCACAGGTTTCGGCGGCGTTGGGCAGCTGGGTAACTGTACCGAACTTCTCGCCTTCGAGGATTCCCATCTTCATGGACTTCCCGCCGGCGTGCCAGACGCGGCCCTCGGCAGCACACGGGGTGTAGCCGAGCGGCAGGCGACCGGCCTTGACCTGTGTCACGAACTTGCCGTTGGTGAGAGCCACCGCAAGGTCGTATCTTCCCCTGGTCTTGGGGTCTTCCGGGGCATGCGTCTGTGCGCCGTAGGCCTTGCCCTGGTGGATGATTGCGCGCAGGTACTGCTGGCCGTGGCCCGGAGGAGCCGGGGCCTGCCAGATCTTTTCGCACTTCTCCGGGGTGATCCTGAACACGGGCATGCCCATTTTCGGCCAGTTCTCCGGCTTGTCCCCGTCCGAGCGTTTCTGTGCGTTGCCGCCCAGGTTGGACAGGACCAGGAGGTCACCCCAGACGGACGGACCGGTACTGGCCGCGCCCTGGTCGATGGTCCACTTGACCTTGCCGGTCTTTGCCTCGATAAGACCCACGTTGAAGATGAAGTACGGCACCCCGTTATGCATCCACGGAGTTCCGAAGTCCACTCTACCCGGCCTGAAATCACGGCCCATGGACCACAGTTCTTTCCCTGTCTCTATGTCGTAGCCTTTGCCGCCGCAATACACGAAGCCGCCGGAGATGACAGGTGTGGGTGCGCTGCGCCCGCCGCCTTTCGCCTTGTTTCCGGTCTTCCAGGCGACCTCGCCGGACCGGCCATCCACGCAGTAGAGAGCCTGGTTGACGCCGACGAAGACAGTCTTTCCCTTCCACCAGGCGCAGGCCATGTGCGCGCCGTCTTTGTAGCCTGCGATGGGCTTGCCCGTGCCGGTGACTTTCTCGAAGACCGTCTTGCCCGTCTTCATGTCGACCGCGAGAAGAATGTCGTCTGCCGTGTCGGTCTCGGGTCTGTTGTTGATCGGGTTCCTGCCGCTTTTCACCCAGTACTGGATGTCCTCCTTCAGGACCGTCCAGTCCTTCCGACCGGTGAGCCGCCAGTAGGCGACATAGACCTTTCCGTCGGCGACGATGGGCGAGCAGTACTCGCCGCCCCACAGGCCGCCGGCCACCTTCTTCTTGCCCACATAGGGGCTGGAGCTGGGCACGATCGCCTCGCTCTTCCAGACGAGCCTGGCCGTGGTGATGTCCTCGACCAGCGCCAGGCCCTGCTCCGGCGCCGACCCGTTGCCGTACGGGCCGTGCACCTGCGGCCAGGGAGCCTCCTTGACGTCCCATTGGGAGGGGGAGTCGGCGGCGAGGGTCGTGGTTGCGATCAGGAGTGCGAGAAGTGTTCTCATCGGTTTCCCTTTCTAAAGGACAGTTGCCGGGGACGCGCGCAAGCGCTCGCCCACTTCGCGCAGTGTTCGGATATCTTCCTCCGGGACGCTGCCGTCACCTTTTGGGCCGGTGTTTAGTAACAGGTTTGCCGGGATTTCTCCGGCGACCTTCAATTGTTCCAGCACCCAGTCGGCATCCTGGTGTTGGCCATCGTCGCCTGCGTGGTAACCCCAGGAGTGTGGCTGCAGAGTCGTGCAGATCTCGTAGGGCTTCTCCGCTTCTGATGTGACCGCGCCGTCGCCTTCGATGCGCACGCTGCGTTCGGGTGCGAAGAAGTCCTCGGTGTATGTGAGGCCCTGTTTGTAGGAGACGAGGATCTGTGGTTGGGTCGCGTGGATCTGGTCATAGAGTTGCTGGGCACGCGAAAGGGTGGGGCCGTTCTGCATGTGTTTGAACGTGCCGATGCCGTCGAGCCATATTCCTGCGAGCGGCTTGTACTTGTTGCAGAGCTCAAGTATCTGTGCATGTGCGAAGTCGAGATAGCAATCCAGGTCGTAGTCGCCGTCGCTGTGGAAGTGAGCTGCGTCTTCGGGCGTGTCCGGCCGGCACGCAGCGCCGCCGTTGTCGGGGCTGTCCGGGTGCCACCAATCGCGGCCGTGTGAATAGTAGAGAAAACAGCCAAGGCCTTTGCGGTCGCAGGCTTCCACGAGTTCGGCAACGAGATCGCGCTTGGCCGGGGAGTTCATGCTGTTGAAGTCACAGGTATCGGTGTCCCAGAGGCAGAAGCCGTCGTGATGCTGGCTGGTGAGGTTGACGTACTTCATGCCGGCCTCTAGCGCCAGATCGCAGATGGCATCGGCATCGAAGGCTTCGGCCGTGAACTCGTTCTTCAGTTCGGTGTAGTCGCTGAGCGGGATAGGGGAGGCCCAGCGGATCCATTCCGCGCCCTTGCGCGGCGCCGGCTGTCCTTTCCAGGAGCCGGCGAGGATCGAGTAGAGGCCGTAGTGCATGAAGAGTCCGAATTCAGCCCCACGGAACCACCGCAGGGCAGCGTCGCGCATGTCGCCGTTGCCTGCATGGGCCTTGAGATAGCTGGGTGGTGATGTCAGCGTGTTCGAGTTTGCCATGTTGTTCCTTCTCTCCCGTTCCTTCCTGTTAGTATATCGTTATCACGGTCGCGGGCGGCAGCTGTGGCGGGATCAGCGTTATGAAGTTCTCACAGGTAGCCCGCCCTGTTTCGTTGGTGTAGTATCGGATCTCCGCACGCTTGGGCAGACCGGTGATTGTTCCGAAAGGGGAGACAAGCGTGGCGGAATAGTGCACTAGTCCATCGCCGCCGGCGCCCGCTTCCGCCGTCTCCGCCACGCAGCGCGCGACTACGTATTCCTTCTCTCGATCGAGCGACGGCGGCAGGACCAGGTTCAGGGTCAGGTCTTTGGCGTCGAGCAGCGACCATTCCCACACGGAAGGTGAAGCCGGGTGGGTGGCCGGGTGTTCCTTGCCCCAGTTGCAGGTCATCAGGTCGTTCACGCCCCCGACTTCGACGGCAGCGTCGCGTATGTGGAAGTTGATCGTTCCGCTGCCCCGGAGTCGTTTGTGTCCGTTCCCGCCGGTAGCGAAAGTGAAGTCGCACTCGCCGAGGCTGCCGTCGAGTGCAAGTACCGGCCCGGCGCCGCCGAGAGTGGTTCCGCCGGTGTGATTAAGATCGCCGGTCTGGATGAGGGGCTGCTGATAGTGGCTGAACGTGAGCGACCCGGTCCCAACCGTGCCTCCCGCGAGGTCGGCGGGTGCGTTGAGATTCAGGGAGTGCGGCCCGAGATCGAACTGCTGGTTGATGCTGGAGGCCGTGCCGCCGAGGGCGGTCGCAGCCAGCAGGCACACAACGGTTCCCGTTCCAAAGGCGCCGTTGTGGTTGAGTGAGATGGGGCCGCGGACGTAGGTTGTGCCTCCGTAGGTGTTGTTTCCGTTCACCTCTATGATCCCCTTGCTCAGGCCGTCCTTGTAAAACGTTACCGAGTATGCGTTCCCGTTATCCACCACCTGTTCATCGAGCCGGAGGGCTGTGTTGACGTTTCTGGAGAAAAACGTGGCATCGCCGCGTAGGGCGAGCGTGTTACCTATGCAGGTGTTATTTTGCGCGGAGTTGTTGTTGGTCACGTTCAGGAGGGAAATGGGATCGCCTTCCAGGTACAGGTGGCGTCCAAGCCCGCCGCCTATCTCGGTGAGCAGCGTGTGAATCGTCTGAGATGACGAGACATTCACCGTGATAGTGTTGGCGATGCCCGGACCGAAGAGGACGATGTCGCTGGGGCCCGGCAAGGCGTTGCTCGACCAGTTGAGCGGATTTGTCCACTGGCCGTCGCCGGCTTCCCCGTCCCAGGTGACCGTGGCCGCGTGGGTTCCGCAGGGCATGAGTGTGACGGCACCCGACAACAGATACGCGAGCATGTAGTTTCTGCGCATTATGGCACACACTTGTCTACGCATATCGTATCAACAGAGGTCTGAGCAAACCGCCACCCCTGAAACGGGGTTTTCAGAAAAGCCAATATTTATAGGGGTTTGCGAAGGGGGGCTGAGAAAATAGTTTCGTG
>Ga0272442_10005603_pt1 | contig 16715 bp, 11 predicted proteins | sample SSMForm2O_FD_200262 | JGI IMG/M metagenome (GOLD analysis project Ga0272442, IMG submission 200262) | Marine sediment archaeal communities from Little Sippewissett salt marsh, Falmouth, MA, United States - SSM-Form-2O | ecosystem: Environmental > Aquatic > Marine > Wetlands > Sediment ... | reverse complement strand
TTGAAAAGGCCACGGTGGACGGAAAACAGGCCGATTTATCGTCGGAGGGAGGCATTCGCCTGAGAAAGATCCCTAGCCTTTTCGAGGTCGTTTTCTATCACTGAAGTCCTTTGGTAAACCTCGGCCTGCCAGCAGCGTCTTTGGGTCCTGGAACGGTGTTTGCTATGTCATGGGCAGATGAATCGCTTGGTCCGCGTTCCCTGGATGGGTTATGCCTGTTTGGCTATAACTTGAGTGTGACGAATACGGGGCGCACGATCCACTGACAAAGGCTGGCCCCCGGGGAGCGCGGACCGAGCCTGTATTGTCCAGCAAGAAGGACACCGAAAGGTGGATCGCCATGCTCTCCAAGATTTCAAGCGGGGTTGTGTTGGGAGTGGATGCCATGGTCGTGGACGTGGAAATCGATGTGACCGGAGGACTACCAGGAATTACGGTAGTGGGGCTTCCGGATGCAGCAGTAAGGGAGAGCAGAGAAAGAGTCCGCGCTGCCATCAGAAACTCAGGTTTTCGGATACCTCCGAGGCGTTTCACCATCAATTTGGCTCCGGCGGATCTTCGAAAAGAAGGGGTTCTTTACGATTTACCCATCGCCTTGGGCATCCTCATGGCAACGGAGCATTTGGCCCCGGAACCGGTCAATGGACTTCTTTTCTTGGGGGAGTTGTCCTTGGACGGGGCCGTGAAACCTGTGAGAGGGATCCTTCCCATGGCCCTTTCCGCCAAAGAGGATCCTAGGGTGAGAGGACTGGTGGTCCCGGAGGGAAACGCGGACGAAGCGGCAGTGGTGAAGGACCTTCAGGTCTATCCTGTCCAAACGCTGGAGGACGCGGTGGACTTCATCGCAGGCACACGGCCTTTGGAGGCCCGGCAGGTGAATCCCACGGATCTTCAGTCTCAGCTTCAAAAACAAGATGTCGATTTGAGCGATGTGAAGGGACAGTACCACGCGAAGCGGGCCTTGGAAGTGGCGGCGTCAGGGGGGCACAATATCCTCTTCGTAGGTCCGCCGGGATCGGGGAAGACCATTCTGGCCCGTCGCCTTCCCACCATCTTGCCCGACATGTCCATCGAGGAGGCCTTGGAGACGACCAAAATCCATTCCATCGCCGGTCTGCTCAAACCTGGATCGCCCATCGTCTTTCGTCGTCCCTTCAGGAGCCCACACCACACCGTTAGCGATGCAGGATTGGTCGGGGGGGGGAGCCACCCCAAACCGGGAGAAGTCTCTTTGGCCCACAATGGTGTGCTGTTTCTGGACGAGTTGCCTGAGTTCCCGCGACATGTTTTGGAAAATCTAAGGCAACCCTTGGAGGACGGAGCCGTCACCCTGGTTAGATCTTCCAGGACGCTTACCTACCCAGCCCAGATTATGCTCGTTGGGGCCATGAATCCTTGTCCATGCGGCTTCAGCACAGATCCCAACAGGGAATGCGTTTGTAGTTCCTATGAGATACAGAAATATCTTTCCAGGGTTTCGGGACCTTTATTGGACCGAATCGATATGCACGTGGAAGTGCCGACAGTTCCCTATAAAGAGTTGGCGCGAAGAAGCAGTGGGGAGAAATCAGGGGCGGTCCGAGAGAGGGTCAATCTGGCTAGGAAGAAACAGCATCATCGTTTTGTAGGTTCCGTCATTCGCTGTAATGCCCAGATGGACGGCAGAATAATCAAGGATGTTTGCGAAGTGGAAGAAGAGGGGAAGGACCTCTTGCGAAATGCGATCGAAGGGTTTCATCTGAGCGTCCGGGCGTATCATAAGACGCTGAAGGTGGCGCGAACGATCGCGGATCTGGCCGGGGAAGAAAGGATTCGAGCCATGCACGTGGCCGAAGCGATCCAGTACAGGACACTGGACAGGGATACTCCGTACTGACCGGTTCGTTCCGGTTGCGGAAAGCGAACGTACGCGCCCCCAGGAACGGGTGCCTGTCTTGGCTCACACGCGTAGAACCAGCGTGATCCGAGCCCGGCGGAAGGAGGCAGAGGTCCTCTTCTCACTTCCCTCTGGCGGCGCGCTGGAATAGGCCAATGCACGCCGCCGAGGAGAAGCCCGTCCCCAGATGCCGAATGTGCATTCGGTGTGGGAACGGGCTTCAAACCGTTCCAAGAGGACCTCTGCCTCCTTCCTCGTGGTCTCGTATGGCGTTTGTCCCTGTCTTAGAACCGGCCAAGCCAGACACTTCTCCGTCGACCAGCATGATACCTGCTTCGCTCTCCGCAACAGCCACTGCTTGTGTTTGTCGCGGAAAGCTCAGGTCCGCAATTGGACCGACCGGCTAAACGTTGGCCTGGGGCCAAGCTCGGCAAGGCGATCCCCGGCCTGTCCAGCCTGGCCGCAGGGGAACTCTCCCAGGCCCGCTCGCGGCACTGAGTTATCTCTCCGCTAGAGCGGTGTGGCAAAGCCATTTGGAAAGGTGTTCGTCAAGCTGCTCCACGAGATCTGACAGGAAGAAGAGGCCTGAGTAATGACTGGCCGGGATCCAGATGATTTGCGGTTGTCCGTAGGCTTCATAGAGGGAAAGCGCGGATTCATAGGGGACGATAGAGTCGTAGACCGCGTTGACCATTAGCACTTTCTTCCCCAATGGGGCCGTGGCATAACTTTCTGGACTGAAGGGTTTCAGCGTCTCTGCTAAACTGCTATCGGTCCATCCCCCCTTTAGAAGAATCTGCGCGATCTTGCCTGTTTCCTTGCTGTCTCTCAGGAGAACGGATGCTGGATTGCCGCCGCCTAGAATGAGAGCCGCCGCGTTGAATTTGCGTTCCGCGCAAAAAGAGAGGCTGGCCACGAAAGACCCCAAACTGATTCCCATAATTCCTAGCTGATCGGGTTTCACGTTTCGGTCGTGCGTGAGCCAGTACGCAGCCCTGCGAACGTCCACTACGCTTTGGTGGATAGCGAGCGCTGTCTGCTTTAGGTCGGCGCTCACTGTCAGGCTCCCCGATCGTACGCCATCCGGGCTTCTCTTGTGTTGATAGGCCATGGAAACGATCAAACATCGGTAGCCCTTTCCTGCCATGGAACGGGCAACGATCTCTTCCAACAGGGTGTCCTTGTTGCCCCAGATGGGAAGCAGAACGAGCGTGGCTTTGGTGGCCCCTTTGGGTTCGATTAGAACGCAGTGTACGGTATTGTTTTTCGGATGGGGGGATTCAATAGGGGAAGGATACCGCACATCCGTTCTCAAGCAAATTTCGCCCTCTTGGGTTTTGTCCTGTTCCACGAGAAAGTCGGTGTGAACGTACGTAAAGAGAGATTCCTCCCCGCTGACGGGGAGAGAGGGAGCTATAGTCTGGGCATTCGCTCCGATCAGGGAAGAGAGTAGAACTGCACAGAAGAATGAAACGAAGCTTCGGTTCAATGGCTCTCCTTTTCATACCATTGTTTCCAAAGCTCGATCTGGTCCCCAAAGTCCTGGGAAGTGAGTTCAATGAGAGATTTTCTGGCCCGTCTACGGATGACTTCGTTTTCGTCTTTCAAGAGCTCTATAACCGGAGGCACTGCATCCCGATTGCCGGTGCGCGCCAGGGCACTCATGGCTCCCAGGCGGACTCGAACGCTCTCATCGTGGAGGGAATTCACGAGGGTTTGGATATCATTCGAGGAGGCTGCTTTCTGAGACTGTTGGGCGGCCGCCGATACGGCCTTCCATCGAATACTGGAACTTCCTTTCTTGAACGCCTCCTGTTCATCCTCCAAACTTGGACTGTCCTTGGCGCCGATGGTAAGATTGGCGATGGTTTGGCTTTCACCCAGCTGTTTGATGACCAGGTCCACGTCCTTTTCCAGGTCCGAAAGGGCGTTCAATGCTCGTTTTTCTGTCTGTATGAGTTCGTTCATCGTTGAGTGCAGCCTGCGATAAAAGAGTCCCACGGCTCCAATGATAACGAACCACCCCACTAGATTGAGCACAACCAGAGCAATTTCTGCCATTTCCATTCCCTCCCTCCTCATCCTGTGCTACGTATAAGTTTAGCACCTGCCAGCACGTCTCACCACCCCTCTGACCTAGAGGTCGCTCTATCCGAAAACTCGAAGTAAAGCTGAGGCTATGAGGAAGTAGATCAAGAGACCCGTGATGTCGTTTGTCGTGGTGATAAAGGGACCAGCCGCGATGGCGGGATCGATTCCCAAAGAGTTGCAGAGCATCGGCCACAGAACGCCTCCGGCCACAGCTACAGCCATGGCGCTAGCAAGGGAGAGTCCCACGATGACCCCGAATATCCAAGTGCCTGTGAGCAGCTGGGCGGCAACGGAGACGAGCAGTCCACAGAGTATGCCAATGACGGCCACGACGCGCATTTCCCGCACTAGAATTCCTGGCAGCTGTTTGGGGCGGATCGCTCCTGTTCCCAATCCTCGGACTACGATTGTGGAGGTTTGTATGCCGCTATTTCCCCCCATGGCCATGATGGCTGGAATGAAGAAGGCTAGGGCCATGGCTTGGGAAAGGGTGGCATTGAAGCGCTCCAACACCATCGCCGAAAGGACACTGCCTGCCAGGCAGAGAAGCAGCCAGGGGATCCGCACCTTGGCGAGGCTGAGCACAGACCTGTTTTCCAAGGCTTCTTCCCCTGTTCCCGCCAAGGTCAGAATGTCTTCGCTCGCTTCCTCCTCTAAGACCTCCATCAAGTCGTCCACTGTGATCCGTCCGAGGACCCTGCCCTCGGAATCCACCACGGGCAGGGCCAGAAGGTCGTATTTTACGGCCAATCTTGCCGCGTCTTCCTGGTCCATATCGGCGGGAACGGTCACGACATCGGAGCGCATCAGTTCCTGGACAGGCTGATTCTTTGGGGCTGTGACGAGTCTTCGTAGGGGCACTGTGCCAAGCAGGTGATTGCCGGTATCGATCACATAGACGTAGAAAATCTCGTCCTGTAAGGCCTCTTGGCGCAACTGGTCCGTGACTTGGGCGGCCGTTTCGTGCGGCGAGACAGCGAAGAACTCGGGGGTCATGATGCCCCCGGCTGTTTCCTCGCCGTAGGTTAAAAGCTGTTTAACCTCCTGGGAATCATCGCTTTCTAGTTTCTCAAGGACGGACAGTAGCTCGTCCTCCTCAAGTTCTCCCAGGATGTCGGCAGCTTCGTCCAAAGGCATGGCCCCGACGATGTCCGCCAGCTCCGCCAATCCAAGGTCTTCTATGATCTCTGCCTGCGTTGCTGAGTCTAGATCGTCCAAGACCTCCGCAGCGGTCTTTTCGTCAAGAAGATGGAATAGCTTTTCCCTTTCCTCATCGGTCAACCGGGCCAGGGTGTCGGCGATGTCGGCCGCATGCAGCTTTTCCAGAGAGGATTGAAGGGGAAGGGGATCCGTCCCGGCCAGTTCCTTGTGCATGAACCGGACCAGTCGGTCGGTCTGAGAGGAAGCATTCTCCCTTTTTGAGTTTTTTTCGGCATTCACAAGAGACCTTCGTTCCATGAGTTCAGACGTGAAGGTTGGAGGAACGGAATCCTATAGAACCCTATTCTTCGTAGCGAAGCGCTTCGTATTTGTATTCGGCTCGAAACCATTCCCACCAATCCTCGAATCGGCTCCCCTTATCCACGTCCGTGATGGCTCTAAGCGCTTCCAAGGCCACGCTGCGTACCTGCTCATCCTCGTCCCGAAGGCAGTGAATGAGAGGCGCTATCGCTCTGTGGTCTGAGATTCTAGCCATGGATGCGGCTGCAGATCTCCGAACGGCGGCGCTGACATCTTGGAGTCGTTCAGTGAGCGGGAGGGTGGCCGCAGGGTCACCGATGTTCCCCAAAGCCTTGCTTGCGGCCAACCTTACTTCGCTGTTTAGATCCCAGAGCGCGTCCACAAGCTCTGGCACCGATCTTTTCTCTTTCTGGGCGCCTAGTCCTTCAGCGGCCGCAGCTCGGATCGAAGGATTGGAGTCATCCCTTAGGTATTCGATGAGCTTTGTGCGGGCCTTCTTTCCCTTCTGAAAGCCCAAGGATAGCGCGACCTCCCTACGAACGCGGTCATCTGGATCTTCTGAAGCGCTCAGTAGGGCGAGCCGAGCCGCCCTTCCCTGAATGGCTCCCAGGGAACGAGCCGCTGATAAGCGTTCCTCCATTTCCTCGGATTTCAGTTTTTCAAGCAGAGGGGGAATTCTTGAATCCTGGAAGCACGCAGAATGAGATCGGAGCGGGAGGAACAAGGAACAAAAAGAGAAAGTCCATACGCTGAAATGTCTCAATGCCTAGCTGCTCCTAGCGCGGCCTTTGGCCGCAGGCCAATTCTGCAAGACGGGCTTCGGCCGCCGGTTTCACCTGGAGCCCTCCGTCATATTCAAACGTGCCGCCGGCTATGCTGACTGCCTTCTCGTAGGCGGTCACAGCCTCGGTCTTGCGGCCCAGGCATCGAAAGCATTCTCCTACGTAATACTGAACAGTGGCGGTATTGATGCCAACGGCTCTATCCAGTTGGAGCGTTTGGAGGCTTGTACTCAGCGCTTTTTCATACTCGCCGAAGTGCATCAGACATATTCCCAGGTTGAGTTGGGCGATCCGCCTTTTCTCGTTGGAGGCCAGTTTTCTCTGTAGAAGCATCTCTTCCAGCGCCAGGTTGTAAAGGAGGTCCTCATGGTGAAGGGGCAGCACCCTAGGCGAGGAACCCACTTCCAAACTCACGTTGAGTTGTTCTTTTCCCCTTTGGACGCGCAGGGAGAGGGCTTCACCAGGGCGCGTTTTGTCCAGGAATTTCGCGAAATCTGAACTCTCTTTGAGTGGTTGTCCGTTGGTCTCCACGATGACGTCTCCTGCGGTCAGAGCTGCTGCAGCCGCGGGACTGTGAGCTGTCACGAAAGCCACGTGGGCGCCCGGCATAATGGTCGTATCGATAAGGACGGCGCCTATCCAAGGTCGCTCTATTTGAAGATCAGCCCGACTGATTTTGTTTATCCATTTGTCGTGGGATTGGATATCATTTGCGGACAGCGTGACTTTGTCCGCTCCTTCATGGTGGACAGAGAGGAGTTCTATGGTCAGGGAAGCTCCTGACAGAGCATCTGAGTCCCCAATAAAGCCCAGCAGAACGAGATCCGTCCCATGCTCCTTAGCTACATCAAGGATGTGTTTTCTAAGAGAAGGCAGATCTCTTGCCTTGGAGTCTCGTAAGAAAAGATCCGTTGGATAGTCTATCTCGCCAGGCAGAATCCTGTTCAGGAGTTGGAGTTTATGTAACAACGTGATCCATTGTTCGGTCAGCTTTTCTGTCAACGACGGATAGCTGCCTGTAGGATCCAGAATTCCCGTAAAAAGGCATGTGGGACGAGGAGAGCATGCCAGCTCAATACGTTGATCTTTCTTCAAGTCAAGGAGTTCGGACCATGTCTCCTTTCCGTCGAATACGACGCGTATCTTCACGCGTCCCGTATGGACGTCCTGAGCTCGCAGGGGCGTTTTACCCAAGGGCTCCGTTAGGTCGTCCAGAAATACGGAAGCACCTGGGGGAGAGGACTTGACTACGAGGGAGCAGCGGCTTGGCGTCAAGGTGAAGGGTTCAAGTCGGTTCTCGCCCTCGTGTATCTCCAAGGGATATGACTTGGTGGTCCATCCGCGTTTGGAAAGGGTGAGTTTATGTTTTCCCAGGGAAACGAGGGGAAGGATGAAGGGGGCGGAGACCTCCTTGGGATCCAGGCCGTGTTTTCGGATGAAGTCGGCATCCCGGGCGGGCGCTTCTCCTGAGGAGTGTCCCTTCAGGGAGCCGTCTAAATAGATCGATACACCGGGGGGCGACGTGAAAAGCACGCAATCCCCCGCGTTCATTTCCAGGGCCACTTCCGTGTCGATGAGCACACCCGGCTTCACTGCGATGATCTCTTCGTGTTCTTTATATCCAAGCAGGCTCACGGTGAGCCTATATTCTCCGCGGGTAAGATTCTTCCCAACGAGGGGAGTGACGCCTAAAAGTTGGCCGTCGATCTTCACCTCTGCCACGGGAGGTGCGCTTCTCACGGTGAGGTGGCCGATTGACCTGTTTCGCACTTCGTCAAAGTCAGCCACGATCTTGGGAGAAACCTGCATGGGATCCATGCGGTAATCCGGGTTTGCTTGAAGAATCTCCTTGAAGTCTTCCTCGGCTTTTTGGAATTCGCCCAAACCATAGAGGATTTGTCCCCTGACCACCAAAGCGGACACGTAGATGTCACGCCAGGCAGGAAACATCTGTCTCGTTTGCGCGTAACCTTCCAGGCGTTTGATGATTTCGTTTAGATCCGGGATGGCCCTGGACTGGTCGGGAGAGTCAAAGAAACCTTCCGCCCTGGCGAGAAGACCATTAAGTTCCAAGGTGAGCCGGTCTATCTCAGGCTCTTCACCGCCGAGAAGAGGGGAGGCTTCGAAAAAGAGGAGGAATCCGAGAAAAAGGGCCAACACAGGAAATATTGGTCTTTCGAGCATCGTCAGACTCCCTATTCGAAACAAAAGACCCTCTCAGATTTTCCGTCCAGCACGTGGAGTAATCCTGCCGGGCTCACCGCTAAATCTACCCCTCTTTGGATGCCATGATCGGAGAGGTTAATCTTGGCAATGAGGCTCAGAGTGGGTCCGAGAATCAGGACTTTCTGTTGCTTCATATCCAGCAGGTAGAAGTTCCCTAGCGGTCCCACATCCAAAACATCCAGACCTCTCGTCCCCAAGGCGTCTCCGTCCACTTCGTCCACAACCTCTCCTGTCAACTTCACTCTTACGAGGAGACCTTGGCCTTTCTCCAAGAGCAGGCAAACTTGGCCGAAGCGGTCCACTTTCACGTCTGCCACTTTGGAGGTATTTTTGGAGGGGAAATTCGGACTCACTACAGTTTGCTGGGAATAGCCCCTATACAGACCTCTTTCCCTGTGTACGCCCAGGAAAAGCTGTCCCTCCGGGTGCAGTGCGATCAGTTCGATCCCGTTGAGGTCCTTTGGATCGGCATACCTATCGGTCTCTATCGGCTGATATTTGATGATTCTTCCATCCCGAACCACGCACGATTCGCAAGCCACGAGCCAACCTCCAAGTGGGTCCGCGCAAAGATCCTTACCTTTTTCTGGCAAGGCATGGAGGCCTTCTTCTTTTCCCTCTTGAGAGTAGATAAGAAGCGCTTCTTTTCCGTTGTCCATGACCAAGAGACGTCCCTCCCGGTCGAACGCAAAGGCTTCAATCCGCTCAGGTTGGGGCGACAGCTGTAGAGGCGCGGATTGAAACAGCATCCGTCGAGGCACAACCTGGTAGCGAAAAAGCTGTGTGTTCCATCCCTCACTGATTCGTCGGATTCGTTCGGTTTCCTTTCCTTCGGCCAGTCTGGACGCCTGAATCGATTTCATTGCGTCGATGGGATGTCCGGTGACGGCCAAGCTTTGTCCCAACAGAAGCCAAGCCTGTGGGGCATACTGAGACCCTGGGTAGTGGAAAAGGATGCGCCTGAACAGAGGAGCTGAAGACAACCATTCTCCCTGTAAGGCCAAGGCTCTTCCCGCTCGGAGAAGAGAGACATCGGCCAACGGACTACTCGGATAAACATCGAACACGCGGGCATAATTCCCGTAGGCTTCAGCCAGGCTAAACTCCGCTTCAAAGGATCGTTTCTCGTACAGTTCGCCCAGTAGAAAACTAGCCTCTGGAGCGGTATTACTTGAGGGGTACTCGGAGACGATGGTTTGAAGGTTGTCTACGGCCCAGTTGAACTGCTCTTTTTGGATCCAGCAGTTGGCGATTTCGAAGAAAGCCTCATCCGCAATGTCGCTTTGAGCGAAGGAGGCTGCCAGGGTCTGAAACTCTTTGAGCGCCTGGTCGAATTTTCCCTCGCTGGAAAGTTTTTGGCCGTGGTGAAGGATGCGCATGGCTTCGGCCTGCCGTGCGTCCTGTTGCGCTTGAGCAGAGAAAAGAGAAAGGACCCAAAACGCTAGAGGCAGTAGCTTGAAAGCGACCGGTCGGCGTCTCTCATTGGATTTCGCGGAAGGGCGGCAGATCGTAATGTAGATTGACGTCCAGTCCGCCTTTGATGTCGTAGCCTTTAGCCACCCATCTCTTGCCTGTCGGGGATTGAAACTCAATATCGTATTCCCCTGGAGCAATCCGATGATTGCTAATCGGTGTATCGCCCACCTTTTCGCCGTTCACGATGAGATGACACCATTGTCTGGGGGTGGCAAAAAGGCGCGCGAAATTGAAATCCAGGACAATCTTAGCCTTTTCTTGCGATGCGACCTTGACTGTCTGTGTATGATTAACATAGGGGTCGATACACTTCACTGTCAAGGTGTGCCTGCCTGGAGAGAGACCCGTCCAGGAGGTCTCCCCCCTGTAGATGCGTTTATTCTTGCCATCTATCAGCATCTGGACCTCTGTTCCGCTTCCTGAGGCCCAAGGCACCTGAAGGATCAATGTCCCCGGTTTGACTGCGGGTTCTTCCTTTTTTAGAGCGAAACGAACGGGTGCTTGCCTCTCTTTCAAGGGGAGGGCCATCTTTTCAGCGTGGTAACCCTCCAGTTTGAGCTGTAAATCGTGAAGTTCGCCTGACTTGCCTGGGATTTCGATGGATGCAGTCGTCTTTTTGCCCGTATCCTTTCCGTCGAGCCAGACGGACGCACCCTTTGGCTCGCTTTCCACGACAACGGTCCATTGGGTGGGGGAGGGACGCGGGGTGGCGGTTGGGACCGGGGCGGCGGAAGGCGAGGTGGGTTTGGGTGTCGGAACAGGGGAGGTTTTCGTCAAAGGTTCCGTCTTCTTAGAAAAAAATAAAGTCGCTGTCGCTGCCAAAGCCAGGGCGACAGCGCCAAGAATAGCCCAGCGTCCCCAACTGGAAGACGTTGGCTTCTTGTCGATCTTGTCCCATTCAATGCCTTCTTCCGACACAACGGTTTCCATGTCTGTAAAGGGGCGGGCCCTCGCGGGTCCGCTTGGGGGAGAAATGCCGCTGATGCTTTCCAGGGCTCCCAGCACGTCCTGGGCCTTTTGGTATCTGTCTTCTTTCCTCTTTTCGAGGAGTTTGTGAACCACCCTGACGAGCCTGTCAGGCGTTTGGGGTGCGAGTTCGTCCAAAGGATGAGGCTGTTCGTATACCTGTTTGTGCACGATGCCAGGAAGAGTGTCCGCTTCGAAGGGTATCTTTCCCGTAAGCATCTCGAAAAGAACGACTCCAAGGGAATAGAGGTCCGTTCGTTCATCTACTGCTGTACCCACGCACTGCTCTGGAGACATGTACTCCGGCGTGCCCACCAGAGCACCTGTCTGGGTGACCCCCCGGGAGTGAATGGGCTTGGCAAGGCCGAAATCGGTGACCGTCACCCTGTCGCTTCGGTCGATCATGATGTTGGAGGACTTAATATCCCTGTGGATGATCTGTTGGGCGTGGGCGCAGGCCAGAGCGCTCACAACTTGTTTTGCGATAGGAAGGACCCTATCAGGCGGCAAGGCGCCCTCGGCGTGAATGACTTCGGAAATCGTGTGACCTTCCACATACTCCATGCAGAAGAAGTGAAGATTTTCAATTTCCGCGATATCGTGAATCTGTACGATATTGGGGTGTCTAAGGCTAGCCGCGGAGCGGGCCTCTCGGATGAAGCGCTGCACGAAGGGTTTGTCTCTACCAAACTCCGTCAGAAGCACCTTCAGAGCGACCATGCGGTCCAAAGAGAGCTGGCGAGCTTTGTATACCACGGCCATTCCCCCCCGACCGACGATTCCCAGGATTTCGTAGTCTCCCAGTTTTTTGCCAGTCAAATTCTCAGCTTCAGGCATTCCGGGTCCTCTTCTTGCTGAACAGCCCAATAAGGAACGGCCTCTCATTATATTCTATTTGGTTCCCCTTGCGGAAATGGTCCGATCTTGCCTTCAAGGCTTGTTTACCTGATGAGGATGTCCCAGAAAGCCCCGCGTTCCCCTCCCTGGATGGCCTGGGTGAGGGTGTCGTTGTCATCGTAGTTGTAGCCGTTTTTGCCTTCGCTGAAAGGCAGCAGGAAACGCTCGTCCCTTTGGACGAGCTTGGCCACGAAGGCGATAGGATCTTCGGGGAGTCCTGGGGCTGTGAAGAACGTGGGCAGAAGCCGTTGCGGGTCGGAGGGGGAATCCTCCAGAAGCTTTTCTTTTTGGAGAAGATCGCAGAGACGCGTTCCAGGATAGACACGGAGTCCAATGGAGAGTCCAACGCAATCCACAGGCAAGTTCTTGGCGTACTCGATGGTGTTGCGTAAGCTGGAAACGGTTTCGCCTGGCCCGCAAAGGAGAAGATCTAGCATCACCCGCATATGGTTTTCCTTGGCGAATGTCACGGCGTCGGTAACATCGGATACCGTATGGTCCCTTCCCAGTCGCTTCAGCATACCGTCGTCCAAGGCGTCCACTCCAAAGTTGATTCCCGCGCAACCCCCTACCGCCATCGACCGAGCCATCTCTCTCGAAAAGGGCGATGGTTTGGCATAGGTGTACCATCGGGGAACCGGGGACAAGGAGGAAAAGGCCGCACAGATGTCGGATAGGTGATCCGGGACCAGATTGCATTCGCTGTCACAAAGGTGGAAATGTTCCACGCCTTGTTTGAGCAGGTGGTTCGCTTCTTCTCGGACGTCCTTGGGGTTCCGCAGACGCACCTCGCTTCCTTTCGACAAGGGATCCGCGCAGTATGCGCAGTCCCCTGAGCATCCACGGGTGGTCTCCAGGCCCGCCATGCCTCCGAGACGATAGTAGGAAGGGTTGTCCACCCAAGCGCGCGGTGACAACCTGAGCGATCCCAGATCGCCGTATTCACGAGGATTAGAGAGAATTTGGTCTCCTTGCCTCCAGAGCAGTCCCGGTACCGCATCAAAATCTTTTTTTGGAATGGCTTCCGCCAACCGTGGAAGCGCCCATTCCCCTTCTCCGTGTATGCCGAAATCGGTTTCAAGGAAACGCATCGCTTCCCTGGGAAAGATCGAGTACCCAGCCCCCCCGATCACCAACGGGGCTTCGAAGGCTTCTTTCAGGCGATTCGCGATGGTTTTGAGTTCCGGCAAAAGAAAATGCTTCGTGGCGAAATAGCAGTCGTCCGTGTTGCGCACCGTGACGGCGACGAGGGAGGGATCGAGCGAGGCGGCGGAGCGGGAGATAGCGGAACCAGGATCCGCCTCCAGGGCCAGGTCCAGGACCTCGCTCGGGATGCCGTGGGCATGGAGGGAGGCGGACAAGTAATCCAGCGCCAACGGGCCGACGAGTGGTTTCATGAAGTTGGTATTTACCAACAGCACAGGTTTCATTCCTCACAGGCTACACGTGGAGCGGGCACGCCACAAGAGGGCGGAATTTCACACGATCCTCACCTGCTTTCCATACCCTCGCCAGCAATGGTACCCTTCAAAAAGGCACGATTTCCCACGTTTGTCGCTTCGAGAAAGGGGCTGGCAAGGATGCCACATGAGAAGATGGCTCGATCCAAGGCGCTTTTGGCACGAGCGGAGCGCCTCATCCCCGGGGCCTCGCAGACGAACAGCAAGCGTCCCCGAAGGGATTGTTTAGATCAGGTTCCCGCCTTCATCGAGAGAGGAGAGGGATGCCACGTTTGGGACGTGGACGGTCATGAATACGTGGACTACATCATGGCGTTGGGGCCCATTCTTTTGGGATATAGGCATCCAGCCGTGGAAGAGGCGGTGCGCGAGGCGATGGATCTGGGTGTGGTGTTCGGTCTGCCGCACCCTTTGGAGGTGGACGCGGCAGAAGCCGTGGTCAGGACCGTTCCATGCGCGGAACAGGTTCGTTTTCTGAAATCCGGCGCGGAAGCCACTTCGGCTGCGGTGCGGATCGCCCGGGCGTGCACCGGAAGGGAAGTGGTCTTGAGTTGCGGCTACCATGGCTGGCACGACAACTGGACTGCCATGAGAAACGACGGGGGGGTGCCCCATTGTCTGGAAGACCTCGTTCATAGCTTCCCTTATAACTCGACAGATGCCCTCAAAAGCGCCCTGGAGGAATACAAAGGAAAGGTCGCCGCAGTAATCATGGTGCCTGCCCAGGTGGAGCATCCAAAGGAGAACTACCTTCAGACCGCGGCATCCCTCGCGCGAGACGCAGGGGCGCTTTTGGTGTTCGATGAGATCGTGACTGGGTTTCGACTGGCTCTGGGAGGGGGACAGGAGCGTTTCCAGGTCGTTCCCGATCTGGCCGCTTTCGCGAAAGGCATGGCCAACGGCTACCCGATTGCCGCTGTGGTAGGTAGAAGCGAGTATATGGAAAGAGCCGAAGAACTGTTGATTACCACCACCTACGGCGGGGAGATCCATTCGTTGGCGGCTCTCAAGGGATGCGTTCAGTTTTTGGAGTCAAATCCGCCTTACGAAGGGATGGCTCGTTTGGGGGAAGAACTGATGCGGGGCACCAAAGACGCGGCCCGGTCCTCTGGCGTGGATGCGGAGCTGATTGGTTTCGAAGTGATGCCTCAGCTCATCATCAGGGGAGGGTCTTCTGAACGCACGTCCAATATGTGGCGCGTGTTCCTTGGGGAAGCGGCCCAAAGAGGAGTTCTCTTGAGGGAGGGGGGACTTCTCTTCATCACGCCCTCTCACACGGAGGAAGATATCGAACGGACCATTTGCGCGTTTGAGGCGGCCTTCCAGGCCGCGGATAAGGCTTGAAAGGGAGGGCTTAGGGTATGGAGGAACCTGTCCGACTCATCTTGCACGGAGACGATGCAGGCATGTGTCACGCTTCTAATCTGGGAATCATAAAGGCCATGGAGGAAGGAATCCTTCGGTCCGCTAGCATCATGATGCCGTGTCCTTGGGCCAGGGAGATGGTGCGATATGCGGTGGAACATCCTGAAAAGGATTTCGGAATACATCTCACGCTCACTTCCGAGTGGGAGACATACAGATGGGGACCGGTTTCCAATCCGAGGGATGTGCCGAGTCTGCTGGACGAGGAAGGTTGTCTCTGGAAGGACGAGCGGGACGTAGCGCAACACGCGGATGCGGCGGACGTGGAGAGGGAAATCACGGCACAGATCGATTTGGCCCAAAGATGGGGATTGAGTCCCATGCATCTGGACAACCATATGGGAAGCCTTTTCACGCGCCCCGATTTGGTGCAAGCGTTTTACAATGTGGCAGTGGCTCGAAAAACACCTCCTCTTTTGGCTGACTTGACGGAAGAGGAACTCCATGAGATCAATCCGGACTTGGACGTGGGATCGATGGACGCATTGAAATCTTTGCATCAGGTTTTTCCTGTCCTTCAAAGCTTTTCAGCGGTGCAACACGGTTCCTTGGAAGAAAAATGCACATTTCTGAGAAACCAGGTTTCTTCTTTCCATGCAGGTCTTCATGAGATTATTCTGCATCCAGCATGTCTTGATCAGGAGCTCAGGGCCGTGCTTCCCTCAGCCGAAGACAGGGGCCGAGACTTGGCGCTTCTGCTGGATGAAGGGACTCGTTCTTTCTTGGAGCAACAGGACGTTCAGATCACACATTGGGGAGAGGCAGCTCATGCGTTCTAGAATATACATCGCTCTGAGATCGATCCTTTTGGGGCTGGTGACGTTAGGGATCTCAGCGGCCCAAGGGGAGAGACAGCTTTACCTGGACTTCTTTCCAACGAAGAACAGGTTTGAGGGTCCGAGGATTCATCCAGCCTTTATCAAGTCGGGCAGAGTTCCTGGAGGAAGTCTGGCGGTAGCGGATTTGGATGGGGACGGCAAGAAAGACCTGATCATGGGGGAAGAGGCCAGTGAGACCCAGCTAGAGGAGGGTGTCACGGTAGGCGTCGTGCTGATCTCCTTGGGGTGGATTCCAGAGCAGCCTGCGGTATTGGATTATCATGTCAGGGAGACGGACGAACGGTGTGTTGTTCTATTTTCCGGGAACCTTGTTGAGGACGCACGCGGACTTACCTTGGGACACGCCGTGATGACAGGAGACCTGAACGGTGACCGGAGAGACGATCTTGCGGTCTGTCAACCGAGTCTGGATCGTTCCGGCCAAAAGAGTATTCCTCGCGTGCATCTGCTGTGGGGACGGAACGCCTTTCCTCGCCGTATCAATTTACAGTCCGAGACCTACCCCAAAAGTCAGTCCTCGGACGTGGTGATCTATGGTCCTCCCAAGTCCGGATTTGGGGCATCCTTGGTTGTGTGTGATTTATCCGGCGACGGGATTGAGGACATCATGATCGGTGCTCCGTTCCGCGGGGAAGACCAAGCAGGTGCGGTCTACGTTCTGTGGGGACGAAAACAATGGCCCAGAGTGGTGGATCTCAATAAGGAAGTCCCTGACGCTGCAGTGTCGTTTCCACATGCACGTTCGAGGTTTGGTTGGTCTATGGCGGCGGCGGATCTGAATGGAGATGGGTCATCTGAGGTCGTTGTGAGTGCGCCGGGCGTGGTGGTGGAAGGACGACAGGGTGCGGGAAGCGTTGTCATTCTCGATTGTAAGAAGAAGGAGACCGGTCGCCTAGGGCTTTCTGCGGTAGCGCAGATGGACGGCCTGGCAACGACCCGGTTCTTTGGCAGCAGCGTGGCCTTGGGAAGAAGTGCAGGGAGGCCCTTCGTAGCCGTGGGAGCCTCGGGTGGGTTGTCCAACCAGGATTCCAGTGAAGTTCACGTGACGCCTGTCGGAAAGGGTTTCGAACTTCCTCGAAGCCTGGCTAAGGATCGGCTTGATTCGACGTTCTCCTTGTTCCACGACAAGGGTCGCATGGGATCTGTTTTGGCCACAGGCGATTTGGACGGTGATGGGAACGACGAGCTTCTTATAGGCCTTCAGAAGGACATGGCG
>Ga0272442_10005602_pt1 | contig 16718 bp, 21 predicted proteins | sample SSMForm2O_FD_200262 | JGI IMG/M metagenome (GOLD analysis project Ga0272442, IMG submission 200262) | Marine sediment archaeal communities from Little Sippewissett salt marsh, Falmouth, MA, United States - SSM-Form-2O | ecosystem: Environmental > Aquatic > Marine > Wetlands > Sediment ... | reverse complement strand
GGAATGGTTGTTGTTGGGGTGATAAGGTACTATAATCACAAATACGATATAAGGCCTATCGAGGCTCCTTTAATAGCTAACAAAGTTTTACAATGTTTGGGTCCTGAAATAAAATTAAATAAAGAACAAATAGAATCTTGTTTAAAAATAGATGATTCTATTTTCTTGAATATAAGTTATAAAGATTCTTTTATTGAAATTGGAGATAAAGATTTACAAGTTTTATGTGAGGCTCAAAAAGGAGAAAAAAAAGTAATTGGACAGTATTTGCCCCATTGTTTTGAAGAAATATATCCCTCAAATGAAAATGAAATTAAAATAAATATAGCTATAGCTAAAGGACGTGAAAATGTATAAAATGAATAAAAAAGGAACCTTGGGAAGATTTTCCCATGATTTTGTAGCATTTATTGCAGCATTTACAGTTGTTGTTTTCTTTTTAATTATGGTAAGTGTTTTTGTAACTGGAAATAATAAAACAATTTCACAAAATAGTGAATTTCTTCAAGAAAAAATTAAAGAAAAAGTAGAAATAAGAAATTTATTTAATGAAAAAATAGTAATTGATAATCAAGAAATTAGTTTTTTGGAATTGGTACGCTTATCGATCACAAATACGGATTATAAACAAAAATTTAATGAAAATTATCCTAATATAAATATAGAAAAAAAAGAATTTTGTTCTTTAGAAGAAAATTGTATTTATCTTCCATCCAACAATTTAATTTTAATTGAAATTTTAAAAATAAAATGAATAAAAAAGCAATAACGTTTGGAGTAACTTTTGTAATAATGACTATTTTAATTGTGGGAATTGCAATCTATTCTTTTGTAATAACTCAAAAAGATAATTTAAAATATACCATATCTGCAGAAGCATTATTAGAATATGAAAAAGAAATTGAAAATTTTCAAATATACTCTGAAGAATCTTTAAATTTAGCTGCATCTCAAGCACTTCAAGATTTAGCTTCAAAATCATTAATAGAAGATAAAAATTGTTTGGTATATAATTATAAACTAATCTGGGATGAAAACTGTTTACCTAGTAATCTAAAAGACCTTTTCTTTGAAAAAATTTCAGTTAATTTTAGAAAACATATAAAAGATTATTCTGAAGAATATGATTTAATAATAGAAAAACAGGAGCCATTTATTTATGTGAATGATATTAAATTAAAAAACCAATTAAAAGGAGAAGTTAATTATTCTTTTTCACATACTCTTTATATAAAACAAGATATTTCAAAATATCTTGAAATTTTAAAAGAATTAGATGAGATATATATTAAATTAAAAAATGCACAAACAACATGTGCTAATTCAAATATTGCTGTTTGTATGAAACAAAAAATACCTTTAAATCACTGGACCCTTGATGTTATAGAAGATGCTTCTTATTTATCAATTAATCTTAAAACTAAAGAAAAATTCTTTTTTGTATCAGGTGGATCTTTAGTTTGGGATAACATTAAAATACAAGCATTAATTTAAGCTTTCTAGAGCAATAATATTTAAAAAAAATCCTTTTTTTAAAATAGAATGATAAAAGCATCTTATGATCAAATTGTGGATAAAATAGCTAAATTAGCACACCTGCCTATTGAAGATGTAAAAAGAAAAATAGAGGCAAAAAAGGCAAAATTATCTGGATTGATAAGTAATGAGGGTGCAGCACAGATAGTTGCCGCAGAACTTGGAATATCTTTTGAATCCCAAGACTTACAGATAAATGACCTTCTTGCAGGCATGAGAAGAATAAATGTATGTGGTAAAATATTAGACATCTTTGAAGTTAGAAAATTTAAAAGAGCAGGACATGAAGGAGAAGTTGCTTCTTTTGAAATTGCTGATTCAACAGGAAGCATAAGAGTAGTATTATGGGACACAAACCATATAGATCTTATTAAAAACCAAACATTAAAAAAAGGCTCTGTTGTAGATATCAAAAAAGCAGATGTTAGAGGAACATCTTCAAAAGAACTTCATTTAGGATCTTCTTCTGAACTTAAATTAAGTACAAAAACAATTGAAAAGATAACAAAAACAGAACCTGAAAAAACTTTTAAAAAAATATCTGAAATGAAAAAAAATGAAACAACTTCTATGAGAGCAACAATAGTACAAATATTCAAGCCATTTGTTTTTCAGGTTTGTCCAGAATGCAATATGAAAACAACTTATGAAAATGATAAATGTATTTGTGTAAAACATGGTGTTGTTATTCCAAAAAAAAGGATTATTGTTAATGGAGTTGCAGATGATGGTTCAGATAATATAAGAATCATTTTTTTCCATGAAAAAGCCTTGAAACTACATGATACAGAAGATCTGGAAAAAATACAAAATTCAGATTTCCTATTAGAAAAAAAACAGAAAATACTTGGAACAGAATTTATCTTTTCAGGTAGATTGAAAAAAAATGTTTTCTTTGATCGAAACGAATTTATAGTTACAGAGTTTTCAGAAGTTGATCCAGAACAAATAATAAAGCAGTTCAATAAATAAAAAGAGGTGAAAATGCTTTTTCGTACACACGTCTTATTCGCAATAGCAATTTTCCTAATTGCAGTTCCATTTATAGAGCCGATCTGGGGGATCCCTTTCCTTATTTTAATTTCAATTGGTTCAAAAATCCCAGATATTGATACACCTAATTCTAATATTGGAAAAAAAATTAGGCCAATCAGCAATTTAATTAATGTAATTTTTAAACATAGGGGATTTTTTCATAGTTTAATTTTCATAATTATTGTAGGGATTATATTATTTTTAACAAAAATACCACAACCGCTTACCATAGCCCTGCTTTTAGGATATCTTTCACATTTGTTATTAGATCTATTTTCAGATAAAAAACATGGGATTTTCTGGCCATTCCAGATTAAATTTAAGGGGCCAATAAAAACAGCTTCAATTTCAGAATCTGTATTATTTGTAGCTTTAATAATTGTTTCTCTTATCCTTTTCATAGTAAGATTTCCCTTATTAAAGACAATTGTTCTAGAAACAATTAAAACTATATTTTAAAGACAAATAATCTTTATAAAGAACTCTTCTTTAAGATAGGCATGCCAAAAGAAAAAAAAGAAGAATTTACGTTTACTGATTTGCCTGGAATAGGCACTACTACCGCATCTAAGTTAGAGGATGCTGGATGTTCTGATTTAATGAGTATTGCAGTAATGAATCCAGCTGATTTGTCTACACTTGCAGATATTTCTGAAACAATTGCCAGAAAAGCTATTAATGCAGCTAGAAAGATGCTTAAATTAGAATTTGAAGATGCTACACAATATTTAAAAAAGAGAAAAGAAGTTTTAAAAATTTCAACAGGATCTATTAATTTTAATAATCTTCTTGGCGGAGGTATTGAAACACGTGCCATTACAGAAGCATTTGGGGCATTTGGATCTGGAAAATCCCAATTAGCACATCAACTAGCTGTAAATGTTCAATTGCCAGTTGAAAGAGGAGGAGCAAATGCAAAAGTAGTATGGATAGATTCAGAAGGGACATTCAGGCCTGAAAGAATTCAACAAATTGCAGAAGGGCTTGGATTAGATTTTCAAAAAACACTAAAAAATATATTTGTTGCCAGAGCATTTAATTCAGATCACCAAATCCTATTAGTAGATAAGGTAAAAGATCTAATAAAAAGAGGAGAACCAATAAAATTAGTAATTGTTGATTCTATTACCTCTCATTTTAGAGCAGAATTTACTGGAAGGGGCCAATTAGCAGACAGACAACAAAGAATTAACAAACATTTACATAATTTAATGCGTTTAGCTGAATCAAGCAATATTGCTATTTACATAACTAATCAAGTTATGTCTGACCCTGCCCAAATGTTTGGGGATCCAACTAAAGCTATTGGGGGACATATTATAGGACATGCATCCACATATCGGATTTATTTGAGAAAAGGAAAAAAAGATGCTCGTGTAGCAAAAATGATTGATTCTCCAAATCTACCAGATTCAGAATGTGTATTTTTTATAACAGAACAAGGAATTGTAGATGAATAAAAAATAAAAAATAAAGAAAAAATTATTCTTTTACAATAAGTTTGCAAGTGTTCTCTACACACAAATTCTCATTAAGACCAAATCCGGGAAGCTCGGCACATAACCATTCTTTTTCTTTGATTAATCCTGTAACTGTATTTCCACTACTCATTTCAAAATGCTTTGTAGTTTCTACAGTCCAATTTTCATCTGTAGGATTTTCTTTTGTTGAAACTCTAGTTTCTGAATGGATCAAATATTTACAACCATTACTGGTACTCCAAATTTCATAAACTTCATTATCTGATATCATATTTCCAGAATTTACATTACAAAGAAATTCATCTAACTTTGCATCAAGAACAACAGAAATTTCTTGGTCTACTTCAAAATCATAGCAAGTCTGCATGCCGCATCCTGCTAAACTAACACTTAACAAAACCAATGCAATCACAATATAAATTTTAAAGTTCATAAAAAGCTATATAAATCTAAATATAAAAAACTTTTCTTTTTATATATTTATAAAAAAATTGAATCTATTGTGTGTTTTTCTTTTTTTGTTTTTTTAATTACTTTTGTTTTCTTTCCTTTTTTATTAACGTTAGATCTTGTTTTCTTTTTTTTAGGAGGTGTTTCTGTAACTGTTGTTTCAGTAACTGTTTTAACAATTTTTGGTTTTATATTATAAGCCCCATGTTGTTCTTTAACTTTTTTTGTAAGTGGAAGCATAATTTTTCTTAAGGTTTCTTTAGTAGCATGAACTTCAGATTTCATTGTTTTAATTTCATGGTTATGTTCTTGAAATTTATCCATTGCAGCTCCACTTAATTTTTTTAAAGTCTTTTCAACTCTTGCAAGTCTTTTATCAAAATTATGAATTAATTTATCTAACTCATCTTTCATATTTGTAATTTCTTTGGCTTTTCTTCTAAATTCTTGCCATTTATCTTCAATAATCTCTACAACAAGTCCTTCAACATCATCTACTGGAGGTAATGGGCTACTAGGATATGGAGCATATGTTGATGGGGCTGGTGTTTGTTCTGGATATTGATATGGATAGTTGTCTGCAGAATCAGTTTCCCCTTCATAATCTTGGTTACTTTCAACAGAATCTTGAGAATCTGTTGACTTATTTAATTCAAGTTTAACTTTTGCTTGATTAAAACCATCATTTATTTGTTTAGGTGTATAACCCTCTTGTTTTAATTGCTTTATGATCTGAGAATCTGTATATCCTTGATTTGCAAGTTTAATAATATCATTTACTGGAATTGCCATTTTAATCTTCTACATGTATTATTTTATCTTTACTACTTATTTTACCCTTACCCCTTGCTTTTGAAATCATTTCTTTAACATCATCAATTGTTGCAAAATTCATTGGTTCCCAGTTTTTAATGAATTTCTCCACAAAAGCCACTTCTTCTTTGTGTGCAAATTCTTGTGATTCTGAAATAACATGTCTAACCGCACTCTCAATCTTATCTATGTGGTCTCTTAATTTAGATATGTCTTGATTAATATCCTTTACTTCTTTTACAAGTCTCTGATTTTGTTTTAAAAAAGTCTGGTCTAAAATAGTTAATCGATCTCTCATTAATTTTAAACGTTCTTCCATATCATTAACTCTTGTGCCAAAATCACTTAACAAAGCAGAGAGCGAATTTGTAGCTGCCATTTTACCTCTTTTAATAATTCTTGAAAATAAAATATTTTCAACATGCAGAAAAACTATAATGTTTTTCTAGCATAATAAAAGTTTTTTTGCTTTAAATATTTATTTCTTTTCTATCCTATTAAAATCTTTTGGGCGCAAACCAAAGACTCTTCTTTTCCAATCAATGTATTTTCCTTTTGGCATAGATAATGCTATGTGTCTAATTAAAAAAGCTAAAAGTGCAAAAGGAATTTTTTTAGAATCCACCTTAGTAATATAAAGAATTCCAGCATAAAACGGACCAACAAATGTAAGTGTGGTTAGTACATCTACAACACTTTTTTTTAAATTTATTTCTTTTTCACTTATATTAAAAACCCTATACGCCCAATCTCTATATGCTGAATAAACTCTTCCAGTTAAGATCATAGAACCTGTTGCAATAGCTCGTGCATACAAAATTTTTTCTTTTTCTATTCCAATAGCCAATTCAATTGCTGCAGAAGTTAAATTTGTAAACTCAATTAAAGAAGAAGTATCCACCATATATTTGTATGTTTGAGTTTTTCTAAATCTTTCGTATCTTTCATTACCAAGTACATTACTCAAATTACCTGTAACTACTTTTTCTAATTTTTCAGTTAGTCCCATATTTGAAAAAAAAGATGTATAATTAAGAACATCTTTATTAAACTAGTATATACCCTAATAAAAAACTTTTAATATCCCCTAAACCTTTAATTCATATAAAAAGAGGAAAATGATTTTTAAAAAAGGATCTAAGTTATATGATTACGAAATTGTAAGAGAGGGAAATAAAGATGTAATGTATGTAAACTATCTTGGAGCCCCGTTTATTCCAGATCTTTCTGGATCCCCCATAACTATGGCCAGAACAGTAGATTATCTTTCTGAAAATCCGAATGTTGCAAGAATTGTTTTTGTTCAACAAAGAAATTATTCTTATGATTTTAAACAAATCTCTATGTTGCTGCAAATTGCACAATTATATGATGCCCTTGTAAAGCACGAAAAAATATTTTCAACATCTGTTCTTGCACCATATACTTGCAAAAGATGTTTATCTGAAAGATATGAAACAATGCGTTATTTGTTACTTACGCTATTAAAACAAGATCCTATTGCAGCATATTCAGAAATTCAAAGAATAATGAAAGAAGAACAACTTATGAAAAAGACATATACGAACGAGTGTGCAACTTGTCAACAAAGATATATTAAAATTTTAAATAAAATTTATCTTGCACTTGGGAAAACTAATTTAATTAAAGCGGTGCAATCTAAATTAAAAAATTATAATCTAGGAGATAGAACACCCTATTCTGAATTATTTAGGGCAGAAGTAGTTCCTAACTTCACATTTACAAGATTAATGGCAACACTTCCTAAAGATGCTGAAATTGTAGATGAATATGAGATTGGTTCAGAACATGATAAAAGCACAGTTACAATTCTAAAAATTCCTGGAAAAACAAAATATGTTTATCATATTAATCCTCCCGAATTTTCACTAAAAGAAGATTTACAAAGTTTGATTAATTTAGCAAGAAATATTTTATTGGAACATGAACCAAAGGCAGAGGAGTTTACAGATCCCGCAAGAATTAGACATGTTTTTTTTAATATTGCCCGGGATTTGTTAAGCGAGGTTTCTAGAACAAAAAAGATACAAATAAGTTATAAACAAATAAACAAATTAGCTACCATTCTTGTAAGACATACTATTGGTTTTGGATTAATAGAAGTATTACTACAAGATGAAAAAATTCAAGATATTGTTGTTAATGCTCCAATTGGTATTTCTCCAATATTCATAAGACACCAGGACTTTGAAGAATGTGATACAAATATTATTCCAAGCCATGAAGATGCAGAATCTTGGGCAGCAAAATTTAGAATGATGTCTGGCCGCCCGCTAGATGAAGCAAATCCAGTTTTAGACACTGAACTTTCAGTAGGGAAATCAAGAGCAAGAGTAGCGATCATACAAGAACCATTAAGTCCACACGGATTATCTTATGCATTTAGAAGACACAGAGAAAAACCCTGGACTCTTCCTCTTTTTATTAAAAATAAAATGTTAAATCCATTATCTGCAGGATTATTGTCTTTTTTAATTGATGGTGGAAGAACAATGTTAATTGCAGGAACCCGTTCAAGCGGTAAAACTTCTCTATTAGGGGCATGTATGTTAGAAATTATGCCAAGTTATAGAATAATTGCAGTAGAAGGAACAATGGAACTTCCAATTGCACCACTACGAGATCTGGGATATGATGTTTTAAGAATGAAGGTTCGTGAAGCCCTTACAAGAGAAAGTACTGAATTAGGTGCAGATGAGGGCATTCGTACTAGTTTGCGTTTAGGAGATTCTTGTTTAATAGTTGGAGAAGTAAGAAGTACAGAAGCACTTGCATTATATGAGGCAATGCGTGTAGGAGCATTAGCAAATGTGGTTGCAGGAACAATACACGGTGCATCTCCATATGCTGTTTTTGATCGTGTAGTTAATGATCTAAAAGTTCCAGCAACAAGTTTCAAAGCAACAGATATTATTGCTGTTGCAAATCCAATTAAAACACCCGATGGGTTACACAGGCAACGTAGATTATTAGAAATAGCTGAAGTAAAAAAACATTGGCAAGTTGATCCATTGGCTGAAAAAGGTTTTCTTAACCTTATGAAATATGATGTAATGAAAGATGAATTAATTGCAACAGATGACTTTAGAAACGGAGAATCTGAAGTTCTAAAAGATATTGCATCTAATGTAAAAGAATGGGCTGGATCTTGGGATGCTGTTTGGGATAACATCCTATTAAGAGCTAAAGTAAAAGAATATCTTGTTAAAACCAGCATTTCATTAAAAAGACCTAATTTAATTGAAGCACCATGGGTTGTAAAAAGTAATAGTGCATTCCATGAAATTTCTGAATCAGTTAGAAAAGACATTGGAGCTCCAAAAGGTAGACGGGTCTTCAAAGAGTGGCAGGAATGGCTAAAAAAAGAATTAAAGAAAAAATAAAGCATAGAAAACTAAATAAATACCTTTCTCTTAATTAAAAAATGTATAAGGCAAAAGAGTTTGTTGTATTGATATTTGGAGCGCTCATATTAGGATTTTTCTTAAGCTTAGTCTTTCCAGGTTGGAATATAACTCTAGAATCTTTTCTTCTAAACTCTTTACTTGTATTTATTATGTTTTTTATTTTTTCAGGTGTTCAAAAGCTAGTTGCATTAAGTTTTGATTGCAATACCCAAATAAATTTTATGAATATGAATAGATATTGGGTTCGCCCACATGATACTTTTGGATTTGATTTTCCAATATGGATTATATTAGTTTTATTAACTACTTTTTTAACTGCAGGAAAATTTGTTTGGACAGGTATCCTTAATTTTAATGTGACTCCATTAAAAACAAGAGTTAAACATCAATTTTCAGAACCAAATGAGGAAGATATCGCAAAAATAGCTTCTGCAGGACCTTTAGCATTAATGATATTTGGTTTAATTATGAGAATCGTTGGATTTAATTCATACGCCACATTATGTGTTTTAACATCCTTCTTATTATTACTTCCATTTGGAAATGGTTCAAAAATGTTTGCAGGTATGAGAAACACAGGAATTTTTATTTTAGTACTAGCCCTAGCAGTATTAGTTTTAATGCATTTAACAACTGTAATTGTAACCATAATAATTGCATTAATAATTGCAATGATAGCTTTTATAATTTATTATAAACTAGCAGGAAAATAGAATTAAACTAACAAATTATCTTCTTCAGAATCCCCTTTTTGTCTTCTAATAACTTTAACATTGTCTAGCTTTCTTTTGATTGGGATTGGAACAGCTGCCTCTAATAATTCAATAACAACTTCTTCTTTTTGTTTATCTACACGCATTACCTTTGCTTTTTCTCTTTTAAAAGGTTCTGAAAGAATTTCCACAATATCTCCTTTTTCAATATTCATTTCAGTTGTAACCGGTTCAACCATTTTTTCAATTTCAGCATATGTAAGAGATTTTGCAAGAACACCCTTAACATAAGGAAGTTTTAAAGTGGCTTGTTCAGCTACTTCTCTATCTAATGCTTCAACCATAAGATAACCCCTCAAACCATGGGGTCTAACAACTGAATAAACCTCTAATTTTTTCTTTCTTACACGATCAGCTATCAGCTCAGCTGCTTGATCTTCTTTATTTGTGATTACCTTAACTACAAATATCATTTTAAAACATAAATGTAAAGATAAGTGTGATTATAAATCCTATGCCCCCAATAACCAACATACCTAAAGCTGAAACCTTTGCTACTTGCTTTATCTCTTCAGAGGTAGGTTTTCTAGAAACCCTCAGGACTCTTCCACATTGTTTAAAAAATGATCCTATCTTAGACATTTTAAATAACTTATAAAGTTTATAGAAAAACCAAAGATGTGGTGTTTTTAAAGCTTTTTAATCCCCTTCAACAAACTCAATTCCCAAACCATCTTGCAAATTTTCTAATTCGTCCTCTTTCATCTTGCCTTTTCCAACAATTTGAGGACTTTCCACACCTGTAACAATTAATAAAACTCTTAAATTTTTACCCATATCCTCGCTTAAATGAGCTCCCCAAATAAGTTTAGCATTACCACTAATTCTTCTACCAACCTCTTCAATAACCATTTTAGCTTCTTCAAGGGTCATATCTAAGCCACCAGTAATATTAATCAATGCTCCTCCAGCATTACTAATATCCACATCTAATAATGGATTTTCAATAGCTTTTTCAATAGCTTCTTCAGCCCTGTTTCCAGAATCAGATTCACCAACTCCAATCATAGCTACACCCCCATTTAACATAACTGCTTTTACATCAGCAAGATCTAAGTTCACAAGACCTGCTTTTGTAACTAATTCAGTTATTCCTTTTACAGCATTTGTAAGAATTTCATCAGCAATTTTAAATGCTGTATGTAACGGTAAATCAGGCGCTAATTCAAGCAATTTATCATTTGGGATAACAATTAATGTATCCACACTACCCTCTAATCTTTCTAAACCATACATAGCATTATCAAATCTTTTCTGTCCTTCTATTGTAAATGGTAATGTAACAACACCAATAGTTAAAACACCCATTTTTTTAGCATTATCTGCTACAACAGCAGCAGCACCAGTTCCAGTTCCACCACCCAAACCACAAGTAATAAAAATAATATCTGCACCATGCATTTTTTTCTTAATTTCAGCTTCAGATTCTTTAGCAGCTTCTTCACCAATTTTAGGATTGCTGCCTGCCCCCAATCCATGGGTTAGCTCTTTTCCTATTAACATTTTAGCATCTGCATATGTATATAATAAATCTTGAGCATCTGTATTAAGTGCAAGACATTCTGCACCTTTAATACCCACTTCTTTAATTCTTGTAAGAGTATTACCCCCTCCCCCACCAATTCCAAATACTTTAATAGAGGCTCTTTGTTTAGCTATAATCTCTTCTAATTCCTTATCTATTTCATGTTCCACTTCTTTTTGTATAATTTCCATATTTTAAAATGCAAAATAGAATATATAAATTTTATTAGCTTGTAAAATAGTTTTTACTTTTTAACTTCTAAGATAACTTTTGTCTTAATAAGTTCCTTACAGTCGGTTTCAAATTTCTTTTTAATGGGTTCTGGAACCTTACTCTCAATAGAGATTTTAAGCTCTTTTTTCTCAGAATCTTCTTTTATTTCTGGTTTGATCATAAAACTTTCTGCCAAAGCAGATAGTTTTTCTTTATCATCATTAATAATTTTCAAAATCTTGAATTTATATACAAGATCTTTTCCTGCTAACGGATTATTCATATCTACAAGAACTCGGCCACCAGTAACTGAAATTACGCGAGCAATCATGCCATTTAAATTAACAAACATGCCTCTTTGAGGGGGTTGTTCAAAAGCATTTGAAGGAATTGTCCTAACTAATTTAGGATCTCTTTTGCCATATCCCTCTTTTTCACTGATCTCAATAGTATACTCTTTTCCAATTTCCTTATCTTCAAGTGCATTATCAAAACCTTTAATAACTTGCCCTCTACCTATAAAAACCTTTAAAGGTTTGAATTGTTTATTTACTTGTTCCCCTGTTAAACCTTCTTTAACAGCAGTTTCTTTATTTGTTGTATCAAAAACAACACCATCTTTGATATTTGCTGTAAATTCTATTTCAACAAGATCTTGTTTCTTAGTTTTCATAGAAAACTAAAATATAACTGGCTTTTAAAACCTTTTCGTAACACTAAAATGACATAATCTTTAAATATTTACAAAACATAGAAAATAAATGACATGGAGAGAAAATATACCCACTCATTTGAAACCATTTATAGAACGTCTAATTAAAGAAACATCTTCTAATTCAAGTTTTAGATTATCTAAAAACCCAGCAAAAGCTCAACTTTGGCTTGCTTTAGGTATTTTAGCAAAACAAACATATGATCTTGAACTAAAAACAAAATTTCTTGAGCAAGCATTAAAAGAAATTTCGCCAAAAGCAAAAACACATAATATGTTGAAAGCAGAGGCAGAAGTTGAAAAATTTATTTCTGAGATTGCTGGCGGAAAATACAAAAAAGGAAAAAAGTCAAAAAAAATTAGTAAAAAAGCAAGAAAAGGTAAGAAAAAAAGAAAAACAGCTGTAAGAACAAATTTCTAGAATAACCAAACCTTTATAAATTACTTTAAGTTTCTGTTCACATGAAATCTGCAAGCGCAACTGAACTAAGATCAGGAACTTTTGTTATAATCGATGGGCACCATTGTATTGTAAAAAATGTAGATACAAGTAAAACTGGAAAACATGGTGCTAGTAAGTGTAGAATCGAATCAATTGGGATAGTTGATGGAAAAAAAAGAATTATTGCAGTTCCGGGATCTGCAAGATTTGACATACCTATGATTGAAAAAAGGAGAGGACAAATATTGTCCTTAGATAAAGAAAATAATAAAGCTTCAATAATGGATCTAGAAAGCTTTGAAACACTTGATGTTTCTGTAAGTGAAGATGTAGAAATTGCAGAAAATGATAATGCAGAGTATTGGATTGTAGGTGAGAAAAAAATAATTAAAAGAAAAGTTTAATTAAATAAAAATGGCAAAAATAGAAGCAGCATATAATCGACTTTTTACAAATGTTTTTGTTTGCAAAAAGTGTGGCGCAAAAATTAAAGCCCAACCAAAGAAAATTGCTGAAGGTAAGATTAGATGTAGGAAGTGTAAGTCTAATGTGTTTAGACCAAAAAAGAAAAAGACAAGCAAATAAAAATAAAAGAGAATGAAATTTTGGTATTTTGATATCGCTTTTTTAATAGTGTTTTCCCTACTTGTATTTCTATTTCTAAGATCAAGAAAAAAAAATTTGAAAAGAGAAGGAATTTTTTATCTTTATAGAACAAAAAAAGGACTAAAATTTATGGATAAACTTGCAAGATTCTTTAAACCAATATTAGATCCGGTAGGATGGGTATCAATTACACTAGGATTTGCAATGTTAGTTGGAATTGTTTATTTGTTTATTCAAACTATTTTTATAACTTCCCAAGTTCCAATAAACGCCCCACCATTTTTACCATTATTACCCTATCTTCCACAAGCGTTTAAATTACCATTGCCTCCCTTCTACTTTATATATTGGATTTTAATTATTGCAATTGTTGCAATAACACACGAATTTTCACATGGTGTTTTTGCAAGACACAATAAAATAAAATTAAAATCAACTGGATTTGGATTTTTAGGTCCTTTTTTAACTGCATTTGTTGAACCTGATGAAAAACAAATGGAAAAGAAATCTAAAAAAGCGCAGTTGCAAGTTTTTTCAGCAGGCACATTCTCTAACTTAATTTTCGCAGTAATATTTCTTTTAATATTACAATTATTTTTTGTGTTAGCTTATCAACCAGCAGGAATAGCCTTTATGCCAGCATATTCTCCAGTTAATATTTCTGAAATAGAATCAATCGGAAATTATTCTGCAGAAGAATTTTTAAGTTTATCTGACAAAGAACTTTCAAAAATTGAAAATACTTTAGCGGTAAAAACAGATAATGAAACGTATTACTTAGATCAATCCTTAATAGATGAAATTCCATTAGCGCGAAAGATAATAAAAAAATATGGCACCCTTACAGCATATGAAAATGCTCCAGCATTTAATTCAGGAATGCAAGGGGGAATAGAGTACATAAATGAGGATAAGATTAAAAGCTCTAAAGATATAACTATATCATTAGAGAAATATTCTCCAGAAGATAAAGTTACTATAACAACTAGTGAAGGGACTTATGATGTAACTTTATCAAATCATCCAAATGATAAAGAAAAAGCTTATTTAGGAATTTTTTCAATTCAAAAACCAAAAACATTTGGAGGAATTGTTAATTCTTTAACAACACCATACTTTAATCCTGAAATTTATGTTGAAGCACGTGGAAACGAGGATGTCACAATCTTTTTTAGAGATTTATTAAAATGGTTGGTTCTAGTTTGTTTCCTTGTTGCTTTATTTAACATGTTACCTGTTGTGATTCTTGATGGTGGAAAAATGTTTTATATAGCTATTTTAGGAATTACAAAATCTAAAAAAGCTGCTAAAATTGCTTTAACAATTGCATCTTATTTCATATTGGCATTAGTTATAATCATGTTTATAGTTTGGATTGCAGCATAAAAAATAAAATGAAATTACTAAAAATAAAAAAATTTCTAGATAAAGAAATTAGAATTAAAAAAATTCCAGATAGTTTTGTAAATGGTTTACAAATAGCAACAAAAAAGAATATTTCTAAAATTGGTTTTGCTGTTGATGCTTGTATAAGTACTTTTGAAAAAGCTAAAAGAAAAAAAATAGATTTTCTAATTACCCATCACGGAATAAAAAGAAAACCAAAAAAATATTCAATAATTGCTAAAAACTTATTTTCATTTTTGAAAAAAAATAAACTTTCTCTTTATTCTGCACATGCTCCTTTAGATGTACATCCTAAATATGGGCATAATATTGGTCTTGCACATATGTTAAAGTTAGAAAAAATAAAAAAATTTGGAAAGTATGGAAAATTTTATGTCGGTTTTACAGGAAATTTGTCTAAACCAATGAAAATACAAAATGTAGCCTCTAAATTAAACAGAAAATTGAAAACAAAATGTAAAGTTTTTGACTTAAAAAAGAAAAAAATTAAAACTATTGCAATAATTTCCGGAGCTGGAGCAAAGTGGATGGAAGAAGCATTTATTAAAAAAATAGATTGCTTAATAACAGGAGAAATAAGATTAGGAGATTTTAGAAGAATGCATGATTTAAAACAAAATATTATTGTAGCCGGACATTATGCAACAGAAAAAGTTGGACTAAAAATACTAGAAAAATTGATAAAAAAGAATTTTGATATTCCTTGTATTTTTATCGACGATAAAACAAAATATTGAAAAATAATAGAAAATTAAAAGATTTTTTTAAAAAATGAGGAAAAAATTTTAATCTTTTATTTTCTTCAAAAATAGAAAAGTATTTAAAGAAAAATTTGTTTACTTTCCTATAAAAAAATTTTTCAAAAGAGGTTATAATGCCAAAGAAAAAGAAAACAAAGAAAAAGACCAAGAAAAAGACAAAAAAGAAAACAAAGAAAAAGACAAAAAAGAAAACAAAGAAAAAGAAAAGGTAAAGGTCTTTAACTAATTTTTATTTTTTTTATTTTTTTTATTTTTTTAAAAACTAATTCTAAATTATTTTTAACAATTGATAATTAACGTTTAAAGAAAAAAATAATTAAAGCTCAAGAATTCCTTCACTAGTCAACACCACAAATCTTACACCAACAGGAAGTTTGAGTAATGAAGATATTAATGCCATATGTTCTTTTCCAGTTCCAGAAGCAATTGTTAAAGAAACCTCTGGGCCCTGAATTTTATTTTTGAATTTTTTATTCATTTCAGCAATTACATCTTTCATTTTTTTATCAAAATCAAAAAAGAACAATTCTGCTTTTTGTGCAAAGTCAAAAGTTTTTATTCTTTGTTTAACATAATTTGGACAAACAAGATAAACTTTTTCCCATTCTCCTCTCTTAACAAGTCCTGCAACTTGTCCCCAGGTGCCTTTTCCACTAGATACTAATGCTACTAATTCCATTCTAAAAAAAAGAGCGTAGAATTTATAAGCATTATGTCACTAAGATATATATGAAAGAAACTTCGTTAAGCGAAATAACTTTAAGAAAATATGAAAAACCTTCAGAATTAAAAGAAAGGGAATTAACTAAAAAAATTTGTCTAAGTCTTGGGTTACTCCAACCAGGAGATTCAAGAGATATTATTGTAGATATCCTTCTTGTATTAAAAAAAGCTGCAGAAGAAAAAAATATTTTGACATCTGATGAAATTAGAAAAAAAGCAATAGAACTTAGAAAAAATAATAATTTAGAATTAAAAGGAATAGCAGAATCAAATATTAGGAGACAATTAAAAAGATTAAGAGATTTATTTTTAATTGAAAAAAAAGCAAACAAATATCATATAACTGAATTTTCAAAATTAAGTGAAATCTTTGATGAAAAAATAGAAAAATTTTATATATCTAGTATTGTTCAAAGAATTAAAGAATATTTAAATGAATTTGATAAAAAATAATAATGAAAGGGGGTTAAAAAGAGATGAAAAAATCAAATTTTGATAAACACTACGAAGAATATAGACATAATAAAAGATTTGCAGGAATTTTCTGGATGTTTGCAATAATAGCAATTGTTGTTGGAGCAACATTTGCCCTGACTGTAACAAATACAACAACCAGTAAGGGAATATTTGATTCTCTTTTTGGAGGAAAGAATGAAGAAAAAATAACACAACAGTCTAATGAACCAATAGTTAAAACAGATGAAACTGGTGGTCAAGCCGTTTGCGAACAAATTTCAGGATATTATACCTTTGCCCAACCAGAATATTGCACTGAATGGTGTGGAACTTTTGCAAGCAGATATTGTGAATCAA